>ERZ827492.1649-NODE-1649-length-17515-cov-3.467411_pt1 | contig 17515 bp, 19 predicted proteins | sample MGYA00519704_ERZ827492 | MGnify/ENA primary metagenome ERZ827492 (study PRJEB31778, sample SAMEA3449325) | human gut metagenome | biome: human gut; feature: human-associated habitat; material: faeces | place: United Kingdom | collected 2010/2012 ...
GCTGTGTAACGTGACGCCCGATGACTTTGCCGATGCGACCGATCCACTCTCGGGCATCGCGTTCCAGCGTCGCTGGGAGCAGGCGGCGTTTGCCGCGGGTGGTGCGGATTGGCACGCCCCCGTGCAACGCGTGGGGCAGTTCGCGGGTATCGCGGGCAAGCCGCGCACGTTGCCCGAGGCGAGTTATCTGCTCGGCGTGGTCGAGGCTCCGATCGCGGGCTGCCTGCCGGACTTTGCGGCAGAGGCCCTGCGCGAGGCGTTGCCGGTGCTTGGCCGCAACCTGCGCGGCTTTGCCGACCCCGGAGCGCTGCTCACGGGCATCGAGGCACGCAGTTCCTCGCCAGTGCGCGTCGTGCGCGACTCTCATACGCTCATGTCGACGCATGTGCATGGCGTGTACCCGTGCGGCGAGGGGGCAGGCTATGCCGGCGGCATCATGTCGGCCGCACTCGACGGGATCCGAGTCGCATCGGCAGTCAAAAACCTCTCTTTGACTTGAGACAGCGTGCCAGGCACGTTTGTAGGCACGTTTGTCTCATAGCAGCGGAAGCAGCGTCCCCGCGAAAAGCCAGGCGGCAAGACCGGGAGCAAGCGCGATATGCGAGTGGCGGTCCGCGCGGCCCGTGGCAAGTTGCACGAGCGCGAGCGCGCCTATGAGCAGCGCGCAGGCAAAGACACCGCACATGAGGCCCTCGGTTCCCGAGAAGAGCGCGAGCGGCATGAGCATGCGCACGTCACCCGAGCCGATAAGTTCGCATGCGCTACGATGCATGCGAAGATAGTTGAGCAGCAGCACGATTGCGGCAATCGTTCCCGTGGGCAGCACGATTGCAATCGTTTCCGTAACGCCGCCCTCCATCATGCGAAAGACAAGAGCGCATGCGAACATCACAGCGACAAGCTCGGATGGCAGGATGTGCTCACGCAAATCGCAGACGAGCAGTGCAGCCATGCACGCGCATGCAAACGAGAAGCTCAAACAGCAGATGACGTTGTCGAGCAGGAGCCAGGCACCGAGCGCGCCGCTCATGCACACGAGTGTGATGAGCACGCGAAGAGCACGTCCGAGCGCAGCATCGAATCCACGTGTGCGCAGGGAAGCTTGGGCGATGCCCGTCATGCCCGTCCATCCCAGGATGCAGCTCGCGCATGCGTAGAGCATCATGAGCGGTCCCGTCTTCTAGCGCGTCCGCAGGGCGTAGGCAGCTGAGATAGCCGAACAAGCATCGTTGGCAAACGATGATAGGTACTTGTCGTCGTTATCCTTCAGATGGATGTAGATGGCACGACGGCCACGGCTTGCCAGCGCCGAGAAATCGCCGAGCGCTTCGGCGTTTGCCACATCACCGAGCGTAAAGTCCTCATGAGGCACCGTGATGTCGAAGGGCTCGTCGGCACTGACGACAAGGAAGACACCCGTGTTGGGGCCGCCTTTGTGCATCTGGCCGGTGGAGTGCAGATAACGGGGGCCGATTTCGAGACATGAACACACGTCGAGACGATCGGCTGCGCGGTGGCGCACCTTCTCGAGCGTCTCGCGGCGCCCGACGCCCTTGAAGGGCAGAAACGCGTTGAGACTGAAATAATCATCATCCTTGATCGAGCAGAACAGCATGCGCAGTGCGGCGTTTGCATCGATGTTCTCATGTGAGCCGTCGAATGCATCGAGAAGTGCGGAGCTCACGTAAACGCGATCGGCGTAGTTGCAGGAACCAAGCTCGAACTCTTCGTAAGCGGGCTTGCCCCAGACATCTTCCGGGACATCGAAGTGACCGCCCTGGTTGTAGAGGATCTGGCGCGTTGCCGCCTTGGTGCTCTCGACATCAGGTTGGTCGAAGGGGTTGATTTGCATGAGCCAACCACAGAAGGCGACGGCATACTCCCAGATGAGGAAGTAGCGCGTCATGGCCGTGCTGTCGGGGATATCCAAACGGAAGACGGGGATATCCGGGTGCACGCAGGTGCGAGCGTGCTCGAATGCCTCGTCGCTATCCATGTTGCAGAGGATGGCGCAGCGATCGTGGTGCGGATCGGAAAGGATGCCCGCGTCGACTTCGACGTTGGGCAATATGCCAACGCCCGCCTTGCCAAGAGACTCGGCAACGAGCTGCTCGACCCAGAGGCCGAAGACCTGCTTGCTCGGCGGCATGAGCAGCGAGAACTTGTCACGGCCGGCCTTGAGGTTGTCGTAGAGGAAAGCCGCGAGCCAGATTGCCGGGTTTTCGGGTGAATCCGAGGCGCAGAGCTTCTCCATGGGGACAGCATCCTCGAGCATGCGCTCGATGTCGATGCCGATGGCTGCCATGGGGAGCAGGCCAAAGGCCGAGAGCGCGGAATAGCGGCCGCCCACGTCGGGTTCGCCGTGGATGATGGCACGCCAATGGTTCTTGCGGGCGACGTGCTCGAGCTCGGTGTCCGGGTCAGTGATTGCGATAAAGCGCGAGCCGGCGCGCTCGGCACCCAGGTGAGCGCAGACGTACTTCCAGCACACGTGCGAGAGCACGGTTGGCTCGAGCGTGGTCCCCGACTTGCTCGACACGATATAGAGCGTGCGTGCCGGGTCCGACGATCCGAGGATGTGATTAACGTAGACCGGCGAGAGGGCGTCCATCGTCTTGAACGGAACCTCGTCAGTGACCTCGAGGCTGTAGAGCTTGGTGACCGTCTGCGGGGCTTGCGTCGAGCCGCCCTGACCGATGAGGACGACGGCGTCGAGACCTTCGCCTCGCGCCTGCTGCGCGATGATGGCTATCTCTGACGGATCGCTTGGCGGCTTGCTCGCTAGCGTGGTCCAGCCAAGACGGGTTGCCGCATAATCCGCGACTTCTGCGGAGAAGTTGAAGGCAGAGCCATCTTTTGCTGCGATGCGGGAGGGAACTTCATTCTCGATGAGAAGCTGGGCGGTTGGGCAGTGCCCCAGCTCAGAACTATCGATAAACGCCATGTATATGTGCTCCTTGGTACGATACGACCTGCATTGTCCGTTGACGCGAACAAAAATAGTGTTGGTAAGTATAATGCATGCAAAATCTCGTGCGGCGTGTTATTATTATGTCTCCTTTGTATCAGGAGGACTCTTCATGGAAGAAATAATCAATAGACAGGTCGCTTACGTTAACAGCATCCACGAGACGCTCGTCGGTTTTACGGGTAGGCGTCTGCGCATTCGCGCCAATATGGGGCGCTCCAAGATCATCGAGCGCGAAGGCGTGCTCACCCAAGCTCACAAGTCGCTCTTCATCGTCGAGACGGACGAGAAGCGCGGTCGCAAGGCGCGTCAGTCCTATCAGTACGTGGATGTCCTGACGGGCACGGTCGAGCTTACCAACCCCGAGGACGAGCAACCGCTTTTCCCGGCGCTTCAGCAAGAGGCCATCTAGCCTATTCGCACATGGGCAATCCGCAATCAGAGGCGTTGGTGCTTGAGGCTCGCGCCAAGGTCAATCTGTGTCTCGCGATATCCTATCCGCCAGTCGATGGCTACCATTCGCTGCGCTCCGTCTTCCAGGAGCTCGATTTGCACGATGTCGTGCGCGTTCATATCGAGCCTGGTATTGCTTCGCAGGCGCTGCAAACGCAGGCGGGAACGCATGTGTTGTTGACATGCGACGTCGACGGCCTCGACTCGCGTGATAACCTCGTCTTTCGTGCCATCGACGCAGCCGAGCAAGCTTGCGGGCCTGCGGCAGTCGCTGACTGTGCCACGCTCGTCATCTAGGTCGAGAAGCATATCCCAACAGGCGGTGGGCTCGGCGGTGGCTCGAGCGATGCGGCTGCGACGCTCAAGGCGTACGCGCAACTCGCGGACATTCCCGTGCACGATGAGCGCCTTGTTGCGGTTGCCCGTGTTCTCGGTGCCGACGTCGCCTTCTTCCTCTACGGCGGATGCGCCCTCATGGGCGGACGCGGTGACCTGCTCGAGTGCGCGCTGCCACCGCTTGCGGCCCCCATCGTCCTCATGGGAAGCAACGATGGCCTTTCTACGGCAACGGTGTACCGCGCCTTCGACGATGACCCCGTGCCTGCGCCCGATGCCGATGCGCTCGCCCAAGCGTTGCGTATGGCCACAGACGACACTGCCGCCATTGCCGCGCTCTGCGCAAACAACCTTGGGCCCGCGGCCTGTGCGGCCGACCCGCGTATTCAGCAGCGCCTTCATATGGCACATGGGCATCCCGATGTGCTCAACGCGCTCGTCTCGGGAAGCGGATCGACGAGTTTCGCCATCTGCGCCGACGAGGCGGGTGCGCAGCGTTTCGCGCATGACATCGCTCCCGTGTGCGACTGGGTTCGCATATGTCGCGTTCCCCGCATCGCCGCTTGAGAATCGTGCCGCGGTTCACTAGAATCATGCAGGCAGGCTACTGGGGCATCGTTCAACGGTAGGACAGCGGTTTTTGGTACCGCGAATGAGGGTTCGATTCCTTCTGCCCCAGCCATTCAATTACTTCAATGGGAGCGCATGTGGAAGCTAAAGCTTTGATTCTTGCAGCAGGCGCTGGAACCCGCATGAAATCCAACAAACCGAAGGTCGCCCACGAGATGCTGGGCAAGCCGCTTGTGCGTTGGGTTGTGGATGCGGCACGCCAGGCTGGTTGCGAAGACGTTCACGTAGTCATTGGCCATGGTCGTGAGCAAGTCGAGCCCTTGCTCGGCGATTGCGTCATCTCGTACCAGCTCGAAATGCTCGGCACGGGTCATACGGTCATGTGCGCGGCGGACAAGCTCGAAGGCTTCGAGGGAAACGTCGTCGTACTCTGCGGCGATTCGCCGCTTATCAGGCCGGCTACCATCGAGGCGCTCATCGCGGCGCACGAGGCCACTGGCTCTGCCGCCACGGTGCTTACGATGGAGCCCGCCGATCCCTTCGGATACGGGCGCATCGTGCGCGATGAAAGCGGCAACGTGTGCGGCATCGTCGAGGAGAAGGACTGCACGGACGAGCAGCGCGCCATCCGCGAGTGTAACTCCGGTGTCTTCTGCTTCTCCGCTCCCGCGCTTCTGGGCCATCTTGACAAGCTCGACCGCAATAACGCCCAGGGCGAGTATTACCTCACGGACATGCTCGCGCTGCTGGCAGCCGATGGCCTGACCGTGTCGAGCATGGTCGTCGAGGATGACGACGAGTGCCTTGGCGTCAACTCGCGCTCGCAGCTTGCCGCCGCGAGCAAGATTGCGCAGCGCCGCATCAACGAGCAGCTCATGGCAGATGGCATCACGATGCTCGATCCCGATCTTGTGTGGGTTGGTCCCGACTGCATTGTCGAGAACAATGTGGAGCTGCTGCCGATGACCATGCTCTGGGGCAGCACGCACGTCTCGAGCGGCTGCGTCATCGGTCCCAACACGCGTCTCACCGATTGCGCTATCGGTGCCGATAACGTGCTCGAGGAAGTCGTGGGCATCGAGACGACCACCGAGACCGGCGTTACGGTCGGTCCCCGCGCCTACCTACGCCCCGGCACCTATCTGTGCGAGGGCGCGCATGTGGGTACGCATGTCGAGATCAAGAAGTCCACGGTGGGCCCGGATAGCAAGGTGCCGCACCTTTCCTACATCGGCGACGCGACGATCGGGACCGACGTCAATATCGGCGCTGGCTCGATCACCTGCAATTACGATGGCGTGAACAAGCATCAAACAGTCATTGGCGACTTCACGTTCGTCGGATCGAATACGATGCTCGTCGCTCCCGTCAAGCTCGGCTCCAATGTCGTGACGGGTGCCGCGAGTTGCATCACCAAGGACGTGCCCGATGGTGCACTCGCCGTCGAGCGCAACGAGCAGAAGATCGTCGAGGACTGGACCGCGCGGCATTTCAAGAGCAAGCGCACGAGCTAACGAAGGGATTGTAACGATGGGAAAAAGGCGGAGCAGGGCCGCAGAGCGCAAGCTGCATATCTTCTCGGGTTCGGTGTATCCGGAGCTCGCCGACGAGATCGCAGGTCACCTTGATGTCGAGTTGGGTGATATCACGCTCGAGAAGTTTGCCAATGGCGAGACCTACGCGCGCTTCATGGAGTCCGTGCGTGGCGAGGACGTCTTTCTCGTCCAGTCGATTTCGGGCGATGTCAACGACGCCCTCATGGAGCTGCTCATCATGACCGATGCCGCCCGGCGTGCCAGCGCGGGAAGGATCCATGCCGTCATCACGCATTACGGCTATGCCCGCCAGGACCGCAAAGCCGCCGCACGCGAGCCGATTACCGCCAAGCTCGTCGCGCGCATGCTCGAGACGGCGGGTATCGACTCGATTACGACCATCGATTTGCATCAGGGCCAGATCCAGGGCTTCTTCGAGAAGCCGGTCAACCACCTGACGGCTCTCAATCTCTTTGCGGACTACTTCGCCGGCCTCGAGCTCGACAACCTTTGCGTGGTGAGCCCGGACGTGGGTCGCGCCAAGGCGGCCAAGAAGCTGAGCGACCTGCTCAATGCCGACCTCGCGATCATGCACAAGGGCCGTCCTTCGCATAACGTGGCCGAGATTACGAGCATCATCGGTGATGTCGAGGGTAAGAACTGCATCCTCAACGATGACATGATCGACACTGCGGGTACCATTTGCGCGGGTATGAAAGTGCTCAAAGATCGCGGTGCCAAGTCCGTGCACGTCAGTGCCACGCATCCGATTTTCTCCGGTCCCGCCTACGAGCGTCTCGAGAACTCGGTCGCCGATGAGATCGTCGTGTGCAACACGATTCCCATCCCCGAGGAGCGCCTTACTGGCAAGATCAAGCAGATTAGCATCGCTCCGCTCTTCGCGCAGGCGATTAACAACGTCTTCAATAACGGCTCGGTCTCGACCCTGTTCGACCCGGACTTCGCACTGTAACGATGGACTACAAGCTCATAGCAGGTTTGGGCAATCCTGGCCCCGAGTACGAGGCCACGCGGCATAATGCTGGCTTTCTCGCACTTGACCTGCTTGCCGATGAGCTGGGAGCGCGTTACTGGAAGAACGAGAGCGGTGCACTCGTCGCGCATGTGCAGCATGGCGGCGAGGAGCTGTTGCTCGTCAAGCCGCAGGCGTACATGAACACGAGCGGCGGTCCCATCAGCAAGCTTGCCGCCACGTACAAGATCGCTCCTGCCGAGCTGCTCGTCATCCACGACGAGATGGATCTCGAGCCGGGGACGATACGCGTGAAGGTGGGCGGTGGCCACGGTGGCCACAACGGCCTCAAGTCGATCCATGCCAAACTCGGGAGCGACGCGTACACGCGCGTGCGCGTGGGCACGGGGCACCCGCCGGGACGCAAGCCCGTGACGGATTTCGTGCTTCAGGTACCCAAGGGGGCTGAGGCGGAGAGCTTCGAGCACGCGGTCGCGCTTGCCGCCGATGCCGCGCTTTGCGCGATTGACGAGGGTGCGACAACGGCCATGAACAGGTATAACTGAGGGTAGTGCCATGGATCAGCGTAGTTCGCGTTCATATGGAGACTCCCGTTCGGGCCGGCGTCCCGATTACGATAGCGAGGGCGTACAAGGTCGTTTCGGCCGCCAGGAAGACTGGCGCGAAGCGGAGCGTAAACAGGCTGCCCGCAAGCTGACACTACGCGAGCAGGTCGAGCTCGAGGCTGCCGAGATGGAGCGCGAGCGTCGCGAGGCTGCCGAGCGGCGAGCTGCCGAGCAACGCCGCCGCCGCCAGATGGCGCAACAGCAGGCTGCTGAGGAGCGGATGCGCCGCCAGCAGGAGGAAGAGCGCCGTCGTAACAGGCCGCTCGAACCTGAGGCGAACGTGCAGGGGCGTTTTGGTCGCCAGAGTCCGCGCCCGAATCCCGAGCGACTGGAACGCGCGCGAGCCACCCAGCAGGCTCGCCAGCAATACGACTACCAGCGTCTCGCGCGTAATACGCAGAAACAAGCATCGCAACCATACGAACAGGCACGAACGCAGCGTCCTCTGCGCCAGACGCCGACGCAGGCTGACGCGCAGCGTCAGGCGCAGCAGCGGGCTCAGCGTCAGGCTGCACAGGAGCAGCCCCAGTCTCAGCAACGCATGCATCAGCAGCGCTCGGTGCAGCGCGGACAGGCGACGCAGGAGCATGACGAGTGGCAGCCACGCACGCAGCCCCAGGCGAGCCGCCTACAGGAGCCGCAGGAAGCTCCAGACCCGCAGGTCGTTCCCGCCGCGCACGGTGGGCGACACATGCCGCACGTGCACCAGACGGAGGAGGCGCAGCACGCATCCGCATACGCGCAGGCGCGACAGACGCAGCAGGCGCGACAGACGCAGCAGGCGCACGAGGCGCAATGGGGAGTCGACCAGGGCCTCGGGCAGCATTCCAAGGATCAACTCGACCCATTCGAGCCGCAGGTTTCAGAGGAGGCAGAGCCGCAGGCTCAGCCCTGGGCACAGCAGCAGGGACGGCAGTCGGCGTATAGACCGAGTTTCGGCGACCCCGAGGCGACGAGCCGCTATGCGCGCGAGAGCTACGGGTCGAGCCGCAAGAAAGGCTCCTTCACGGTAAATCCCGCGGGACATTCGGGGAAGTCGATGTTCGATCGGCGCCCCAACGTCGACCGCACGCCAAGTAGCCACAGGAGCTCCAGCTCGAAGCTGCCAAACGTATCGCCCAAGATCATTGCCATCATCGCTGCGATATTTGTCATCGTGATACTCGTGAGCCTTTTTAACTCTTGCGGTCAACAGGGCGATGCAGATGCAGGCCAAACGCAGGGCGCCACGACTTCCGTCGCAACGCAGGCATCTCTGCCTACGCCCATCATGTCCGAGAGCTCGGGCATTACCATGCATTCTGCCGTTGCGATGGAGGACCTGACCGAGGTCCTGATTCACAATGCCTCCTATGCTTATGCAAACGAAATCACGACGCAGCTCAAGGAGGCCAAGAACACGGACATCATCGCGGCGCACGGAACGGGACGCGTGGCCTCCGAGCAGCCCACGGGCGATAAGTGGATGACGGGTGAGTTCATCCGATGCTTCAGAGAAGGCAACGCTGGTCCCGTCATGAGCGCGATTGACTGTGGTGGCCCCGTGGGGGCGACGGTGTATGCGCCGGTTACGGGAGAGGTTATCCTCGTCAAGCAGTACAAGCTCTATAACGAGATCGATGATTATCGCATCCATATCCGTCCCGAGGGGCGCCCCGACCTGGACGTCGTGCTCATTCACCTGACTGACGTGACGGTGAAGGCCGGTGATAAGGTGACGGCGGGCGTAACGCCCATGGCGAAGATCCGCGATGTTTTCCAGTACCTTGGCGATTCGATGCAGCTCAAAAACTATACGGCCGAAGGCGATAACGGCAATCACACGCACATCCAGGTCAATAACGCCAATCATCCCGAATATACGGCGCTTGATGAGCTCAAGCCGCAATCTGCGACACCGGGCGAACCGAACGCACAGGCTACCGGTGATGCGAGTACGCCAACCACCGACGCATAGCTGAAGTTTTTTCGACTTCCTTCTTTACGAACGGGGCAAGTTTCTGTAGTATTGCTTTCGCTGTTGACGCGGGGTTGTAGCTCAGCTGGTTAGAGCGCCGGCCTGTCACGCCGGAGGTCGCGGGTTCGAGCCCCGTCAATCCCGCCAACATCAGTCCTCATCGCCGTTCGTCTGAGCGGCGTTTTTGCTATCTGGAGGCGAATCGTGACAATAAGAGACGTTCGCGACTGCCCAACAAGTGGCTTGTTCTATGGTGGCCGGGCAGGACGTAAGGAAGGCCTTCTCGTTGACGGTGAGCCTTGGATTGCAAAGTACCCCCGCACGACGCGCGACTTGGTGGGCAAGAATCTCCCCTCGTATACGCCCAGTCCCATATCCGAGTATTTAGGCTCGCATATCTTCGAGCTTGCTGGCATTCCCGTGCAGCAGACGAAACTCGGATATCGCAACGGCAAGGTCGTATGCTTGTGCAAGGATTTTACGTATCCCGACTTGCGCCTCTTCGAGTTCAAAGAGCTGAAGAACTCATTGTCGGATGACGATGAGGGGTTCTCTTCAGCGCCTTCGGATGGCGAGAGCGTCTATTTGGGCGATGTGCTCGCAGCAATCGAGACGGTTCCCGTCTTGAGGGATGTTGTCGGTGTCAGGGAGCGCTTCTGGGACATGTTCGTCATCGACGCCTTTCTCAAGAATCCCGACCGAAATAACGGCAATTGGGGCTTGCTCATGGATGGTGATATGACATATAGCTTCGCGCCTGTATACGACCTGGGTAGCTCGCTTTTCAGCAAACGCAGCGACTCCGTCACGGCAGCGCGCCTGGATGACCCAATCGACATCGAGCAGGATGCCTTTGGCACAAACGTCTCGTGCTACAAACTTGCAATGCCCGATGGCGCAAGCGAGGCAATTCATCCTTTCGAGTACATGAGAAAGACGGATAACCCAGATTTGCGCGCCGCCATAGCTCGCTTCGCCCAGGCCATCGATATGGATGCAGTTGACGGACTCATCGATTCCGTTCCGGAAGAAGCCTACGGTATCGTGCTCATGACCGATGTCGTACGCGAGTCGCATAAGCGCCTGCTCCGCTACCGTTTCGAAGAGGGAATTCTGCCACTGATTTAGAAACGCTCGGGGAAGGTACAATGCATACCGTCCGGGCATTATCTGCATAATAAGCTGCATGATATCTTGAGCAATGCGCCGCCAAGAGGAAGGTCTTTCCGTGACTCTTTCACGCCGATCGTGATCCTCGTTTGCTTTTCTTGCCACAGTGCTGGTGTTGAATGGAACGCGACAGTCGCGATAGTCGTGACACTGCTCTCCCTCTATGCTGCCGTTTGGCTTGTGGGTGATGCAAGGGCGCGTGCCCTGCGTCCGGTGGTTCTGGGGAAAGATGAGCTGCGAATAGAATGCGGCATCCAGATGAAGGGGACGATATCCCTCAGCAACATTGCAAGCGTGAGCTGCCATGAGCCTGCGGATATCGACAAGGCCGATAGGCTGAACTACGGCACCTTCTACCAGGCAAACGTGTGGATTGTGATGCACGGACCTGTCGAGGTGCGGACTCTTCTGGGGATGAAGAGACCCCTTGCAATCGGGCTGAGCCTGGATGATCCGAAAGAGTTCATCCGGGAGTTTTTCCAAGCGACAAACGGTCTTTATCAAGGAGAATCATGACAAGCCCCACCCTTGCGCTACCGCGAGGACGGTCGGTGGATACAAGCCGATGAGATTTGGGCCTTTGGCGATGCGGCTCACAAGGCGGTCAACGCGTATCGTGAAATATGGTGGTGAGGCTTGATAGGAAGGCCGTTCGGGTCAATGGATAGTCCATCGTTCAGGCGCTTCGCTACATAAGAGAACCGAGACGGTAGGGACCCAATTGTCGCCGTGTCTCGGTTCTAGTGGATTCAGTATAGCATCTACTTTAGTCGATGGACAGCTCTGCGCTTGTCAACGAAAATAAGCGATTTCAGTTTGCGTCTGGTGGCAATGGACTTCTCCAGCTCTCGGAGCACTTGCGCATCCTTTGCGTTTTTCATTCGTTTTGAGTCGAATACGATGTTCGTGCTTTGCGATAGGGCTTTCTTGACGTTCTTGTCTACAACGGAAAGATGCGAGGACGTTGGAGATTTCATTTCGTAACGAATCCCATTAATATGCACATCGGGTGTTTTGTTGTATGCGACGTTGCTTTTTGGGATGAATTCCACGATGTAGCCTGCTTTGGCAAGCGCTTCGGCAGTCAGCAACTCGTGAGGCCACACCTCGCAAGCACCGTCGATGATAACTTTCCCATGCTGTTTATTCATGTATGGGATTATACGTGAGCAATGAGACGGAAAGAGTTGGACCCGTCGTATCACAAGATATGTTTTTGCTGGGAAGCTCAAATCGTGTTTGAAAGTGCGCCACTCTATTCAGTGGACTTCCAAACACGATTGAAAGTTTAGAGCCCCTCCAAGAGATGGGTCACCATTAAACCGCATGCTGAACAGTCTTTCGCGGTGCGCATGACGGTACTGACTCATTCATAATTGCGCTATGAAGGAGGGATACTCATGAGCATGGCCTCGATACAGTCTATATCTGATAGTGTCGCCGAAGCGGTCAGTGAATACAACGGCATGATGGATAGCCATGATCACATTGACGAGGTCGCGCTTTTTGGCAGCTATGCCGAAGAGCGGGCTACAGATAAATCCGACGTTGACTTGCTTGTGACGTTTCGCTCATCGGTGGTGAGTCTCTTCACGCTTGCTCAGGTGCTCATGGTTATGGAAAAGCATCTAGGCAAAAACGTCGATCTGGTTCAAAACCCCCTTCCCGAGGATACTCTTCTGAATATTCGCAAGGTGGTGCCTTTGTATGAAGGATGATGATCGCCGCGTTCTTGAGATATTCGTAAGTGAGATAGGCCACAGTGAGGGAAGACTATCCGTGAATTAAGGAATATGCACCCGATTTGCTTGGGGCATAGATGCCAAGGGCCGCGAGTTCGAGTCTCGTCTATCCCGTTAACAGCAGTTTCGAAAAGCCGCTTTCGAGGGGCTTTTTTGTTGGGCGGGTTTTCTAATACATTTGCGCAGACCTTTATCAAATGCGCCATATGATATACAATATATATACCCAGAAGGTATATATGCTATTCAAATATGATGAGCATAAAAACGAGTTAAACATAGAGAAGCACAAAGTCAGTTTCGAGGAAGCGCAGGAAATCTGGGATGATCCTGATCTGATCGTGCTTCCGGCGAGAAAGCGCGGGGAGAAGCGCAAGCTCGCCATTGGCGCGACATATGCAGCTATATTTAGCGTGGTGCACACAATGCGGGGAGAGGCGATTCGTCTGATATCAGCGCGTAGGGCAACAGAAAAAGAGGTGAGGCGATATGAGCAGGGCAAAAACGAACGATAGGCTCGAGACGGCATTCGATGCTGGCGAGGATATGGGGGAGTTCTTTGACTTCGATGATCCCGCATACCCAAACCGGGAGATCAAGCGCGTCAATGTCGATTTTCCTCAATGGATGGTTACGGGTCTCGATGCAGAGGCCATGCGTCTTGGGATTAATCGGCAGGCAGTGATCAAAACGTGGATTGCCGAAAGGCTTGATGCACGGACGATGGCTCATAGTCGCTAAACATGCCGTCGGTATTTCGTGTGGGCCAAAGGCGGTCATCATGAATGCCCCCCTGCTCTCGGGAATCCACATCGCAGTGCCCTCGCCAACGGCTACAATATCCCTCACGACACCGTCTCTCGCGAAAGGCGCCCCTATGGCAAGCGTGCACGTCATCGACCATCCGCTCATCGAGGCAAAGCTCACGCACATGCGCGATCGCGACACGACCTCTCCTGAGTTCAGGGCACTTCTCAAGGAAATCTCCATCTTGATGGGCTACGAGATCACGCGCGATTTTCCCACCAAGCTGTGCGAGGTTGACACGCCTATCTGTCGTGCGTCCTTTCCCGTCCTCAAGGATGACTTCTTCACCATCGTGCCCATATTGCGCGCTGGCCTCGGCATGGTCGATGGCCTGCTCGAGCTCATGCCCTTTGCGCATGTGGGGCATATCGGCTTGGTACGCAACGAGCAGACGCACCTTCCCGAGGAGTACTACTACAAGATGCCCGAGGGTTACGAGGGCTCCGTCATCATGGTGGTCGATCCGATGCTGGCCACGGGCGGAAGCGCGGTCGATGCGATCTCGAGCCTGAAGAAGCGCGGTTGCAACAACATCCGCCTCGTAAACCTGGTGGCTGCGCCGCAGGGTATCGAGGCGGTGCGCACAGTTCACCCCGATGTCGATATCTACGTCGCTGCTGTGGACGAGGGCCTGAACGAAGACGCATACATCGTGCCCGGCCTGGGTGACGCCGGCGATCGTATCTTTGGCACGAAATAAGGAGGACCCATGGTTTCCATGAGCGATGACGAATTCGAGGAGCTCGTCCAGGAGGCCCTGGACTCCATGCCCGATCAGTTCTTGGAGGACATGGAAAACGTCGCGGTGGTCATTGCCGATGAGCCCACCGAGGACGAGCTGAACCGCATCGATGACGACGGACGACCGGCGGGTACCTGGTATGGCGAGGAGATCCTGGGCCTCTACAGCGGCGTGCCCCTCACGGAACGCTACTATGATGACATGGAGGGCGGCTTCCCGGACGTCATCACCATCTTCAAGGGCCCGCACGAGCGCTGTTTCGCCACGCGTGGGCAGATCGCCGAGGAGGTCCGCAAGACCGTCATCCACGAGATCGGCCATCACTTCGGTCTGGATGATGCGCGTCTCCACGAGATGGGGTACTAGAACCTCACCCCTTTTGACACCGTCGGCCCTATGCCGTGATGAGCGTACCGCCTTCGCCATGCAGGGCCTCGGCCGCGTGCTCGAGCGAGGCAATGAGGGCCCGACCACCGGGGTGCGCCTCGACAAACTCCACGCAGGCCTGCACCTTGGGTAGCATACTGCCGGGCGCAAACTGTCCCTGTTCCATGTATTCGTGCGCCTCGTGCACGGTCATGGTGTCGATTTCCTTTTGTTCGGGCGTGTTGAAGTTCAGGCAGACCTTGTTCACCGCAGTGAGGATGACGAGGAAATCCGCCCGGAGCTTCCAGGCCAGGATCGAGCTCGTGAGGTCCTTGTCTATGACGGCCTCGACCTCGGTGTAGAGGTCGTCGTTTTCGACGACGGGAATGCCGGCGCCACCGCAGGCGACGACGATGTAGCCCTCATCCATGAGGTCGCGGATCTGGTCGATCTCGAGAATGTGCTGCGGACGAGGGCTTGCCACGACGCGACGCCAACCGCGGCCGGAATCTTCCTTGACCGGCACGCCTTCGGCTTTGGAGAGCTTCTCCGCCTCGTCCTTGGTCATGAAGGCGCCGATGGGCTTTTCCAGGTCCTTGAACGCGGGGTCGTCATCGTCCACCACCACATGAGTCACGACGTCGACCACCGAGCGCATGATGTCGAACTCGTGCAGCTGGTTCATGAGAGCGCAGGTGAGCTGGGCGCCGATATAGCCTTGGCTCATGGCGTTACAGTCCTGCAGGGGCATGAAGGGCACGTGGGCTGGATCGTCATCATGGGCGACCTCGAAGGCCTGGTTGATGATGCCAACCTGGGGGCCGTTGCCGTGGGTGATGACGACGTTGATGCCCTCCTTGATCATCTTGGCGATGAACTTGGCGCTATCGGCGATGTGGCTGCGCTGCTCTTTGGGGTCGTCTCCCAGAGCGTTTCCGCCCAAGGCGATGACGACGCGCTTGCCCATGAGGTCGGTCTGATTCATGATGCATCCCTCTCTGAGGTGAATTAGCCTCTGAAAAATATACTCCATTCCTTCTACCATTTCGAGCAAGGTGAACGAAGCAGCTGCCTTTGTGTTCGGGCGAGGCGAACGAAGCGGCTGCCTTTGTGCTCGGGCGAGGCGAACGAAGCGGCTGCTTTTTTGTCATTTCGAGCGCAGCCGCCAAAGGCGGCGAAGTCGAGAAATCTCACCCTTAACTTTCTGCCTATGGCAAGGGAGGAGATTTCTCCACTCCGGCGCTACGCGCCTCCGGTCGAAATGACAACAGGGATCCCTTCGGCCCTCCGGTCGAAATGACAACGAGGCCGAAGTGCCCGCTTATTGACAGGTGCAACCGACGGTTGCGGCCGATAAAATGCAAATTGACTACGAGAGATGCTAGTGCAACCAGGGCGTAAACCGTATGTTTGGCGAGAGGAAAACGCATGACACCAAAACGAAGGGAACCACGCATGAACGTCGAAATCGCGCAGCGTCTTGCAGCCATGCGTCGCGAAAAGGGCTATAGCCAAGAGGAGCTTGCCAACAGACTCGGGCTCTCGCGCCAGGCCGTTTCAAAATGGGAGCGAGCCGAGTCATCGCCTGACACGGGGAACCTTATCGCTCTGGCCGATCTCTACGGTGTGACACTCGACGAGCTCGTGCGCGTAGATGTCGATATCAGCGATGATGTGCGCTTCGAGGAAGCTGACAAGGAAGCAGCAAGCGAAGTGACCGCCGAGACGATTACGGCGGCGGCCGAAAGCGCGGCAGCAACAGCGGCCCGCGCCGAGGCAGCCGCACGTGTGCACGAGCTGAAGGATGAGCTGAAGGACGCCGTGGCGCAGGCGGCGGCCGATGCGCAACCCAAAGCGCCCGATACGCCACAGCCGCCACCGCCCGATCCAAAGACGCGCTATACGCCGCAGGCCCCAGAAGGTTCGTCAGTGTCCGGACACCCTGCACGCAGTCCCTGGGCGACCTTTCCGTACCCCGTTGCCTGCGTGATCATTTACCTGATCATCGGCTTCGTGTTTGGCTGGTGGCATCCGGGATGGGTCATCTTTCTCACGATTCCCATCTACTACTGGATAGTGCGTGTTGTCGAGGATGACCCCAATTGGCAGGCGTCCCATGACGACACGTCCTCGAGGGGCTGATGACCATGACACGATTGACCAATGCCTCATATGTGAAGATAGGCCTTCTTGTACTCCTGGCCATCGTGCTGTGCGCTGGTATCGTTAGCTGCTCCGCGCGTTGCACGCCAAGCTATGACTTCGACTATTCCTACGATGACGTCACCATGCGCGAGACCGGCGCTGGTTCTGTCGCCGGCGCGAACGTGCAGAACATCGCCATCGCCTGGGCTGCTGGCTCCGCGACCGTTACCGTTTGCGATGATGCCGAGACGAATGGCGAGGTGGTCTTTACCGAGACGGGTTCGGCCGTGCGTAGCCATCCCCTACGTTGGACCTGCGAGAACGGTACGCTCTACATCAGTTACGACAGCCTGAAAAACGGCATCTTCGGTTGTTCGAGCTTTGGCTCCAAGCAGCTTGAGGTCAAGATTCCGCGTAGCGTCGCGCAGACGCTCGATCGTTTCGAGCTCGATGTCGCCTCGGGTGATTACACGGTCGAGGGTCTGACGTGTCAGACCGCAAAACTCGGTATCGCTTCCGGCACCGTTGAGGCGACCGATGTAGTCGCTCAGAATCTCAAGGCCGACATTGCGAGCGGACGCGTTGCCTTGACCGGTGATCTTACCGATACGCTTGACCTGAAGATGGCCAGTGGTGATGCCAACATCTCGACCAGCCAGTGCCCCAAGAGCGGAAAGCTGGACATCGCGAGCGGATCGGTGAACGTTGCGCTTCCAAGTCAGAGCGTGTTCGAGCTTTCCTACGATGCCCTGTCGGGTCGCATTGAGAGTGATTTTCCCGTGCGGACGGGCACGCCCTATGCCGGGCCGCCCAACTCAAACGGAACCACCGTCTACGGCGATGTGAACGCCGAGTTCACGGGGCACTTTGACGTGGACATGGCAAGCGGAAACCTTGCCTTCCGCAAGATATAGCGCTGATGTGCTAGTAGTCGATGCCGTGCCAGCCGACGCCTTCATCGCGCCAACCCATGGCAACGAGGACGTCGCGCTCGCCCCAGTCAGTTGTGTAGTGATGATTGTTCGAGAAGGCGTTGGGATTGTATACGCGATAAACCGGCACACGCTGCTCGGTGTCGGCGTACCAGCCAACGCCTTCGTCGTTCCATCCCGCATATATGAGGAC
>ERZ827492.1673-NODE-1673-length-17279-cov-3.828263_pt1 | contig 17279 bp, 15 predicted proteins | sample MGYA00519704_ERZ827492 | MGnify/ENA primary metagenome ERZ827492 (study PRJEB31778, sample SAMEA3449325) | human gut metagenome | biome: human gut; feature: human-associated habitat; material: faeces | place: United Kingdom | collected 2010/2012 ...
CCACCGGCGACAGCAGCAACATGACCGCCCTGTGGGTGGTGCTGGCTGTGGCTGGCCTGGGCATCATCGCTCTGGTGGTGCTGCTTGTCACCAAGCGCAGCAAGAAGCAGAACGGCTAAGCGCTGACAGGACTCCTTAATAGTTGAAAAGGTCCCTCCGGCCATGTGACCGGAGGGACCTCTTCTTTCCCTGATTTACCTGAAAGTCTCAGCACAAAGGCCACCCTGCGCCATCGGCGCAGGGTGGCCTTTATCTGTCGGGGAGGGATCAGTCCTTGTGTTCAGCGGGCTTGCAGCGGAAGGTGTAGCAGCCCTCGGCGCAGCGGACGCCCTGAGCGTCCTCCACCCAGACCTGCATCACCACGATCTGCTGCCCCATGCGGACGCTCTCCGCCCGGCAGCGCAGCAGTCCCGGCTGGGCCGGGGCCAGATAATGCAGGTCGTAGTTCACCGTCCGGCAGGTGCTGCCACGGCTGCAGGCCGCCGTTCCCGCCACATGATCCATCATGGCAGCGTAGACCCCGCCGTGGACGATGCCCAGCGGGTTCAGCATCCCGTCGCCTGCCGTCAGCTCCCCCTCGGCCCAGCCGTCACCAATGCCGGTGACGTGGAGCCCCAGCCCGTGGGTGAAGGTGCCGGGGCGGTTGGCAAGCTCCATGACGTCCTGCCAGATCTGTTCCTGTTGTGTCATATGATGCTCCTTTTCCGGGAAAGAAACCGACTCCCTGCCCACAGGCAGGGAGCCGATGCTCTTACGAAAATGCTTACAGATAGTTCCGCATACCCTCGGTGGCCAGAGATTCGTCCGCCGTGATGGTCACGGTGAACTTGACGCTGTTCTTCTCACTGAAGCGCTCCAGCCAGTTCAGGAACTTCTCCACCGCCATCAGGTCGCTGGTGCCGGCGATCTTGCACAGGTTGTCCACGAAAACGTGGGAAATATCGTAATTGCCCGCATACAGACCGCTGATAAAGCCACGCAGGCACTCAAAAGAATCCACGGAATATTCGCTGGCGTTCACCAGACGAACGTTATAGCTGATGTTATAGGTCATGTCGGCGCTGGGTTCCATGCAGACGACGCTGCCGTTCTCCGCCTCCACAGCGTTGTGGATCAGGTCGATGAGCTGCTTGGTCTTACCGGCCCCGTTTGCGCCCATGATCAATCTAACCATAAGTATCACTCCTCTTGATAAGATCGGGATGGTTATTCCCTGTCATTAAGATACCATATTGCCGACCAAATGGCAATGGAAAAAACGCTATTTTACAGATTTGTAGAAATGGTGTAAAGAGGCGGTCAAGCTCTGTGCAGTTTTTCCGCCAGTTCCTGCCGCAGGGCCTCGTAGCCGGGCTTTCCCAGCAGGGCAAACATATTCTTCTTATACGCCTCCACCCCCGGCTGGTCGAAGGGATTCACGTCCAGCAGGTAGCCGGACAGGCCGCAGGCGTACTCGAAGAAGTAGATGAGCTCACCCAGCGTGAAGGCATTGATCTGGCCGGTGCGGAGGATGATGTTGGGGACGCCGCCCTCCACATGGGCCAGCAGTGTGCCGTCCATGGCTTGCGTGCGGATGAAATCCACGTCCTTCCCGGCCAGAAAGTTCAGGCCGTCGCCGTCGGTCTCATCCAGCGGCACCACCTGCGGCCGGTGGGAAGCGCCGAAGCGCACCACCGTCTCGAACAGGGAACGCTCCCCCTGCTGGATATACTGACCCATGGAGTGCAGATCTGCCGTGAACTCCACGCTGGCGGGGAAGAGACCCTTGTGCTCCTTGCCCTCGGACTCGCCGTACAGCTGCTTCCACCACTCCGCCATGAACCGGAAGCTGGGCTCGTAGGCCGCCAGCACCTCAATCTTCTTGCCGGTGCGGTACAGCTCATACCGGGCGGCGGCATACTGCCAGGCGGGGTTTTCCGCCATGTCCGTCTTGGCGCAGACCTCCATCATAGTCTCGGCACCCTCCATCAGCTGGCAGATATCCACCCCCGCCACGGCGATGGGCAGCAGGCCCACGGCGGTGAGGACACTGTACCGGCCGCCGATGTCGTCAGGCACCACGAAGGTCTCGTAGCCCGCTTGATCCGCCAAAGCCTTCAGCGCCCCCTTGCGGCGGTCGGTGGTGGCGTAGATGCGCCGGGCCGCCTCCTCCGGGCCGTACCGCTCCTCCAGCAGCTTCCGGAAGAAACGGAAGGCCACCGCAGGCTCCGTGGTGGTGCCGGACTTGGAGATGACGTTGACGGAGAAGTCCATCCCCTCCAGCAGGTCCATAAGCTCCGCCATCTGGTCGGAGGACAGGCCGTTGCCGGTGAAGTAGATGTTGGGGGTGTCCTTCTTTTTCAGGTTATAGTTGGGGGAGCACAGGCACTCGATGACGCCCCGTGCGCCCAGATAGGAGCCGCCGATGCCGATGACTACCAGCGCCTGAGAGTCCTGCTGAATTTTTCGGGCCGCCGCCTGAATGCGGGCGAACTCCTCCCGGTCATACTGCCGGGGCAGCTGCACCCAGCCGGTGAACTCGCCGCCTGCGCCGTCACCGTGCTGCAAATGGCTGTGGGCCAGCCGCAGCTGGGCGGCACGGGCCTCCTCGTAGGGCAGCGGGATAAACTGCCGGATATGGGACAGATCCATCTGTATCATATCAGATGCCTCCTCTGTACAATTTGGTTTATCATACAACGTTTTCCCGTGGAATACAAGAGGAAACCTACCCAAAAGCGGCTTTCAGCCGGCAAAAAATGCCGCCGACAGCATCCGGCGCAGCATGGTGCCGAAGGTAAGGCGCTCCACGCTCTGCGCCGCCCGGATGGGGATGGACTGCACCGTCTCGCCGGCGGCATCCGTCAGCGTCAGAGTCCCCAGTTCCTGTCCGGCGGACACCGGGGCCTCCACCTGTTCCGCCAGTGTGACGGACTGGGACAGCCCCCCGGCCTGACTTTTCTGCACCAGCGCCACCGCTTCCTGCGGGTCGATGCAGGGCTGCACCGTCTCCGTCTCCCCCAGCACCACCGGGATGGCGGGGAAAGGTTCCTCCGGCGCCGTGTGCAGCAGGGCATAGGTGGAGAAGCCGTAGTTCAGCAGGGCCTTGGCATCCTCGAACCGCTGCTGACCGGTAGGGGACTTCAGCACCACGGCGATGAGCTCCATGCCCTCTCGCTCCGCCGTGGCGGACAGGCAGTATTTGGCGCTGTCGGTGGAGCCGGTTTTCAGACCCGTGGCCCCATCGTAGAACCGGATCAGCTTGTTGGTGTTGGCCAGCTGGAAGGTGCCGTCCCGCAGGGTATCCATCCAGATGGTGGTGTAGCGGCGGATGTCCGGGTGCTTTTCTATGAGCTCCCGGCTCATGAGGGCGATGTCCCATGCACTGGTGACGTGTCCCTCCGCCGGAAGGCCGGTGCAGTTGACGAAGTGGGTGTCCGTCATGCCCAGCTCCTTGGCCCGTGTGTTCATCTGCTCCACAAACAGCTCCGTCACCCCGGCCACGCACTCCGCCAGCGCCACGGCGGCGTCGTTGCCGCTGGCTACGCACACCGCCTTCAAAAGATCGTCTACGGTGATCTGCTCACCCTCCGACAGGTAGACATGGCTGCCGCCCATAGAGGCGGCGTAGGCGCTGACCGTCACCACATCGTCGTAGTGGAGGCTGCCCTTTTCGATGGCCTCCATGGTCAAAAGCAGCGTCATCACCTTGGTGACACTGGCCGGCTCCAGCGCCTCGTGCTCATTTTGGGCGTACAGCACCTGTCCCGTCTCTTTCTCCATCAGCAGCGCCGCCTCCGCCTGTATCGGCAGCTCTACCGCTCCGGCCTGTACCGGCGTCAGCGCCAGCACCAGCAGAAGCGCCGCCCATAAGCCCGCCATCCGTCTCATATGCAGCCCTCCGTTCCGTTTTGTTTCCAGCATATGCGGCGGTGAAATTTTCATGCCGCCATCGACAAAATTTCCGGTTGCAAAGCCGGGGGATATCTGCTATAATAGACAGGTATTCAAAATGCAGGGTTAGTACATCGGTAGTACATCGGCTTCCCAAGCCGAGGAGGCGGGTTCGATTCCCGTACCCTGCTCCAAAGAAGGACTTCAAGAGAAATCTTGAAGTCCTTCTCCTTTTGCCTGTAAACCGTTGTGCCATAAGGCTTTGCGGGATTTGCACTATGGGAATTGCTGCGACATTTTCATAAAAATTTTATAAGGGTTGCATACACAAGGGCAACAAACTACTGCCTGACACAGTAATATAAGAGGCTTTTCATGGATGGCCTAATCTGTTATAGTAGAAAGGAAGAAGTTTGTGCGTAGCTTGAAGTATAAATATTGGAAATCCGTCATCGATCTCCGAAGATGTATGGAATGCAAAAAGCATCAAGGGAAAATTTACTTGTTCTATGATATTATTCCAGAAGAACCACCGCTCCATCCTAATTGTCGCTGCTCTGTTCAACGCTTAGAGGCAAAAACGGCTGGCACAGCGACAAAGATTGGCCTGCGGGGCCGATTGGTGGCTAAAAACTTTTCGTCAGCTACCTGGATACTATATAACTGAGGACGAAGCTACCAAGTTAGGATGGATTCCGATTTTAGCAAATCTTGCCAGTGTTGCACCTGGTAAGATGCTGACAAAGGGCGTTTACAAAAACAGAGACAAGCGGCTCCCCGATGCACTTGGACGAATATGGTACGAGGCTGACATCAATTACTCTTTTGGTTACCGAGGCGGTGAACGAATTCTCTACTCCAACGATGGATTGATTTTTGTTACTTACGACCATTACGCCACATTTGTCGAGATTGTTTGACAGAAAGGAGCTTTGTTATGAATCGCAACGCATATACGCCCATTACAGCCGACCCCGTTTTACTGCGCCTGAACAGCTGCAGGGACTGGGGCACATTACATCAGCGTATCCGCAAGGCATTTGGATTTCCCGACTATTACGGGGAAAACTGGGATGCCATGTGGGATTGCCTGACGGATGTGTTTTTGCAGCCGGTGCAAAGGCACATTGTGGTGGAGGGCTTTGACGCCATGCCGCAGGGGCTGCGGGCGTACGCCGCTCCGATGCAGGAGATTTTCAGTGACCTTCAGGAGAAATACCCTTGGGTCTCGGTCACATACCGCTGATCGCAGGGACAGCAAAAGCTATGGGCAGCCAGAGGGAGGAAGGACACCCCGCAAGGGTGTCCTTCCTGCTGTTATGCCCTGATAGCGTGCGCTGTCGAAGGACAGCACACGTTTTTCACCGGATATCGTACTTTTTCATCTTATAGGCGAGGTTCTGCTTGCTGACCTGCAGCTCCGCCGCTGTTTTGGTGAGGCTGCCGCCGTTGCGGCGGTAGGCATCCTCAATGAGCAGCACCTCGTACCGGGCCAGCATCTCATGGAGGGGCAGGCCCCGGACGTCCTCGGCGTGCATGGTGTCCACCGCCAGCCGGGAGAGGATGTAGTTGGGGATATCGTTGCGGGTGAGGATGGCGGTGTGATTGTTGTGGAAGGCGGATTCGATGACGTTTTTCAGCTCCCGGACGTTGCCGGGCCAGTTATAGGCCAGAAAGATATCCTGTACCTCGCTGCTGTATGCCATGATCTGCTTGTGGAATTTCTTGTTGTAGTGCTTGCGGAAATATTCCATCAGCAGGGGGATATCCCCCTTCCGCCGGTACAGCTCCGGGATATCGTACCGCAGCACACACAGGCGGTAGAAGATATCCTCCCGGATCTTATTCCGCTCTACGCAGCCCTCCGGGTCCTCGTTGACGGCGGCGATGATCCGCACGTTCACCTGCTTTTCCTCCTTGGCGCCGATGCGGCGGATGCAGTTGTCCTCCAGCACCCGCAGCAGCTTGGCCTGCGCCGTCAGCTCCATGGAGTTGATCTCGTCGAGGAACAGAGTACCGCCGTCGGCCAGCTCGAACAGACCCGGCGTATCCTTAGCCCCGGTGTAGCTGCCCTTGGTGGTGCCGAAGAGGATGCTCTCCAGCAGGGTGCTGGGGATGGAGGCGCAGTTCTGCTTGATGAAGGGGGTATCCTTGCGGCGGCTGGTTTTCTGGATGGCGTTGACGATGAGCTCCTTGCCGGTGCCGGTCTTGCCGTAGACCAGCACATGGGCATCGCTGTCGGCGGTCTGCAAGATCTTCTCCTTGATGCGGATCATCTCGCCATCCTGCGTGACGATGTCCTCCAGCGACTGGTCGGAGGTGTTGTAGCTCTTGGTGAGGGCGCTGATGAGGCTGATGTCGAAGCTTAGCCGCCGCTCGGTGACGTGGGCATCCTTGTAGATGACCATGTCGATGACGCCCACCACCTCGCCGTGCTCCTTAATGGGGACGGCGCTGCAGTTGGCCTCCATGGAGTCCCCCTTGTAGTTGATATAGGTCTGCTCGTAGTTGATGAAGCTTTCTCCTGTTTTCAGCGCCCGGCAGATGTAGCTGTCCTCCAGCTTCAGGGTGGGGTAAATTTCAAAGAGACTGCGGTTCAGAGGCTCGTCCTGCCGCAGGTTTACCAGATCGGGATAGGCGGTGTAGTAGTGGCGGATGATGCAGTTTTTGTCCACCACCATCAGGCCGTCCACATAGTCCACCAGACGGAGCATTTGTTCAAAGTTCTTGTTCATAGTTCATACCTCCTGAGAAAAAGAATGGGGAAGGGGCGAGACAAAAAATCTTGACACGGCGCAGAGCAAGGGCGGAAGTGAAAGGTGGCTGCACTGCCGGATCGGGTGACTATTTGGCGAAAACGCTGAGTTTTCCGGAAAAATCTTGTGAAAACCGCTGGACGAGGAGCGAAACTTGCGGAATAACCGTGGAAGCTGTCATGCTGGCACGGGAGTTGCTATTTATCTTGGCATCAACTAAATATGCGAGGAGATACCATGAGCGATCATAAAATCAAAAATAGGGAGGCCCTGCTGTCCCACGGCGACGCCGGGGCCAAGGCGCAGGTGCTGGAGCTGACGGAGCGGGTGCTGAACCGGCTGGATGCCCGGAAGCGACTCCATGAGATGATGCACCGGGAGGGCAGCGAGCTGGTCATCGGCAGCCGCCGCCACGATCTGAGCCGGTACCGTCATGTGTACGCCTTTTCCTCCGGCAAGGCGGGCAATCACATGGCACGAGCCTTCGAGGATCTGCTGGGGGAGTATCTGACGCTGGGCGTCACCATCATCAAGCTTCGGGATGAGGAGGACGTCTATCGAAAGACGGAGGTCTATGTAGGAGGGCATCCCCTGCCCAATGAGGAGGGCATCCGGGGCTGCCAGCGGATGATCGACATCGCAGAGCAGATGGGGCCGGACGACCTGCTGCTGCTGGGCCTCACCGGCGGATGCTCAGCGCTGATGGGCTACCCGGTGGAGGGAACCACACTGGAGGATCTGCAGGAGGCCACGGATGTGATGCTGAAAGCCGGGATGTGGGTCATGGACATCAACGACATCCGGGGGCATCTGTCCCGCATGAGCCGGGGAAGGCTGGGGCAGCACATCCACGGGGCCAAGATCCTCTGCTTCGAGATCTGGGACGCCGTGGGGCTGGATGATATCACCGATTACACGGAGCCGGTACCCATTATGGGGACCCCTGTGGGCTACGACACCGTGACCTTCCAGGACATCGGGGCCATCCTCCGCAAGTACCATATCGAGGACAAGCTGCCCCGCAATGTGGCCCGGTATCTGCTGGACTATGACCCGGCGCAGGAAACGCCCCAGACCATGACCAACGATGTGGATTACTATATCGTCAATACCCTGCCGGACTCCTGCCAGGCGGCGCTGGAGGCGGCGGAGGAGATGGGAATACCCGCCCATGTGCTGACCACCTACGCCGAGGGGGAGAGCCGGGACTACGGCACCTTTATGGCCTCGCTGGCTCATGAGGTGGTGAAGAACGAACGACCCTTCCGGGCGCCCTGCTTCCTGTTCTCCGCCGGGGAGACTACCACCGCCATTCCTGACAGCAGCCTCATCCGGGGTCATGGTGGCCCGTCACAGGAAATGACGGCGGCCTTTGCCGTGGCAGCGGAGGGGTTGAAGAATGTGTGCCTGCTGTCCATGGACAGCGAGGGTACCGACGGCACCACCCCGGTGGCAGGCGGCCTGACCGACGGCACCACCGGGACTGCTGCCGCAGAACAGGGCATCGACCTGCGGAAGGCGCTGCGGGAACACGCCGCCTATGAGGCGCTGGAGCCGCTGGGGGATACGGTGCTCACCGGGAACACGGGAACCAATTTGTGCGATTTCAATGTGCTGTACATCGGTACACAGGAGTAAGGAGGAACTATTATGAAAATTCAGGATTTGCGGGCCAGAGAGATCATCGACTGCAAGGGAAAGCCCCTGCTGGAGGTGGATATCATCACCGAGGATGGCACCATGGGCCGGGCAGCGTCCCCCTCCGGTATCTCCGCCGGGGAACACGAGGCTATGGTGCTGCGGGACGGTGACCGGAGCCGTTATGACGGCAACGGCGTCCGCAAGGCCGTGGAGATGGCGGAGAAGGTGGTCCTGCCTGCCATCCGGGGCATGGACGTGCTGGACCAGCAGGCGCTGGACCGCCGTCTCATGGAGCTGGACGGCACCCCCAACAAGTCCCGTCTGGGGGGCAATGTCACGTACAGCACGTCGCTGGCGGTCATGCGGGCCGGATGCCAGCTGCGCCATGTGTCCCAGTACCGCTATCTGAACCCCGGTGACATCCGCACCATCCCTCTGCCCACCTCGGATATGTTCGCCGGAGGCAGCTATGAGGACGACACCATGCCGGTGCAGGAGACCACCATTGTTCCCTATAAGGCATCCTCCATCGCTGAGGCTACGGAGATCCTCTGCAAGGTCTATAAGAAGCTGCCGGAGGTCATCCGGGAGTTTCAGGGGGGCCGCCGTCCGGAGATCGGCGCCATGTCGGAGTATATGGCCCCCAGCACCGATTTCATGGACTGTCTGGATATCCTCTATGAGACGGCCAAGCGCTGCCACTGCGAGGAGAAGATCGCCTTCCATATGGACTGCGCTTTCAGCGAGATCTACGACGCCAAGCGGGGAACCTATCACTACTGCGGCCGGGAGGTGGATCTGGACGAGATCATCGGCATCCTGAAGCAGGCCACAGAGAAGTATAACTTCCTCTACATCGAGGATCCGGTGGACGAAAACGACTGGGAGGGCTGGGTGAAGGCCGCCAAGGCGCTGGATCGCACCACCCTCTGCGGCGATGACCTCACCGTCACCAACATCGACTATCTTCGCAAGGCACTGGACATGGGGGCTTGTGGGGCCTTCGTCTTTAAGCCCAATCAGGTGGGGACCGTTACGGAGGCCATGGAGGCCCAGCGCTATGCCGTGGAGCACGGAATGTTCTCCATCCCCTCCATCCGGGCGGGCGGCGTCAGCGATGACCCTGTGGCGGACATGGGCATCGCCGGCGGAGCGGCGGCGGTGAAGCTGGGCCCGCCCAAGTTCGGCCACGCCATTCACATCGTCAACTCCCTGCTGCGGGCGGAGACGGAGCTGCCGGAGGCCAAGCCCTTCGACTTCTCGCCCTTCGTGAAGTTCTGAGGTACTCACTCTATTGTAAGGGCTGTCAATGAAAAATACAAGATTTTTTACAAAATAGTTAATGGAATCGGATACGGCGTAAAAATATTTTTACCAATTTGCTCTCTACACCCCCTCAAGTAGGAGACCGTAGCGGACGCAGAACACGGCGGCGCTGCGGTCTCCCTGCGAAAAAGCGGCTTGCGCCGGGGCGGTGGATGCACTATAATAAACTATGATAATATGATAACAAAAAAATCCCGTGCAGGGAAATCCGGGAGGGAAGCACAGTGGAACTGGAGCTGAGGCAGGAGCAACAGCTGTCCATGCGGCAGCTGCATAGTCTGCGGCTGCTGCAAATGGGGCGGCTGGAGATACGGGAGTATCTGGAGAGCGTGGCGCAGGAAAACCCCACGGTGGAGCTGGAGCTGCCCCACGAGGAGGAGCCTCTGACCCGGCAGGCCGAGCGCTGGCTGGACCGCTGGCGCTGGCTGGAGGAAAACGACCGCCAGAACAGCTACTATGAGCGGCCCAATCAGGAGGAAGAGGACTCCCCCATGAACCGTATCGGCACCGACGGCGGTCTGGCGGAGACGCTGGAGAGCTTCCTGTGCCGCCAGATCGCCGGGCTGGAGGTGCCGGAGAGGCAGCGGCAGCTGCTCTACTATCTGGTGGGCTGTCTGGAGGACAGCGGGTATCTCACCGTGCCGACGGAGGAACTGGCCGCCGGGGCTGGTGTGCCGGAGGAGGAGCTGCGCCGCGGCATCGCACGGCTGCAGACGCTGGAGCCGGCGGGGGTGGGGGCTGCGGATCTGAGCCAGTGCCTGTACCTGCAATTACGGCGCATCGGAGACGACGGCCCCGCCACCCAGATCGTGCTGCACCATCTGGAGGCGCTGGCCAGGAACCGCTATCACCAGATCGCACAGACCCTGCACATCTCGCAGGAGGAGGTGCGCCAGGCCCAGCAACGCATCCGGCAGCTGGATCCCCGGCCGGGGCGGCAGTTCAGCCCGCCGGAGCCGGCCCCCATGGTGTACCCGGATGTGTTCGTGGTGGAGCAGGAGGGGGAGTTCGTCTGCGATGACCACCGGCGTCCGGCTCCCATGCTGCACCTGAACCGGTATTATCAGGATCTGTACCGCCAGACGGATGATCCGGAGGTCAAAAAGTATCTGGCGGAGAAGCTGGTGCAGGCGGAGAACGTGTTGTTTGCCCTGCGGCAGCGGGAGAGCACCATGCTGCGCTGCGCCCGGTTCGTGGCGGCGGGGCAGCAGGCATTCTTCCGGGATGGACCCCGTGCCTTGCGGCCCATGTACATGACGGAGGCGGCGCAGGCACTGGACGTGCATCTGTCCACCGTCAGCCGTGCGGTGAAGGATAAGTACCTCCAGTGCCGGCAGGGGGTGTTCCCCCTGAGCTACTTTTTCTCCGCTCCGGCCCCGGACGGCAGCGATGTCAGCCGCCGGGCGGTGCTGCTGCAGCTGCGGGAGCTGATCGACGGGGAGGACAAGGCTCATCCCCTGTCGGATGAAAAGCTGCGGTGCCTGCTGGAGCAGAAGGGCTGTGTTTTGTCCCGGCGCACCGTGGCCAAGTACCGGGAGGAGCTGGGCATCCCCGGCACGGCGGGCCGCCGGGAGTAATAGCATAAGCTTATTTTTTCAAGCAGCAGCGGGGAGCCGAATGGCTCCCCGCTGCTGCTTTCACCTGTGGGAGTGGGATTGGATCACTTCCGCAGCACGGTGTACTTGTCCATAAGCTCGTGGTTGATCTCCACGCCAAGGCCCGGCTTCTGCGGCACGGCAATATAGCCGTCCTTATCCACCACCAGAGGCTCCGTGAGCATCATGTCACGCACCTCATAGGGCCAGTAGGGAGGATCGTAGCAGTACTCGATGAAGGGGCAGTTGCTGACGGCGCCCGCCATATGCAGGGCGGCGGCCATACCCATGCCGTGAGTCCAGGTGTGGGGGGTGTAGATCTTGTTCTCCGCCTCCGCCATGGCCGCTACCTTCCGGTTCTGCACGAAGCCGCCGGAGAGCACCACGTCCATCTGATAGATGTCGAAGCAGTTGTGCTTGATGAGGTCACGGTACTCGTGGACCTGAGCGTTCAGCTCGCCGCCGGCCACATGGAGGGTGGTGCGCTTGCGCAGCTCTGCCAGACCCTCGAAGTCGTAGCCGTACAGGGGCTCCTCGATCCACTCGATGCCAATCTCTTCGAAGGCACGGCACACGTTCAGGGCCTTCTTCAGATCCCACTTGGCCACGGACCGCTTGCCGGTGAAGAACCAGCCCTGATTGGCGTCCACGGCGATCTTCAGCTTGTCGCCTACCCGCTTTTTGATCTCGGCGATGATACGGACGTCCTCGAAGGGATCGTCGTGGTGAGCACGGAGCTTCATCATCTTGAAGCCCTCGGCAATATACCGCTCAGCGTCCTCCACACGCTCCTCCACGGACTTCAGGGAGCCGGTGCTGGCGTAGGCCAGAACCTTATCCTGCACGCCGCCCAGCATCTTGTAGATGGGGAGGTTGGCGTACTTGCCCAGCGCATCCCACACGGCTACCTCCACGCACCAGGGGCGGTAGGCGTACAGGGAGGCGTTGACGAGGCCGGTGTTGATGGCCTCCACCTGCGTGATCTCCTTGCCGATGACCAGCGGGCGGATGTGGGTGTCCCAGATACCCGCCAGCAGCTGGGAGGAGTCGCAGGCGGCACCGTAGCCGTGGATACCGTCGTCGGTGATGATCTCAGCGATGGTAACGAACAGCTTGGTCTCCGGATTGCCGGGGTTCCAGGTGGAGGGGAAGGGATGGGGCAGGGGGACTTCCACCACCTGCAGCTTAGCATCGATAATTTTCACGGTTATATCCTCCTATTCGTGTCCAAAATTTGGATGGGATCAGGCGGCATCCTGAGAGGCCTTGGCATCCTTGCCACGGCCCACGTGCTTGTTCAGCAGGAAGGACACCAGGCAGATGAGCACCAGCGTGATGGCAAGTCCCACGAAGGCACCGCCTTTCATCAGGCCGCTGACGATATAGCCTACCAGAGACGAGCCGGCTACCGTCAGGGCGTAGGGCAGCTGCGTGCGCACGTGGTCGATGTGGTCGCAGGAGGAGCCCATGGAGGACATGACGGTGGTGTCGGAGATGGGGGAGCAGTGGTCGCCGAAGATACCGCCGGACAGCACCACGCCGATGGCCATGCCTACGGGGGCGCCGATGGAGATGGCCAGGGACACGGCGATGGGGATGAAGATGGCGAATACGCTCCAGGAACTGCCGGTGGAGAAGGAGGTCAGGCAGGCGGCGATGAAGATGATAGCGCACATAGAGGTGGGGGTCAGGAAGCTCTCGCAGGTGCTGACGATCCAAGTGGAAGTGCCGCAGGCGGAGCAGATGCTGCCGATGCCCCAGGCCAGCATGAGGATCATCAGGACCTCCATCATGCCCGTGCAGCCCTCGATGAAGGTGCTCAGGGCCTTCTTGAAGTTCCAGACCTTGGTGATCATGCCCATGATGATGGCGGAGATGGAGGCCAGAATGAAGGCGGTATCCAGCGCCCGCAGGGAGCTGCCGTTGGCCAGCGCACCAAAGATGCCATTGGTCTTGATGTCACCGGTGTAGAACAGGCCCACGAAGATGAACACCAGCAGCACGATGACGGGAACCAGCATATTCCAGATGGAGGGCTTGGCACCTTCCGGAAGCTCCTCCTGCTCGACCTCGCGGCGGATCTCGGCGCCGTCACGGAACAGCTTGCCGGTGAGCAGCGCACGGTCCTCGGCCTTCTTCATGGGGCCGTAGTCCCAGCCGGTGACGGCGATGATGAGCACCATGAGGATGGAACCGATGGTGTAGTACTGATAGGGGATGCCGGCCACGAAGTCTGTCTGAGGATTGCCGGTATAGCCGGTGGAGGTGTAGAAGGTGGCGATGAGGCCGATGATGTAAGCGCCCCAGGCGGAGATGGGGAACAGAGTGGGGACGGCCGCCGTGGTGGAGTCCACGATGTAGGCCAGCTTCTCACGGGAGACCTTTACCTTATCGGTAAAGCTGCGGCAGATGGGGCCTACCAGCACGGGGTTGGTGGAATCGGAGAACCAGACGAACACGCCGCCCAGCCAAGTCAGCACCTGAGCGCCCCGGCGGGTCTTGCCTGCGCCGCGGCTGACGGCATTGGCGAAGGCTTGGGCACCTCCGTTCTTTTCCAGCAGCAGCGACAAACCGCCGCAGAAGGTGGTCAGCGCCAGGATGCGCTGGTGGTCGGTATCCTCGAAGCCGGGGAGGATGTAATCGAAGAAGGTGCTGTAAAAGCCCTCCCACAGATTACCGCCGCACAGCATCACGGCACCGACGAACACGGCAATGAACAGGGACAGCACGACCTGGCGTGTGATGACCGCCAGGAGAATGGCCAGCAGAGGGGGAACGATGGCCAATAGGGTAGGTGAAAACTCCATATGTCGTCCTTTCCTCACTCGAAGAGTGAAACATAAATTCTGCGGTCCGTGGACCGTCTGCCCATAGTAATAGCAAGTGACGTGCCAGTCTGAGAAACGGCGATTTTTCGGGGATTTTGGGGGACAGTAAAAGCAATGAGTTCCATTTTGTCAAAAATATTTGATTTTGCATCCGGATACTGGTGTTTTCTGTCAAGAGAATTTGACAAGTCCGGAGAAATATGAAGAAATTGTAAAAAATTGACGTATGGGGGAGTACTTGTGGGGGCTACTCCGAAGGCAGATGCTTTGCCAGAAGTGGTTGATTACCTCCGGCGGGTATAGCTTTCCCCTGATCGCAGCAGAAAGCCTACGCCGTCGTGCCAGCCGATTTCCAGCCACGTTGTGGCGTGAAAATCGGGACACTTCCTCGAAACCACCTCGCTTCATCCGCCACAGGCGGCGCTTCGGCGGTTTCCGCCAGAGACCAATGGTCTCTGGACTTCTTTACCTTCAAGAGCCTTGCTTGTTATGGGATGTAGTGGGAATCGACTCAGCAACAGACCCGCTGCCGCTCCCGTTCAGGCGAAGGGGCCGTGTGCGTCTACCGATAAGGAAGTGCGGATTCCCACGACCAGTCTGCGCCTAATGCTCACCGTCGTGTCATCCGGTTTCTTGTTGCGTCATTGCCAAGCCAGTGCGCACACTGGCTGTGGCGATCCGTCCCCCACGGTAGAGCAGCAAGCTTCTTCAACCACCCAATAAAGCGGCAGCGTGAGTAGGAGAAAGGCGATCCCCTGTTTTGGCGGGATTTAGGAAGTAACTCTTGCACAGAAAAGGGGAAGTCTTGAAACCTAAGGTTTCAAGCGGCATTCTTTGGTAACTTTCTGCTGCTATTGGCAGAAAGTTACCCGCCGGAGGCAAAAAGAAAAAGCCACCCGCCGGAGGCAAAATACGACACATTTGCAAAGCGGCCTTGTAATGACGGAAGAATGAGCCGCAGCCACAACAGGGGCTTCCCCTTGATTCCGGCGGCGGGGGCTGGTATAATATTCAGGACTTTTCCCCGGCGGAGAGGTCAGAAAGCGAGTGATACCATATGCCTTTTCAGAAAATGACCATCGATGATATTCCGGTGATCGCCCCATATTTCCGCTTTGTCACCACCAACACCTGTGACTTTACCGTGGGCGGGATGTTCATGTGGCGGGACTACTTCCACATGGCGTGGCAGGTGGAGGACGGCGTGCTGTACTCCACCCTCACCGGCGAGGACGGAAATCTCTACTACAACCTGCCCCTGGGGGAGGATATCCCCGCCGGACTGCGGCAGTGCCTGACCCGCCATCCGGAGCGGCCGGTGCGGTTCTGCACCATCCCGGAGGCGGAGCTGCCCCTGTTCCGGGAGCTGCCGGGCCGGGTGGAGATCACGGAGGAGGAGAATTTTGCCGACTACCTGTACTCCGCTGAGGAGATGATCCGGCTGTCCGGCAAGAAGTTCAGCGGCCAGCGCAACCACATCAGCCGTTTCCTCCGTACCTGCCAGAGCTGGAGCTTCGAGCCGCTGGACAGCACCGACGCAGCGGAGGTGGAGGCCTTTTTCCACACCCTGAACAAAAAACTCAACTACGCCCCCGGCGAGGCGGCGGAGGAAAACCATAAGGTGCAGGAGGTGCTGGAGCATCTGGATCAGTACGGTCTGGTGGGCGGCGTCCTCCGGGCTGACGGGGCCATCGTGGGCTTCACGCTGGGGGAGGTGCTGCGGGACACCCTGTATATCCACATCGAGAAGGCGGATCGGGACTACCCCGGCGCCTATCAGATGCTGTGCCGCCAGTTCTGCACCGCCTATGCCGGCGATCTTGCGTATGTGAACCGGGAGGAGGACATGGGGGATCTGGGTCTGCGGAAGGCCAAGAGGGATCTGCACCCGGTGACGCAGCTGAAGAAGTACACCGTGGAGGTGTGGTGACTGTTCCCCTCCTGCGGACAAAACGGTTGCGCCGTGCCGCAGAATGAAGTATAATCAAAGAGCATTCCATGAAAAAATGACAGGAGGCATTTCTCATGCAAAAACTGGAGAAACAATTTCACATCCACTGTGTGGAGGGCGACGTGGGCCGGTATGTGATCCTGCCCGGCGACCCCGGCCGCTGCGAAAAAATCGCCGCCCTGTTTGACAACGCACACTTCGTGGCCCAGAATCGGGAGTACACCATCTACACCGGCACCCTGCTGGGGGAGAAGGTCTCCGTCTGCTCCACCGGCATCGGCGGCCCGTCCGCTTCCATCGCCATGGAGGAGCTGCACAACATCGGTGCGGACACGTTCATCCGCGTCGGTACCTGCGGCGGCATCAACCTGAAGGTCCAGTCCGGCGATATCGTCGTCGCAACCGGCGCCATCCGCTTTGAGCACACGTCTCAGGAATATGCGCCGCTCGAGTATCCGGCCGTTGCCAACCTTGATGTGACCAATGCCCTGCGTCAGGCTTCACTCGCCATGGGCAAGCAGACGCATGTCGGCGTCGTGCAGTGTAAGGACGCATTCTACGGCCAGCACAGCCCGGCGAAGATGCCCGTCTCCTATGAGCTGCTGCAGAAATGGGAAGCCTGGAAGCGCCTCGGTGTTCTGGCAAGTGAGATGGAGTCCGCCGCGCTGTTCGTCGTGGCAGATGCGCTGGGCTGCCGCTGCGGTTCCTGCTTCCATGTTATCTGGAATCAGGAGCGCGAGGCTGCCGGTCTCGACCAGAACATGAGCGAGGACACGAGCGCCGCCGTCCGCGTCGGCGTCGAGGCCATGAAGCTCCTCATCGCGCAGGATCTGGCAAAATAATTGTTCCCGCTGCGGAACAAATGCAGAGAAGACCCGTCTAATGAGCATCAGGGGGTGAAGACCATGGGAAAATATTGGTGGGTGACATGGATCAAGGTCCTTGCACTCACGGCGGTTTTCGCCGTTGTCATCGTGCTGGGCTATCGGCAGGTGAAGAAGAGCGTCGCGGATTATCTGGTCGACGCACCGGCGGATGCCAAGCTGACGGACAAGCTGAATCTGGAGGACATGGTGTTTGACTACGCCGGAGAATTTGTGGACCGCATGATGGAGGAATCCGAGCAGATCCGCAATGCCATCACCGAGCCGCTGGCCTGACATCCTTATAAAAGCTACCCGCTCCGGGGGCGCGACAGCGCTCCCGGAGTTTTTGGACTGTCGAAAAAAAGCCTCGCAGAGTTTGCGCTCGCAAGCGCAAAGAAAATGGAAATCATTTTCTCCGGCGGCGTGTACGTCGGAGAAAATAC
>ERZ827492.1686-NODE-1686-length-17153-cov-90.616914_pt1 | contig 17153 bp, 16 predicted proteins | sample MGYA00519704_ERZ827492 | MGnify/ENA primary metagenome ERZ827492 (study PRJEB31778, sample SAMEA3449325) | human gut metagenome | biome: human gut; feature: human-associated habitat; material: faeces | place: United Kingdom | collected 2010/2012 ...
GTGCCGGCGGCGTTCTTCGGAGCCAGGTCGAGTGCCTGCACGCCGATGAGCATCACCGGGCCGTAGATGAAGAAGCCGATGCCGATGAGCGAGACGGTGACGACGGTCAGGTTGTCGATGAAGAGCCAGTAGAGGCAGATGAACCCGGCCACCAGGGCCATGAAGATGATCGTGGGCAGGGCGCGCCGGCCGTTGAAGAGACGGTCGGAGAGCCATCCGCAGATCAGCGTGCCGGGGATGGCGGCGAACTCGTAGGCGAAGTAGGCCCAGCCGGCCGACTTGATGTCGATGCCGTGTTCGGTGAGGATCGTGGGCGCCCAGTCGAGGCATCCGTAGCGGACCATGTAGACGAAGGCGTTGGCGATGGCGATGTACCACAGGAAGCGGTTGTTGAGCACATACTGCATGAAGATCTCGCGCGTGGTGAGCACCTCCTCCTGCTTGGCGCTGTAGTTTTTCGGGTAGTCGTTGCGCCACTTCTCGACCGACGGCAGCCCGCACGACTGCGGCGTGTCACGCAGCAGGCAGTAGGCCACCAGTGCGATCAGGATAGCCGTCACGCTCGGGAAGAGGAAGGTGCCGACCAGGAAGTAGCTCTCGGTGGCGGCTCCGTAGAACCAGGCTCCGAACCACGTGGCGCCGTAGACGGCCATCGGGCCGACCAGCGAGCCGCCGACGTTGTGGGCGCAGTTCCAGATCGACATCATCGTGCCGCGCTCGGTCTGCGAGAACCAGTGGGTCATGATGCGTCCGCACGGGGGCCATCCCATGCCGTTGAACCAGCCGACCAGGAAGTTGAGTACGCCCATCAGCACCAGGGCGGCGGTGTGGTGCTCGGGGCCGAGCATCGAGATCGGGACGATCATGAACATCATCGAGATCGAGGCGAGGACCAGTCCCAGCGGCAGGAACTTGCGGGCGTCGCTGCGGTCGGAGACCGCACCCATGAGGAATTTCGACAGCGCATAGGCCACGGCGTTCATGGCCAGCACGGTCCCCAGTTCGCCCTTTTCGAATCCGAAGGGCTCGAGCATGGGTATGGCCATCGAGAAGTTCTTGCGCACGATGTAGAAGGCCGCGTACCCGATGAAGGCGCCGATGAAGACCTGCAACCGCAGCTTCCGGTAGCGGTGGTCGGCCTCGGGCCCGGTCTGTTCGGGCTTGTAGAGAGGAGGTGAGAGAAATCTCCGCATGATGGTTGGTAGTTTTAGAGTTACTTATCTTGCTGTTTTTCTGTTGTTCAGTCCGGCGGTGCCCTCCAGGTCGAGCATCCGGGCCAGCACGCTGATCGGGTGCAGCACCCGCCGTGAGGTGGACATCTCGATCTGCCACTTGCACGTTTCGCACTCCGTGACCACCCACTCGGCGTCGGTCTGCTCGATCGTCTTGAAGAGCGGGGCGCCGATGCCCTGCGAGGCGGCGTAGTTCTCCTTTTTGAAGCCGTAGGTCCCGGCGATGCCGCAGCATTGCGACGGCAGCAGGGTCAGCTCCAGCGTGGGGATCATCCGCAGCAGCGCGATCGAGTAGCAGCTCCACCCGAGCCGCTCCATGTGACAGGCCGTGTGGTAGGCGGCCTTCATCCGGACGTCGTCGCGGAAGCGGAGCCGCGCCTCTCCCGAATCGATGATCCGGTAGACGAACCGCGTGACGAGGTCGATCCCGTCGCGCACGTCCTCGTTCCCGACGCCCAGCACGTGGGGGTACTCGTCCCGCATGGTGAAGGTGCAGGTCGAGGAGGCGACGATCACGGGGCGCCGTTCTCCGGTGACCGAGCGGCGGATCGACTCCATGTTGGTCAGGGCCTGACGGCGGGCCTGATCGTAGAGGCCGTTGGCGATGAGCGCCACGCCGCAGCACTTCTCCCGCTCGAGCAGGTGGACGCCGTAGCCCAGGGCGTTGAGCACGTGTACCAGATCCTTTCCCAGATCGGGGTAGTTATAGTTGATGTAGCAGCCGTGGAAGAAGCTCACGTGGCGGTCGAAACCCTCCTGCCGTGCCTCCTCGTGCCTGCGGAACCACCGCTCGAAGGTCTGCCCGGCATAGCTGGGGAAGGTCCGGCGGCGGTCGATGCGCAGCACGCCGTCCATTGCGGCCTTGACGGGCCTCCATCCGAGCGTCGTATTGACGATCGGGGCGAACGTCGTGGCCATCCGCCCGACGAAGTCCGTGTTGGCCAGCATCCGGTCGCGGAGACTCGGCCGCGATTTCGCGTAGCGCATCCTCGCCAGTTGGATGATGTCGCCGATGCGCACGTTCGAGGGACATGCCACCTCGCAGCGCTTGCAGTTGAGGCAGTATTTCAGCGCCTCGTCGAAGTAGCTGCCCGCCTTCAGGCGCAGCCGCTCCCCGTCGGGACCGGCCTGCTTGGGGCCGGGGTAGGCGGGATTGACCGGGACGACCGGGCAATAGGCCGTGCACACGGTGCATTTGATGCACTGCTCGAAGTTGTTCTCGCTGATATTTCGTTCCTGCAGATCCATATCCTGGTCTTATTTCATTTTGTCCGCTACGTGCAGGGCGGTGAGCATTGCGACACCTGCTCCGCATCCCTCCCGTATCGGGTCGAAGCCTCCCAGCACGGATCCCGTGACGTAGAGGTTTTCGATCGTGCGGCCCTGTTTGCGGGCGCGGAACTCCTCATCGACGGCCACCCCGTAGGTGATGTAGTTCTGGCGGTGGAAGAAGTGCGGGTCGTACCAGGCGGTGCGGTCCGTGTCGAATGCCACGTCGAGATCGAAGAGCGGTTCGGCAATCCGCGTCATGTCCGCTACGAGTCCCTTGCTGAAGAAACTTCCGCTCGCCAGGACGTAGTTGTCGGCCTGCAGGGCGACCTCCCCGTGGTTGGCCGTCCGTATCTGCCGGACGCGGTCTTCTCTGATTTCGGCCCCGATGGCCGTGTCGCCGGGCATGAAGAGGCCGCCGAGTCGTTCGAATGCGCGCCGCAGTTGCTGCTGGGTGCGGATGCCGGCCACCGAGGGCGGCATCGTGGGGATGGGGGCCGCTGCGGGCACAGCCTCCCTGAGCTGCCTGACGGACTCCTCGGAGTCCAGTCCGAAGAGTGCCGGGACGACGACGATGTCGGCCTCCGCAGCGTGGCGCTTCACCATCTCGAGGAACCGGCCGAATACCTCGGGTCGGTCGAGTACGCGGGCGATATGGACCGCGCGCATCTCCGTCGGATTGGTCCGCAGCCGGTCGATCTCCGCGATCGAGAGGCTTCCTGCCGTACATTGCGCTCCGCAGGATTCGAGCGCCTCGGCGACGAATGCCGTGTTGAAGTCGAGGAACCCGGCGAAGTTCAGTATCCTGATCCTTTGTCCGCGCAGCTCTTCAGCCGAACGGTAGGTGTTGAAGTCGGACGATGTGAGCCACGTGGGCTTGAGCGTACCCATCGGGGTGAAGTGGAGGTGGTTGCGCTCCATTTCACCGCGTACCGTGACGCCGCATTGTGCGAGTGTCTCGCGGGCGATGTGTGCATAGTGGGCGAACTTTTTGCCCAACCGTGCGTAGGGGTGTCCGGCGGGAAGCGCACCGACGGCCTTTTCGGGCTGCTCGACGGGGGTGCCGTCGGGCAGGCGGTTGAGCAGGTCGAACGATCCCGACCAGAAGTGCAGCGCACTCTGTCCCGTGGAGACGATGGCGCACCTTGCACCGTTGCTTTGCAGGCGGATGCCGCACATCAGGCCGCTCAGCCCGCCGCCGATGATGACCGTGTCGAATTTCATGATGCTTCCTCCTCCGTTAAGTGCATGTCACAGACTCCGGCATATACCCACTGTGTGAATTCGCTTTCGCGGAGCGTGTCGCCCCAGGCCACCGGATAGATGCCTTTCCATCGTTCGCTCAGCAGCGCCGCCAGGTCGCGTTTGGCCTCTTTGGCGCAGTTGTGCGCTCCGGCCAGCAGCCCGGCCGCCCGGCAGGCGCAGAGTTCGCCCTGGCAGGTGCCCATACCTACGCGGGTGCGGCGGCGCAGGTCGATCAGATCGGTCACGTTGAGCTCGCCGAGCGCGTAATTGATCTCGCCGACCGATACGTCCTCGCATTCGCAGACCAGGCTGTTGTCGCCGTTGTCGGCCGAGGCGATGTGCGAGGCCAGTTCTCCGTGGCGCTGGAGAGCCGATTTGCGGGGCCTCGATGCCGGCTGTCCGGCCTCCCGGGATCCGGGCAGCGGCCGGTCGGCGGTCGAGCAGGCCTTGTCGATGCGGAGCTTGCGGCATACGAGGTCGGTGGTCCACTCGGCCATCAGCCGGTAGGTCATCAGCTTGCCGCCCGTGATGGTGATCAGCCCCGGCACTCCGTCGCGCGTCTCGTGGTCGAGCAGCACGATGCCGCGGCTGATGTTCCGTCCCGTGGGATCGTTGTCCGAGGCGACGAGCGGCCGGACCCCGGCATAGGCGCGCAGGATCCGCGTCGAGGCCAGCGAGGGGGCCAGCTTGCATCCCTCTTCGAGCAGCAGGTCCACCTCATCGGGCGTGACCCGCATGTCGTCCACCTCGTCGAAGCCCACGTGGCTCGAGGTGGTGCCGATCAGCGAGATCGTGTCGCCGGGGACCAGGATATCGGCATTGGCCGGCTTGCGGCAGCGGTTCAGGACGATGCGGTTCACGCGATGCCCGAAGATCAGCAGCGACCCCTTGGCCGGGAACATGTTGATCGTTATGTCGGCCATGCGGGCGATTCCGTGGCCCCAGATGCCTCCGGCATTGACCGTCAGCGGGGCGCGGTATTCGTGCTTCGTCCCGCTTTTGCGGTCCAGGACGCGGATGCCGGTCACGCGGCCCTGTTCGCGGATGAGTCCGAGCACTTCGTGGTAGGTGAGGATCCGGGCGCCGTGTGCCTGGGCATCGATGACGTTGGCCAGCGTCAGGCGGAAGGGATCCACGGCCCCGTCCGGTACGCGGACCGCACCGATGATCGCCGGGTTTACCGACGGTTCCATTCGTCTGGCCAGTGCGGGGTCGATGATTTCGGCCCCGATTCCCGCCTCGCGGCACGCCCGGACGAAGGTTGCCTGGTAGTTCAGGTCATCTTCGGGCAGGGTGATGAACAGACCGTCGGTCGGCTCCACGCAGTGGCGTGCAATCCGGCGCAGGATCATGTTCTCGCGGATGCACTCTGCGGCCGACTCCCTGTCGGTCACTGCGTAGCGCGCCCCGCTGTGCAACAGCCCGTGGTTGCGGCCGGTGGCTCCCGAAGCGAAGTCGAACCGCTCGACCAGCAGCACCCGCAATCCGCGCAGGGCGCAATCGCGGGCCGTTCCTGCACCAGTCGCTCCGCCTCCGATGACGATGACGTCGTATTCGCGTTGTTCCTTTGCTTCCATACTTTCTGTTTCCTTGGCTGTTGGTGACCGATTTATAATTTCAGGATGCCGTTTTTTGTGTTGTTTCAAAATTGTGTTGTTTCATTCAAAAGTTGCTGCAACCCTTATGAAACACGATTTGCGTCTGTTTTTCACCCTTTATTTTGTAATATGTATTACAAAGCTAATAAACTTTTGTTAAAAATGAAATGTAAAATGACTTTTTTGGGATTTAATCGAAATTTTTTGCCGATGTTGTAGTTTTGTTTCGAAATATGATGTTGGGGATAGGACTTTCGACGGATCGAAACGAAATGTGCATGGAGTCTGATATGAGGGTGGACTATAAATATAGGTAGGAGCCCTCCCTTGCGGGAGAGCTCCTGTCCTGTCGTGTCGGTATGGGGGGAAGATAGGTAAGGCGGGGCGGGATTTTTTACCGGCCCGTTGTCGTTCGGGAGGTGATCCCGCTTCCCGGTATCATGTCTCGTGGCTCCTTTCACTTGGGCGGAGCAGGGACGCCACCTTGCCGAGCACCCATTCGTAGCCGCTGCGTGCGGCCCGGGCCACCTCGTAGACCGTTTCGATCTGCTCCTGCATGCGGCAGAGGTGCGGGCGGAGCAGCCATCCGTAGATCGTTGCGGCAAGGAGCGTGCAGCATCCGCCCGCGATCAGCACACCGGCGATGAGTGATCCGGTGAGGGCGTACATCCAGAGGACGAATGCCGTGAGGAAGAGCATGAGCCCCGTTGCCGCGATCAGTACGAAGGCGACCAGCGCGACGAGGAACGACCCGTCCGGCGTGCGGAGTGCGTCTCGGTCGTCGGTCCGCACGGCCTACTTCGCGCTTTTGGCCCGGAGTTCGTCGATCTCCTCCTGCATCTTCTCCTGTACCTTCTCCTGCGCCCTGGCGGCCTTCTGCTTCGCGCGGTTGATCTCCTCGTCTACGAAGTCCTTGATCTGGCGGCGCAGCTCCGGGCCCGACTGGGGCGTGAGCAGCATCGTGAGGGCCGACCCTAGGATCATGCCGCCCACGAGCGATGCGATGACAATACCTGTGTTTTTCATGGTTCGGTTGTTTTTTTTGTGACACCCGGGAAGTTGCAAAGTCCGGGCCAAAGGCGTATCTTTGGCGCATGATCCCCGAGATGTCCTCCATGAGCTCCGATCCTGCGGCAGCCTCCCGCACGGCGGCCTTCACCGGCCACCGCACCTATTGCGGTCAGGCCGACGCTCTGCTCGGGCGGCTGCTCGAGCAGCTCTACGGCCGCGGCTTCCGCACGTTCCTGAGCGGCATGGCTGTGGGCTTCGATCTGGCGGCTGCCGAGGCTGTCGCGGCGTTGCGCGTGCGGCATCCGGATGTGCGGCTGGTGGCCGTTGTGCCGTTCCGCGGGCAGGAGTGCCGCTTCCGGAGTGCGGACCGTACGCGCTGGGAGCGGATCGTGGCAGGGGCCGATGCGGTCGAGTTCCTGGCAGAAGGGTATCATCCCGGCTGTTTTGCCGTGCGCAACCGCCATCTGGTGGCCCGTGCCTCGCTCGTCGTGGCCTGGTACGACGGATCGCCGGGCGGCACGCAGTACACCGTGCGGGAGGCGCTGCGCGGCGGACGCGAGCTGATCAACCTCCATCCCGACGTGCAGCTCAGCGTCCGGCCGGTAGATCCCCGCCTCTTCTGAAACGGCCGGCCTTGCCGTCCTTTCGCTTCCGGGTTCCCATGCCCGTCCCCGTCCCTTCTCTGTTTCCTCCCGGTCCTTCCTCCGCTCCTTCGGAGCATGAAAAACCCCGGAAGCTCCGAGCTTCCGGGGTCTCTCTGCGGGTCCTTCGGGGACCTTATTTCCAGTTGAGGATCTTGTGGAAGTCGTACTCCTCGGGGTTGGCGACGTACTTCTTCGCAGCCTCGTAGTCCTCGGGCGTGATGGCGTTGAGGATGTTCTCGACCACCGACGTGAACTTGTCTGACTTGATGTCCACCAGACGGGGCGGAATCTTGCCCGTTGCGGGATCCTGCAGGTCCTTCAGGTAGAGCGGCGAAACGTTGCCCTCCGAATCGACATAGACCATGCAGCCGGTCTTGCCCTCGGCGAAGAGCTTGTGTACGCCGATGCCGAGCTCCGAGCAGTAGGTCAGGTCGTATGCGATCGGGGTCTGGCAGCGGATCTCGTAACCCAGCTCGACGGGACGGCTCTTTACCTTGATGCCGAGCGTCTTGAGCTTCTTCTCGATCATCTCGTTGAAGATGTGGGCCTTCGACACCTTGCCCAGCTCGGGGTGTCCGTGCTCGTCGTAGGTGAAGTGTACGCCGCTCTTGCGGATCTCCTCGTCCGAGAGTGCGTGGAATACGCCCTCCGAGATGACCGCTGCGCCGTAGTCCATGCCCATGATCTTGCGCTTGATGATCGACGAGATCACGAGGTTCACGATCTTCTCGACGGTGATCTCCGTCTTGTCGAACATCTCGGGGATGACGATCATCGGGTAGTGGCAGGCCTCGCCGATGCCGAATGCCAGGTGGCCGGCCGAGCGGCCCATGGCAGCCAGCACGAACCAGTTGCCGCTCGTGCGTGCGTCTACATAGACGGCGCGGGCGATGACGGCACCCTTGTCCTTGGCCGACTCGTAACCGAACGTCGGCGTGCCCTTCGGCAGCGGCAGGTCGTTGTCGATGGTCTTCGGAACGTGGATGTTGGCGATGGGGTATTTCTTGGCCTCGAGGAACTTGGCGATGCGGTTTGCCGTCGAAGCGGTGTCATCGCCGCCGACCGTCACGAGCAGCTTGACGTTGTTGTCGGTGAAGAACTTGAGGTTGAAGTTGTTCTCGAAATCGGCGTCGGTAGGCTTGAAACGGCTCATCTGCAGGAACGAACCGCCCTGGTTGAAGATGCCGTCGGCCATCGGGTAGTCGATGTCCACGGTGCGGGGCGAGGGGTTGAACAGGCCCGTGTAGCCTTCGTGGAGGCCGATTACGCGGTATCCCTTGCGGAGGAACGTCTTGGCGACGCTGCCCACCACGGTGTTCATGCCGGGGGCCGGTCCGCCGCCGGTGAGAATTGCGATTGCTTCTTTCATGGTTTTTGATCTGTTTATGAGTATTGACTCGGATTTTTCGGTTTCAGCCGCCCAAAATTACGACTTATTTTTCAAACGGGCAAAAAAAAGAGGACTCCCGGCGAGCGGGAGCCCTTTGGGGGTTTTCCGATTGATATGGATTACTCGACCACGGTGACATTGACGGCCTGCTCGCCCTTGGCGCCTTCGCCGATCTCGAACGAAACCGTCTGACCCTCGTTGAGCGACTTGAAGCCCTCCTTTGCGATTCCCGAGAAGTGCACGAAAATCTCCCTGCCGTTCTCGGCCGTAATGAATCCGTAGCCTTTCTTGCTATCGAACCATTTCACTTTACCTGTCATAAATCAAGAAATTAAAATAATACGTTCTACAAAGTAATGCAAAAAACCTTGGTTTTCAAAACTTTTTAGGCCTTTTTTTTGTCGTGCGGAAAAAATTCGTATATTTGTTCCCGTAAGAAAATTCCGATCGCCATGATTCTGAGCAAACGTCTGAAACTCGCGCTGCTGGCCCTTCTGGGCTTTTCGACGGCCTGTTCCTCGGTTAAGGAGGCGCGCCGCGGGTCCGCCGACAAACGGGGCGAAACCTCCGAAGCCGCTGCGGCATCCGCAACATCGGAAGCTGCGGCCGAACCGGCGGCCGATACGACGGAGCGGAAGGTCCCGTCGCGGCTCGTGCTGATGTATGGCGTGCGGACTCCGGCCTATCCTTTCGTCGAGGACCCCGTGCGGGCCGATACGCTCGGCATCAAACCGCAGACTCCGGCAGGACAGCCCGCGGCGCCCGATCCCGAACCCCCGGCGTCGTCCGACGCCGCACAGCAGCGGTAGGCGATGTCCGGCCGCCGCATCGGGCTGCGCAAACGCCTGGCCCTCGATCTCTTCTCCGACCTTTATGCCGCCAAGGTGCGCGAACACCGTCTCGATACGCTCTTCTGGGAGTGTACGCTGCGGTGCAACCTCTCGTGCCGCCACTGCGGCAGCGACTGCCGCGTCGATCCCGGTGTGCCGGACATGCCGGTCGAGGATTTCCTGCGCGTGCTCGACGAGGAGGTTACCCCGCATGTCGATCCGGCCGATGTGCTGATCATCGTCTCGGGAGGCGAGGTGCTCGTGCGCGAGGACCTCGAGCGGGCGGGTGCCGAGATTACGCGGCGCGGCTATGCGTGGGGAATGGTCACCAACGGCATGGCCCTGACGCCCGCACGGCTCGAGTCGTTGCTGCGGGCCGGCCTGCGCTCGGTGTCGGTCAGCCTCGACGGATTCGAACGCGAGCACAATTGGCTCCGCCGCCATCCGCAGAGCTACGACCGTGCGTTGCAGGCCCTGCGGCTCGTGCTGCGCGAACCGCAGCTCACGAGCGACGTGGTGACCTGCGTGACGCGGGAACTCGTGCCGCAGCTCGAGGCTTTCGGCGAAATGCTCATCGCCGAGGGAGTGCGCCACTGGCGGATCTTCACGATTTTTCCGGCCGGCCGGGCGCGTGACGATGCCTCGCTGACACTCTCCGACGCCCAGTTCCGCGCGGTGCTCGACTACATCCGCCGCATGCGGCGCGAGGGGCGCATCGACGTGAGCTACGCCTGCGAGGGCTTCCTGGGCGGCTATGAGGCCGAGGTCCGCGACCACTTCTACCAGTGTGCCGCCGGGGTCTCGGTGGCCTCCGTGCGGGTCGATGGGGCGATCTCGGGCTGCACGTCGATCCGTGCGAATTTCCACCAGGGCAACATCTACCGCGACCGTTTCTGGGAGGTGTGGGAGAACCGTTTTCTTCCGTTCCGCAACCGGGAGTGGGCGCGGCGCGGGGAGTGCGCCTCGTGCCGGATGTTCAAATATTGCCTCGGCGGCGGGATGCATCTCCACGGCGACGACGGCGAACTCTTTTATTGCCATTACAAGCGGCTTTGAGCCGCTGCCTCCTTTCCGGCTGCCGTGCTCTCCGGCGGCCCCTCTTCTGCCCTCGGCCCCGGCTTCCCGGCCCGGCTGCCGCCTTTTGTGTCCTGTGGCCGCTTCTCTTTTGTCCGGACTCCGTTTTTTTGCAGGCTCCTTGTGCGATTTTCGCGCCCCGGAGGCCTTGTGATCCGCCCCGAACCGGAAATTATTTTTACATTTGTGCAAACAAAACGGAGTATGAAAGTCTTATATACCGCTCTTTTGGCGTTATTGTTGTTCCCTTCGTGCCGTCGGCAGAGCGGCGATATCGATTCGTTCCTGCACAATGCCGAGAGCCTGATGAACGAGCATCCCGAGGATGCGTTGAGCATCATCCGGCATATCGACCGGCGCAAGATCTACTCGTCGGCCTCCGAGGCCCGCTATGCGCTGCTCTATTCGCAGGCGCTAGAACTACGTGGATGTGACCAGCGATTCGCTGACGGCTGTCGCCGTGAACTATTACGACCGTCACGGCACGAAGCACGAACGGGCGATGGCCCACTACTATCAGGGCCGGGTCTTCTCCAACGCCGGGAATTTCGATGCCGCCATCCGTTCCTACTCCCTTGCCGAGGATGCCGCTTCCGGCACCGACGACTATTATCTGTTGGGATTGATCAACAATGCTGTCGGAAATTTGCATTTTGAGCAGTACGATCTCGATGAAGCTTTACAGCGAGATCAGCAAGCAGCTTCCTTTTTTCATCGTGCTCAATCACCTTACAATGAAGCGTTGGCTTATATTGGAGTTGGAACGGTGTATAGTTTGAAGGGAGATAATGAGCAGATGGAAATCGTTTATAATAAAGCAATTGAGATTTATAAGGAATTAAATGCAACTGATAAAATATTGCCCTTATATGAAGATATAATAATAGAAACTAAGCTTAATACAGGAATTGATTTATCAAGCATTAAGCGAGATTTACGTCATTATTACACGATATATAATAATGGAAGAATTCCAATTCAGTCAATGGGATTGTGGCAAGGAATTTATCTGAAAGCAAATGAATTGGATTCGGCTCGGTTGTGTGGTGAGATTATACTTCGAAATAGACAGGCTTTTAATGCACATAAGATCGCCGGTTGCTATTCTTTATTGGAACGGATAGAAATGGCGCGGGGAAACTATCCTGAAGCCTACCGTTATGTGAAGCAGTATATCGCTGTGATGGACTCCATCAATCAGGAAAAAGAGGAGGCATTGGTGTTGGAACTCGAGCAGAAATACCGCAACCGAATCCTGAACCAGTCCTATGAGAACCTCAAACAGCACAACGACCAGCAGCGGATCATTACCGGCCTGGTGCTCCTTTTCTCGTTGTCGCTGCTGGTCGCCGGTCTGCTCTACCTGCGCAAATGGCGCGAGAATGCGGCCCTGAAGATGCGCGAGGCCGAAGCCGAAAAGGAGTCACTGGGCCGGGCCTGCCGCGAACTGCAGGAGCAGCTGGGAACGGTGGGCGACCGCGTGGATACGGACGACGAGCAGGAGCGGCAGCTCTTCGACGCACTTGAGGAGCGTATGGTCGTCCTGCGCAACTGGGTGGACAAGGCCGAGACGATGAAACCCGCATTGTTCATGAAATCCTTCCGCGACTACATGACCGTAAACGTCAAGTCGAAGCATGCGCTGTCCGACCTGCAGTACGTGGTCAATCGCAAGTACTTCGGCGTGGTCGATTACCTCAAGGCCCACTATCCGGAGCTGCGCAAGCAGGACCTCGACCTTTGCTGTCTGCTCTGCTTCGGCTTTTCGCAGCACGGCATTTGCTACCTCTATAATTACGAGGATATCGGTTCGTTCTACAACAAGCGGAGCCGCCTGCGCAAGAAGCTGGGGCTTCCGCCCGAGCGGACGCTCGAGAGCTTCATCGCCGAGCTCCTTGCCGAACTGGCCCCGAAGGAGGAGTGATCGGCCGTGTGCCGCAAGGGGTGCCGAACCCTTATTCGGCGAGGACATGCATGTCATTGAATGCACTATTTTTCATCATACCAGAATAGGCTGTGCTCCAGCCCTTTGAACGGCGTCCGATCGCAGGTATGATAAAGTGTGTTTGTAAATATCTGGTTTTCAGTATGTATTTCTGGTGTGTATGATATCCCGTCCGGGCGTTTGCGTTGTCCGGTGCGTTTTGTCGTGCTACTTTTGGGTCTGTTCAAACCAATTAACCCAAAACACACATGAAGAAATTCATTCTGACTTTGCTGGCCACCGTAGCGACGGTATCCGTCGCCTATGTTGCCCCGAAACAGGAGTCCGACGGCGGGACCAAGGACGAGGAGAAAAAGGAAATGTCGATGCAGGATATTGTTATCCGAGATTTAATGTCCCCTGTTAGACGAGGTCAGGCTCGCAGCGGAGGTGCGACGGTCGATGTCTACTATGTTCCCGGTTCGGGCCTGGAGTTCTACTTCAATCCCGATTATCTGCTGGGAACGGTCACGATCGACGTTACCGATGCATCGGGCGCAAGCATCGCCACGCGCAGCTGCAACACCGACACCGAACCTTCGGTATGTCTCCCCGTTGTGCTCACGACCGATAACTCCTACTCGATCCGTATCGTCGGCCCCGATTACGAAGGCGTAGGAACCATTTTGTAAATATGGCCCGTGGAGGATATCTCTTGGTAGGGATTCTGTGCGGCATTGCCATCTGTTCAGCCTGTCGGATCGCTGTCGGAATATGGGATACTCCTCCACGAAGCCTTTTGTGCAAAGCCCGTATATCGGTACGCAATGAATCCGATGCGCCGATTGCCTATCCGATAGCCCGGGTCTCCGGAACCCCGATCCTGCAGGTCGGCAACGAAGCGGGGGAGATCGAAATGACGGTCCCCAGGGGGGCGACCATCTCGTTCCTCCTTCCCGGAAGCATGTTTCACCGTTATCAGGCCGATGACCTCACGGTCTCCGATTCGGCCTCCGTGCAGCGTCGCATCGTCGCACGACGTTTGAAATATCCCTTCCGGGAACCGGTGCCGATACTCATGGACCGCATCCGGTAGAGACGGACTGTCCGGTTGTCGTGGACCGGGACGTCGAGTACGCCCCGGTCCGTATTGCTTACGCAGGGCGCGGCTCCTGCAACCCGGGGAGGACCGCGCACAACGCAACGCCTGCGGCAAGTGATTCCCGGGAACGGACTCCGGTCGGGCTCCGGCCCGATCCGGCGGATCCCGATGGCCGGCGTATCGTGCGTCGGCCATTTCTCGTGCCGGACAGTCGGTCGGAGGATGCGCATCGCATCCGGCCCGGCTCCTGCTCCGTGCGGCGAGGTGTGCGGCTGCATCCGGCAATACGGCTCATCCTGTTTTGTTGAATCTCTCTTTAAACCCCAAGCTCTTTTTATTCAACCATGGAAAATCCGATGCCCTCCTTTCTGCATTATTTCCTCCGCCGTGCCGGAATCCGGATCGATCTGCTGCGCCTTCGCGCGGTTTACGACCGGCATCCGCTGCCGCACAGCATTCGTTCGCTCAGCGATACGCTCGATGAGCTGTGCATCCCGAACATGATCTGCCGCCTGGAGTTCGACCAACTTTCCGAACTCGACGGGCCGTTTCTGGTCGTGTCGGGCAATGCCGAGTATCCGTTCCAACTCGTCGAGCGTCTCGATCCCGAAACCCGTACGGTGCGCCTCCGTACGGCCGACAACCGGCTGATCGATGAGACGTTCGACCGCTTTCGGAGCGCATGGGACGGTTCCGTGCTGACGATCGACCGTGGCGAGGCTCCGGCCGGGAGGCTGCGTCCGGGTTATCTTGTCCGCCAGCTGCTGGCGTTCGTCGATCGGACGTGGGGCTGGTGGCTGGCCGTGTCTGTAATCTGTCTGGCGGCCTCCTGTCTTTTGCCCGCCCTCACCGGGATGTGCGGTGCGGCGCGGTCGCTTGTGACCGGAGTCGGATGCATCGGGCTTGTGGTTGCTTTTGCCGTGGCGATCCTGCTGGCCCGGCGTTTTCTCGGCCGTGTGGACCGGGATGCGGAGATCGTCCGGCTGCGGAATCTCCGCGAACAGCTGCTGGGTATTCCGGATCTGTTCTGGCAGCTGCTCGGCCGCGAAGCGGAGGAGGAGGTGGACAGTGTCACGGCCGCTCCGGTGAGCAACTACGCCGAGGCCGAGCATACGGTGACCGTCGTGCTGAATCCCTCCTGTCCGGATTGTGCCCGGATCTGCGACGTGATCGGCAAGTTGAAAGGGGTGCGGATCGACCTGATCTTTGTCGTGGACGACGGCGACAGGAGGGCCTACGATGTGGCGCTGCGGTTGATCTCGTCGGGCATCACCAGCGAGTGGGGCGAGACCTTCCGGCTCCTTGCGGCGTGGTACGGGCGGGGCCGGGTACCCGCGACGCCGATCCATCCGCTGGCCGGCAACGACCTGTCGGCCCAGCTGAACTACTGCCGGAGGATCCGCATCGTGCGTACGCCGACGATTCTGGTGGACAACCGCCGCCTGCCTGCCCTCTATGATGCGGAGGATCTGAAGATCCTGCTCTGATCTTCCCGTGTCCGGTTCGTACCGGATGCGGGGTCTTCCGTTCCGGCCCTTTTGCCGCGGCAGGGTGGTCGGCTCTCCCGGTTGCGGGTAAAATAAAAAAAACCTTTGCCGAAGCAAAGGTTTCCGTCGTTTCCGACCTGGTCGGGGAGACTGGATTCGAACCAGCGACCTCCAACTCCCGAAGCTGGCGCGCTAACCGGACTGCGCTACACCCCGAACTTTGTTTTTTGGTGCCCTTATCGTTTTAAGAGCGCACAAAGATAAGCCTAAAATCCGAAAGCACCAAATATTTTCGGAAAAAAATATCATTTCGCCCCTTTTCGGGCGATACTTCCGGCGACACCGTCCTTCCCGGCATCACTTCGCCGAACTCCCGATCCAGGTCCATTTGTGCCAGATCCACTCCAGCGGTCCCTGTCTGTGCCGCTTGAGCCACCATTTGCAGCAGGCGATCTGCAGCACGAGCATCGCGATGCCGATGAGCAGGCTGACCGTCTGTCCGCAGCGGGTCGCCAGCCCCAGCCCGAACGGATAGTAGACCAGTGCGCCGAGGATCGACTGCCCGATGTAGTTCGACAGGCTCATCCGTCCGTAGGTACGCAGGTCGGCCACCCGGCGGCGGAACCCTTCGAAACGGTGGTAGAGCAGCACGAACGACGAGACGAGCACGAACGTGAAGGCGAGTTTCTGCCACATGTCGAGCACGGTCCCCAGCGTGGGTTGCAGGGCGCTGTCGCCGGCTACCAGCTCCGAGAGCTGGTTGAGCGGGGCGTAGAGCACGGCGCTGGCGACGAGCAGCGCGAACCACCGCCGCATGTTGCGCTCGCCGCCCAGGAAGAGCTGCCGGCGGCCGAAGTAGAAGCCCAGGAGGAAGAGTCCGGCCGTCTGGATGTAGCGCCCGGCGTCGATGGCCCAGAAGAGGCTGGCCTTTTGTCCCGTCAGGAGGTTGTTGCGCACGAAATGGAGGAAATCTCCCTGTTGCGTGTATGCGATCGCCTCGCCGAAGAGTGCGCCCACGCCCAGATCGGGGGCCCGGTAGGCGGGGTCGATGGCCCCGGCCGCGTAGTGGAACCACTCGACGGGCTGCAGCAGGAAGAGTACAGCCAGCCCCAGCACCACCTTGTCGCTGCAGTTGCGCACCAGGAAGAGAATGATGCCTACGGCGGCGAAGAGCAGCAGCACGTCGCCAGCCATGAAGAATACCGAGTTGAGCGATGCGAAGCCCACGAGCAGAAGCAGCCGCCAGAGGAATCGGTACCCGAAGTCGCGTCCCTGCCGCCGCTGGTTGCTCCATTGCACGTAGAACGTGAACCCGAAGAGCAGGGCGAAGATGGCGTAGGATTTGCCGGCCATCAGGGCGAAGACACCGCAGAAAACGCTGCGGTCCAACCAGGCGAGCCAGTCGGGCTGGTCGGTGGGGTAGATGTAGAAGTTGAAGTGCTCGACGCTGTGGACCAGCAGAATCGCCATGACGGCAAAGCCGCGCAAGGCATCGACCACCTCGACGCGGGGTTGTTTTGCGGTTAGTTGCGGGTTCATTTCATGCGGATGGTTTCGGGAGTTTTCCGGCGTGCCGGGTCTGGAGACAAAAGTACGAAAAAAACGTGTTTTCCGGCGCTTCGGCCGACCGGGAAGTCGAAAAAAATGTTATATTTGTTCTCAATCCATACCAATCCTAATTATCCACTACCGCAATGAACACACCTTTGATTTTCTGGATCGTGCCCGCCGCCTCGGTCGTCGCATTGGCCGTGGCGTGGATCTTCTACACGCGGATGAAGCGTGAGGACGAGGGCACGGAGCGCATGCGTGAGATCGCGGCACATGTCCGCAAGGGGGCGATGGCCTATCTGCGCCAGCAGTACAAGGTCGTCACGATCGTCTTCGTCGCCCTGGCGCTTCTGTTCGCCTACCTGGCCTACGGTGCCGGCGTGCAGAACCCGTGGGTGCCCTTCGCCTTCCTGACGGGCGGGTTCTTCTCGGGGCTTGCGGGTTTCTTCGGCATGAAGACTGCAACCTACGCCTCGGCCCGCACGGCCCATGCGGCGCGCCAGTCGCTCGACCGCGGCCTGAAGGTCGCCTTCCGCAGCGGCGCCGTCATGGGACTGGTCGTCGTGGGCCTCGGCCTGCTCGATATCTCGTTCTGGTACCTGATCCTCGACCACTTCACCGATGTGGCCGGACCGCAGAAGCTGGTCGTCATCACCACGACGATGCTGACCTTCGGCATGGGAGCCTCGACGCAGGCCCTCTTCGCCCGTGTCGGCGGCGGCATCTACACGAAGGCTGCCGACGTGGGCGCCGACCTGGTGGGCAAGGTCGAGGCCGGCATCCCCGAGGACGACCC
>ERZ827492.1690-NODE-1690-length-17134-cov-11.733650_pt1 | contig 17134 bp, 19 predicted proteins | sample MGYA00519704_ERZ827492 | MGnify/ENA primary metagenome ERZ827492 (study PRJEB31778, sample SAMEA3449325) | human gut metagenome | biome: human gut; feature: human-associated habitat; material: faeces | place: United Kingdom | collected 2010/2012 ...
GAATTTCGGATTTGATGAACGCCCAAAGAAACTGTTCTAAGCTCATGCCGTTGTAGTGAAAGAACCCGGCGATTGCAACCGGAGCGGCTACCAGCAGACAAAGCCAGCTTGCGGCTTCTTTGCCGATTACATTGCCTAGTCCAAGATAGATGCCAGCCGCCAGCGCGACGGCGAGAATTGCGCAAATAAACTGCCGCGCGGACAGGCCGAAAAAGATGGTTTCCCGGTGTGCGCGGATTTCTTTTGGAATTTTGACTTCGATATGGATTACCTTCTTTCTTATGAAATAGATACGGAAAAGCGCGTCGCCCACAATGGGCAACGCGCTTTTCCATACGCTGATATTAGATTTCCAACTGTCTTAAAATTTCCTCGACGCTCCGGCGGCCATAGATGAGACGGAGAATATAGATGATGTGCTGCTCCGTGTCCGGAAGGTAGTACATCACATAATTTCCGATCACCTTTTTCCGAACTGCCGTATCGGGAAGAAACTCATTGTTGACCAGAGAACCGCTTAACGGGAACAACAGCGTTTCCTCAATTACACCCTGCAATTTGCCTACAAAGTCGGATGCTGCTTTTGCATTTGCCAGTTCCAGCGAAAGATAGGAAACAATGCCATCCAAATCGGCCTCGGCCTTTTGAGTCAACAGATATTCATATTTAGATTCCATATCTGCTCCTGATATTCTGGATCGCTGCTTTTCCGTCAACAACCTTTCCGGCCTTCACATCGGCCAGACCATCCAGCACTGCCTTTGCTTCGTACATCTTCTGCATGGTACGCTCATAATACTCAATGTCCATCACGACGAGCCGGCCATAGCCGTTTTTCGTGATATAGACCGGGCCGTTTTCCTCTGCGCAGCGGCGCTCGACCTCAACGGTGTTTTTCAAGTCACGCATTGGGATGATACTCATAGCCTCAACTCCTTTCTGTGACTATATTATACCCCATATTAAGCCACAGGTCAAGATTCAGACATTATAGCTAGATGGAAAAAAATTCAATAAAAAATGTTGAAAATTTGACAAGAAAATGCGGATATGAGATAATATTTACAGATAAAAACTTGACAAAAGGAGAAATATTATGGCTTCTGCATTACCTCTGTTCCGTACTATCGGACACCAACTCTTGATCGTTGCGCTTGTGATCCTCAGTCTGCCAATCGTCGTTCGTATCCTCTGGAAATTACGTCTGTTTCCGCTCGGCTGCTACTTTGTAGCTACAAAGCTGTTCTGGCCGCGCTGGGCGGAAGCACACCGAACAGTCTGCATCCTGCTTTTTATCGCTTGCATCCTGTTTTTTGCCGTGACATGGATTGTCCACTTCGTCCGTAAAAGTCGAGAAGAACAGATCATGGCAGAGCTGATACACCACTACACAAAGGACCTGAAGCCAGGCGAATCCAGGACACTGGAATTTCTCTGAACAGTCAGAAAGAATTGCGTCCCGACTTGGGACGCAATTCTTTTATGCACCGAGCATTTCATGCACCAGCCGGTCAGAGCCTTTGGCAAGACCGGTCAGCACCAGCATATTGAACATAAGCTGCCCGATGTACTGCCAGACCATTGTGACGGCGGGCAGTGATTCATCCAGCGCCGTACTGCCGCCTGACAGGAACGCCGAGTAGATCACGCAGGACAGCACAATGACTGCGCCCTCCATGCACACCCCGACATAGCTTTTGAGGAATGTCTGACCGGTTCTGGACGTAGCTTCTCCCGCGAATGACGCCAGCGGAAGCGGCGCAATCGCGGTATAGATAAAGATTTTGAAAAAACGGCCGTAGACGGTCAGAATCAGAACAAAGGACAGGACCGTAATCAGCAGGCTTCCCAGCAGAGATACCAACCAGAGCGGAATGGATTCCAGAAAACTCACGTCCTCAATGGCCTCCACAATTTTGTCTGGCAGCGTTGCCGTCGTGGAAATTGCAGAACCAATGCCACCCATGACGGTACTTACCACACCGCCGCAGATTTTGTAAATCGCGGTTATCAGCTCCAGCGATGAGCCGACCGCCACTTTTGCCAGCAGAAACCGAATAAAATGGCGCAGGGCAAATTCCGGTCTTTGCAGCTCCCGAAAACTGGCCGCCGAGCGAAACACACCCATCGCAAAAAATAACACCAGCAGGCCATAGCCAATGCCTACCAGTGCGTTGTGGATGCTGACAATAACGGTCCAAATCTCGCCGCCGCGAAAACTCTCCGGTGTTTGTGAAACGAGCGACCAGATTTCAGCCAGCTTGTCATTCCAGTTGCTTAAAGCATCTTCAAGGGTCGCTACGACCCAGTTATCACTCACATGATTTCATCTCCAATCATCTTGCACATAAAAAACCAGTCTCCAGGAAAAGAGACTGGTTTTATGCACAATGTAATCAATATAAAAGTTGCGGGTAGTCTGTCTTGCCGTTCACGATGCGGTAGATATAGACCGTCTTTTCGCTGTCAATGACCTTGTAGACACATACATAGTCACGGCAAATGACCTTACGGAACTCTCGTTCTGCCAGCACCATATCCGGATGCAGCGCACCGGAATACGGGAATGTCCGCAGCAGGTCTACGGTGTGCAGAATTTCATCGATGAATTTCTCCGCCGAATCCGCACCGGCCAGACCGAGATAGAGCTGCGCGATTCCCTCCAGATCACGCATAGCAGCGCGCAGATATTTAATCTGATACTCTTGCTGCATCAAAAATCTCCTTCATCCTGCCGCGCACCTGTTCCGGAGAATATGTCGGTGCACCACTCAGGCGATTCAGTTCCGCTTCCAGAACGCTTGCCCGGTGTGCCAACATTTTTTCCCGCTGCTCATAGGCTTCAATACTCTGAATGACCAGATCGGCTTCGCCCTTGTTCGTAATATAGATCGGTTCGCCGGACACCTTTGCAAGCTGCGAGATTTGCAGATATTCATTGCGCAATGCCGTAGATGCTCTGATTTGCATGGAACCACCTCCTGTATTTTCTATCAATAGTATATCAGGAATATGATATGTTTGCAAGCTGAATCTCATTCCTTTCGTTTTCAAAATGCGTCTCACTGTGAGACGCATTTCTGCGTGTCCTGTTTTACCTCGCGTCGTGCTGCCGCGCCCGCTGCTTTGGAAGCCGAAATCCGTAGACGGCCGCAATGCTGTCGCCAAGCCGCTGCGTGACCCTTGTAATATCCGTGCGCGTTGCTCTCCTGCAATAAATTTTGTTTTGCAGATTTTCAATCTGTGCGTTGGAAGTCCCGCGCTTGAATACACGGTACAGATAGTGATTCGTGCCGTCGTGGTGAATGGCATCTGCGCGCAGATCGCCGTTCTTATCCACATACCACTCTGTCCTATCTGTATCCGAGTACAGGCAGTCACGGATATTGCCGGAGTTGACCATCTTATATCCCTGCACCCGGCCATTCCATCGGCCAATGTCGCCAATGACAAGGATCGGCTGTGAAAACTGAATGTCCAGATTTCGACGCTCGTCGTCGAGGTATTCGGCGTTCAGCTCGTGCATCTTTTCATAGAGCTTATCTTCGGGCAGCTCCGGATAGTTTTCCATAAGAAAGTCGCGCCAATCGTCCAAGTCAAGATGAATGTCGCTCCAAAGCACATGGCGCTCGACTGCGTTTTTCGTCTGCTTCATAGCTTACACCACACCGATCGCCGTCAGGATTTCTTTTGCAAACGCAATCAGCAGACCACCGAACAGGCAAAGAACACCCTGCGTTCTCTGCGTCGCGTCGTGCGACTGCACAGACATACCGAGCTGCACAACGCCCCAGCCGAGAATGATAATGCCAATGGCCTTGATGCAGGAAAAAATGAAGTCGGACAGGTTATTTACGATGGTCAGCGGATCGCTGTCAGCAGCGAACGCCGAGGTTGTAAACAGTGCCGTTGTCAGCACAAGGCTTGTCCAGACGGCCATAATGCGGCGCTCCTTGCGCCGCGGGGTTAATTCATGTTTCATGTTAATCCTCCCAAAATTCAATATCGTCGATGTTTTCAATGGGGAACGAAAGATCGTCTGCCGCGAACGCGCGCAGCGGCGTGTGGAGATACGGCGGCGCGCCGCCGTCCTCCGTGCGGTGGATATTCGGGTGCTTCAGGATGTCATACTTCTCGTCAATGACTGGTTTCTCGCCTCGAATCAGAACGATTGCGTTTTTATTATCCAAGCGCCGCACCTCGTCCGGTGTCATAAGCTCGCGCCCGGTCTGTTGGAAATTCTGACTGAACGAACCGTTCCGGCCTTTGCTCTGGCTTGACGTGCGCGTATCAATCGTTTCTTTTCCAAGCAGCTCCGAAATATATTTGTGCGTCGATTGTTCGTTGCCACCTAAGTACACAAAGCTGTCCGCGTTGCCGATAATGCCCTCCCAATCGTCCTTAAAAAGTGCTTTGAGCTGCGAAATATTTTGCAGGATGATAGTTGACATAATGTTTCGAGAGCGCATAGTTGCCTGCAACCGGGCATAGCCATCCGGCAGGGCCACGTTCGCAAATTCATCAAACATCAGCCGCACGGGAACCGGCAGCGCCCCTTGATGCACCTTATCCGCCTGATAGTAAAGCTCCTGAAAAGCCTGTGTATATAGCATCCCTACCAGAAAATTCAAAGACGCATCGTTGCTGTCCGGAATGATGCAGAAGATGGCCTGCTTGCGCTCTCCGAGCTTGCCAAGCTCCATATCGTCGCTGGCGGTGATGCGCTGGATTTCCGGTAACGTGAATGATGCCAGGCGAACAGCCGCGCTCACCAAGATCGATTTTGCGGTCTTGCCCGCGGCTTGCTTGAAGATATGGTATTGCCGCACAGCAATGTGGTCAGGCTGTTCTTCCTCCAAGGCTTCAAAGAGTAGGTCGAGCGGAGATTGATAATCGTCATCTTCTTCCTTTGCACCGCCATTTTCAATCATGTAGAGAATGGTTTCCATGTTCTGATCTTCAACCGGCGCTTCGTGCAGCAGATAGAGCATGAGCGCAGCGTCAAGCGCCGTCTCCGATTTTTCCCAGAACGGATCGTTTGCTTTCGCGCCCTTTGGAGTGGTGTTCTTGATGAAATTGTCAATCAGCTTGAACACATCCGCATCCTTTCGGATGTAGCAAAACGGGTTGTAGCAGTCTGATTTTGACGGGTCGATCAGGTCAAAAACGCGCAGAACATAACCTTCCTCCAGAAACAGATTTCCGACGGCGCGGAGCATTTCTCCCTTTGGGTCAGTGACAATAAAGCTGGCATTTGCAAGCATGAGATTCGGTTTTGCAAGGAACAGCGTCTTGCCCGAACCGGAGCCTCCGACAATGATCTGCAACAGGTTTCTGCGGTGCAGCTTGCCGTTCATGCTCATTTGCAAATGCTGCGTCAGAATGACGTTTTTGCCTGCATCCTTGTCGCGGTACTTTTTATTCAGTTCCCGAACGCTGCCCCACGACGCGGAGCCGTGTTCTTCGCCGGGTCTGGTGTTCTTCTGTCCGGTGTAGTAGAACAGTATCGCGCCGCCGTAGAGCAGTAAAAAGATACCGATAAACTTCATCGTGTATGGCGTCCAGTGCAGCGCAAAGGGCATTTTGGTCACTTCGGTGAATTGTGCGACCAAGTCAAAGATGGTCATTCCGGGCGTATAACATCCTGCCATAAGCACGGCCAACCAGACGATGGGTAGAGTAAACGCCGCCCACACTGGGGCGGCGCTTCGGAATGATTTCTTCTTGCGTGTCACAGGTCACTGTCCAGACAGGCAAGACCGGTCCGCTCGGCGTGGCGCTTGCAGAAAACGAGCGTACCAGCCGCCAACAGCAGCAGAACCGATGGAATGATAAAAAGCAGTTTTTTCATAGGCAGAACCTCCAGTTCAAATATTCTGTCCCAAGTTGGGACGCAAAAAAATCTCACGGTGAGACGCGATTCCCGGTCGGGCGCGCACGTCTCCCCATGATCGAGAAGCCCGCGCAAGCGGGCTTCTCTGGTTTGCTCCCCTTGGCTGCCACACTTCCGCTGGGTGGCTGCTGTCAAGGCCCAGCCAGTGCGCACACTGGCTGGCTCTGCGGCCGATGCGTCAGCATCGACCGGCCTTGACTGCGGACAGCCAGCGGAAGATATTCCCCCGGAGGGGAGCAAACTTCTTTAACGTGCGTTTCGATTCACATTCCGTGACCGGACCTGCGGCGTGATTGCACGTTCAATGCTGCCACCGATCTTCTGTGACATATCTTGTATCTGTCCGAGTGCCTGCCGTCGATCCTGCGGGTCAAACCCGTCATAGAACGCCGTCAGATTTGATACGTCGGGCGCTTCACACGGAACACCAAAGCGACGACAGATCATGTAGCCGACGCTCTGCGCATCCAGCTCATAATCATCCCGCGAATAGTTCTGATTATAGCCTTTGGCATGAAAACGGACGTGGGCGATCTCTGTTGCGATGCCTGCGAACGCTTCTGCATCGTTATATTTCGGATTGACCGCCATTTTCATCTGGTTTGGGTCGTAGAGCGCAGGCATGGGGATACTCTCATCACTCACCAGCGGCACAACACAATAATTCAGAAGCGTTTTCAGTGCTTCCGTCATTTCCTTGCTGTCCGGCTGCAATGCTGTGTGCTTCAGGTCACGTCCGGTCGTTTGCCGCACGTCATACACGTCGGTCAGCGTGTAGCCCTTTCCAAAAGATGAACGGGTGAAGATTTTGACGCCGTTCTTTTCCTCGGTCGGAGATACGCTGCGCATCAGACTTTTCCAACGGTCTTTTGTACCGAAAATGGTTGCACTCTGATCCTGCACCATGACGAGCGCGACATTGCCTGCGCTATAACTCGGATTGTCGGCTTGACAATTCAAGTACCGCAAATAAGCGTCCGGGTCGCTGGTGATCTGAACAATACCTGCGTCCTGCATGGCGTTTGTGTTTTCGCGGTCAGCCTGCCGCTGCGCCTGCCAGAGTTCGCTGCTCTGATTCTTTTCATTTACTAAATCTGCTAAATTTAAGATAATACTCACTCCTATTACCTGATATGCTCCAGCTCGCGCTGGGGTTCTGGCCGCGTTCGCTCTGCGGCGGCGCGTAATGCTGCCAGCCGTCCGCGAACAGGTTGTTTTTCTTCACTATTGATCGAAGTCGTCCCCTGCGTCAAGCCACTCCTTTGCTTTTGCAAGGATGGTTCTGGTCGGGCAGGGGTCTGCTCTTTTTTTGGCTGCGCGTCCTCCAACTGTCTGGGCTGGTATCCCATCTGCTCTAGGATATAATTTGCCTGTGAGAGATGGTCAATGTTGGTCAGAATTTCAATGTATGGGGCATCGCATTTCTTATCCACGATTGCCGAGAACAACAAGCCGACCTTTTTAGCCCGCTGTTTGAAATCATCAAAATCCTCCGTGCGCAAGGGTAGAACCTCAATGGGGCGCTGTTCACTTAAAAGGCGATTCATCCCGACCATGCCGTAGAGCTTCTTCTGGTCTTTTGCCAGCGCATACAAAAGCGCGGCGAGATTCTTTGCACCCCGCGCAAGTAATTTTATGGCTTCTTCTGAGATTTGAACGCCCTCCTTCATTACGAGATCAGCAGCTTCGCCGCTTACCTCCATAGGCTGTGCCTCCTTTCTTTTGCCTTGTTTGGCAAATGATTTTCTGTTGATGGTGAAGTGCTTTCCTGCACCTGCCGCAGCATCCGCGGCGCATATTCCGCGATTTTTCTGCACAACCGCAATTCCCGACGCAAGGGCCTGAGCTGCGCGGTCAACGCATCAATGTCCGCGTTAAGCGGCTCAGACGGCTGCTCCCGGCGTAGCGCATATAATTCTTTGCGCCGGTCTACGATTATCTGCATCTCATTTGACAACGCATCAGACAGCATTTCTAACTCTGGCTTTGTATCTATGTGATACTTCTGCAAAAGGAAGAATTGCTGCCGGTACTGCTTCGCACGGCGAATTTCGGCCCGCGTCTCAAACGGAACCTTTTGCGGGCGCTTCTTACGCGGGGATAACAGATACAGATAGTATAGGTATAGCGCCCGGAAACTGCCGCGTTTAACGGGTGGATAGCGGCGCGGACGGCGGCGAATGGTATAGCGCTTTTGTGCTGAAAATACTGGCGCTGTCGGTTCCGGTTCGTGCCGCTGCTCGTTCAAGCGTTGCATCAGCTCTGCTTCCGTATAGCCAAGGCCAAGACTTTCCACGCGGACGAACCGCTGCCCGCCCGGTGGACGGACGGCGGTATGCTTGACATTTGGGCCGCGCTTGACAGAATAGCCCTGCCGCCGCAACGTTTCCAAAAATGTATCATAGGTCAGGCTCCCAGCCAGCGCTGCGTCAATGTCGCGGCGGATAAGGTCACGGATCGTACCACTGCCGCGCTTTTCTGCGTTCCATGCAGAATACGACACGCCTTTTCCATCCGGTTCAATCACGGAGTATCCGAGTTCCCGGCTGACTTCATTGGAAATGCCGCGCAGATCGTGAAAGTAGCTTTTGAAATCGCTGCGATACTTTCTGCCATCCATGAACGAAACGGAATTGAAAACAATGTGGCAATGCAGGTGGTCGCGGTCGGTGTGCGTACAGACAACGGCTTCGTATTTGTCACCTAACAGCCGCCGCGCAAACTCTACACCTGCGTCATGTGCCTGCTCCGGCGTGACCTCGCCCGGCGCGTAGGAGTGGATGATATGATAACCGAGAATCCCGCCATGCTTATCCCAGCGCCGTTTGGTTTCCTGCATTTGCAAAAAAGACTTATCCAGCGTACAGTTGATTGCCGTCTGGAAGCCCGCTTTGACAGGATCACAGATATAATCCACGGCGTTTCCCAAATCCGTTTTGCCGTCATTTTGAACGTAATCCAGGCAGCGATCCAGCCGGGAATGAATGACGATAATCTTATCGTATGCCATTATATCGACTCCCGCACCAGTTCCCACGCTTCTCGCGCAAAGCGTGCAGCATCATGGATTTGTGCCTGTGTGACGTAGCCTTTGCCATTCGCCCAGTGCGCAAGCTGGTTGATGTTTGTGCCAATGCCAGACAGCACACGCAAAAGCTCTGCATAGCAGTCCGGCGGGCGCGGCTTGACCGTTGCGCCCAGAATACACTTGCGGATCATGGCGCTGGCAGACAGACCGCTGCTCTGGCAGAGCTGCATGAGTTGGCGGTATTCTGTATCATTCAGCCATACGCCGGTGAAATGTGATCGACTGCGCAAAAAATCCCTCCTGTCTATTTGTAATACGTCTCACCATGAGACGCAATTCCAGCACATCGTCATATAGAAATACGTCTCACCGTGAGACGTATTTCGTGACCCATGCCGAATAAAAATGCGTCTCACCGTGAGACGCAAAACGCGGGGGTCTTAGGGGTTCACCCCTAACAAGGGTCGTTTAACAAACGACATACTTGCTAAATCAGCACCGCAAAGCGGTGCTGATTCCGTTACCGCTGCATTGTAACAGACTTTGTCCTGTGGGGGCGTTTATCCTGCTTTTCCATCTGATGCTCCAGCAGTAAAAGACTTTGTAATTCCGCTTCGCTTTCCGGTACACAGCGAATATCGTGTATGTTCTTCTCCAACCGCAATACGCGGTGAATGAATGTTTCATGGCTGCTTTCGCAAAAATACTCGTCCTTATCGCGGTATTGCACCTTTGCAATGGGAAGCGCGGATTTGACCACGCGCTGTACCTGTTTGGCATAGTCCAGATGAATGACCTTCCCCGCCAGCTTGCCGTCGCGGACACCATCTACCACAACGCGGTACGCTTTGATGCCGTTCGGCTGGTCTGCGTAAAACGTCCACGTTTTGTATGCGCGGCTGTCCTGCAAATACGTCTCGCGCTCCGGCACACACCATGTTCCACACGGACGGCTCATCCAGAGAAAAGAACGATGCTCCAAACTGGATTCCTGCGCACTGTTCCAGAGAATTTCTTTGTCAACGTCAAAATCTTCTTTGTAGGCAAGGGTGTTCCGCTGGACAATCTTTTCTAAAAAATTGAGGATGTCCGGTTGGTAGTCTTTTTCGTTTTCCATGCTTAGCGTTCTCTCCTTTGTGGTATATGGGATATGCAAATAATCCAGCACGTCGCCGCAGCCGAGTTTGTGGATGCAGAAATCGTATTGCTTTGGATGCGTGACCTCCATGCGCTGAAACCGGTTCGGCTCTTTTTCGAGATGTGCGCCAAACATACAAAACATACAACCGCTGCGCTTTACGCCGGTCGTTGTCAGCTTTCCGGCTTCCTCGACGATCTCACTGTAGACAGACGCATACGAGATACCCGTCATTTTGAGGTAGGCCAAAACATCCTGCTCTGTCCAGAATGACATCGGCTGGGAAGTTGGGTCGCGTTTGAGATACGCATTGCAGCCGGTTTTCAAATAGCTGCTCTGGCGGCGAACGCTTTCACTTGCCATCGTGCCAAGGATCATATATAGATGATGTTCTCTGGCGTACTTATGTAAGGGGCGCTCTTTCATTACAGCGCAACACCTGTCTGATATGAGAAATGGCGCATCCAGAAGGAAACGCCATTTTTCATATCGCTCGTTGTATTTTGAAGGTGTGCCGTCTGCGTTCAGGCCATTCAGGTGTCGGATCGCCCACGGACTGCCTTGCCGCGCGTAATAGATGCGTCTGGCAACATCTTTAGAGATGATAGGATAGCCATACGTCGTCAAAACCTTTGAAAACGGAATTTCCGGCCGCAGCCACGTCACATTCGGAACGGTCTTTACAAACTCACGGATTTCTGGGTACTCTAAGCCGGTGTCTACAAACACAGCCGGAACGCCCGGAAATGCCCTCCGCACCAAATCCAGAAGCACGGTAGAATCCTTTCCGCCCGAAAAGGAAACGGCAATCTTGCCGCCATAGTGGTGATGCCATTCCAGAATTTTAGCTTGTGTCACACGGATTTTGCGTTCCAGCGGCCACGCCTGCATGATGCTTAAATCCTGCCGGGTGTAAACGGGCATACGTCATGCACCTCCCGCTATCGCTCCAGCGTGGCAGACACGGTACGCTGCCTGGAAACTGCTAACGACGGACATTGCTTTTCGATGGCGTCAATCAAACTGGCGGCGCAGGAACGGATGGTATCAAGTGACGCTTTCAGCTCATCCAGTTCCTTGCCCTTGCTCCACCCGGCGACGTAGCCGAACGAATAATCCGACGTATCAATCCCAAAATGCTGGCAAACGACATACGCCACACTTTCGGCTTCGACCTCGCGCGTGTGCTGGTCTTTGGACGGCGGCTCGTTTTTCTTGCGCCGGTGGAGCGTGGCGTGGCTGATTTCATGCAGCATGGTTTTGAGCGTCTGCTTCTGGCTCATGCCGGGGCGTACCAAAATTTCTTCCGTGACGTGGTTGAAACAGCCTTTTGCTGCTCCATGCGGTGCTTCATACAAAATGGGAACTGGCGAAACACTTGTGATCGCGTCCGCCAGTTCCTCAAAATGTGCAATATCGCCATTCAATTCGGATACGCCGATGCTGGGAAGTTCCTTGCCCTCGGTCTGTGAAATGTCAAAGACAGTGACGATACGGAATCGCATGAGCTGCACCAGTGTCCGCTCCCGGAGCGGTTTGCCTGCTGCATCAAGCACAGGCGTACCGTCTTTGTCCAACTTATCCTGCTCAATGAACCGCCGATACGGGCACGGAGCGAGAATTTTCAGGCCGCTTTCATGTGCCTTTACATTGCGCCCAAACTCTTTCTTCCATGTGTGAAACCCGGCCACACAGGATGCAGCCGGGTTTTGCATGAGAATGAGCATGACGTTGCCAAAACTGTATGTGTGGAATTTGGACATGGCAGACAGATATTCCGCGTAGCGCCCACTGGTAAAAATCTCGCTGACACCCTGTTCCAGTTTTTCGGTCAGTTCTTTGAGACGTTCGTCCGGTGTTGCACCGGTCAGTTCAAACCCCATTTCAACGCTCCTGCGACGGTGGTTTGCGCTGCTTTTCGGGGTTCAAAACCTTCTGCTTCGGCTCGACCTTCAATGTGACTGGTTCATTTCCGCAAAAGCCTACCAGAATCTCAGCCTTATGGAATTTCTACTTGAAGCGTTCCATCTGGTCGGGAGGGAGCGAACAAAAGCTGTCCTCCGTCAAACCGCACACGAAAAAAGGACCCACCAGACCACCATAGCCGCCCTCGACACTACGGTTGAAATCCATATCCAAAAGAAGTCCTTCATCGTTTGCAACAATGCCGACCGGTTCCTCGTATGGATAAATAGCAGTAATCAGGCCGCCTACAATCTCCTGCATGGCATGAAGCTCATGCGGAATCGTCTTTTCATAGGGCGCATAGCCCGGCTCGACAACAAGCACGGTCATTTGCTCTGTGACTTTTTCTTCATCCATACAGTTATTCTCCGCCCCATTCCAGCACGAATACGACGGACAGGACCTCCTGTTCGGTGATTGCTTTGGAAACGGCGCTGACAACGGCATCATAGGAGAGTGTCATCCGGCTGTTCTCCGCAATTTTCCACGGAGCGGACAGTGCAAACGTTTCCGCGTTGCCGTTTTTTGTAGTCTGTGCGCCGTTAATCTTAAAGCCGAGAAGCTGGGCATCAACCTTTTCGTGTGCCATATCGGTCGTGTAGGGTACGATCTGCCAACCGTTTTTGGTGGAAATCGAAACGCTGGATACAATGACCTCGCCAGTAGAACCATTGATGATTTCTGCACTGCCCGTGTGTACCTCGCCGTTTTCATCAACCGTCAACGGAAGAACAACCGGAACCGTAACCGAGAAGATCTCCGTGATTTCCCAATGCGCATAATAAGTCGTTTCACCATCCGTTGTGTAGGTGGTATTGGAATCGATCTCCGTGCCGCCGTCTTTCTCCGTAAACCAGCCTAAAAATTCTGCATTTTTGCGTTCCGGGTCCTTGGGCAGCAGCAGCTTTTCCCCGTAAGTCTGCTCGGTCGTTTCGCTCTGACCGGTGCCCAAATCCCATGTTACGGTGTACTTGTTGGCCTCAAACTGTGCGTAAAACGTTGTGCTGGCTGTGATCGAAGTGACGGTGTTGTAGAGCTTGCCGCCTGTTTTGGCCGTGTACCAGCCCTTAAAGCTGTGTCCCTTTTTGATAGGGAGCGATGCGGGGATCGTCGGCTTGCTGTTCGGCTGAACAGTTTCACTGTACGTTGCTTTGCCATCAATCGTGCCGCCGTTCGTTCCGGCGTCCCACTTGATCGTCAGGCTGACAGTTGCACCGCAATCGTCGCACTTGCCGTCACCGTTCGCGTCGGTGTGGTCAGCGTATTCATAGCCAGAATCGCCGCAGGCCGAGCACGTCTTGGTGCGCTTATGCTGCGTTTCGCTGTCCGACATCCACGAGCCATAGGAATAGCTGTGATTGGCGTAGTCATAGGTCGATGCGCCGCAGCCGGAGCAGGTTTTGCTTCTGCGATGCTGAGTGTCAGAATACTTGCTCCACGAACCGGTTGTGTAGCTGTGATTTCCATAATCGGTCGTGGAATATCCGCAGGTGCGGCACGTTGCTGTGCGGCTGTGCTGACTGCTGCTGTAATTGTTCCAGCTTCCGTAGCTCATGCTGTGACTGGCATATTCGTAATCCGAATCGCCGCAGTTCCGGCAATAGGCTTCGCGCCGGTGCTGACTGCTGGAATATTCCTCCCAGCTTCCATAAGAATAGCTGTGACCGGTTGCATAGATGGTTTCACGCTTGCTCTGGCCGCAATCGCAGCTATATTCCCGGTAGCCGTTTCGTGTGCAAGTGGCATCATTTTCATAGTCCAGAACCCATGTATGGCTTCCGCAGTCCGGGCAAGTCCAAGAACCATACGAGCCGGAACCGTGGTCTTTATACACATAAGTCCCCAAATTCTGAACATAATGGCACTTATAGCACTCATAATACTCCTGATGACCTCTGGATGTATGCGTCGTGGAAACGTAGGTGCCCTGCAAAGAATACTGTTTGCAGCTTGGGCAGGTGCCGACAATGCCGGTAGAAGCGGTCAGCGAAATGCCGGGGGCTTTCTGGATGCCGGACACGGATGCGGTATTGACTGCCGTGTTTGCAGTGTCCGCATTGGGATACACGCCGTACAAATCGTAAAAATACCGGTTGCTGCGGTTGGAAGCCGCCCAATCATAGGTGTAGAACGGCACCGTTGCCTCTGGGTAGCCGATGATGTAGGCGATATAGAGCGTGTCGCCGGAATCGGCTTCGCGCCAGAACGCATCCTCGCCGATGCTGTTCAGAACCGTTTCGCCGTAGTACATGGTCAGTGTAGAGAGTTTCGGGCAGTTATAAAAAGCGTGCTTGCCAATGACCGGCGCAAGGGGCAGCTCTGCGGTGGTCAAATTTGTGCAGCCCTCGAACCAGTATGCCAAATCCGAAATGCTCAAGGTTTCCACATCCTCGAACCAGACCTCGGTGATCTGCTCCCGCACAGCCGCCCACGGCTGATCGTCTGCGCTTGTAAACACCGGCGCTTCGCCGCTGCCGGAGATGGTCAGCCAACCCTTGGAGTCCAGCGACCATTTGATGCTGCTGCCCGGAATCGTGCCGCTGGTCGCAGCTTCACCAGAAACGGACTGCACGGCGATTTCTTCGTCAGGGGCGCTTTCATAGACCGTGTGTTCGTGATCTTCGACTGCAAACGCCGAAATGCTCAGCGAAAACACCATACAGAGGGCAAGCAGCAATGCGGTGAATTTCTTGAAATTCTTCATCATGCAGCCTCCTTTTCACTCACGGCGGCAATGGTGAACACAATCGTTGCCGCATTGACGTTCGTAACGGCTTCGGATGCAGAAACCTTTGCCTTGTAGCGGATGGCGAGATTTTTCTCGGCGGCGATTGCCGGAAACGCACCATCGACAAGCGTCAGACTGCCAGCACCTTTTGTCGCACAGCCGTTGATACTGAGTGCAATACTGTTTTTGGAAGCCGAGAAATCGTCATAACTGCCGATCTCAAACGTGCCTGCCTGAACGTCTACCTTGGTCACACGAATTGCGCCGGTCTTGCCGGTGTTGGTGATTGCGGCATTGTTGGCGCAGACCACATAGCCGTCAACGAGAGAAACCGGCAGCGCAGCGGGAACTGTACACGAAATTGGCGCGACGGTGTTGACCACGGTGAGCGTCACCGGCACACGGGCCTCGGTTGTTTCCGCTGCCGACGCACCCGTAGCCAGTGATAGGATCATTGTCAGTGCCAACAGTAAAGTGATAAGTTTCTTTTTGCTCATCACTGCACCTCCTTGGGCCACAAATACGCTGTGTGCAAAACGAGTTCGGTTCGCATGGAGCCGATCTGCTTGCCGTCGCGGAATGCTGTGATCGTGACCGTGCAATCTGTGTTGCCGAACTCCGGCGCTTCCAGCAACGTCAATGTCGAGATGGATTTTCCAGCGGCAAGCTCAAAAGCGTCGGCAATCGGTGTATTGTCCTTGTTGCGGCGAATCTCGATCTTGTAGGTGTCCGCTTTGCTGTTGTTGACGAACTCAGCCTTTACGGATTGTTCTCCGACCAGAGCATATAAATGAGCAGGAGCAGTAAGAGCAATCTGATTGTCCGCGACAATCGCGTTGAGCTGCTTCTGAGCTTCGCGCAGTCCGGAAACGTCGTAAAAAATGACTTCCGTTTCCTTGTGCTGCTTCGCGCGCTCTGTGATACGAACCTTGATCGTGTCAATGACCGCAAGGGTGGAATCTCTGTCATAAATGACTTTCACGGCATCGTCTACGCGGGCTACGACAACAGCGGGCATATTCGTCCCAGCGTTGCAGTACACGGCTTTTGTACCGCCGCCCCAGACGAGCAGACGACCCTTGACGGTCACGTTGGCGAGCGTGATTTTACCGTCTGCCGCACCGCAGCCGATAATGAGGTCGCCGTCCACGGTCAGGTTTTTCAATTCTACATCGTCGGTGCGGATCAGGACGCTGCCCTTGATGTCCTTGTCATAGCTACCCTTTACTGTGATATAGCTGCCGATGATGTTATGGAAAATCTGCGCAAATTCCGCGCGGGTGATGTTGTCCAGCGGCGCAAGGATTTTGCCGCGGCCGTGAATGTAGTCTGCACCGACCATCGCCCGGACGTAGGGCAGTGCCCAGTTGGAAATCTCGCTGCGGTCAGAGAACGCGGACAAATCTGTTTTGGAATACGAATCGTAGTCCAGTTCCAGCGCACGGGCAACAACCGTCATGGCTTCCTGCCGCGAGATCGGCGCGTCCGGGGCCATCGCAGAAGAACTGCGGCCGTTATAAGTACCCATCTGGACGGCGAGCGCAACGTCGTTGTAATACCACTTGCTCTTGGATACGTCCTTATACTGCGAAATATCTGCCGCCTTGTAGCACCCGAACGAGCGGTTGATGATAGCCGCCATCTCCGCGCGTGTCATGTCGCCGTTCGGGTCGATAATGGTGCTGGATTTGCCGTACAAAAGTCCGTTGTCCACTGCGGCGCTCACGGCTTCGGCATACCAAGCTGATTTATCGAAATCGCGGAAATCCGTAGCTTTGCGGGCAACGGTGTTTGCCGCCGATGCGCTGACCGCCAGCGACAGGCACGAAGCGACTGCGAGAATCATTGCGAGGATTCGTTTCTTTTTCACTTGAATACCTCCTTCAATCTGGACAGGGGAACGCTTTTGGCGTTCCCCTGATAGCAGGCGAGTGGATTAGACTGCATCCCAAGCAATAATGAACAGGACGCTTGCGATGGCGGTGTTGCTCACGGCTTCGCTGACGGGCGTAACGATGGCGTCATAGGTAATACCGATGCTGTTTGCAGAGGTGTCGCCCACGCCGGACATGAAGCAGCCTTCGACCGCGCTGTCCAGAAGCGTCTGCTTGCTGGCGTTTTTGCTGTCGGTCAGCTTCCTTTCGCCGTTGCCAAGGGAAATCTGGAAACCGAACTTGTTGCTGTTGACCTTTTCGTGGGCAAGGGTGGCCTTGTCACCGAACGCAGCCAGCGACCAGCCCTGCGCGGCTTCGATGGAAACGCTGTTGACCTTGACCGCGCCGAAGCTGTTGTTGACGATTTTGGCGTCCGTTGCGGTGCTGACCGTGCCATCCGTGCCAACAGCGATGGGCAGAACGGTCGGAACAGTGACGCTCATTTTGG
>ERZ827492.1692-NODE-1692-length-17116-cov-5.831546_pt1 | contig 17116 bp, 18 predicted proteins | sample MGYA00519704_ERZ827492 | MGnify/ENA primary metagenome ERZ827492 (study PRJEB31778, sample SAMEA3449325) | human gut metagenome | biome: human gut; feature: human-associated habitat; material: faeces | place: United Kingdom | collected 2010/2012 ...
CTATCCGCGAGGGCGGCCGCACCGTTGGCTCCGGCGTCGTCATCAAGGTCATCGAGTAAGCTTTGCCAACAAGGGGCCCTCCCAAAGTTCGCTTTGAGGGGGTCCCTTTTTTGAAAACACAAAGAGCAAAGGGGGAGTTTTTCGTGAAAAAGGCGGTTGTGATCGGCGGGCGCGGCAAGGTGGGCAGCTATCTCGTGCCAATGCTCGTGCGCGCGGGGTTCGACGTGGACTGCGTCGGCCGCGGGCTCTCGGAGCCGTTCGTCAAGTCCCCGGAGTGGGACCGGGTCCACATCGTCCGCTTTGACCGGCGGGAGGAGGAGTTCCCAGACGCGCTGGTCGCGCTCAAGCCCGACGTCGTGGTGGACATGGTCTGCTTTACGGAAAAGGAGATGATGCGCCTGATCGGCGCGCTGCGCGGCCGCATCGAGCACTACTTGGTCTGCGGCAGCATGTGGATGCACGGGCGCAGCGGCGCGGTGCCCGTGCGCGAGGACGAGTGCCGCGATCCCCTGGAGGCGTACGGCATCGAGAAGGAGAAGATGGACCGCGCCATCGCCCGCGAGTACGCGGAGCGCTCCTTCCCCGGGACGATCGTGCACCCCGGCCACATCGTCTGCCCCGGCGACGTGCCGATCAACCCCCAGGGCTGCAAGAGCCTGGACGCCTTCCGGACCCTGCGGGAGGGGAAGACCCTCTACCTGCCGAACTTCGGCATGGAGACGCTCCACCACGTCCACGCCGAGGACGTGGCCGGCGTGTTCTTCGCGGCGATCCAGACCGGGAAGAGCGCCTACGGCGAGGGATTCCACGCGGTCTCGCCCCGCGCGGTGACGCTGACGGGCTATGCGCGCGAGGCGGCCAGCTGGTACGGCAAGGAGGCAGACCTCGCCTACGAGCCGTATGAGACCTGGAAGGCGCGCGTCTCCAAAGAGGACGCGGAGTCCGCGCTGACGCACATGCTGCACAGCCCCTCCGGCTCCATGGAAAAGGCCAAGCGCCTGCTCGACTTCGTGCCCAAGCACACGAGCTATGAGGCCGTGCGCGAGTGCCTGCAGTCCTTTGGCGAGCTGTGATGCGAAGAAGAGAAAGACCCGCCCGGCGCGGGCCTTTCTTTTTTGCCCGCGGCGCGGGACACTCCAGCGAAAAACCCAATTTTTAACGCAAAACCCGGGAAAAGAGTTGACAGGGGAGGGACCGGCCTGTATAATAAATAAGAATGTTCCCGTGTCGAAACGCACGGGAGCGTATTTTCCGTGCAAGGAGGTGCCACAGCATGCGTGTTAAGATCACCCTGGCCTGCAGCGAGTGCAAGCAGCGCAACTACGATACCAAGAAGAACAAGCGCAACGATCCCGATCGCCTGGAGATGAACAAGTACTGCCGCTTCTGCAAGAAGCACACGCTCCACAAGGAAACCCGCTAGGACTTGTCCACAAAAGGAGTATTGAACGCTATGGCTGAAAAGAAAGCGGTCGCAAAGACCACGGACAAGAAGGCGGCAGCCAAGAAGTCCGATTCCGGCAAGAAGCGGTTCAACTTGGTCAAGACGTTCAAGGACATGTGGGCGGAGCTGAAGAAGGTCACCTGGCCTTCCCGCAAGGACCTGATCCGCCAGTCCACCGTCGTGATCGTGTTCGTGCTGATTCTCACCGTCGTCGTCGGCCTGATGGACTACGTGCTGTCCAACCTGCTCAGGCTGATCATTTCCTGATGACCGCGCCCGGCGCGGCAGTAGCAAGATCCCATTCATTCACACGGAGGGGCCCAATCCGGGCTGTAAGACGCGATGCCTGAGGAAGAAAAGCTCGACTGGTATGTGGTGCACACCTATTCCGGTTACGAAAACAAAGTCATGGACTCCTTGCGAAAGACCGTGGAAAACCGCAACCTCCAGGACAAGATCGACCGGGTCGAAGTGCCGGTGGAGGAAGTCATCCAGATCAAGGACGGCAAGCGGCATACGGTTCAGCGCAAGCTGTTTCCCGGATACGTGCTCGTGCACATGGCCATGAACAACGATTTGTGGTACATCGTGCGAAACACCCGCGGCTGCACCGGCTTTGTCGGCCCGCAGTCCAAACCCGTACCCCTTTCCGACGAGGAGGCCGCCGCCATGCTCAACGCCGGCGGGACCAAGATCGTCAACGTCGACTTCGAAGTCGGCTGCAAGGTCGCCCTCCTGTCCGGTTCCTTTGAGAACTTCACGGGCACCATCGTCGAGATCGACGAGGAAAACCAGAAGCTCAAGGTCTCCGTGCCGCTCTTTGGCCGCGACACCGTCGTGGACGTCGACTACGAGAGCGCGCGTAAGGTCATGGACGAGGACGAATAGGCGCAAAAATTACGCGCCCTTGAAACACGCAAACAGGCGGCCCCCGCATTGAGTTGCGGACAAGGCCTTGAGCGCGCCAAGACTGCGCGCGTGGGAGGAAGAGACACCTTTCCGCTAAACCACACGATAACCTTTGGAGGTGTACCAATTTTATGGCTAAGAAAGTTGCTGCGATCGTCAAGCTGCAGGTCAACGCCGGCAAGGCGACCCCCCAGCCCCCCATCGGCCCGGCGCTGGGTCAGCACGGCGTCAACATCATGGGCTTCTGCAAGGAGTTCAACGAGCGCACCGCCAAGCAGGCGGGCTACGTCATCCCCGTGGTCATCACGGTCTACTCCGACCGCTCCTTCACCTTCATCACCAAGACCCCGCCCGTCCCGGTCCTGATCAAGAAGGCCGCTGGCATCGAGTCCGGCTCCGCCCGCCCCAACCGCGACAAGGTGGCTAAGCTCACCCGCGACCAGGTCCGCGAGATCGCGACCACCAAGATGCCCGACCTCAACGCCGGCTCCATCGAGGCGGCCATGAGCATGGTCGCCGGCACCGCGCGCTCCATGGGCGTCACCATCGAGGACTAAAGGGTTGAAGGAGGTCATTTAAGCCATGAAGCATGGAAAGAAGTATCAGGACAGCGCAAAGCTGATCCAGCAGAATAACTACGAGCCGGACGAGGCCATCGCGCTCGCGCTGCAGACCGCCAAGGCCAAGTTCGACGAGACGGTCGAGGTCTCCGTCCGCCTGGGCGTCGACCCCCGCCACGCCGACCAGCAGGTCCGCGGCACCGTGGTCCTGCCCAACGGCACCGGTAAGACGGTGCGCGTCCTCGTCTTCGCCAAGGGCGACAATGCCCGCATCGCCGAGGAGAACGGCGCGGATTACGTCGGCGCCGAGGAGCTCATCGCCAAGATCCAGAACGAGAACTGGTTCGAGTTCGACGTCTGCGTCGCGACCCCGGACATGATGGGCCTGGTCGGCCGCATCGGCCGCGTCCTGGGCCCCAAGGGCCTCATGCCGAACCCCAAGAGCGGCACCGTCACCCCGGATGTGGCCAAGGCCATCGCGGACATCAAGGCCGGTAAGGTCGAGTACCGCGTGGACAAGACCGCCATCGTGCACGTGCCCTTCGGCAAGGTCTCCTTCGGCGCCGAGAAGCTCAGCGAGAACTTCCGCGTGCTGATGGACGCCATCCTCAAGGCCAAGCCCACCGCGGCCAAGGGCACCTACGTCCGCTCCGTGGTCGTCTCCACCACCATGGGCCCGGGCGTCAAGATCAACCCCACCCGCTTTGTCGGCGGCCCGGTCGCGGCCAAGTAAGGCGGAAAAAAGAGGAGTTTTCCCATCTCCCGTTGAATTTTCAACGGGAGATTTTTTTGTGGGAAAGGGGGCGGACGCGTGATCCGCTGCATCCTCTTTGACGTGGACGATACACTCATGGACTACCACGAGGCCGAGACCGCGATCTTTCGCCGGCTCTTTGCAGAGCAGGGCCGCGCCATCGACGCGCCGGCGCTGGACGACCTCTGGGAAAAGTCCTGGCTCTACTGGAACGGGCGCGGCCTGGACCGGCCCGGGCGCGAGGACGTGCGGCAGACCTACCACGAGCGCAGCCGCCAGGCCGTCGAAGACCTGTGCGTCTATGCCCGGGAGAAGTACGGCCTGGCCGCGTCCCCTGCGGCGCTCGGCCGCCGGTTTGCCGCGCTCATGGCCGAGGCCGTCACGCTCTACGACGACGCGCTGCCCGCGCTGCGCGCCCTGCACGGCCGGTTTGCGCTCTGCGCGGCCTCCAACGCCCTGACCGAGAGCCAGCGCCCCCGCCTGCGGAGCCTGGAGGGCCTGCTCGACCACGTCTTCCTCTCCGAGGAGATGGGCCTGGTCAAGCCCGACCCCGCCTTCTTCGCCCATGCCGCCCGCGCCGCGGGCGCGCGCCCCGACGAGTGCCTCATGGTCGGGGATTCGCTCGTCAGCGACATCGCCGGGGCCGCCTCCGCCGGCATGCGCACCTGCTGGCTCAACCGCGCCGGCCGCGCGCCCTCCGGCGGGACCCTGCCGGAGAGCGAGATCCGCTCGCTGCGCGAACTCGTCAACCTGCCCCTTCTTTCGGATTCCAAAAAACGGAGGAACCTGCCATGATCGTCTATGAAGTGCCCGGAAAGCAGCACACCGCGGAAACCCTGCGCCTGGCCGCCGAGCGCGCCCGCGCCGCAGACGTCCACCTCGTCGTCGCCTCCACCGCCGGGGATACGGCCCTTGCCGCCCTGGACGCGGCCGAGGCGGCCGGCATCCTCGACAAGCTCGTCATCGTCGGCTCCGTGCCGGACAAGGGCGTGCAGAAGATGCGCCCGGAGGTTCAGGAGGCCCTGGCGCGCAAGGGCGTGCCCCTGGTGCTGGCCAGCCACGTCCTCTCCGGCGCGGAGCGCGGCCTGTCCACGAAGATGGGCGGCATCTACCCGGTCGAGATCATCGCGCACACGCTGCGCATGCTCTCCCAGGGCGTCAAGGTCTGCCTGGAGTGCAGCGTCATGGCCCTGGACGCCGGGGCCATCCCCTATGGAGAGAAGGTCGTCGCCGTCGGCGGAACGGGCCACGGCGCGGACACCGCCTGCACGCTCACGCCCGCCGGCGCAAACGCGGTGCTGGATTGTAAAATTCACGAGATTCTCTGCAAACCCTCTTGACGCGGGCGGAGAAACCCGCTATACTATCAAGCGTTGTGAGAATTCTCTCGTGCGCCTAAGACAGCGAGTGCTCCCGACGGGAGCTCAAAGGGAAATCCGCTCGCCGAGGACATGATGGAGCGCTGAAAAATACGCGGCAATGCGTTTTTGTGTGCCCTCGTGCCTTCCACCAGGCGCGAGGGCTTTCTTTCATCCGACTGCCGGTCCCCCTTCGGCTTGGGTCCGGCGGAAAAGGAAAGTGAGGTGGAAAAAACCATGTCCAAGAACTACGAGAGCAAGGCTGTCCTGATCGAGGAGATCAAGACCCTGGTGGATACCTGCCAGTCTGCTGTGCTCGTGGACTACCGCGGCCTGACCGTGGAGGAGGACACCGCCCTGCGCAAGAAATTCCGCGAGGCCGGCGTCACCTACAAGGTGCTCAAGAACACCTACATCAAGCGCGCTGTGGACGAGCTGAACGTCACGGGCCTTGACGAGCATCTCAACGGCCCCACCGCCGTCGCCTTCGGCATGACCGATCCCGCGGCGCCCGCCAAGATCCTCAAGGAGTTCATCGCGGACAAGAAGAAGATGACCGTCAAGTGCGGCATCGTCGACAAGCAGGTCATCGACGTCAAGGGCGTCGAGGCGCTGGCCGACCTGCCCAGCCGCGAGGTCCTCATCGCCAAGATGCTGGGCAGCATGAACGCGCCCATCACCGGACTTGTCTCCGTGCTCGGCGGCACGGTCCGCAAGCTGCTCTACGCGCTCAACGCCGTGGCCGACGCCAAGGGCGAGACCGCTGCGTAATCCCCGAAAACCACGCATGATATTGAATGGAGGAAAAAAACAATGACCCGTGAAGAAATGATTTCCGCGATTGAGTCCATGACGGTTCTCGAGCTCAACGAGCTCGTCAAGGCCCTGGAGGAGAAGTTCGGCGTTTCCGCCGCCGCTCCCGTTGCTGTTGCCGCTGCTCCCGCTGCCGGCGCTGCCGCTGCTCCCGCCGCTGAGGAGAAGACCGAGTTCGACGTCGTCCTGAAGGAAGCTGGCGCCGAGAAGATCAAGGTCATCAAGGTCGTCCGCGAGGTCGTCTCCGGCCTGGGCCTGAAGGAAGCCAAGGAGATCGTCGATGGCGCTCCCAAGACCCTCAAGGAGGGCGTCTCCAAGGACGAGGCCGAGAAGATCAAGGCCAAGTTCGCCGAGGTTGGCGCGACCGTCGAGATCAAGTAATCTCGCCTGCCCAAATTCTTGGGAAGACACAGGGGGAGCAGTGCGGCTTTTGCTGCGCTGCTCCCCTTTTTTGCGCATAAGGAGGGAAAAAACCATGATCGAAGAGATGTCCGCCTTCTTCGCCGCGCGCGTGGAGGGCTATGACGAGCACATGCTGTCCGACGTCGTGGGCTGCCGCGAGGGGTACGCGCGCCTGGCCCAGGCCCTGCCCGCGGACGCGCGCGACGTGCTGGACCTGGGCTGCGGCACGGGCCTGGAGCTGGACGCCCTCTTTGCCCGGTTCCCGGACCTGCGCGTCACGGGCATCGACATGACGGAGGAGATGCTCCGCGCCCTGCGCGAAAAGCACCCGGACAAGGCGCTGCGCCTGATCCGGGGCGACTACTTCGCCTGCGACTTTGGCCGCGGAGCCTTTGACGCGGTCGTGTCGTTTGAGTCGCTGCACCACTTTCCCCGGGCGCAGAAGCTCGGCCTCTACCGCCGCGTCTTTGCGGCCCTGCGGCCCGGCGGCGCGTTCTGCAACGGCGACTACATGGTCGAGACCGAGGAAGAGGAGGAAGCCCTCGCCCGCGAGGCCGCGCGCCTGCGCGCCGAGGCGCGCGTGCCGGAGGGCGCCTTCGTCCACCTGGACACGCCGCTTGCCATCGCGGCCGAGGAGGCGCTGCTGCGCCAGGCCGGATTCTCCAACGTCGAGCGCCTGCTGCGCGAGGGGAACACCACGCTCCTGCGCGCCGGGCGGGATTGACTTTTGCACCCCGATATGCTACATTCAGAAAGAACCGGGCCCCGCGCAGAGCCGCGCGCCCCGGCGATAAGACAAGGGGGATCACAGAAAATGGCACAGAATTCCGGCTTTCTGCTCGACGTCTCCGCGGGCTACTTCCGCAATGCGGGCGTAGACGTGATGGCGTTTGACGACATCTACCCCGCCGGGCACCAGTCCGGCGTGAGCATCCTCATGCACGGCAACCGCGTCGCCACAAACGGCGACATCCGCTTTGAGCAGACGCCCGGCCAGTGGCAGCCCCTGCCCAAGCAGGGCGAGCGCAAGCTCTCCGAGGCGGAGAATTCCATCACCACCCGCCTGCACTACCCGGACATGGACAACCACCTCAAGAACTTCAACCCCATGATCTACCCCGACTGCGTGCTGGACTACGAGGTCAAGGTGCGCGGCTGCGGGGACGTGGTCGTGGTGACGGTGGACCTGGACGCGCCCATCCCGGAGGCGTTTGCCGGCAAGGTCTTCTTCAACATGGAGCTCTTCCCGGGGACGCTGTTCGGCAAGCCCTGGCTTCTGGACGGCCAGCAGGGCATCTTCCCGCGCCAGCCCAACGCGCCGACGAAGAAGCAGACGCCCAACTGTGAGATCGGGGAGCACCTGGCGCCCCTGCCGGACGCCCTGGCCGACCGCGACCACCTCGAGGCGCGGGACAAGGGCTACAGCCCCATCGTCGCCGACGACCTCGTCGCCCTGCCCTATGCCCAGGGCCGCCGCTTCACCTGCCGGCCGGACGACCCCTACAACCGCTTCACCATCGAGAGCAAGACCGGCGACATCGCCCTCTACGACGGCCGCATGAACCACAACAACGGCTGGTTCGTCCTGAGCACGCAGGTGCCCGCCGGCGCGACCAAGGGCGCGATCGAGTGGGTCATCACGCCCAACGTGGTCGCGGACTGGGTCTACGCGCCCGTCGTGCAGGTCTCCCAGGTCGGCTACCACCCCGCCCAGAAGAAGGTCGCCATCTGCGAGCTCGACCGCCGCGACAACAGCGAGGGCCAGGCCGTGCTCCTGCGCCTGGGCGAGACGGGCGAGGAAATGGTCAAGACCCTGGAGCCCAAGAAGTGGGGCAAGTTCCTGCGCTACAACTACCTGCGCTTTGACTTTACGGACGTGACGGCCCCGGGCCTGTACAAGGTCCGCTACGGCGCGAGCGAGTCCTCCCTGTTCCGCATCGCGGAGGACGTCTACGACCGCGGCGTCTGGCAGCCGGTGCTGGAGTACTTCCTGCCCGTGCAGATGTGCCACATGCGCGTCAACGAGAAGTACCGCGTCTGGCACGACCACTGCCACGCGGACGACGCGCGCATGGCGCCCACGAGCCTGAATCACATCGACGGCTATTCGCAGGGCCCGTCCACGCTCTGCAAGTACAAGAGCGGCGACGCCGTGCCGGGCCTCGACTGCGGCGGCTGGCACGACGCCGGCGACTTCGACCTGCGCGTCGAGTCCCAGGCGGGCGAGAGCTACATCCTGGCGCTGGCCTATGAGTGCTTCGGCGTCGACTGGGATGAGACGACCATCGACCAGAAGAACCACCTGGTCGAGATCCACCAGCCGGACGGCAAGAACGACATCCTGCAGCAGGTGGAGCACGGCCTGCTCTCGGTCGTGGGCGCGTACAAGGCGCTCGGCCGCCTCTACCGCGGCATCATCGCAAACGGCCTGCGGCAGTACGTGCTGCTGGGCGACCCCGCGGCCATGACCGACGGCGTTCCCGGCAACGAGGACGACCGCTGGGTCTTCACCGAGGACAATCCCCCGCGCGAGCTGACCACCGCCGCGCAGCTGGCCGCTTGCGCCCGCGTGCTCCGCGGCTTCAACGACGGCCTTTCCGCGGACGCCCTGTCCGCTGCGCGCGAGCTCTACGACTGCACGGAGGTCCGGGACGAGGCCGCCCGCCGCGCCAAGGTCCACGCCGCGTGCGAGCTCCTGCTGACCACGGGCGAGGAGAAGTACCGCGCCTTCCTGCTGGAGAATGCGGACTTCATCGCGCAGAACGCCAAGGCGCTCGGCTGGATCGCCTGCCGCGCGGTCAAGGCCGTGAACGACGACGCCTTTGCCGCGACGCTGCGCCGCGCCATGGTCGACCTCAAGAAGGAGATGGACGACCTGAGCGCCGAGACGCCCTACGGCATCCCCTACCGGCCGCACATCTGGGGCGCGGGCTGGGACATCCAGCGCCTGGGCTTCCAGCACTACTTCCTGCACCAGGCCTTCCCGGACATCTTCGGGGCGGACATGATCCTGGACGCGCTGAACTTCGTGCTGGGCTGCCACCCCGGCAGCAACACGGCCTCCTTTGCCTCGGGCGTGGGCACGCGCTCGGCGACCACGGCCTACGGCATCAACCGCGCGGACTGGTCCTACACCCCCGGCGGCGTGGTCTCCGGCACGGCGCTGATCCGGCCGGACTTCCCGGAGCTGCTCGAGTTCCCCTTCCTCTGGCAGCAGACGGAGTACGTGCTCGGCGGCGGCTCCTCGCACTACATGTTCCTGGTCCTGGCCGCACAGCAGCTGCTGAAGAAGTAAAGAGAGACAAAAAAACAGGGCGCGCCCATCCCTTCGGGCGCGCCCCATTTTTTTCGACGGAAATTGCAGGAAATGCCGCCGAAGGATACAACTTGGAAATATCTCTGCCGTATACTGGAGACAACTGAGCGCACGGAGGGGAAGACCATGTCCGAAAAACAACTCTTGATCGTGGAAGATGAAAAGCCCATTGCAGATATCCTGGCCTATGGCTTTCGGCGGGAGGGCTTTGCCGTGCGCTGCGCCTACACCGGCGCCGAGGGCCTGCGCATGGCCGAGGAGGAGCGGCCGGACCTGGTGCTGCTGGACTGGATGCTGCCGGACCTGAGCGGCGTGGACGTGTGCCGGATGCTGACGGAGACCTACAACGTGCCCATCGTCATGCTCACCGCGCGCAGCAGCGTGGACGACAAGCTCCTGGGCCTGGAGACCGGCGCGGACGACTACATCACCAAGCCCTTTGACCTGCGCGAGGTCGTGGGCCGCGTCCGCGCGATCCTGCGCCGCTTTGACAAGACCGGCCGCGACGCGCCCGCGCCCGAGGCCCTGCTGCGCAGCGGGCGGCTGACCATCTCCGAGCGGGAGTGGGCCGTGCTGCTGGACGGCGAGCGCGTGAGCCTGACGCCCAAGGAGTTCGAGCTGCTCGTCTTCTTCGTGCGGCACCCGCGCCAGGTCTTCTCGCGCGACCAGCTGCTCAGCCACGTCTGGGGCTACGACTTCGAGGGCGACAGCCGCACCGTGGACATCCACGTCCAGCGCCTGCGCAAGAAGCTGGACCTGGGCGGGCAGCTGCTCACGGTCTTTGGCGTGGGCTATAAGTATGCGCCGCGCGCCTAAAGCGGGGCGCGCAGCCGCTGGCGCGGACGCCCCCCGCCGGCGGCTGCGCGGCGGCATCCGCTTCCGGCTGACGGTGGGGCTGCTGGCGCTGGCCGCGGTCGGCTGCGTGCTGCTCTACGCCCTGGCCATGAACCAGCTCGACCGCAGCGTCGAGGCGAGCGTCACCGAGGACCTGACGAGCCTGCAGAGCAACACCGCCGTCTACGTGCGCCAGTCTCTCATGCTCGAGGAGCGCAACAACGACGAGGAGAGCTTCCGCTCCGCGGCCAAGTCCATCGCCGAGGAGCTCTACGCCACGAACCGGCGGCCGCTGACGCTCTACTCCCTCTCCGGCGAGCGCCTGCTGCGCCTGGGCGACGCGGGGACGGCGGGCAGCCCCGCCGGCGCGCCCGGCGGCCAGCAGCAGGACCCCGCCTTCCAGAGCGCGCTGGAGGGCAGCGCCGCCTACAGCCTGCACTACGGCGAGGACCGCACCCTCACGGCGAACTTCGTCATGCCCGTGACCGTCGCGGGGGAGACGATCGGCATCATCGGCTACTCCCTGGACTATACCTCGCTCTACCGCAGGTTTGACCAGCTCGCGCACACGCTGCTGCTGGGCACGATGGCCGTGCTGCTGCTCATCTGCGGCGTGGTGCTGCTCTACCTCAACCACATCCTCAACCCCATCCGCCGCCTGAGCGCCCTGTCCACGCGCGTCGCCGCGCAGATGCGAAAGGGAGCCGTGCCCGCGCCGGAGGAGGGCGCAAAGCCCGCCCGCGGCCGCCACGCCCGGAAGCGGCGCCGCGCCGCGGTCCCCCGGGACGAGGTCTCCGAGCTCTCGCAGAACTACGACACCATGCTGCGCACCGTGGGCGAGCAGTTCACCCGCATCCAGGAGGACCGCGTGCGCATCCTCCAGCTCCTGGACAGCCGCCAGGCCTTCTACAACAACGTCACCCACGAGCTCAAGACCCCGCTGACCACCATCCAGGGCTATGCCCAGCTCCTGGAGCAGGCGGGCGCGGCGGACGGGGAGCTCTTCTCCCGGGGCCTTGCGCACATCCAGCACGAGAGCGCGCGCCTGCACCGCATGGTCATTCAGCTGCTGGAGATGAGCGACATCGACCGCGGGGGCAGCCTGGAACCCGTGGACGCGGCGGCGGTGCTGCGCAGCGTCGCGCAATCCATGGCCTTGAAGGCCGTGCGCTACGGCTGCGCCATCCGCTTTGACGGCGAGGAGAGCCTGCCCATCCTCGGCCGGGAGGAGCGCGTGCGCCAGCTCTGCATCAACCTGATCGACAACGCCATCAAGTACGGCGCGCCGGGGGAGACCATCTGGGCCGTGGCCGACCACAGCGGCAGCCGCGCCAGCCTGCGCGTGATCAACCGGGGCGAGGGCTTTACGGACGAGGAGGCCGAGCGCCTGTTTGAGCCCTTCTACCGCGTGGACAAGGAGCACTCCCGCGAGATGGGCAGCGCAGGGCTGGGCCTGTCCATCTGCAAGAAGATCGTCGAGGAGCACGGCGGCGCCATCCGCGCCCGCAGCCGCGGGGGCTACACGGTCTTTGAGGTCCGCCTTCCGCTCGACAAGGCGAAATGGGAAGGAGGTGCCCCAGCGTGAAGACGCGCATCCGCTTCGCCGCGCTGCTGCTCGGCCTGGCGCTCTGCGCCACGGGCTGCTCGTCCATCGGGCTGCGGGACCGCACGGTCGTCCTGCCCACGCCCGAGCCGGCCCTCACCCTGACGGACGACGCCGCGGCCGAGGCCTTCACCGTGCAGAACATCGATCAGTTCGCCTTCCAGACGGACTGCCTGAGCCCCAGCGGAACCCGCACGCCCATCGGCTTTGCGGAAGGGCACCTCTACATCGTCTCCGGCGCGCCGGGCCAGGATCTGTGCCTCAAGCGCGTGGACCCGCGCTACGGCTTCTACGAGGAGGCCGCGGACCTGGGCGCGATCGACTACAACGACATCCGCCTCTCGCCGGACGGCCGCTACCTGCTCTACGACGAGACGGACCACGAAAACGGGGTCATCTCCCTGTACCTCTTCGACGTCGAGGCGGGGAAGAGCCGCCTCGTCTACACCTGCCCCTGGGCGAGCTCGCTGCTCCGGCTCGACTACTGCTTCTCCGGCGACGGGGAGTCCTTCTTCTGCTGGCTGACCTTTAACGACAACCCCCGCATTTGGGACGCGGACTACGAGTGGTTCGGCGGCATCCCCACGATAGACGAGGACATGGACCGCGTCTTTGGGCAGATCGGCGCGGAAAACCTGCCGCTCAACGAGGTGCTGCGCGGCGCGTGCCGGGAGGGCGAGGCCGAGACGTACTTCACACTCGAGACGATGGAGGAGACGCCCGACTACGCCTACGGCGTGGTGGGGGACCTGGGGTCTGCCTACCAGAAGGAGGTCCTCGTCTCCGCGGATGGGTCGCGCGTGGCCATCACCTCCTACACGCCCGAATACGGCCGCACCTGCCGCATCGTGGAGGACGGCGCGGAGGACGCCGCGGAGAGCGAGCGCTACACCGCGCTGCTGCAGGACGGGGGCGAGCTCCTGCAGATCACGCCGGACGCGGTGCTGGGTACCTGCGTCCGGGACGGGGACTACCTGCCCTTCCTCGGCCGGGGGACCGGCAGCGTCGTCTACTGGACGGAGCTGTCGCTGGCAAACGCCAACCTCATCGACCTGCGCCTGGCGCCAGACGGCGCGCACATCCTGACCGCGGAGTACGGCGCCAACGGCGAGTGCGTCGTCTGCCTCTACCCGCTGGACGCGGGGCGGCAGCCCATGCAGGCCAGCCGGCGCGTGCTCTACCAGAGCCTGCAGGAGTATGCGGACCTGCTGGTGACGCCGGAGCAGGACCGGGTGGTCGTCCTGTCCCACAGCTATCTGCTGGCCGAAAGCGAGGTCGCGGAGGCGTACTCCGGGGACAAGTACGCGCCCACGCCCCGCGCCTCCGACGCGTCTGCGATGCGCGCCTCGTTCATCGCGACGGTGCTGGAGATGTGAGAAATCGGGGCCGCGCCCAAACGGGCGCGGCCCCGATTTTGTGCGCTGAAGCGCGAATTTGCAACAATTCGGATACAAGCGCGCGATGCGTCGGATACAACCGCCTGCTACCATGAAGAGCGTGGAAGGAAAAACAGAAAGAGAAAGGGGAGGGCCGTGTGACCACGCTCCGCATCCGCGCATCCGCCATTGAACACAACCTTTGCGCCATTCGCCAGAGGACGAGCGCCCGCATCATCGCCGTCGTCAAGGAGGACGGCTACGGGCTGGGCCTGGGCAACGCCCGCGCCGCCTGCCTGCCGTGCGGGGTGGACTTCTTCGCCGTGGGCACCGCGCAGGAGGCCCTGCGCCTGAAGGAAATGGGCGGGGAGGAGGTCCTCCTGCTCACGCCCGAGCTCTGCCCGGAGGCGCTGGAGGTGCTCATCCGCCGGGGCGTCCTGTTCATGGTCGGCTCCGCGCGGCAGGCCGAGGCCCTGCGCTGCGCGGGCGGGCGCGCCGGAATGGCGCCCCGCGTGCATCTGAAGGTGGATACGGGCCTTGGGCGCTACGGCTACCGCTGGGATGCGCTGGCGGACGTGCCCCGCGACCTTGCGGGCCTGCGCCTGGAGGGCACCTACACCCACTTTGCCACGCAGACGCGCGACTACGTCCGCGTATGCCGCCGCCAGGCCGCGCGCTTTGCCCGCGCGCTGGACGAGTTGCGGGGCATGGGGATCGACCCGGGCCTCACCCACGCCTGCGCCAGCCGCGCCTTCTGCGCCCTGGGGGACCTGGGGCATGGCGCGGTGCGCCTGGGCTCGGCGCTGCTGGGCCGCTGCACGGGCCCGCTGCGCGCCGCCTTCCAGAACGCCACCTACCTCGAGGCGCCGGTCTACCAGGTGCGGCTCCACCGGCGGGGCGACGTCGTGGGGTACGACGCGCGCTGCCGCCTTGCGCGGGATACGCTGGTGGGCCTTGTGCGCGTGGGCCACGCGGACGGCGCGTTCCTCTCCGGCGCGGCGGAGCCGCAGGGCGTGGCCCATGCCCTGGCCCGCTGCGCGCGGCGCACTCTCTTCCCTGCGCAGAGCCCGATCTCCGCCGGCGGGCGGCCCGTGCCGCTGCTGGGGAGCGTGGGCATGAACCACCTGCTCGTGGACCTGACGGATGCGCCCGAGCGCGAGGCCGTCCGCATCGACGTCAGCCCCCTGCTCGTCCGGCGGGAGATCCCGCGCCGGCTCATCGCCGGGGACGCGGTCTGAGAAAAAAACAATCCGCCCCCGGGCGCAGTTTGTCGAACCCGGGGGCGGATTTTGCGCGCGTTTTACGCGGCAAAGGGCACGGCGCAGACCAGGCGCTCCGGCCCGGAGGCGGCGCCATCCGCCGCGCCCGCCTCGTAGACGAAGGCCCAGCCGCCCGCAAAGGAGAGGCGGAGCTGCTCGACATAGGCCGCGTAGTAGACGCCGTCCTCCGACTGGTGCGCCAGGATGAAGGCCTCCTCGCCCGCGGCCTGCACCTCGTCATAGTCGTAGAAGGAGTAGACGGACTGCACCTCCAGCAGGCTGATGGGCTCCTCGTCCATGAGGAAGGTGATCACCGCCGCGCCCAGGTCCATGTCCATGCGCAGGACCGCGCGCAGGTCCGCGCCGCCCGCCGAATAGACGTAGGTCTGCTCCGGAAGGTCCCCGGAAACGGAGCACTGCGCCTGGGGCAGGCCGGCGGGCGCATAGGTCTCCGCGTCGGCCAGCGGCGCTTCCCCGGAGAACGGCTGCACCGTGCGCGCAGCCAGGTCCAGCGCATAGCCCTGCGCGCCCTGCTCGTCCTGCTCGGCCTCCAGCGCGTAGAAGTAATAGACGCCGTCGGCGACAAAGAACTGCGTCAGCAGCTGGTTCGACAGGTCGACGCCCTCGATCTCTTGCACGCTCCCCGCCGCAAGATCCACCAGCAGCAGCGGACGGTCCGCGCGCATCCCCACGCAGACCAGCTGCGTTTCGCTCACAAAGAGCAGGCTGCTGACGTTTTCCGCCAGGGGCTGCGCGTTCTCGCCCTGCGCATCCGCGAGGAAGAGGTCGTACACGCCCACGTCCGAGTCGTGGGAGAACATCCAGGCGGGCAGCTCCGCGGCGAGCGCCTGCTCCTGCGCATAGGTCAGGCGCTTGATCCACAGCAGGCGCCCGTCCTCCAGCTTGTACAGGCCCAGGTACTGCCGGCTTTCCCCCGCGTCCACGACCGTGTCCTGCTCGCCCTCCCGGCGGTGCAGGCCGTCGTTGCCCACGTAGAAGAGCCGCTCCCCGTCCCAGAGCGCCCAGGGATCCGGCGCGCTGGACTCGGCGGCGACCTCGATCGTCGGGGCCGGCGGCGCGGTGCCGGCCTCGGGCGCGGGCGCGGGGGCCGCGGGCGTCGCCGCCGGCTCCTCCGGCGCGGTGCCGGCCGCGCAGCCCGTCAGCATCGCCAGGGCCAGCATGAGAATCAAAAATCGTTTCATTCGCTTCATCGTCTTCCATCTCCTACCGTTTCCATAGATTCTGCCAAAGAAGGTAACGAAATCGCCCGGCCGGACGCTCCAAGGCCCGGGCGATTTTTGGAGAAAAATTTTTCGCTTCGCCGTTTGTATCCGAAAAAAGAATGGAAAAGAATAGAATATAGGTATTGGACAGGCAGGGGGGATTCTCCGTATCATGGAGAAAAGCAAACCCCCCGCCCAGCGGGGAGCGGAGAAAGGGGGCCTGGCCCATGGAAGACCTGCGGCAGCCGGTGCGCGCGGTGCTCGAACAGGTCAGCGGCGTGATCCTGGGCAAGGAGGCGCAGGTGCAGGAGATCCTGCTGGCCTTCCTGGCCGGCGGCCACGCGCTGCTGGAGGACGTGCCGGGCGTGGGCAAGACGACGCTGGCGCTGGCCTTTTCCCGCGCGATGGAGCTGGAGCACCGGCGCGTCCAGTTCACGCCGGACGTGCTGCCCTCGGACCTTACGGGATTTTCGATCTACCGGCGGGAGGAGGAGCGCTTCGTCTACCAGAAGGGGAGCGTGTTCTGCAACCTGCTGCTGGCCGACGAGATCAACCGCACCTCGCCCAAGACGCAGTCCGCGCTCCTGGAGGTCATGGAGGAGCGGCGCGTCACGGTCGAGGGCGTGACGCGCGAGGTGCCGCGGCCGTTCCTGGTCATCGCCACGCAGAACCCGCCCGGCAGCGCCGGCACGCAGACCCTGCCCGAGGCGCAGGTGGACCGGTTCATGGTCTGCCTGTCCCTGGGCTATCCGGACGAGGCGAGCGAGCTTAAGATGGCTTGCGGCCTGGACGGGCACAGCCGGGTCGAGGCCGTGCGCCTGGTCATGGACGGCCAGGGCCTGTTGCTCGCGCAGGCGGCGGTCTGCGCCGTCTACGCGAGCGACGCGGTGCTGCGCTACGCGGTGCGCCTCGTGCGCGCGACGCGCGAGCATCCCCTGCTGGAGCGCGGCGGGAGCCCCCGCGCCACCATCGCGCTGGTGCAGCTCGCCCGCGCCGCCGCCTGGCTCGACGGGCGGGACTTCGTCGCGCCCGAGGACGTGGCCGGGCGCTTCCCCGCCGCCCTGCGCCACCGCGTGCGCCGGAGCGCGGCCGCCCGCGCCGAGGGCCTCTCCCGCGACGAGGCCCTTGCGCGCATCCTCGCGGCGACGGCGCGCCCGGCGCTCGCCCAGCGCGCATGAGGCGGGTCCTCTTCTTCGCGCTGATCCTGCTGACGGCCTATCTTGCGGCCATGTATCGCTTCGCCTCCCTGCTGACGCTGGCGGGGG
>ERZ827492.1701-NODE-1701-length-17074-cov-3.451789_pt1 | contig 17074 bp, 14 predicted proteins | sample MGYA00519704_ERZ827492 | MGnify/ENA primary metagenome ERZ827492 (study PRJEB31778, sample SAMEA3449325) | human gut metagenome | biome: human gut; feature: human-associated habitat; material: faeces | place: United Kingdom | collected 2010/2012 ...
CCCGTCGAGTACCCGCCCACAAGCGAAATCATGGCCGACCTCCGCGATCTTGAAAAACAAATAACCGAAACGATGAATGAATTGGAGGGAATGTTATAATGAAGAAAAAAGTATATGAGTATATTTGCAATCACCCAAAAAGCAACATACATGAAATTGCCGCCGACCTTGGCATACAGGAATTAGAAACCCTTAAGACTGTACTGATTCTTGAAAAAGACGGTTATGTCACGGAGCACCCGGTTGCGCTTAGTGAAGCAGTTAATGATAGCTGCAGGTATTCTGCCGGTTGGAGAAAATTCAGTGATTAAGTATGAACTTATAGGGATGAATAAGATGAAATCATTTGAAGAAGTATTTGAGGATAAAACCAAATATGGAACAAAAATAAAAACAAATGAGTATCAACAAGAAGGAAAATATTTGATAGTTGATCAAGGTCAAGAGCAAGTAGCGGGATATACAAATTTAGAGGAAGGAGTTTTTGAGGAAGTTCCGGCAATTGTTTTTGGTGACCATACAAGAGTAATAAAATATGTTGAAGAGCCCTTTTTTCTTGGCGCCGATGGCGTTAAAGTTTTAAAGTGTAGATTACCAAATGCAAACTACAAGTATTTATATTACACTTTACTAAATGCAAAAATACCAAACACAGGATATAATCGTCATTTCAAATGGCTTAAAGAAATAAAAATAGCTTATCCGAATACCGAAAAGCAAACAGAAATGGTTTGTATACTTGATAAAGTTTCAAAAATCATTGAGTTTCGTCAGCAACAGCTTAAAAAACTTGATGAGCTTGTCAAATCCCGATTTATCAAACTGTTCGGTGACATCGTGCTTAATCCGTTTGGTTGGGAAAAAGATTACCTTGGTGTAGTTTGCGATGTTCGGGATGGGACACATGATTCCCCACATTACCACAGTACCGGCTTTCCCCTTGTAACATCAAAGAATGTAACTGGCGGAGAAATAGATTTAACGGATTGTTCTTTGATAAGCAAAGCGGATTTCAATAAAATAAACGAGAGGTCTAAGGTCGACATGGGCGATATTATAATGCCCATGATCGGTACGGTTGGGAAACCTGTTATTGTTAACGTAAAGCCGAACTTCGCTATAAAGAACGTATCGCTCATTAAGTTCAAGGACGATTCGAGAGTGTTAAACACCTTCATTCGTTCTCTATTGCAGTCTGATTACTTTGATGATGCCGTTTTGAGCAAGGTTAGAGGGGGAACGCAAAAATTCATTTCTCTTGGTGATATTAGAAAACTTGTTGTAATTGTGCCCCCAATGGAGCTGCAGGAGCAGTTCGCGGCCTTCGTCGAACAGACCGACAAATCAAAATTTGTCATACAGCAGGCACTTGATAAGGCACAGTTGTTATTTGATAGTTTAATGCAGAAATTTTTTGGATAACTCTCATAATTTTAATGTAAGGTTTTGAAACAAATGAATGTTTATTATGCTTTTTCTGATGAGGCTGGATTATATAGTTTGAGACCGACAACCAAATTTATAAAAAACAACCCATATTATGTTAGGTCAACTGTTTTAGTGAAAGTTAAGGAATATGCTGATTTTCAAAAAAAGATACACGAAATAAATAAAATATATAATTTACCTATTTGTGAGGAAATAAAATGGTCTGATATATGGAGTAATAAAAAAGGCAATCCGCGAAAATAATCTTAACGGAGTGGTTATCTGCTCATGTTCACCGCGCATGCACGAGGCAACCTTCCGCAAAACAGCCGCCTCTGCGGGTCTGAACCCGTATATGGTTGAAATCGCGAACATTCGCGAACAGTGTTCATGGGTGCATAAGGATATGCCGACAGGAACCGAAAAGGCGATCATACTCGGAAAAGCAGCTGTTGCAAAGGTCAACCTTAATGCACCGCTTACGGCTTCCGAAACGCCCGTCACGAAACGTGCGCTCGTGATAGGCGGCGGCATTGCGGGTATTCAGACTGCTCTTGATATTGCAGATGCCGGGTTCGAAGTTGATATTGTCGAACAAAAACCTACAATCGGCGGGAAGATGGCTCAGCTCGACAAGACTTTTCCGACGCTGGACTGCGCCGCCTGCATTCTGACTCCGAAGATGGTCGATGCAGCTCAAAATGAAAAAATCCGAATTTTCACATATTCGGAAGTGACGGAAGTCCATGGCTTTGTCGGAAATTTCGATGTTACCATTAAGAAAAAAGCTCGCTATGTCAACGAGAACATTTGCACCGGCTGCGGCGCATGTACCGAAAAATGTCCCATGCGGAAGGTGCCGAACGAGTTTAATCTCGGCATGGACAATCGCAGCGCAATTTATATCCCGTTTGCGCAGGCAATTCCGAAGGTTGCAACTATTGACCCCGAGCATTGCATGATGCTGAAATCCGGGAAATGCGGGTTGTGTTCAAAAGTCTGCACGGCGGGTGCGATTGATTATAAAGCAAAGGATGAATTCATAACGGAGAAATACGGCGCAATCGTTGCCGCAACCGGGTTCAATCCGATTTCACTCGAAAAGTTTGATGAGTTTGCATATTCTCAATCCAAGGATGTTGTAACGTCGCTTGAATTCGAACGGCTTATGAATGCTGCGGGGCCGACCAAGGGCACGCTGCTTCGCCCGAGCGACGGCAAACATCCCAAAACCATTGTTTTTGTTCAATGCGTCGGTTCGCGCTGTGCGGCCTGTGCGGATAAGGGCAAGGAATATTGTTCGAAAGTCTGCTGCATGTACACAGCAAAACATGCGATGCTCACAAGGGATAAATATCCTGATACGGATGTTTATGTTTTCTACATTGATGTGCGCACCCCGGGAAAGAATTTTGATGAGTTTTACCGTCGTGCCGTTGAGGAGTACGGCGTGCACTACATCAAAGGCATGGTAGGCAAGGTTTCGCCTGAGGGGGACAAGCTGAAGGTTCAGGCATCGGATTTGATTGCGGGGAAACAGCTGCATATCGATGCGGATATGGTTGTGCTTGCTGCGGCAATGGAACCGGATAAATCCGCAAGGCAGCTTGCAACTATGCTTACTGCAAGCATGGATACCAACGATTTCTTCACCGAAGCGCATCCGAAGCTTCGCCCGGTTGAAAGTCCGACGGCAGGAGTGTTCCTCTCGGGAGCGTGTCAGGGGCCGAAGGATATTCCGGAGACGGTCGCGCAGGCCGGTGCTGCCGCAAGCAAGGTCATAGGTCTTCTTTCCAAAAACAGACTGACAGGCAATCCTTGCGTTGCCCATTCGGACGAGATGATGTGCAACGGGTGTTCAACTTGTGAAAAAGTTTGCCCGTACGGTGCGATTACATACATTGAAAAGGAATTCCGTATGCCGGACAGAACGACGAGGATCCGCCGCGTTGCAAGCGTGAATGAGGCGGTGTGCCAGGGCTGCGGTGCATGTACCGTTGCATGCATGTCCGGGGCAATGGATCTTAAAGGCTTTATGAACAAACAAATCATGGCGGAGGTGGATGCAATATGCCGATGACGGATAACAGCGGGAAATATAAACCCTTGATAGTTGCGTTCTGCTGCAATTGGTGCTCATATGCGGGTGCGGATCTTGCGGGCAGCAATCGCCTCGGTTACCCCGCGGATGTTAAAATCATCCGTGTTCCCTGCTCATGCAGAGTGAACCCGATGTTCATTCTGCGCGCGTTTCAACGCGGAGCGGACGGGGTGATAATATGCGGCTGTCATCCCGGAGATTGCCACTATACCTCCGGAAACTATTATACGCGCCGCAGAATGGCACTGCTGTTTTCAATGCTTGACTATCTCGGCATTGAGCGCGAACGAACCCGCGTTGAATGGGTCAGCGCGGCGGAAGGCGCAAAATTTGCCGCAACGATGAATGATTTTGCGGAAAAGGTTGCCGGCTTGGGCAAAAACAAGCGTCTGGAGGATTTGAGATGCAGCAAATAACCCAAGATTATCTTGCAAACAAAGCAAAAGAGCTTTTGAACAGCGGAATCTGCAGCAGAGTTTTCGGCTGGAAAAGAGGCGAATTTGATTACGACCTTACGCCCGCTGTTTTCACGACAGCCGAACAAATAGACAGGGAATTTGTTTACAACGGCTTTTGCGCCGCAAACTTCTCAAAATACCTTGTTAACGAAACGCGCAGGGACGCCGGCAAAGTTGCGGTTTTTTTGAAACCGTGCGACAGCTACAGCTTTAATCAGCTGCTTACCGAACACAGGTTCGACAGAGAAAAGGTTTACGCAGTCGGCATACCGTGTGAGGGAATGGCTGATATCAACAAGGTCAGGCAGGCGGTTGACGGTATTGCAAAGCTCACCTTTGACGAAAACGGAAATATTATCGTTGAAACTCTTTACGACGGAACGGCAAAACTCGACAGAAACGAGTGTATGCTTGAACGCTGCATTCACTGCAAATCCAAACGCTGCGTTGTTTACGATGAACTTCTCGGGGAGAATGGTGAAGTTCTTGACGATTCCCGCTTTGATGAGGTCAAAAAACTTGAAGCAATGACGGCGGATGAACGCTTTGCATTCTGGCAGGGTGAGCTTTCGCGCTGCATTCGCTGCAATGCCTGCCGCGATGCATGTCCTGCATGCACCTGCGAAAAATGCGTGTTTGACAATCCCGCATCAGGTGTTGAAAACAAAGCAGCCGCAGACTCTTTCGAAGAAAAAATGTTTCACATAATCCGTGCGTTTCACGTCGCCGGACGCTGCACGGATTGCGGTGAGTGTTCGCGCGTTTGCCCCCAGCATATACCGCTGCATCTTTTGAATCGAAAGTTTATAAAGGATATCAATGCCTTTTACGGCGAATATCAGGCGGGCGCGGAAGAAGGCAGCAGAGCCCCGATCGTGAACTACGCAAAGGACGATATTGAACCCTCGGCTGCGGTTGAAAGGAGCGGAAACAATGCGTAAAATTGCAAAATCAGAGCTGAATTCGCTCTTTGCGGCAATTGCCGAACGTGCAAAACTGTATGTGCCGCAGGATACGGCAGGCGGAGCAAAGTTTTCCGAGTGGAAAAACGGAAAAATGTGTTCCAAAGCTTTGAACACTGTACGCAGTGCAAAAGACTTTTTCTTTCCGCAGACCGAAAACCTGATGGATTTTAAACTGAGCGGAAAAACAATAGAGATTATCGATACCCGCAGTGAAACGGAGGATTTTGTTCTGTTCGGCGTCAGGGCGTGTGACGTGAAGAGTTTCGAAATTCTGGACAGAGTTTTTCTTTCCGACCCCGTTGACACCTACTACAGGAACCGCCGCGAGCACGGCATTATAATGTCACTGGCATGCTCCCGTCCGCAGGAAACATGTTTTTGTGCATCATTCGGAATTGATGCAGGTGCGCCCGAAGGTGATATTGTTTGCACGGAATCCGAAGACACACTCTATCTCGATGCAAAAACAGCGAAGGGCACCGCTCTTCTGAACTCGCTGAACACACTCACCGAGGAGGCGGACGGGGAAGCGGATGCGGCAGAAATGAAAGCCGTTTATGATACGGTTTCGGCTCGGATTAAAAAACTCCCGCTTGCGGGTTTGAAACCCGATGCTTTCGGGGCGGGGAAGACGGATGAGTTTTTCAATGCACCCGAGTGGAAAGAACTTTCGTCACATTGCCTCGGCTGCGGCACGTGCACATTTGTCTGTCCGACCTGCCAATGCTACGATATTCGGGATTTCGACACGGGTCACGGCGTGAAACGGTTCCGCTGCTGGGATTCATGCATGTATTCGGAATTCACAAAGATGTCTGCGGGACAGCCGCGTCTGACTCAAACGGAACGGTTCCGTCAGCGTTTCATGCACAAACTGGTCTATTATCCGACAAACAACAACGGACTGTTTTCGTGCGTGGGATGCGGCAGGTGCCTTGCAAAATGCCCGATAAACATGAACATTGTGAAAGTCATGAAAGCTCTTGCGAAGCCGCAGAACCGTGACTGCGAAAACGGTGAAACCCCCGAAGGGAGGAAATAAAATGTCTGTTACAGCAACACGAGATCCCCTGATGCCCGTTATCGGCGTTGTCACTGATATAAGGATAGACACGCCGGACGTTAAAACTTTCCGCGTTGTAACTCCGGATGGAAAAAAAGCGTTTGAACACCGTCCGGGGCAGTGCGCAATGCTGTCCGTACCCGGAGTCGGCGAGGCGATGTTCTCAATAACTTCATCCCCGACAAATACGGAATTCATGGAGTTTTCAATCAAAAAATGCGGCTGCGTGACAGAATGGCTGCATTCGATGGAACCGGGGCAGCAGATTACGATACGCGGGCCGTACGGCAACGGCTTTCCTGTGGATAACGTTTTTGCAGGCCGCGATCTGCTCTTTATTGCAGGCGGAATCGGGCTTGCACCGCTGCGTTCCGTGATTAACTATTGCCGGCATTATCGTGACAGGTACGGCAAAATAGATATTGTTTACGGTTCGCGCAGTATGCAGGATTTGGTAGACTATAATGAAATAATTGATGAGTGGGCTGTTGATGCGGGTGTCAGCGTACACCTCACAATCGATAAAGAACAGCCGGAGTGGAGCGGTCATGTCGGTTTTGTTCCGAACTATGTCAAGGAATTGGGCTTTTCAACCGACAAAATCGCGATTCTCTGCGGTCCGCCGATAATGATTAAATTTACCCTTGCCGGACTGTGCGAGATCGGATTTGATAAAACTCAAATATACACAACAATGGAACTTCGCATGAAATGCGGCATCGGTAAATGCGGCAGGTGCAATATCGGTTCGAAATATGTCTGCAAGGACGGACCCGTTTTCCGCTGCGACGAACTGGATGCACTTCCGAACGAATACTGAGGTTTTTGGAGGAGATGCTTTAAAATGAAAGAAAACACGGTTGACATCTACCTTTTCGGCAAAAAATACACCGTCCCCGATGATTTGACGATCATGCGGGCAATGGAATATGCGGGCTATCAGCTTGTGCGCGGCTGCGGCTGCCGCAACGGATTCTGCGGCGCATGTGCAACGATCTACCGCATCAAAGGCGACCGCGAACTTCACGCATGTCTTGCCTGCCAAACCAAGGTTGAAAATGACATGTATGTGGCAACGCTGCCGTTTTTCCCGCTCGTCAAGCAGGTTTACGACATTGAAAAGGTTAAACCCACCGAGCAGATAATGATGCAGCTTTATCCGGAGATATATGCCTGTGTCGGATGCAACGCATGCACAAAGAGCTGCACGCAGGGATTGAACGTAATGCAGTACATTGCATATGCTCAGCGCGGCGAGTTTGACAAGTGCGCGGAGGAATCCTTTGACTGCGTGATGTGCGGCGTTTGCTCTTCACGCTGTCCTGCCGGAATATCGCATCCGCAGGTTGCAATGCTTGCAAGAAGACTGAACGGCAAATATCTTGCGCCTAAATCCGAGCATCTTGAGAACAGAGTTCGGGAAATTGAAAACGGAACGTTTGACGAGCTGATGGAAGCTCTGATGGGCAAACCTGCATCGGAATTGCAGGAGCTGTACAACAACAGGGATATTGAAAAATAAGGGGGCAAAGAAGGATTATGTACTCAAAGGAATTCCGTGAATCCCTTAACGCTGTTGAAGCGGCAAGGGAAGCAAACATTGCCCTTGAACCTGCGCGAATGACGGCGGAAGAAAAGGAAGAACTGCTCAAACAGTATCATCCGGATTATAAAACAAGTGAGTTTGCGGTGCTTAAAGTCGGCGCAAACAGCGGCGAGGAAGTTCCGCATGAGCTTTGCGAAATGCTCCAGGCACACAGCCGAATCAACCCGTGCGAGATTGACCTTGAAAAAATCGATTACGACGTTGATGTGCTTGTTATCGGCGGCGGCGGCGCGGGAGCGTCGGCAGCGATTGAAGCTCATAATGCGGGCGCAAACACGATGATCGTCACAAAACTCCGCATAGGTGATGCAAACACGATGATGGTGGAGGGCGGCATTCAGGCGGCGGACAAGCCGAATGATTCTCCCGCGATTCATTTTCTTGATGCATACGGCGGAGGGCATTTTGCAGCAAAGCGCGAACTGCTCCAAAAGCTGGTATGTGATGCTCCGGGTGCGATTCAGTGGCTGAACGAACTCGGCGTTGAGTTCGACAAGGCTCCGGACGGAACTATGATAACGACTCACGGCGGAGGAACATCCCGCAAAAGAATGCATGCGGCAAAGGATTATTCCGGTGCGGAGATAATGCGCACGCTGCGGGATGAGGTTCTTAACCTCGGCATCCCAGTTGTGGATTTCACCTCCGCAATCGAGCTTATTCTTGATGAAAACGGAAATGCGGCAGGTGCGGTACTCCTTAACATGGAGACAGGTGAAAAGCTTGTTGCGCGTGCAAAAACCGTGATTATTGCAACGGGCGGTGCAGGCAGAATGCACTATCAGGGATTCCCGACTTCCAATCACTACGGTGCAACGGCCGACGGTCTTGTTCTCGGCTATCGTGCGGGCGCAAAGCTTCTGTATGCGGACACGCTCCAATATCACCCCACGGGCGCAGCGTTCCCGCAGCAGATTTTCGGTGCGCTTGTTACCGAAAAAGTTCGCTCTCTCGGTGCGAAGCTCGTGAATTGCGCCGGTAAAGTGTTCATGCATCCGCTTGAAACCCGTGATGTTGCGGCTGCATCGATAATTCGTGAATGCACCGACAGGAACAAGGGAGTTGACACAGGCAGCGGCAAGGCCGTTTGGCTGGATACCCCAATGATAGAGCGTATCGGAGGCGAGGGTACAATCGAAGCAAGGATTCCGGCAATGCTCCGAATGTTTATGAATCACGGCATCGATATATGCCGCGAACCCATTCTTGTTTTCCCGACGCTGCATTATCAGAACGGAGGACTTGATATCAATGTTGACGGCATGACTCCCAATGTTCCAAACCTCTATGTTGCCGGTGAAGCTGTCGGCGGCATCCACGGCAGAAATCGTTTGATGGGCAACTCGCTGCTTGACATTATCGTATTCGGCAGGAGTGCGGGCAGAAATGCGGCTCATCGTGCAGCCGAAACAGTGCCTGCAAAGCTGACGTTGAACCATGTTGCAGAGTTTGAATCGCAGCTCAATGCGGCAGGCATAGAGACAGAAGCGGTCTCTCCGAAACTGCTTCCCGATTACCGCAGAAAATAATGCGGTATTGTTGAACACAAAACCATGCGGCGGACGGAGAACAACGTCCGCCGTCAATATGAATATAACATCCGCATCGCGGAAAGAAAGGGGAAAACTATGTTGGATTTTTTGGAGGCAGCAACAATATTCTGTTTTGGTCTTTCATGGCCGATATCGATTCGCAAATCCATTGTGTCACGCACGGCAAAGGGAAAAAGTTTGTTTTTTGAGCTTTTCCTGCTGCTCGGCTATGCTTGCGGAATTGCGCGCAAGATAATGCAGACGGTCGACGGAAGCAGCGGATTCCTGTTCTTCCTCAGCTTCTTCTTTTATATTCTGAATTTTGTTGAGATTTCAATCGACGTTGCACTCTATTTCAGAAACAAAAAGCTGGATGAACTGGCCGAAAAAGCAGCAAATTGATGCGCCTTGCAACATGACTTTCGGCTGAATTTCAGCGTGAACTGAAAAGCCGCACCCGGGTTTGACTCGGATGCGGCTTTTCGTATGTGAGGTTTGATTGGCTGTTTCATCGGAAGCATCTGTTCAAGACTGCTCGGTTCGGGCAATTTGCCTTGAGGGCGACCGTGGATGATGTTGCAGTCATACACGGCGGTAAGCCCTGAATGGAGTTTGTAGGTAAAAGTTGTTGCGCTGTCGCGTTTTACGGATGCAATGCGCGGATCGCTTTCAAGCATTCCGATAAGCTCGGCAACTGTTTCCTCGGGAGCTTTTCCTGCTTTGTATTGCTCGGAATCAACAGCAAGCAGGTCTTTTTCAACTTCCTGATGCGCTTTGTTCAAAATGCGCAGATCTCTTGCGGCGGAGTTAGCTTTCCGCAATTGCCGAAACAGGCAGCATGGCTGCAAGCATCAGCACCGCAAGAAGAATGACGATGATTTTGTTCAGTCGCTTTTTTTCATTTTTTCCTCCTGCAAATTAAATATATCAGAGAGCATGTATTGCTCTTTGATATCATTAACAACCGTTGTTGATCGTTACTCGGTTGAACCCGTTCAAACCGACTCGCCGTTTAATGAAAGGTCGTGCTCAAACCCGACCGATTCCGCAAGCTTACGTATGACACGAACGGCATAATTTCGAATGTCAACAGCTTTTATGCGTTCGACGGCATCGGAACGCATGGCTTCGGGAACATTGTAGGCCTTTAATGCAATATCAAGAAAACGTTCCAACTTTTGCTCAAAAGTGAAATAGCGATTGCAGGGGTAACGCATATATCCGCTCATTACCGCAGCAGTACCGATTTCGGTTTCAAAGCAGCGGCTTTCACTCCAATCGGGATTGAACGGACGGAACAGCTCAAACAGTCTTGCCGCCGTTCTGTCATGTATATAACAGAGCGTTTCGCGGTTGGTGTATGCTTCGACGTAGATATCCCGCAGGTTCTCGCTTGTTTCGGCAATGGCAAGCTGAATTGCAGTTTCAAAAACATAAAGCATGTGCGGCTCGGAATCGGCGGGAAGGAGTGAATCCGCGGCATCAAACTGTCCGTTGAACATATTAACAACAAGCTCCATCAATAAGCCGTTCTTTGTTCGAAAAACGTTGAAAAAGGAACCGTTTGAAACATCCGCAAGCCTGCAAATATCCGATACGGTTGTTTTATGGTAGCCTTTTTCAATAAAAAGCTTTATTCCCGCGGAAATGGTCCGCCGCCTTACTTCCTGACTGTCGTAGCGTCTTGCCATGATAAACCCTTTTAAACAAACAAAAACTTTTGTAGAGTTGAGAATAATTCGAAATTAGTTCACACTCTATTTCCGAGTATTATAATAACAGATGATGTACTGAATGTCAACAGCATCAGTCACTTTTTCGGTAAAAAGGACGGTATGCGCAGAGTTTGTCTCAGAATAATGCGGCTGCCACTTGCGATTTTCGGCGTAAGATGATAAAGTATTATAATGAGAGGAGAATTCATGCCATGCGTGAAACACGCAGGGGCACCTCTTGAAAATGCGACTTTTGACGAGGAAAATATGGAAAGTATCAGTGAATTTGCGGAACAAATTATTTCCTGCGGTGCGCACAGGATTGTGCTCAGCGGTCCGCGCGGGGAAAAACGATACAAGAAGAGCACGTTTTCACTTGTAAACGGCCAATATTTCATTGAAAGGCTGACAGAGAAGCAGGCGTTCCATGAGTATTGCGAAAAAAACGAGGCTGCGATGCGCATATGTTCCGATTTTGAGGGATATACGCAGGTTAATGCGTGGAACGGCGAGCGCGAATTTACGGCAAAGCTGACAAAAAAGGGCAATCTGCTGACCGGCAGCCGCGCCTGCACTGCAGCCCCGAAGGCGGTTGAATCGCAAAACCGAAAGAAAAAATACATCCTTGCAGAGGGCACTGTCATCCCCCCGCTGGCAGACATGGGTGTTATGGCAAGTAACGGTGCGGTACACAAGGCTATGTACGATAAGTTCAAACAGATAAACAGATTTTTGGAATTTATCGACGAAATTGTAAAAGATGAGGCTGTTGACGGAGAAAGTAATGACGCAGAGAAGAAACCGATGAGAATTATCGATTTCGGGTGCGGAAAGTCATACCTCACGTTCATCGTGTATTATTATTTCACTTTTATTCGCAAAATCCCCGTACAAATGACAGGAGTCGATTTGAAGGAGGATGTTATCGATTTCTGCACGAAGCTTGCAGAGAAATACGGTTATTCAAATTTGCATTTTCAAGCGGGAGATATAGCGGACTGCGCTGCGGATGAGACAATCGATATGGTGATAACGCTTCACGCATGCGACACAGCAACGGATTATGCACTGTATAATGCAGTGAAGCGAGGTGCAAAGTACATTCTTTCGGTGCCTTGCTGCCAGCATGAATTGGCGGGAAAGGCTGATTATGCTGCATTGCCGATATTTGACGATAACGGGATACTGCGGGAGCGTGTTTCGGCATTGATAACGGACTCGATACGGCAAAAGCTTCTGACGGCATGCGGATACAGGACGGGATTGATGGAATTTGTTGACCTTTCGCACACGCCGAAGAACCTTTTGCTTCGCGCAAAAAAACGAACTTGACCGAACGTACCCGCCGCAGCGCATTAAAAACGGCTGAGGATACGCTCGAAATCTTAAGGACAGGGCAAAAACTGCATGAACTTTTGAAAAAGGACGGTTACTTTGACTGAACGGTTTCAGACTCGGTTGAGGAACAAAAATGCAGAAAAGTATACAGGCACTGAAAAAGCACAAAGCCCGAGGTGAAAACGAATGAGTAACAGCATCATGCGCAAAATTGCGAAATTTATCGTGGAAAAGCATATAATTATTATGCTTCTGTTCGTTGTACTCGTCATATACAGCGCGCTTTCAATAAGCAAGGTTCGCGTGAATGAAGATATAACGGCACTGCTGCCGCCGAAAACGGCGACGAGGCGGGGCCTTACCATCATGGAAAATGAGTTCACGGCTTTTGCTTCGGCAAATGTCATGGTTTCCAACATTACATATGAGAAAGCCGCAGAACTTGCCGAGAACCTGCGTGAAATTGAAAATGTTGCAACTGTTTCTTTTGATGATTCGTCGGAACACTATGCGTCCTCATCTGCGCTGTTCACGGTTGCTTTTTCTGCCGAAAGCGAGGATGAACGTGCGATCGATGCTCTTGAACAGATTAAGGACAGCCTTTCGGATTATGAAGTAAGCGTTTCAACAACTGTCGGACAGGATTACGTGAAGCAGATTGCGGGGGAAATAACGCAGGTTCTTATTCTTGCACTCATTGTAATTGCGGCAGTGCTTTTGTTTACGTCGAAAAGCTATTTTGAGGTTATAATCCTTTTCATTGTTTTTGCAGTGGCGGCGGTGCTGAATATGGGCACGAATTATTGGCTTCGGGAGATTTCGTCAGTAACGAATTCCATTGCAATCATTCTTCAGCTTGCGCTTGCAATAGACTATGCGATTATTTTCTGCCATCGTTTTCAGGATGAATATGACAGGCAGCGCAATGTTAAAAGCGCGCTTACGGATTCACTTGCATATTCAATAATTGAAATATCGTCCTCAAGCCTGACAACGATTTCGGGACTTGTTGCTCTGATGCTGATGCAGTTCCGCCTTGGTTATGATTTGGGTCTCGTTCTGACGAAAGGCATCATATGCAGCATGCTCACGGTGTTTTTGCTTATGCCGGGACTCATTATGCTGTTCCACAAGGCTTTGCTTAAAACCCGCCATAAGAATCTTGTTCCGAATATAACGGGTTGGGGAAGGCTGCTTTCAAAAAAAATTCCCGTGTTCCTGATTATATTCGCGTTTTTGCTGCCGGCTGCAATCGTGTTTTCGGCAAAATGCGAATACACATTTTCGGATTCCGAAACGGACAGGATTACGCTTTCGGAGCAGGACAGAATAAAAGCCCATATCTACAACACGTTTGATGAAACAAATATGATAGCGGTACTCGTTCCCGTCGGAGATTATACAAAGGAGAAGGCACTTATTTCAGAGGTTAACAGTCTTCCGGGGATACGTTCGGCACTCGGGCTTGCAAGCATAGAGATTGAGGAGGGGCGTGTGCTGACGGATCCGTACACCGCCCGCGCCGCTTCCGAACTTCTGGGTGTTGATATTGAAACCGCAAAGCTTCTGTATGCGCTGTACGGCTATGAACATGACAGCTTTCAGCCCATTCTCGGCGACAGCGATGCGTTTGCCGTGCCGCTTATTGACATGCTTGAGTTTCTTTTTGAAGCAAAGGACAGGGGAATGATAACTCTTGATGACGACAAGGAGCAAATGATTGAATCCATGCGCGGAACGCTGGATGATGCGCTTGTGCAGCTGCGCGGCGAGCATTATTCGCGAATCGTATTCAATGCCGCCGTGCCGGTCGAAGGAGAGGAAAGTGTTGCTCTGATTGAAAACATTGAATCGGCTGCACGCAAATTATATTCCGAAAACGGGAAAACGGAGCTTTCGGAAGATGCGATAATCGTAATCGGGGACATAACCAGCGCAAAGGATCTGGAGGATTCATTCAGAATGGACAACAATCGTGTGTCTTTTTTGACGATTGCGTTTGTTTTTGTTGTGCTGCTGTTCACATTCCGTTCGCTCGGTGCGGCCGTGCTGCTGATTCTTGTGATTCAGAGCAGTATTTGGCTTAACTTCTCTTTCCCGTATATCACGGGGACGAACCTTTTCTTCGTTACTTATCTTATCGTAAGTGCGATACAGATGGGTGCGACGATCGACTATGCAATTGTTTTGTATAACAGGTTTCAGCTCAGAAAACAGGATTATGCGCCGAAACAGGCGATGGCAATTGCCGTTAACGAAAGCTTTTCAACAATACTGACTTCCGGAACAATTATGACGGCGGCAGGATTTATTATTGCTTTGCGGACCACCGATCTCTACATCAGCTCAATCGGGCTGACGCTTGGACGCGGTGCATTGATTTCGGTGATACTTGTGCTAACGGTTTTGCCGCAGGTGCTTTTGGTTGGAAATAAACTGATTGAAAAAACAATGATTGATTTTAAAAAATTGCTCGGAGGCGGCGCGGATGAACAGGAAAAGCTCGATGAAACAAAGTAAAAAAAAGACGATGACGGGCGACTGCCCGGCTTGCTCCGGGCGAGGTGTTAATCAAAAACTCCGCTTTAAACTGCGGTTGTTTGCTTGCGGAATGCTTCTGGCTGCAACCCTGTTTTGCTGCCTGTTCGTGCCGATACACTCAGTTGCGGCGAGCATAAACACGGTGCGCATTGCAACAAAAGCGGAATGGCTGGAGTTTAAAGAGAACTGCCGTTTGGATTCGTTTTCAAAGGGTCTTTCGGTAAAACTGACTGCGGATATCGATTTGAGCGGAGAGACGGATTATGCCGTTCCCGTGTTTTTCGGAAACTTTGACGGCGGCGGACATACTGTGAGCGGAATGAAGCCGAATACGGATGCGGAAAGAACAGGGTTGTTTCGAATTATCGAAAAGGATGCAACTGTATGTGAGTTGAATGTCAGCGGTTCCGTGACTGTAACCGGACAATCCGGAACGGCGGGGATGATTTGCGGCGTGAATCGCGGCACGATTCGCAATTGCGCTGCAGCGGGCAGACTGGATGCATACAACGCTGTCGGAGGAATCGCAGGCATAAACGAACAAAGCGGGAAAATAATCGAATGCAGTTCTTCGGCGGAGCTTTCGGGAACATACAAAATCGGCGGCATTGTCGGTGTGAATGCGGGAGAAATCCATGAGTGCACGAATACCGGCGGGGTTAATCTTTCGGCAAACGAACGGTCAAGAAATATCGGCGGCATTGCGGGGACGAACACAGGAACGGTGACGGGCTGCATGAACAGTGCCGAAATCGGATATCTGCACACGGGTTATAATGTCGGCGGCATAGCGGGGCTCAACAGTGGCTTTACAGGCGACTGTATTAACAACGGAAATGTTCGCGGAAGACGCGATATAGGCGGAATCATCGGTCAGTCCGAACCGTTTTACAAAGTTGAATACGGGAAGAATACGCTTGAAATATTGAATGAAAGCATACGGGGCTTTTCGGACGCCTTGGATGAAACGATATTGAATCTTCGACAGGCCGTGCAGGACGGTGGAGAAGGTCTTCGCAATGTGCTTGAGGAAGCGGAAGAGCTTAGAGAAGGGTTGTCTGCCGATTTTGATACCATTGCGGGTGATGCCGCATGGCTTGCCGATGCGGAAAAGTATTTGGACACCATTGAACAAAACCTTGAAACTTTGTGGAAAGCATTTGCGGATTCAGCGGAAGTAACTCAGCTGATTGCCGAAATTGAATTGATAATCATAGAACTGCGGAATGCAGAGCCGTCCGAGTGGGTTGAACTGCTTCAGGAATTGGAGGCAAAGATTGAGCAGCTGCGCATCCTGCTTGGCGATATTGCTTCGGCCGCTCCTGCATTGAAGGCACTTGCGGAGGCACTGAACGGACTGTTGTCCGTGTCAATCAGCGGTTTGCGGCAGGCGGCGGAGGATTGCTGCAAGCTTATAAAAAATGCCGAACAAAAACTTGATGAACTCACAAAAACAGCAAGCGAATATCTTGAACTGGTTAAAGCAGACGGTAACAGACTGGAAAAAAGCGTTCAAAAATGTGTGGAGTCAATGCGGCTCCTCCGCGAAAACATACGCAACGTACTGAACGGAAACGGCGGGAACATTAAAGATATTTCTGAAAATGCGGAACGTGATGCTGAAAATCGAGCAGGCGGAATGGCCGCAAAGTGCAGAAATTTCGGCGATGTTTCCGGTGACTACGGTATAGGCGGAATTATCGGGAACCTTTCAAAAGAACTTCCATCCGACTTGGAGGAAATAGACATTCCGTCAATCGATGATGTTCTTTTCACCGATACGACCCTTTTTATCAGGGCGACCGTTTTCATGTGTTCAAATGATGCGGTGATTTCGGCAAAGTATGATAATGCAGGGGGAATTCTCGGTTACGGCAGCCGCGGCTTTTTGCTTGGCTGCGAAAGCGGCGGCAGCGTTAAGGCGGGAAGGAAATACGCAGGCGGTATTGCAGGAAGGCTTTCCGGAACAATTCGTGAATGCGGCAGCATTACTGCACTCGACGGCAAAGCTTATGTCGGCGGAATTGCGGGAAGTGCGAAATCGGTGATTGACTGCGCGGCGGTACCGACAATGCTGTTTGCCGGAAAATCAAGCTTTGCCGACGGAGCCTATATCGGCGCAATTGCGGGAGAATTGACGGAGGAGTGCAGAAACAATATCTTTGCAGACACATCTAAGTTTAATGACTCGTTCGATTCGGTGCGCGGCTTGGGCGGCATTGACGGCATAAGCTATGCAGGCATTGCGTATGCGGTGAGTCTTAACGAACTTGCCGAAAAAGCAAAAACACCGAATTTGTTCAAAAAGGTAACGGTCAAATTCAGCA
>ERZ827492.1703-NODE-1703-length-17038-cov-4.055291_pt1 | contig 17038 bp, 13 predicted proteins | sample MGYA00519704_ERZ827492 | MGnify/ENA primary metagenome ERZ827492 (study PRJEB31778, sample SAMEA3449325) | human gut metagenome | biome: human gut; feature: human-associated habitat; material: faeces | place: United Kingdom | collected 2010/2012 ...
GTACTCCATGGCCCTCAACTGGCCAATGGTGGAGTAGACCTCTCCGGCAGTCACGGCGTAGAAGTAACCGTCCTGGCTGCTGGCGATGGGGTGTCCCTTTTGTCGCAGACGGTGGACCTGTTTACGCAGTTCGTTGCCGTTGATGTGAAGCGCCAGCTGGATCTGACGGCTTTTCTGGATGTTTTTTCTGCCTTTGCACACGGCCTTCAGATAGGCCAATACCTGTTGTTCTCGCATCATTGTTCCTTTCCGGGGCCATACCCGAACAAGGAGCAACAAAAAAGCAGGAGCCGTGTCCCTTTCGGGTACGGCCCCTGTGTGTTTTGTTTGGGAATATGAGAGGGTTACGGTTTACTGCATCTGCATCCCTCCCAGTTTAGGGTCAGAGGTAGGGCAGAGGAGGGGTTCGCCATCTTCTCGCGCCACCAGTCCATAGGGAGTCAGGACTGCATTGCCATGATTCAGGATGTCTCTGCCGTAGGCGTTGAGATTGACGTGCTCTTGCAGCATGGAAAGGGTTTGCTCATCCAAGATGGTGTGCAGCTTCTGGAGTGCCACCTCCTTGGGACTGCGCTGGTCGGGCTGGAGCAGGTAGTCGTCCAGATTTTCCGCAATGCGAGCGGCGGCGACGACCTCGTGGCAGTCGGTGGCAAGGATGACTGCTTTGAGTTTGGTGAGCTGTCCAGACCGCTCCAGGCATTTGATGGCCTCTGCCAGATGATTCAGATCCTGGATGTCGTTGCACTCCAGGTTCTCCAGTAGATCGGGAATGGCGCTGTCCTCGGTCCAGAAGACCACCTGATCCCAGGAGGCAGATTCGCCCAGCTCCTCCAGCACACGGTCCAGCTGACTCTGTGTGGCGGGGAGTTCCAAAGTGACCTTGGGTTCCTGCTGATTAGAACCTTTGGCCACCAGCAGGCGAATGGCGTAAGAGGGAGGCTTGGGAACTACGACCAGGCTGTCATGTACCTGCTTGAGGTCCGTGTGCTGAGTCACATAGCCATGGCTGACGAAGACACCGCCCTCCTCCTGTCGGGCTTTTCGGCCCAGCTGTGCAAAGTCCAGATAGTCAAAGATGGAATCGGAGACATCCTCTACTTCAGGAATAAAACCATTTTCAGCATAGAATTTGCCCAGTTGATGATCTGTAACGGCATCCACCACATGACAGCAGTCCGTGCTGTAAGCCAGATTCAGCAGGGTGGAGAGGGGGATGGGACCATAGTCCTTGGCGGCTTCCATCTGGACCAGTCCTTCAAAAACGGCCTTTTCCATGTCACTCAGCCCCTCCAGCCTGGTTAGCAGGGTGTTGAGCTGGTAGAGGTCACAGTCCGAGCTCAGATGGTCATGGAGAAAGGGAAAGGCTCCCGGATGGAGCAGTTCCAGGTCCGGTTTTTCACCAGGGGCCATTTGGAGCTTATCCATGGCATCCTGGAGCTGGTAGTAGGTAGCCGGAAGCTCCAGGCAGCTGTATTGATTATTTCTTCCGTAGAGCGCAATGCAGAACGCATTATCCAAGGGTCATCCCTCCCAGCGTCGTTCCGTGCTCCATATCCTTCGCCTCGTCCTGGGGACAAGGCTCACTTATTTCGCCGGAACTCCTTTCCCCACCAAACCCGCTGCGCTGGGCTTCGGCGGGGGCCCCGGTTTGTACATAGTCTTCCTGATACTTGGCAGGGTCTGCGCCGGGGACATCCCAGCCGCAGAGACTGCCCACCTCCATGGCCTGTCTCTGCCACATATCTACGCCAAGGTGCTCGTTGAGCTGGTCGGCCAGCTCCACATTCCGCTCTTTGTCGCCGGTGTCCCACTCCGAGGGGTGGTAGCCGGTTTCACCTCGTTTGATGCAAATCAGCTGGCCCGTAGTGGGCAGGGTGGAGTAGCACATCTCCGGCAATCCTTCTGCCAATTTGGGGGAGAAGCGCTCCTCCTCCGTCTGGATACTCCAATCGTCGAAGCTCCACAGATGGACATACAGTTCGTCGTCACCAATGCAGATATCCCGCTGCTCAAATCCTTCGCCCCAGCCATCCGATGCCTGTCCAGAGATGTACTCCTTCAGGTTGGACAGTTCCACCGGGGTAAGGGTCCCTGCAACACGGCATTCAGCAACCCCCCAGAGCTGACCGTCTCGATCCTCGACCGTGAACACGGCGGACTGGACTTTCCGGTTGACGCTGTCATCTTCGCTGTACCAGTGCATCAGCCCACGCTCCATTTCTTCCGGCATACGGTATTTGGTGAGAGCGCTGAGAATGTCACTTTCGTAGCCACGCAGCATTCTGCCATCCAGCTGGGTACAGTCCTCCTCCATGTCGCCGTACTCGTTGCGGGTGTAGAGGTCCGCTGTCAGGGGCATATACAGCTTCAGGGTGGTGAGTTCCGGTGGAATCACGGAGAAGCTGTCCTCTCCAATGATCAGGGCAAGGCCACTGCCGTTGTCCCACTTCATGTGGAACTGGCCGATATCGTCGATGTAGTCCAGGGTGCCGGTGCTGCCCGGCTCCAGCTGGGTATAGGGGTCTTTCATCTCTCTGAGTTTAATTCTGGTTCCTGCGGGGAATTGCTCTCGCAGGAAATTCAGCCATTCCTTTGGAACTGACACTTACATTCCTCCCATCTGAAAAGTTTGTTCTTCTTGGTGTGTTTCTTCCATCGTCAGCACCTCCAGGCTCACCGTGCCGTGGTAGGCCACATATCCCCGGTCGGTAAATGCACCGGTCTCTTGATTCATGTGCTGCAGGCCGTACTTCTCGTAGTCATAGAACTCGTCCAGATTGGGGTCATACTCAAAGTGGCCGGACTGCTGGATCATGAATGTTCCGTACTCTGCAGGGGTATGGGCGCCGGGGGCAAACTGGAACAAATCCAGATTCTCGGCCAGACAGCGGATCTGGCTGGCATTCTCTGGCTTAGCTAAGGCTACCACAGCCCCCAGCTTTTGAAGGTTATCCCGGTCAAGTCTGGCCACAGCCCATGCCAGGTCGTTGAGGTCGAAGATGCTTTCCTGTTTGAAATCCAGTGCTACGTCCACCTCCATAGGGAATTCGCTGTTTCCTACTTGAAAGCACATATCATCCGGGTCTTGGATGCCAGAGCGAAGCATTCCACGTTCCAGCTGTTTCCTTGTGGCGGGAAGGTAGAGCCAAGTGGCTTTTTTGGTGTTTTCCGGCTGTCCCTTGGAGATCAGACCCAGGGACAGCACTGCGTCATCGTAGAGATAAAAGGGGAAGTGCTTGCCATCGTAGATCTGCTCCAGCTGCATCCCGTTGTCGTAGACCACACCGTAGGGGGTGACCACGCCTTGATTCCCCTCGATCAGAAGGAGGGCAGATTCCACACCATCTACATTCTCCAGTTCTTCCAGGCTGGCACAGCCGCCGTTGAGGTTCATATAGTGGCTGCGGCCCACGGATTCCAAATCAGAGAAGTCCGTGATGACGGTGGCCTGCTGACAGCAGAAGGATAGGTTGATCAAGTCTTTCAGGCTAGTGAGGCCCAGTTTCTCAGCCATGGCCTGGAACTGGGCCACCTCGTCATCACCGAAGCCATCCAGCCGCTTAGCCAGATAGTCCAGCTCGTCCAGATTTACCTGAGTGCCCTCCAGACGATCCAGCACTGGCCATGGGCTGTGAAGCTCGTCCAAATGGCAGTCCCGGTTGGAGGCAACCCCAATTTCCAGCGACTCCAGCAACTCTACACAGCTGTCATACTGCTCTTTGGGAATGGGAAGGGGGATGCTAACAACACCAAATTCCGGGTGGCTGATGTTGCTCAGTACTGCTTTTATCATTTCTTCTTATCACCTGTCTTTCGGTTTTTTGTTGGGTTGGTGGTTATCATGCTGTAAATCAGCACCACAGCGGTACAAATGCTCAGCCCTAGTGCGAATATCTGCAAGTGTTTTTCCGTGTGAATGGCAGGTTGGGAGACCTCCGCCTGTTCCTGCTGCACATCGGGTGTGGTTGTGGTAGTTGGCTGGATGGGGGCCTCGTCCTCCACCCGCTGGCAGTACACCAGATACCGATGGGTGCCCACAATATAGGGGTGGCAGGTGAGCAAGGTCACCATGTCTTGGCTCGGCTGAATGGCCACAGCCTCCACTTCGTCGGGCCAGATGATGGAGATTCCCGTCACCTGATAGGTCAGGGTCTCCCACAGGTTAGTGAGGTACACCAAGTCACCCTCCTGAAGCAGCTCCACATCCCGGAACATGGCCTTGCCATTCCAGCCCCGGTGGGCGGCAATGACGCAGTTGGTGGAGATGCCTCCAATGGGCATACTGGTCTGACCCAGCACCGTCGCTCCATCGTTCATGTGCGCTCTGGAGGCTCCCAGATAGAGGGGTAAGGTGACATCCATAGCGGGGATTTCTACATAACCCACAGCATCATCTGCCCCCAGGCCGTAGTCCTCCAAGTTCAGCCCCGGCGCTTCATAGCTGTCCACACTGTCCAAGCCGGACTGATCCTGGGACAGCTGGAGGTTGTACGCCTCCATGGCTTCTCTCAGGTCTTGGTGAATACCTGGCTTTTTCTGTCCCTGCTCCACCACGGCAACTTCCTCTTTCACCGTCTGCTCATACACAATGGGGGCAGTGATGGGCTGGCACAGAATTACCATCAGTGCCAAATCCACCGCCAGAGCCAGCCCCAGCAGCCATCTAGCCATGCCTGACACCTCGCTTGTTCCGCCAAATTACCACTGGAACAGCTACCGCCAGCATGGCAAGATAGATACCAAACCCGATGCACAGAGCTGTGCGGTATTCACTCCACCAACTGCTTTCGTGGTTTTGGTTCTGGGCGGTTGCAACCACGGTGTCCTCTGCTGTCCATTCCGTCCGGGTGCCACGCACCAGAAGACGGTGGGAGTTCACGCCGTAAGGAGTGCAGGTGAGCAAGGTTACATAGTCCCCATGCGGGTCAATTCCAATCTGACTCACATCGTCGGGAAGCACCACAGAGATTTGGTCCACCTCATAGGCCAGAGTTTCATCCAGCACCCGCAGGAAGAACACATCACCTTGTGTGAGCTGATCCAGGTCAGAGAGGAGTCTGGATGAGGCCAGGCCGCTGTGACCTGCCAGAACTGCATGGCTTCCTGTACCTCCCACCGGCAGGGAACTGCCCTCCACCACCCCCACACCGGCGGTGAGGGTGGTGGACCGAGTTCCGTAGTACACGGGGAGAATCACGTCGATGGCGGGAATCTCCAACGTGGCCAGCATCCCGCCTCCGGTGGGGTCCAGGGCGGTGAGAATGTCATTGTCTGGGGTTGGGGCACCGGAGACAGAGAATCCGGCAATGGAACAGCTCTGCTCCAGCAGATTCCGGTTGTAGGCTTGGGCTAGCTCCAGGGCTTGTTGGGTGGCCTGGTTGTCCAGCACCTCTACCGCCGTCTCATATTCTGTAATGACCTGGGAGCGTGTTTGCCCCGAAAGCCAATTGCTGGCCATGGGGTAGAGCACCATCCCCACAGCCAGCACACAGCCCAGCCCTAACAAAAGAGACGCTTTATTTCTTTTCATCCTGCCCACCCTTTCGCTTCCAGTAGCGAAGGGTGATACACCCGGTGAGCATCCCGCTGGCCAGCACGATGCCCACCACAGTGGTCACCATGGTGCCTTTGCCACCGGTCTCAGGCAGATCAAAGCCACGGGTGTTGAGGACAGTCAGGGGCACCAGAGCGTTGCCGCTGTCCCCCATGGCCTCCATGGTGGCGGGATAGCCATCCACGGTGGCGGTGGCAGTGAGGGAGCCCACCTGCACACCGGATGTATACTTGGTGTCGATGTCCACGGTGATTACATCTTCCAGCAGGGTGTAGCCAGCATCAGTCTGGGTCTCAGTAAGCTGGTAAGTGTCCTCCTCCACACCATACAGATACAGGTGGCCGGTCTCATCAGGGGTCATACGGGTGGCCTCGTCCACGTTGGTAGTGGTGCCAGTGGCGTAGTACACGCCCTTGGCAGGGTTGGCCTCTGCCACCACATAGTAGTTGCCAGTGGCGTTGGTCACGTTCTGGGCGATGAACTGGACGGCGTCAAAGTTGGTGCCTCCGGCGGAGAACTTCTTGGTGAGGTGGATGCCATAGCTGTACACCTTGGCTTCGTCGGTGAGGGTGTCGATATAGTCCTGGCTGGTACGCTCCCAGGTGAGGGTGACGGTATTGGGGTTGCCCTCGTCACCCAGGATCATGTCCTCGGTGCTATTGATCTTGGCAGTGTAGTACACCACACAGGTCCAGTCGGAGTACCGGCCTTCCTGTTGGCTGTTGTCCACGGGGGTATTGATGCGTTCCAGGCCAGCCTCATTGAACTGAAGGGTCATCATGGTGGAGCCGTCACTACCATGGGAGTAGGACACGTCGAAATAAGTGCCCTGTCCCTTCTCATTGCACTCCCAGGTCTCCACGGCGTTGGCGCCCTGGGTAGCAGCGGCGCCGGACGTGGCGACAGTGTAGTCCTTTTGGGCCGCTTCATAGCTTTCATACCAACACACGATTACGTCGTTCTGGTTGTACTCAAGGCCGGGAGAGAGAATGTCTTCGAAGCGGTACTGGGTGAGCTGGGTGGCGTTGGAGGTGATGGTGGGCAGGGTGGACAGGTAGCGGTAACCCATCACGTCTCCAGTGCTGCCGGTGGCCACATCCCGGTAGCCCAGCCCGTCAATGTCTCCGGAGAAGCTGATTCCGTGTGCCAGGTCTGTCACCTCTTTCTCCAGGGTGGGGTTCCCGGTCTCGTTCTTGGGGTATACATGGACATCGTAGAACCAGCCGTCAGCGGTATGGGTGTCCGTCATGGGCAGGGACACCAGGAAGGGATTGACGGTGGAGGTGACATTCTCCGGCACCTCCGTCTCCACCACCAGATACAGGCCCAGTTCCAGGCCGTCCACGGAAGTGGTGCCGGTGATGTCATCGGTGAGGGGCATGGCGGTGCCACTCTGGTTGGCCTCCGCCTCCAGAGCATCCTTGGTGGCTCGGCGGTTGGCGGTGAGCTGTTCCTCCAAAGCGTCGATCAGGGTATCAGAGGTATACCAGGGGATGCCACCCTCGGTTTTCACCACGTCCTCCGAGGTGAGACCCAGCGTGTCCCGCACATCTTCGTTGTCCACCCCGTAGATGACCTGGACGGTGGCATTGGCGGCATCCTGATCCGAGTACATACCAATGCCGCCCAGGCGCAGGTAGGTAAACTCCACACCGCCCAGGGTGTAGTCCTGCAGCATGGTCTCCGCCTCGTGGTTTTCCTTGCCGGTGGACACCAGCCCACCGGTGCTTACCCCCGCCTGAGTGGCGGCGGTGAGGTCATACTTGGTGACGGTGAGACTGGCGGTGCGTCCGTAGTCGATGGTGGCATCCTGGGGGGTATAGGCCAGGGCGGTTCCGGACAGGCCAAGGGCGGCACACAGGGCCAGCCCCATGGCGGTAAAGCGATGCATCTTCTGTTTCATGAGCGATTGTCCTCCTTAATGTTCAGTTTGATGTTTTTTATACACAACCAGCCCGGTGACGCACAGGAAGGCCAGGGCCAGTCCGGCACTCATCAGCCAGACGGCATAGCCTCCTGTGGCAGGCAGGCGATACACCAGGGTGTTGCGCAGGTCGTAGGTGAGATGGTAATAGTAGTTGGTGCCATTGCTGTAGTACACCTCATCACTGGTGGTGTCCTTGGATCCGGCTACCCCATAGGGCAGGGTGATGGTGACGGGCTGGGGCAGAAGCTGATAGCCTTCCTCTGTCTGGATTTCCCGCAGAGTGTAAGAGCCAAAGGGGATGTTCACCAGCTCCACTTGGCCCTTTGCGTCGGTGATCAGCGTGTCGGTGTCCTGTCCCTCCACAAACTGGCCGTTCTGCACCACCAGAGCGGCATAGCGTCCATCTGCCTGCTGGCTCCAGGTCACCACGTTTCCTTGGTCGTCCAGCAGTTGGAGCTTCACCCCAGACAAGTCCTGCTCTCCCTGACCGGACTTGTGGATGGTGAGCGTCCCCAAGGGCTGGGTGCGTAGCTGCAAATAAAAAACCACCGGGTCTTGCACTCCGGTGGCTAAGGTCTGGCCCACGCCGTTGGACCAGATGAGCAGGGCTCCTGTATTTTGGGGGACATTCTTTCGCACGGTCAGGGTAACGGGATCGGTGATCTCCTGGGTGGTGGAGAAGGTGTAGGTATTTCCCTGACGGGAGACGGTAATCCCGCTGGTAGAGGGAAAGGTGATGTCACAGCCGGTGTTGTTGATATCTGTGAGGGTCAAGGTGTATTTACCGCTGATGGCATCATACTGCATGGTGTGAGCCATATTGAGGCCCACATCAGTGCTGGCAAAGCTGGGAATCACTCGATGTTCAGCCATTTGGTCCAGCATCCAGTTGTAGCAGTTCTTAGCCGGATGTCCCTCGATCCACTTCACATAGTTGTCTGCCTCGATGGTTTTGCCCCCATAGGATAGATCGGAAATGGAGGTGGGACTGGTGCGGATGCCGCTTTGATACTCCCAGATAATGATCTGGGTGGCAAAGGCAAAGTCGTCCACGTTGAAGGCACAACCCACCTCACTTTCGGTGGGCATATAGCTGGGGTTTTCCGGGTTATAGCCGTAGAGCATGGCCAGCATGATACCTTCACGGGCTGTGGGGGAGAGCAACTTGAGGTAGTCTGATGTACCAGCTTCTCCAGAGGTGTAGTCTCCTCCGTCAAAGGCCTTACCGGACTCGATGCAGTAGGCCAGGGTGTTTCCCACATAGTACTTGTTGTTGGTATAGCCACTGGCCTGAGTGCTGGTGATAATTTTTTTGGTACCGTCGCTGTAGTAGCGCATGAAGCTAAATTTCATCAGAGCGTACTTATGGCCGGTGATGGAGGTGTATGGCTCCCCCTCCCAGGTGTTGACCACCTGGCCGGGAGACCAGGCCGACATGGTGGCCAGCAGGGGCGTTTCTTCCTCTGCGGTGGTCTCAACGATGGGGTCGGCTGTCTCTGTCACTACCTCTTGGAACGGCTGCGTTTCTGGGGGTGCCGCTGCTCCAGGCAGTATCCCGAGACACAGGGCACCGCACAGAGCTGTGGTAAGGATGCGTTGGATGAGTTTCACTTGTATCACGTCCCTTCTGAGTTGAAATAATCTGTCTCATCTCTTGTAAAAGTGATCCGGGTTCCTCGCTATCATAGAGGGGAATCCCGTGTGCAGTAATGGGGCATGGGCAATGTCCTCCTTTCGCTGAAATAGAAAAAGCGCCGGAGTCTTGGTTAGAACTCCGGCGCAATTTCACATGGTCTGCTGGGGAATATAAGGTTCTGTGGGCTGTTGCTCCTGCTCTCTGAGCTGTTCCGTGATATCTGGTATGCCACTTTCAATCTGCTCTTGGATATCCCGGATGCATGCCTCCTGTTTGGGGGACAGGTTCAAATCGGCATTTAGGGTATCAGCGCAGCATCGAAAGATTTCAGTGAGCTGTTCCTGGTTGAAAACCTGGTACTGGGGGATGAGGCCGGAGCGGATGGCGAAGTCCTGCTTGGCAGCCAGGTAGTTTTCTTGAAAGTAGTGGCCGTAGTTGAGACCTGTCCAGCGGAAGTCCCGGTCCCAGGTCACAAAGTGAATGCCGAATTTGGTCTGGTGTCCAGCCAGCACAGTCCCGTTGAAGTCGGCCAGCACTCGAAAGTCTCCAGTCAGTCCCTGGGCCCTCAAGGGGGGAGCCTGCTCCAGCAGGGTAGTGTATTCCCGCACCATACAGGCCAGATCTGCGGCTCTTTGACAGGCTTGTTCCCGTTCCAAATTTGCCACATTCTCCTGCCAGTAGCGTACACCGCCGCCCTCTGTGATCCTGCAGAGAGGGTGTCCATCCCACTCCACGGGAAGTAGACCGTCCTGCACAGCTTGGGTGGTAAATCCCTCTCGCTGGAGTACTCGGCGAAGCTCCTGAAAAAATACTTCTTGATTCATTTTGATTACCTCCTTGGGCTTAGCGCCCTTTTTGAATTTTGATTGAAATGAAAAAAGGCGCCAATCTGATGGTCGGTCACGACCAACAAATTGACGCCTAGAACTTTGTATATTCTGTTTTGGAAAAGATAGCGCCCTTTTTGAATAAGCCGGTTTCAAAAAGGGCGCCAAGTGGGGATGTCTATGCAAATCTCAGGGGAGAAGGGGGTTCGAATCCCTTCGGTTACTGAGAAACAGCAGTTTACATCTATGGAATTTTCGGTGAAATTTTGAGGAGAAAAAGCCCGGAAACAGTTGATGCCGTAGGCTTTTGGCCTACGGCATCTATACTGTTTTGATTTTATGGTACGCCCGAAGGGACTCGAACCCCCAACATTCAGAACCGGAATCTGACGCTCTATCCAATTGAACTACGGGCGCGTGGACTAATGATCTGAACGCTAAAATAGTATAGCAGGATTTGACGGCGTTGTAAAGCACGAATTTCAAAAATTTTTTCAGGAGGTTTTTTCCTGAATTTTTATGAAAAATTCATAGTCAAAGGCTGTAGTTTTATGTTACAATGTAAAATAACTGTACTGTGCCGGGCCGGGCCGGAGTCGCCGGGACTGGGCAGTAAGATGGAGCCTGGCGAGAAAGGAGGATGCTGCGTGAGGAAAAGATTTTTGGGCGGACTTAGGCTGATCGCCCTGGCGGGATTGCTGATGCTGGGGTGCACCGGCTGCCTGTTCCAGTCTGTGGACGACCTCTATATTCTGCCGGCACTGCCAGAAGCATATACCAGCCTGGAGGAGACCATCCAGGAGACCATGGACGAGCTGGGTGCAGAGTACGCCACCATCAGCTATGGCAGCAATACCTCCACTGTTCAGCTTCTGGATCTGGACAATGACAGGGTGCAAGAGACCGCCGTGGTTTTTCTCCGGGTGACTGCTGCGGAGGAGCAGCCTCTACGGGTGTGCCTATTCCGACGTGGAAATGATGGGGAATTTGTAAGGACCCATGAGATTGCCGGGGACGGCACCTCCATCAATTCTGTGGCCTATGAGGATCTGACGGGGGATGGGGTAGAGGAGCTGATCATCAGCTGGCAGATGAGCGCCCGGGTCCATATTCTCACCGCCCATATGATCAATACCACCGGGGCTGTAGAGCTGATGAACACCACCTATAACGCCAGTTACCTGGTGGATGACCTGGACGGCGATGCCGCCAACGGCAGGGAACTGTTGGTACTGCAGCAGAACAGCACCGGGCAGGTGGGAGGAAACCGGGCGGAATATTACCGATATCAGGAGGGCGTCATGACTATGGTCTATACCGCCCCGCTGTCGGACAATATTGTGGAAGGGATTGCGGGGAACTCCGGGGTTCTATCTGACGGGACCCCATGCGTCTATGTCACTGCGGAAACGGATGGGGGCGTTCTCACGGATATTCTCACCCTGGGGCCGGATGGGCTGCGCAATGTGACCCGGGATGAGGCCAGCGGCATCAGCTCAGCCACATTCCGCGCCTATACGGATGTGGCGGCCACAGATATCAACGGGGACGGAGTGCTGGAAATTCCGTTGCCCGTCCAGGTGCCCAGTCTGGAAGGGGATGTAGAGAGCTCTGCCGCTTCGTCGCCACCGGCATCAACCCCCGCCTACTATGTGATCCACTGGCGGCAGTTTGACAGCCAGGGTGAACCGGCTACTAGTTGTGTCACCTACCACTCGGTCACGGACGGATGGTATCTTCTGCTGCCGGACAGCTGGCCGGGCAATATCACCGTGGCCAGGGACGACAGCCTCAGCAGCCGGGGAGAGCGGGCGGTGGTCTTCTACTACTGGCCGGACGCGGACGAGAGTGAACCCACGGCGTTCCTGAGCATTTATACCCTGACTGGGAATAACCGTGAAACCAGGGCCAGCCGTGCTGGCAGGTTTGTCCTGAACAACGACGGCACTACCATTTACGCCGCCACCTTGAACGAAAATATATGGGACTGTGAGGTGGACCAGGAGCAGCTGACACAGCGCTTTCGGCTGATCACCACGTCCTGGTCCGGATAATGAGCGGGAAAGGAGCCTGTCATGAGAAAGGTTTTGGTATTGGAAGACGAACCGAATATTCGCAGCTTTGTGGTCATCAATCTGAAACGGGCGGGTTATGAGACCATAGAGGCCGGAGATGGGGAAGAGGCCCTGGAGCAGATCCGGAAGAATCCGGATACCAAGGTGGTGCTGCTGGATATCATGCTCCCTGGGGAAATTGACGGTTTCGAGGTGTGCCGCCGTATCCGGGCGGGCAATCCCCAGATTGGCATCATCATGCTCACCGCACGTACCCAGGAGATGGATAAGGTGACGGGGCTGATGACTGGGGCGGACGACTATGTGACCAAGCCCTTCTCCCCGGCAGAACTTACCGCTCGGGTGGACGCCCTTTACCGCCGGGCGGGGGGCGAGACACTGCGGGACAAGGATGAGATCAGCCAGCCTCCCTTCCTGCTCAACACCCGCAACCGCACCCTGGAGAAGAATGGCCAGCGGATCAAACTCACCCAGGTAGAGTACTCCATCGTCAAGCTGTTCATGGACAATCCAGGGAAGGCCCTGTCACGGGAGGAAATTCTGGAGGCAGTATGGGGAAAGGACTATATCGGGGAGCTGAAGATTGTAGACGTGAACATCCGCCGGCTGCGCATTAAGCTGGAGGATGATCCCCAGAATCCCACCTATGTTACCACGGTGTGGGGGTACGGGTATAAGTGGGGGGTCTGAGTCAGGCGCGGCGGGGTCTATTTCCGGCAGTTGGAATGCAAACAGGGTCCCCGGCTCCCCCGCCTGCGTTTCGATTGCTTGAGATTGCGGCTGCAAGTGAGGAGCCTTAGGTGCCGGAGGGCAGCGTGGGCCTGAACCTGAGCGAAAGAGATGGAAAGGGAGGAGGTGCGTACGGTGTCTGAAGAGGAGAAACAGCAGCAGCGGCAGGCTGCCAGAAGCCATCGAAGAAAACGGAAGGAGCCCATCCGCAGGGAAAAGAGCAAGCCGGAAGGGGAAGAGCCCGAAAAGAAAGAGAAACGGGAAAAGAAGAAAAAACATTCCTCAGGAGCCATCCGCCGACGGTGGCTGATCAACTCTGTTTTGACAACCTTCTGCATCGTGGCCGTAGCGGTGACCGCCCTGACCCTGGCCATCTCCAACTACTATATATCCACCATGCGGGCTTCCCTGGAGAGTAGCGCTCAGACAGCGGCAGGGATGTTCCGAAACTTTGCCGAGAGTACCTACCTGTATTCCGCCCGGCAGTTCATCAATCAATTTGAGGACCGGGACGTCATCGAGGTGCAGTTTCTCAGTGCCACGGGCTGGGTGCGTATGACCTCTCTGATGGACATCTCCGGAGGTTTTCCCGGTACGCCCGATGTGACCCAAGCCATCGAGACCCAGACCATGCGTTCCTGGGAGGGAGAGGATCCCTCCACCGGGGATCATATTATGGCGGTGTCCGCTCCCATTGTCTACAATGGCACCTTGGTGGGAGTAGTGCGGTTCGTTACCTCCCTGCGGCTGATGGATGCCCAGATGATCCGGGTGGTACTGAGCATGGCGGCGGTGGGATTGTTTATCGTGGCTATGATGTGGATCTATACTGTCTATTTCAGCCGGTCTGTGCTGGAGCCGGTGTCCCGGGTGACGGAAACAGCCAAGCGTATCGCTACGGGCAGCTATGGTGTCCAGCTGGAAAAGCGGTCAGATGACGAGATTGGCGACCTGGTGGACGCCATCAACGATATGTCCCTGAAGATCGACCAGGCGGAGAAGACCCAGTCGGAATTCATCTCCTCGGTGTCCCATGAGCTGCGCACCCCCTTGACCGCCATCAATGGCTGGGCGGAGACCCTATATAACGGCGAGGTACGGGATGCCCAGGATGTGAAGAAAGGCATGGGCATCATTGTTTCCGAGGCCCGGCGGCTGACCAATATGGTGGAAGAGCTGCTGGAGTTCTCCCGGATCGAGACTGGGCGGTTTAACCTGTCGGTGGAGCCTATGGACATCAAAGCGGAGCTGGAGGACGCGGTGTACACCTACCGGGAGTTTTTCCGACGCAAGGGACTGGAGTTGGTGTACGATGAGTGTGAGGAGGAATTCCCCCCCATCAGCGGCGACCCGGAGCGGCTGCGGCAGGTGTTCTGTAACCTGCTGGATAATGCCGACAAGCACGGCGGATCCGGGGGCAGGGTAGATGTATCCATCCGACAGTCGGGGGACGATGTGCTGATCCGCATCCGGGACTATGGCCCCGGTGTGCCGGAGGAGGAGCTGCCCTTTATTAAGTACAAATTCTATAAGGGCTCGTCCAAAGCACGGGGCTCCGGTATTGGTTTGGCGGTGTGCGAGGAGATCATACAGGCGCACAACGGCACCATGGAAATTGGGAACGCGGAGGGAGGCGGCTGCATGGTCACCCTGCGCCTGCCGATCCATGGGGATTGAAAAATGAAACAAAAGTTCGATTTTCTCGGTTGCAATTTTCCGAGAAGACTGATAAAATAAGACCGAGTTTCTGGAAGAAACCGCAGGTTCAGGCCGCAGGCCAAGGACAGGGCCGCTTCCAGGGGCCGGACCGTTCAAAGGAGAAACACGAATGGCAAAGAAAGATCCGCAGGTTTGCTCAACACCCTATAAGACAACCTGCGGTGGGCAGGCCCTCATCGAGGGGATTATGATGCAGGGGCCGGAGCGCCGGGCGGTGGTAGTGCGCAAGCCGGATGGTACATTGGATATTACCACCAGCCCAGTGAAAAAGCGGACGGGCTTGGCTAGGATACCCTTCGTCCGGGGGGTATTCGTATTTTGCGGTTCCATGGTCAATGGAGTAAAGGCGCTGATGCACTCTGCAGAGGTATCTGACGACGGAACCGGAGAGCCAGAGGAACTTACCGGCCTAGACAAGTGGATTGCCGAGCACTTTTCAGAGGAAAAGGCGGCTTCCCTCATCATCACCATTGCGGCGGTGCTGGGCATCGCCTTTTCCGTGGGGCTGTTCATCCTGCTGCCCACCGCTGTCACGGGACTGATCGGCCTGGTATGGACGGGGATGCCCCTTTGGTTCCGGGCGGTGCTGGAGGGGGTGCTGAAGGTGGTCATCTTTCTGCTCTACCTCTTCCTGTGCTCCCGGCTGAAGGAGATCCACCGGGTCTTCGAGTACCACGGAGCGGAGCACAAGACCATCTACTGCTACGAGAACGGGCTGGAGCTGACGGTAGAAAACGTGAGAAAGCAGCCCCGGCATCACCCCCGGTGCGGTACCAGCTTCCTCTTCGTGGTCATCGTGGTATCCATCTTCCTGTCCATCGTCATCTTTACTCCCCTGGAGATCGAGAACACTTGGCTGCGGATGCTGCTTCACCTGCTGCTGCTGCCCCTCATCGTGGGGGTGACCTACGAGTTCAATCGCTATGTGGGCGGCCATGACGGCCCGGTGTCCCGCTTCCTGCGGGCCCCGGGGATGTGGATGCAGAACTTCACCACCTTCGAGCCGGACGACTCCATGATCGAGGTGGGCATCACCGCCCTCAAACTGGTTCTGCCGGAGGAGAAGGGGGCGGACCGCTGGTGAGTTCGCAGTGACGCTCTGTTTGGAACCGGCGGGGACAATGTGAGAAAAAGGGAGCGAGGTCGTGGCAGCCACTTATAATAATCTATATCTGGATGCCCGCCGGGCCCTGCGCCGGGCAGGGGTGGAGGCGGCCCAGCTGGAGGCACGGGAGCTGTTGGCCCACGCTGCGGGCAAGAGCCGCCAAGAGTTGCTCCGGGACCTGTCTCTCTATGCTCCGGACGGGGTAGAGCAGCGTTTCGCCGCGCTGTTGGAGCGCCGCCTGAAGGGAGAGCCGGTGGCGTATATCATCGGGGAATGGGAATTTTACGGTCTGACCCTGAACATCTGCCGGGATGTACTCATCCCCAGACCAGACACCGAGACTTTGGCGGAACGGGGCATCCTGTTTGTCCGAGGACTGAACCGACCTGCTCGGGTGCTGGACCTGTGCGCGGGCAGCGGGTGTGTAGGGCTGGCGGTGGCGGACAACTGCCTGGACTGTCATGTGGTGCTGGCCGACTGGTCGGAGGACGCCTTGCGGACCTGCCGGCAGAATATTCAGCGGTGCGGCCTAGGAGCCCGGGTGAGCGCTGCACGGGCAGACGCGCTAGCGCCTCCGCCGGTGCTGCTACGGGACTTTGACCTGATTCTGTGCAATCCCCCCTATATTCCTACCGGAGATCTGGAAATGCTGGAACCGTCCGTGCGGGATTATGAGCCCAGGCAGGCCCTGGACGGCGGGGAGGATGGATTGAGCTTCTACCGGGCGGTGAGTGATCGGTGGAAAGCGGCGTTGTGCCAGGAGGGTATGCTGGCTTATGAGGTGGGATGGAACCAAGCGCCTGACGTGGAGTACATCTTGCGTCGACAAGAATATATAGACATCCATTCCTTCCAGGACGCCGGCGGGAACTGGCGGGTAGTGACGGGAATCCGTCCGTTGGATCAGCGGGACGGGGAATCTGAATGAGTTGAGTCCGGTGGAGCATGGAGAAATGAGTGGGGGTCGGCAAAATGTCGACCTGGAAAGGAAGAGAAAAAGTATGGCAGAGAAAAAACGCGTGTCGGTGGACAGCCCATCCCCCGCCTCCGATAGGAAGCGAGCGCTGGATACCGCCATTGCTCAGATTGAGCGGGAGTTTGGAAAGGGCTCCATCATGCGGCTGGGAGAGAACTCCCATATCGTGGTGGAGGCTGTCCCCACCGGCTCCCTCTCCCTAGACATTGCCCTGGGGATCGGTGGCGTGCCCAAGGGGCGCATCATTGAGATCTACGGGCCGGAGTCCTCCGGCAAGACCACCCTGGCCCTGCACGTCGTCGCGGAGGCCCAGAAGCGGGGCGGCGAGGTGGCCTTTGTGGACGCAGAGCACGCCCTGGACCCCACCTATGCCCGGGCACTGGGCGTCCAGGTGGAGGACATGCTGATCGCCCAGCCGGACACCGGCGAGCAGGCCCTGGAGATCACCGAGGCCCTGGTCCGCTCCGGCGCCATCGATGTGGTGGTGGTG
>ERZ827492.1722-NODE-1722-length-16896-cov-8.327593_pt1 | contig 16896 bp, 19 predicted proteins | sample MGYA00519704_ERZ827492 | MGnify/ENA primary metagenome ERZ827492 (study PRJEB31778, sample SAMEA3449325) | human gut metagenome | biome: human gut; feature: human-associated habitat; material: faeces | place: United Kingdom | collected 2010/2012 ...
GAGAATCTCCAATGAGAAAAAAGGCCACCTTCCGGTGACCTTTTTCGACAGGCTGGACCACCCGGCCTTCTTTGATGAAGGCCGGGTGGTTTCGTTTTTCGCGCACGCACTTCAAGAAAAGATACGACTTTTTAAATTGATCAGAAATAAAGTATTGACAAAAGTAGTAACTTAGCATAGAATAGAATTGTCAAAAGGGAACGATGAAGCGACCGTAAAAGGAGGCAGTTCATATGATGCAGAAAAACAATGTGCAAATTCCGCGATTCTTCTATCGGGATACACAGAAGGCAATGGCGGAGATTCAGGCCAGTATCGAACAGTGCGGCAGCGTTAGAGAAGCCATGACGCAGCGCATTGCACCGTATGCCGGCCTCCTGCCGGAGGAATACACGGCTGAACAGGTCATCAAGCAGATTGAGGAGACCGCCAGCATGTTCTGCGCAGCCGAAGCGCAGATCACCAGCAAGGACATCCGCAGCAAACTGGAGGAGGCCATCGGCCAGTATACCGAAGAAGAAGCCTTCTACTATCTGTCGATACTGGAAACGACAGTATCCGCCATGGACGCCAGCGCAGACGACCGGCTGATCCTGCCGGATGCGGAAACCATTCAGGCTGAGATCGAGGAGAAACTGGCCAATCCCGGTGAGCTGTCCCTTGCAGAGCGCATCGATCGCCTGGTGGATTCCTTCTGCGAAAACGGGATGAAGACCTTCGTTTTTGCGGGCGGCAATGATCAGATTCGGGAAGCCGTCCGCTCGGACAAAGCAGAAGCGCCCCAGGTCGTCGTCGAACTGCTGAACGAAGGCATGGAAAAAGCCGATTTCTATGCGATGGCTGCCTGTGCCTGCTATGAGCAGATTCTTCAGGGAAAGATCGACGGCGTGACGGCCCAGAACGCCGACCCCCGCATGGTGACGGTGCTGGTCTCCGCCGGACTGTCCAAGGGATCCATTCTCAAGCGTTTGATGCGCGGCGAGATCGATAGAGACCTTGCCAAGGATTTGCTAGAGAAGCTGGAACTGGTTGTCAAGTGGATGCTCGCTGTACTGTATCAGGTCTTTATGGGCGCAGTGACGTTCGTCGTGCTGACCCATATCATCCTCGCTTTTGTCGAAAACTCGACGGTGCTTTGCGCGATTCTGGTCGGCGCCGCCGCGCTCATCGCCGCAGGGGTGACGCTGCTCTCCGAAGAAGAGGGAGAGTGCATCAGCGAAACCGTGATGGATTTGACCAAGTACGTGCTCAGCCTGCCGGTGCGGCTGGGCAAGTTGATCTACGACCAGGTGAAGAGCCGACAGTCCAGCCGCCCTGCACAGCCGTTGCCGCAGCAGCCGGTTCAGGCCTAATCTTCCCCTTGATTGCAGAATAAAAAGGATAAGGTGAGATCAAATGGCAGTTTTTACCGTTGAAAAGTTGGCAAGCCTGTGCAAGGTCGACCAGGAGACCGTCCGGCGCTGGCGGAACCGTGGCGTCAATGGCGTCAAATTGCAGGCCACCACGAACGAAATACAGCGTGGCGCGGCGCTGATGTTTCAGGACGATGCAGTGCGTACCTTTGTGCAGGCCAACCCCAAATACATGACCAAGGAACTGGATCGCATCCTCAACGGCGATTTTGAACCGGCTCTGGGAGCGGCCAGCGTGCCGGAAGCGCCAAAAGGTCTGGAGAACAGCGGGTATGTCCGGCAGATTCTCGAAAAACAGCGCGAAGACCTGCTGGGCAAACTGCGGGAAATCGATCGGGCTCTGGAACAGATGAAATGAGGTCGATTCAATGAAGAGGGATGAAGCAACCCGTTCTTTTCGCGAACAATGGACGGCACGCACCGGCGACCAAAGCGAGTTTGCGCGCAGCCATACGCCCTTTATCCGAGAAGGGTGGCTGTTGGTTCGCGACCTTCCCGTTCGGCTTGCGGAGACATGGCTAAGCGGTGCGCGGTTCGATTCGGCGCGCACCGACCAGACCTTGAGGTACTGGCTGGCCGTGCTTCCCGCGCCCGTCTACGCAATGGTAGCCGCCTTTCTTCCGGTTCCACCTATGGTCAATGCGGTTGTAATCGCAGGTCTTGCGATGATTTGCGCCGGTCTGGCATTCAGAATGGGACGAAAAAAACAAGCAGAAACGGAACCCGAGATCGACGCAGGAGCCGTGGATGCAGCGCTGGCCACATCCGAAAAGGCCATGGCGGCGCTGATTGACCATTTGCGCAGCGTGGAAGAAGAAGGAAAGCGCGGTCATGACGTCACGAAGGATCAGGCCTTCGGCCAGTGGATTCAGAAGTTTTACGTCTATGCGGTGCGGCACGGGGAAGAGCGCAGCATACAGGCAATGAAAGAGGAATTGACCGATTTACTTGCAAGCATGGGCATTACGGTATATGATGAAATCATCCTCAACGAAATGGGACTTCCGGATTTACCGGACGAAAACTACTATATCGACGAGCGCGAGGGAGAGAACTTCACGCGCGTAAAGCGCCCTGTGGTCTATTCCCGTAACCGGCTGCTGGCGCAGGGCACGCTGAAATAAGAAGCATTCATGAAGGAGGCAGGGGAACATGTCAGGACGCATTTTTTCTTTGGATAACGGGCGCGGCAATATGGCCGCATATTATGGAGATCTTGATGTCCCAAATCCTCAGTTTAAGCCCCTGATGCCGGAAGGGGGAGAGCCCTCCGGGTTTGCGAGGCTCAAGGACGGCTCCATTGCGCTGGGGAAGCGGATCTATTCGGTCAACCCGGCCATGGTGAAATCCTATCACATCAATTTCAAGGCCATTCCCACACAGGAAAACCGGGCGGTCATGGTGGAGTATGCAAAAGCATGGCGCGAGCTCTTAATGAAAAGAAATCCCGCCGCCTTTGCCGGAGGAGAAGATGCCTGGTTCATCGGCATTCCGACGGGCTGGCGGAAAAAGAAAATCGTCGATGAATATCGCAGTATTTTTCAGGAGGCGGGTTACCCCAACCCCATCATCGTCCCGGAATCCAATGCCGCAATGGTGCATGCACAAAAGAGCTATGGCGCGATGGCGCGGGTCAATCCCGAGATCGGCGCGCTGTGCATGGACTTTGGCGCCTATTCCAACGATGCGACCTATATCCTGCCCGGCAAGGTATCCTCCTGCGGCGGGTACACGGGGGCTGCGCTGATCGAGCAGATGCTGCTGCGCATCAACATGCAGCAACGCTGCAAGCTCAGCAAAAAGCTGCACAACACGCCGGAGCTGGTGGAGGCGGTGCAGGGCCAATATGCGAAGGACGCCAATTTCCGCCGGTATCTAACGCTGCAGGCGCGCCAGCTGAAGGAGATGTACTTTAACCATCTGTTCGATGGACGGAACTACCCCGCGAGGGACCTTACGCTTTCCGTTCCGCTGGACGAGGAAGATTCCGTATTTTCCCCCTTTGTGGAGGCGGGCGATGACTACTTTGTGCTGTATTGTAATGATGCGTTGATCAAGGCGATTCTGGAGGAGCACTCCATCCGTGGGATCCTGGGCGAAGAATTTGCTGCGCTGCCGCAGGAGACGCAGGCCGAGATCGGAGATAAGTCCTGGGCCGATTGCCTGCGGGCGTTCCTGCGCAATACGCTGGCCATCTGCCCCAAACTTGCGCAGGCCGGAAAAACGGAAGCCCAGGGGGACAAACCCATCGTCATCCTGACCGGCGGCGCCGCGCGCATGCCCTTGATTGAAGATCTCGTCTATACGGAACTGCCGAACGCCGAGGTGTACAAGGACGAATCGCCCATGGAAACCATTGCCAGGGGCCTGTGGCTCTTTGGTCCTGACAAGCTGCGGGCACTGAAATTTGACAGCGCGTTTCAGGAACTTCTGGAGGAACAGGATGCGCAGGGGAATCCCGTTTACAACGTCATCCTGTCCCATGCACATGATGTGCTGGGCCAAGACCTTCTGACCGAGCTTGCGGTGCGCCCGGCGAACTGCATCGTCGATGCGGCCAACGCCTGGAAGTCCTACGCATACGATTCTTCCCAAATCGTTCCCCATGCGCGCCAGGCCTTTAAGGCCTACTATGATCAGGAACTCCGGGAGAAGATTTCCGAAAAAGGCCGCACCTGCAAGCAGTACATCGTCGACGAAGTCAACAAACGCTTTAAGAATCTGCTGGAAGAGAGCGGGGTCAACCGCACTGCGTTCAAGGCGGAGGAACTGGACATCACCTATATCGATGTTTTTCTGAAAGACATCCTTCTGGGCGATGAGATTTACACCATCATCGACCAGCAGATCGCCGAAGAAGATGCGCTCTATTCCAAGCTCCCCAACCCCGGCAAGTTGAACCTGCTCTCCCGCCGCAGCGAACCCCTGTCCGAAGCGTCCGATGCGCTCAACCAGCGAAACAAAGGCTGGCGCGAATCGCTGTACAAGGACCTGAAGACCTTCTACGACAGCGATGCCATTTACCGTCCCTTTGCCCTTGAGTGCTTGATTGAACTGAACGCGGCGCTTGAGCGGCAGAAAAAGGAGCTGTTGGGTGATCTGATTCTGGAAGATGTCGCCGACGAGGAATGATCTTGCGCAAACCCAAAGGAGAGGATTGCGATGACGCAATTGTGGCTGAACGGCCGGCGAATGGACAGCATTCCCCTGCTGCGCCGTTTTATGAGCGCGTGTCAGGACGAGGAAACGCTGCTGCGCATTCTGGGCGAGCTCGTGAGAAAATATCAGGCCGGCCGGCTTGCGGGCTGGCTTATCCGCCAGAGCGAGGCTCAGCCGCAGCCTGCGCTCGCCCTCCGGCTGAACGAAGAAAAGACGCAAATCCCCCTGCTGTTGAGCGAACCGCAAATCCCGGTTGAAGAGATCCTCCCGGCGTTGGCGGAATTATGCGCGCCGGAAAAGGCACTCCGCGAAAAGTATCTTACCTTGCTCAACCGCATCTTGGACGAAGCGCTGCTCGATACCCTGCCCGGCAAGGCGGAAAAACAGCAGCTGATTCAAAATCAGGCATGGTATCCAAGCCTAAGCAAGCTGTTTGAACACATCGACTGGGACTACGTGGCTGCGGATACCGAAGGCCTGCTCGCGATCCTTCAGCGCGTCCAGCAAGAACCGCACAGCGGTCAGACCGCGGTCTACCTGTGCGATACGGGAAAGAATTACCGCATCGACCAGCCTTTGCAGCTTAGGAGCCTGCGCCTGATCGGCTGCGGCCGCCCCAAGGTGTATATCGCCAGCCACAACCGCAACAGGAAACTGGATCTTGTTGCGCAGGATCTGCATGTTGAAGGGCTTATACTGTATCGAAATGGGTTGATTTTGGAGGGAACGGAACGGCTGAAGGACATCGAGGAGAGGTAGCATGACCGGGAAAAATGTGATCAAGGCCGCCATAGACAAAATGACCGAGCTGGACGCGGCGGGATGGGCGCTGGTGCTGCTGCGCTGCGACCGCGAGGCCGATATCCGGCGCACCGTGGAAGGGTATGTCCACATCGCCCGGTATGCGCCCAGGGTGAAAACCGCGGACTGGCAAAAAAAGGCAGCAGAGCAACCCATTTTAAACATCAAGGAAGTCACCGCAATGGGGACGGTCAAGCGCTATGGCGTGCCGTTTAACTGGCAGGAACACGCGCCCCAGGGGGGAGACATCAGCCAGCTGGACCATGGCGCGGAGCCCGCGCTGCTGGAGCAGCTGGTGCGGTGCACGGACCCTGCAACCGCGCTGGAGCACAGGCTGATCTTCTTTCCAAGCTTATATGACATCGTGGGCAAGCCGGAAACCGCCCGAACGGCGCTTCAGCAGCAGATCCTCTTCATTCTCCGAGAGATCAGCGTGCTCAAAAGGCGCAGAAAGAGCAACGCGCTGATCATTCTGGGGTGCACGGACGGCCTGCTCTGCGAGGAACTGCGGGAGTATCTTTATGTGCTGGATATCGACTATCCCGACCGGGAGGAGCTGCGTCAGATCCTCTATGACGCCTGCGAACAGTGCGCGGGAAGGGCAAGCGGGCTGGAGCCGGCGGTTGCCGACGACCTTGCGGAGGTGCTGCGCGGCATGCGGGAGGATGATGTGCGAAACATCATTCATCTGGCCTATGCCCAATGCGAAAACCCACTGGAATCGCGCGCAAAGAGATTGTTTGAAGCAGCGAAGGACGCCAAACGCCAGCGCATCGCAGGCGTTCGCGGTCTGCGCTGGATCGACAACGATAAACCGCTCGAGGTGGGGGGCTTTGATGCCCTGAAGGCATGGCTGGATGACAAAAAAATGACCTTTCTCTATCCGCATGCCGCCAAGATTCAACAGGCCAGAGCGCCTAAGGGCCTGCTGCTGGTGGGGCTGCCGGGGTGCGGCAAGACGCATCTGGCCAAGCAAACGGCGCGCCTGCTGAGCGATGGCAAGGGAACGGTGCCTCTGCTGCAGATGGATTTGAATTCGATGCTGGGCAAGTGGCTGGGAGAGGCGGAAGCCAACTGCAGCATGGCGCTCCGGGCGGTGGAGAGCGTGGCGCCCGCCGTGCTTCTGGTGGACGAGATCGAAAAGGTCTTTGGCGGCGTAACGGACGGCGGGTCCAACGACGCGATGATGCACATCTTTGCCAGCTTCCTGGACTGGATGCAGCAGGAGAGGGAAAAGCCCATTCTCGTCATTGCCACCGCCAACAAGACCGAGCGCCTGCCGCCCGAGCTCAAGCGCAAGGGGCGCTTTGATGAGACCTTCTTCTCCGGCGTGCCGGTGCGCAAGGACTGCGAAGCCATTTTGCGCATCCATCTCAAGAAGAAAAGAGATGTCCTAGCAACCGATGGACAGGACGCCAAGGCGCTCGACCGCTTTTGCGATGGCATACTTCGCCACTTTTTCGACCGCGCCGCCCAGCTCCGGCGCTTTGTCAATGGCGCCGACATCGAAACCATCGTCGAATCCGCCTTCTGTTCGCTGTTCGCCCGCTATGCAGCGTCCGCTTTGCTGCACGACGATGAAGGTGACATCGAGCGCAGGCGTTATGCGCAGGACGAGGTGGAGCAGGCGCTGGAACGGGAACTGCGCAGCACAAGATCGTATTTTGACAACAATCTGCAAACGACGGCGCAGTATTGGATGGAAATGGCACAGCTGCATTTCCGCGACGCGGGAACGTCCAGCATTCTCAACGAGGAGCAATTCATCCCGGAAACCGGCATGTTTAAGGATTTAAACCTGCCGGCAGACCCCGCCGGGTATCGGAAAGAAGCGCTGTCGGCAGCGCAAAGACGCGGCCAGGAGAGGGATTATGACGGTGCGCTTCAGTATACGCTGGCGGCCGAAATCTGCAAACAGATCCATTGGAAAGGAGAAAACCAGCGATGAGTCAAAAGGGTACCCAAATAAGGGCGCAGGAAAACCGAAGCGCATGGTCCGTGGGGCGAATACAAGATGCCGTTCGCCAGAAGTGGCAGCAGATTCGGCAAAAGGTAGAGGCGCTTGTCCGCGAAGGATTGGATGCGCTGCTGTTCACCTTTGACCGGGGCGCCGACCCGGAGGCGCCTTACGAAGACACCCTGCGCCAGCAGGTCTGTGCGGCGCTCCGGGCACAGTTTGGCGATTCACCTGCGCAATTGCTGATGCAGACGCCGCCGGAAAAGCGCGAGCAGCTGGCTGCGCAAATCCATGCGGTGGTTGCGCAGGCGCTGGGAATGGAAGCCAGCATCGTCGGGGCCGTTCCCATGGGCGGAAAAAGCGGATGCTATGCCTGGGAGATGGATGCCCTGCTGATGAATGCGGGCGATCTGGAGAAGCAGCCGGTGACGCTGACGGAGGCCAAGGCGCTTCTGGATACGATTCTGCATGAGACCTTCCACGCCCTTCAGCGCAGAGCGATCGTCCGACCCAGCCGCTATGGCATTCCAAAGGCAGAAGCCCAGATCTGGCGCATCAATTTCCACAATTACATCCAGCCGGAACAGAACCCCGAGCGGTACTGGCTGCAGCCGGTGGAGGTTACGGCCAGAGTCTTTGCAGCGCAGATTCTCAACCATTTCTATGATTAAAGGAGCGTGTGGGTGCATGTCGATGAACCGTTTTATTCCTTTTCTGCGCAAAATGAGCGAAGAAATCCAAAATAGCGATGAAAGGCTTTTGCGCCATTATCTGGAGACGGAATCGCCCGTGAAATACAACGATCATGCCCTGGAGGCGACCGTGATGGACGTGATGGCGCTGGACGATGATCTCAAGCAATACGTGATGAACTTTTTGAAAACCCGAAACGATGAAACCGATATCGAGTGCGAATGCGCCAGCATCCCGGATCTTCTGAAGACCCAGTCTTTTACGCCCATCACGGCGGCGCTGTTCATTCAGTGGTACCGGAAAGACCCGGTCAACGCCGCCCGCTACCTGCTGCACCATGACGCGGTTCAGGACATCCCGGAGGAACTGCCCGCAAGCGAGGAATAAACGAAAGGGGTTGCATCGGATGCCCGCCAAGCCCATAACCCGTTTTCGTCTGGCATATGACTTTTTGAGCAATTTTTATCCGGTGCTCATAACCCTTGACGGCCTGGACTATCTGAGCGCGGAAGCCGCCTATCAGGCGTATAAGTGCGAAAACAGGGAGGAAAGGCGGGCGTTTGCCAGAATCTCAGCGGACGAAGCCAAGCGTCTGGGCCGCAAAATCGCCATCCGTCCCGACTGGGATGCCGTCAAGCTGGACGTCATGCGCCGGGTGGTTCGGGCCAAGTTTGAACAGCATCCAAACCTCGCCTATTCTCTGCTCGAGACGGACGATGCCCAGTTGCTCGAGGGAAATTCCTGGCACGACGTCTACTGGGGCGTGGATTTGCGCACGGGCGAGGGCGAAAATCATTTGGGCAGGATTCTGATGGATTTGCGCCGGGAGTTCCGTGAAAACGGACTTCCCGAGCCCAACGATGCCTGGCAAACGGACATGATCTGGAAAGCCGGGGATGGCATTGAATTGCGGTTCGGCGATGGAACGGAGATTGTGTGCGATTGCGTGGTCAATGCCACCGATGCGTCGTTTTCAGGCGGCAATAACCTGGAGACGGCGCTGTACCGTGCAGCGGGGCCGGAGCTGCTGGAAGCGTGCCGCAAGCTGGACCCATGTGGCGTGGCGGAGGCCAGGCTGATGGCGGGCTACCGCATGCCCGTCCGGGCTGTGCTCCATACAGTGGGCCCGCGCTATGGCACGGAGGGAGCCGCCGGGCTGCTCCTGCTGACCTATCGCAATGCGCTGGATCTGGCTGCGCAGCAGGGCATTCACAGCATCGCCTTCCCGGCCATTTCGACCGGCCGGTTCAGTTATCCCAAGCAGGCGGCGACGCGCATCGCCGTGCAGGCCGTTCGAGATTGGAAGAAACAACATCCGCAGGCCGCGATGCAGGTGATTTTCTTTTGTGCGGATATGGGAATCTACAATGGTTTTCTGTGCGCATTGCAGGCAGAGGAAAGGGGAATAGAGAAATGAAGGGCCGAAAGAAGAATCCCGCTGACAGAATTGTAACGTTGCTGTCTCAGGTTAAAGAGGGGAGACTGGTCATCCCGGAGGATATGGTGGAGATTCTGGACGGGCTGTTTGACCGTTTCAATGTGATCATGCACCAGCAAGAAGACGCAATCCTGCATCTGGTTTCCATCGTCGTTCCCGGGACGGTCAAACGCATCGGAGAGCGGGCGTTTAGCGGGTGCAGCAATCTGGAAGAAATCCTTCTTTGTGACGGCGTTGAAAGCATCGGGCGCAACGCCTTTACGGACTGCAAAAAGCTCAAACAGATTCAACTCCCCGCAAGCGCAAAGGAGATCGACGGATGGGCCTTTTATGGAAGCGGCCTGACGCAGCCGGTTTACAGTCCCGACGGCAAGGTGCTGATCTACTATCCGCAGATGTCGAGCAATGCGGAATACAGCGTCCCGGAAGGTGTCGAAGAGATTGGAGTACGCGCGTTTAACGACGTCAAGCAGCTGAAGAAGGTGCTGCTTCCTCGGAGCCTCAAGAGAATTCGCACGATGGCCTTTATCGAATGCGGCTTTACCGAAATCGCGCTGCCCAAGGGAGTCGCAATCGAAAACAGCGCATTTTCCGGGTTTGAGCACCTCATCCGGTTTCGGTTCGAAGAGGAGCTCGATGTCCTGGAAGAGCGGATGGAGAGCAGCCGTATCAGCGACATCCCCTTCCTGGCCTCGTGTTGGATGAAGCTGCCGAAGTGTGCGTATTGGAAAGAGGAGGACTTCCGCGCGCTTGCGCAGCAATGCGCTGCGGGGGATGCCGGCGCCATGGATCGCATGGGAGACGATTTCCTCGCCCGGGCGAAAAAAGCAGAAAGCGAAGAAGATGCAGCCTTTTTCAACTGCGCCATGCATTTCTGGCGCACGCGCGCGTACCGCTATGGCAGCACGGCGGCCAGGCAATATCTCACGCGGTGGTGCCAGGCAAATCCCGATGCGCGCATGGCGTCCCTGGGGCTGGACGAGCAGCTATACGGCTCTGAGGACGGTGAGTCTCTGAACGCGCTGGGATTTCTGTTCTTTGAACCGGATAAAACCTATAACCTGGCCGGGCTGGACGCACAGGGCGTGGTGGAGGTGTGCGCATGGGAAGGCGAAGATGCGCCGGATGAAGATGGTTTTGGCAGTGAATCCTATTACGACTGGTGGTATCTGGATGAATTTCTGACGCTGCCCGAGGGCGCAGGCTGCCTCCACAGCTATTCGCTCCAGGACCAACGGCTGAATTCAGGCATATTCCAGGCTCTGCACGATCAGACGGCAGCAAAAATCAAAGCAGCCAAAGAACAGCGATAGGGGGAAGAAGCAATGCATGAACGCATGAGCAGCGTCATTGAGCTGCGGTTTGACTTCAATGACCGCGATCCCGGGGACCTTGAGCAGATCAACCGGCTGCTTGCGACCATGGAACTGACCGATGTGGACGTCAAGGACATAAAGGGGTATTTGGCCACTACGCAGGAGTTTCAAAACGATCGGGTCGTCCAGACCACTTACCGCTATGGACTGGACAGCGGCACGCTCATCTGCAAAAGGGCAGACGATGCGCAGACCTATCGCTTTCAGGTCGCCACCGAGGCCTTTGAGGGCGCCAACGCCATGGGCGATGGACAGTTTGCGCAATACTGGAGAAAGCTGTATCCGCATCGAAAGCTCAGCACCGTCATCACCATCGGCTTTGAACGGCACACCGCGTTTCTGGTGGTGTACTTTGAAGAACCCGGCAAGGATCGATTGCATCTTGTGAAATGAGAGGGGGAGGGAATGTGCTGGAAACCCTGCAGCAGTATCGCGACCGAACGGCATTCATGTGGGATAGCCTCCCGCAACGCGGAGGACTGCGCACCAGCGAGGGATTGGCGTTGAAGGTCAGCCCGGATGGGAGCTTCAGGCAATTTTATGGCGATACGGTGATCTTCACTCTGCCGCAGCCCATGATTGCGTGGTTGGCAGAAATCCAGGAAGAACTCTATGCGACATGCGGCATGTGTCTGGCACAGCGCCTTGCACCGGAGACCTTCCACATTACCCTCCACGATCTGCTCAATCAGGCGCAGCATGAGCCGCCAGGGCTCGCATGCAACCGACAGCAGGCGATGCTGGCCATTGAAGAAGTGCGCAGACAAGCCCCTCCAAGCATCGCCATTCGCAGCAACTGCCTGTTCAGCATGGTCTCCACGAGCATCGTCATGGGCTTTGAGCCTGCAACGGAATCCGATTGCGCTGCGTTGATGGCAATGTATGAACGTTTCCAGACCATCGTCCCGCTTTCCTACCCCTTGACGCTGCATGTGACGCTGGCCTACTACAAACCAGGCGATTACGATGATGGAATGCTCTTGCAGCTCAGAAAAGCGGTGCAGCGCATCGGAAGAGAGCAGAAGGAATGGCAGCTGGATTTGCAGCAGCTCCGCTATGCGACCTTTCAAAGCATGGCTGCGTACTGCCATTGAAACCAATAGTCCAAGATGCACAAAGGTCAACGGCGGGAAGGGATTTCCCCTTCCCGCCGTTGACCTTTGGAAATAGCCTGCCTGAAATCACTTGATATCCTGATGCTTCAACAGCCTGAACCCAACGAAAACAGATACAGCGAGATAGCCACACAGCACAAGGAAGCACGGCAAGAATGAAGATATGTCATTCGATGCCGCATAAACAGACGGCATATGCGCAGAGATTTTTAGAAAATTCAAGCTAACTTGAATTTTAAAGAATCCCAAAACCATTTCCAGAATTTGAGGAATGTTCGGAATTACAAGGCCAAAAACGACTCCTGTAATGACATTCCTGGTCAGGACCGTCATGGTAACGGCAAAGCTGATGTGCGCCACCGCAAAAAGAATGCGTGCGATTACGGAAAGAGCGTAGTAACCGGGATAGGAAATGGTTCCCATTCCATATTTGCTGCCTGCAAGAGCTGCCATAATGATGCCGCCGATCAGCATGACCAGCACATATGCAGTGGATATCGTAAGGACGATGGAGAGGTAGTATTGTTTCTTCGCGATACCACGCCCTATGATGTTCTTCATCACACCGGTGCGATAAGTTTCTGCAACCATATTCGCTGTCAGCAGCATGAAGGCATAAAGGATGGTATCACCACCCAAGAAGGTATCCAGCAGCCCATCTACCCCCATAAGAGGGGATAAGGCAGAGGCCAGAGAAAGAGTAAGCCGGATCGACATAAACAGGTAGACAATACTGACAGCAAGGCATCCGTAAAAGAAATAGTCTCTTCTCAGCTGATAAATATGTCCGCGAAATAGATTTTTCATACTGCGTGCCCTCCCGAGAGTTTTTCTACAAAGAATCTCTCAATGTCCTCGTCGTTCGCACCCAGACCACACACACGCACCTTGTTTTCCACAAGGAATTGGTTGAGATCCGCTGGATTGATTTTTTCATACAAACGCAGGATTTGATTGGAAAGGACTTCACATCGGACATCCGGATAACGAGATGCAATGAGTGTTTTTGCATTTTGCAAAGATTCCGGCTCGACCGTAACCTGGACGCCGCTGCTGCATGCACTTTCCAGCGTTTCTTTGCTGAACTCGTCGATCAGACAGCCGCCATCAATAATCGCGTAATCCGTCGCCAATTTGTACAATTCGCTCAGGATATGGCTGGCGATCATAATGGTGGTACCGTGTTCGTGATTTAACATCTCCAGCATTTTGCGCATCTCGTAGACGCCTTCCGGATCAAGGCCATTGATCGGCTCATCGAGGATGAGAAAATCGGGATTGCCCAACAACGAAATGGCAATGCCCAGTCGTTGTTTCATGCCCAGAGAAAACTGGCGCGCTTTCTTTTTTCCGGCATTTTGCAATCCGACCATTTCCAGTATTTTGTTATAGTCTTGAGAGGGGAGGCCAAACAGCAGCGAAGAATAGCGCAGATTCTCCAACGCTGTCATATGTTCATAGATGCCTGGTTTTTCAATCAGCATCCCCATGTGTTGCCGCACGGCAGCGTCATTGGACTTTCCCAACAAAGTATAACTGCCTTCGCTTTGTTGCGCTAAGCCACAGATGATACGCATGAGCGTGGTTTTACCCGCTCCGTTTTTTCCCACCAAACCGTAGATCGACTTTTTAGGGACATGAATGCTCACGTGATTCAGAACAGTTTTTGCTCCGTAGATCTTCGACAGGTTATCCGTTTGCAGAATATAGTCCATAACATCCCCACCTTTTCTACAAATTTGGTCAAGAAGCGACAACACCTCACTTGGCTTCAGTATACTATAAGCCGTCGATTTTGCTTATATATTTAGCTATGAATTTCTGGTTAATTTATCCAAAACTGTATTGATTTAATTGAATAAAGTGCTTTTTGATTTATATTTGTTGTGCCTTGTTTATCAAAGACCGGGTGATGAATGGCGTATGGTTGCGGAGAATGGAAACTTTTTTCAGCAAGGACTGTTTCAAGAAGCAACTGGAGCGTATCCGTTCCAGTAAGAAAGGTTCTGCCAGAAATGCACGAACAGGTTATGTATAGGGCTGAGGGGAGCAGGCGTTTATGGTTCAACGCGGAAGAGATTTTGTACGACGCAGAACCGGTCAAGAACTCCTCCATACAAAAAGCCCACGCCTCCGGTTGCTCCGGCTGCATGGGCTTTTAAGGTCATCACTTTTTCTTATTTTTCGGTTGTTCACGAGCTTTCTGCTAGACGATCGGCTCCAGGCCGCTGGGGACGCGGTAGACTTCGCGGTGTCCGCTTTCGTTGGAAGTGAAATAGACATACTGGTCCATGGTCGAAGATGGGGTGCGGGTGGCTGCACTGGCAGTCCCAGTTGCTCCCGTGCCTGCAAAGAGGCAGCCACTGAATCGTTTCCTGTTCCCAATCCACCTTCTGGATGCTAATCCACTGCCCAAACATCTTTTGGGGATCATCGCCGGATTCGATATAATAACCGTCCGAAACCAGCACGCCGGTATCCATGACCGTAAAGTGGCCGTAGGCATGGTAAGCCGGGTCAATGGGAATCTCGTGATACTGGAGCGTATGGATATTCACCCGGCCGATATAACTCAGTCCATTGTGGTAAGTGCCGTGGTAGATCACATAGTCCCCGTTTTTCTCCCACATTTCGTGGCAGGTCCAGTCCTCCTTGGAACGATGTTCATCCTCAGTCCGCAGCCGGATATGGTTTTTCCGTCGAACAGCCACATCCTGCGTATGCCGCAGTCGGTACACCACTCGTGGTTGTACAAAATTTTATGGTTATCGGTGGGGCAGAACTGCACGTGAGTAATCCAGGCGCCGGACACGGGTTCACACAGCACTTCCTCGCCGGTATGGGTGTCGAATACACGCAGATAGGAGGAAAGCCCCTTCTCCCGGGTGCGCAGGTCAATGCCGGGATTTCGATCGCCTTGTCCTACGCAGAAAGCATCCTCATCCACCGTGGGAACGCACAGCAGGCTGCCGTCCGCGCTGACATGGGTGAACCCGGTAAGCTGTCCCTGGGGCAAGCGGCAGAGTTCCCGGGCATTGCCATGGAGATCCACCTGCATCACACTGCGTCCCTGCAAATAATAGACAATTCCCCGTTCGGCATCCAGGCTGACGCTGGCCTTTCCCAACCCGCGGTAGGGATTTCCGTCGAAATAAACATAGGAATACAGATACCCTTCCGATTGCGCGGTCAAAGCGCGTTCCTCGCCTGTTTCCCAGTCCATCCAATAGAGGTTGGGCGACCCGGTGCGGTCGCTGATGAATACCAGCCCTTTATTCTGGCAGAGGAGGCTGGTGCTGGTGAAGTATAGCAGCTGATTATTGCCTGGACCCCTCGTAACGGGTTCTTTTACGAACATGGAAATCACAATCCTTTCTGTTTTGCAAAACAGGCACTCCAAATCCTGAGCCTGCCGCTCCGTAAAACGGGCTTCCTTTTCTCTTATGCTCATGATACAATATTTTGGAATCCTTTTGTTGCAGGTTCTTGGCTTTTTCTATGTAAAATTTGCTATTGTCGGTTTGTTCCGTATCGTTTCCATTATGCGTTACGATTCACAATAGAATCCCATAAAAGAAGAGGGGTATTGGATGAATGCGATTCGTACTGGCCTGACTTCGGTCACCTTCCGACAGAAAACAATCGATGAAATTGTAGCATTGGCCCATAAGGCCCAGCTGGACGGCATTGAATGGGGCGGTGATCTTCACGTGCCTGCCGGGGATGTGCAGGCGGCGCGCCATGCCGCAAAAGCTACCGCTGACGCCGGACTCTCGGTGCTCTCCTATGGTTCCTACTTCCACGGGGACGAAGGGGAGGACTTTGCCCCGGTGCTGGAAAGCGCCAAGGCACTGGGCGCGCCGATGGTGCGGGTGTGGGCGGAGCGCTCCCCCTATGAGGAATGTTCCGCTGAAGCGTTTTCCCGCTGCGTAACCGCGTTTCAAAAGGCTGCCGATATGGCGGCAGAAGCCGGAATTGCGGTGGGCTTTGAGTACCACCGCGGTACCTTCACCCAGACGCGCGCCGGTGCTGCCGCGCTGCTGGATGCCGTTTCGCGGGAAAACGTCTCCTGTTACTGGCAGCCCAACCCGGATATTTCATTAGAAGAACAGCTCTTGGAAATGGATGCCCTGCTGCCACGGCTGTCTAATATTCACGTATTTTATTGGACCAAAAACAACGTCCGCCATCCTCTTTCGGAAGGCATTCCCCTGTGGGAACAATACGTGAAGCACTTACAGAAAGCCAATGTTCCCCGCGCGATGATCTTGGAATTTGTGGAGGGCGATTCTCACGAAGCCTTTTTGCGGGATGCTGCAACCTTACACAGGCTTTTGGGTTCCACGATCGCTGCAAATTCTGCAGAAGAAATACAGAACCAGTGAGGAGTTATCAAAAAATGACCAAAATAATTTTCGTGTGCCACGGCAATATCTGCAGGAGCCCTATGGCCGAGGCTGTTTTCCGGCATCTGGTTGAAGAACGGGGACTGAGCAGCCGCTTCCAGATCGATTCGGCGGCAGTCAGCGATGAGGAAGTGGGCAGGCCTGTGTATCCGGAGGCCAATGCGGAACTGGTGCGGCGCGGGCTGCCGCGAAGCCAGCACATTGCCCGCCGGTTGACGGCGGAGGATTATGACCGCTTCGATTATTTTCTGGGGATGGATACGAACAATTACAATCGAATGAAGTATCTGTTCGGAGGTGATCCACGGAAAAAGGTTGGATTGCTGATGGGGTATACGGATCGGCCTCGTGAAATCGAAGATCCGTGGTATTCCGGACGCTTTTCCCGTGTATATGATGAAATCGAGGAAGGGTGCCGCGCTTTTCTGGATGAATTGCTGCGGTCGGAACGGTAAGGTTCCGTTGCAAAAGGGGATGGCGAAGTGGCCCTGTTGACAAAATTACACATAGCCGCGGCATATATGGTATACTGGAGGAAA
>ERZ827492.1723-NODE-1723-length-16886-cov-4.758244_pt1 | contig 16886 bp, 17 predicted proteins | sample MGYA00519704_ERZ827492 | MGnify/ENA primary metagenome ERZ827492 (study PRJEB31778, sample SAMEA3449325) | human gut metagenome | biome: human gut; feature: human-associated habitat; material: faeces | place: United Kingdom | collected 2010/2012 ...
CTTAGTTGGCTTTCTCCGAACGAATTCACTGTCCAATATGTTTGACAAACCTACAATTTTACACAAATCGCAAATTTTACACAACTTCAGACCCAGCCAACGGCGGAATTTTCACGCCGATGTCAACGCCCCGCAGTCCGGTCAATATCCGGTGGCCTGCTGTCCCTTGACGAGCTTGACGATGCGGGAAGTGCCCAGGCGGGACGCGCCCAGGTCCAGGAAGTCCTGGGCGTCCTCCAGGGTGGCGATGCCGCCGGCGGCCTTGATCTTCACATGGGGCGCCACGTGCTCCTTGAACAGGGCCACGTCCTCCCGGGTGGCTCCGCCAGTGGAGAAGCCGGTGGAGGTCTTGATGTAGTTGGCGCCGCTGTCGGAGACGATCTGGCACAGCTTGATCTTCTCCTCTTGGGTGAGCAGGCAGGTCTCCACGATCACCTTCAGGATCAGCTCGCCGCAGGCCCGCTTCACCGCCTGGATCTCCTCCAGCACCTTGTCCCACAGCTGGTCCTTCACCCAGCCCAGGTTGACCACCATGTCGATCTCCTTGGCCCCGTTGGCGATGGCCTCCTTGGTCTCAAAGACCTTGACCATGGTGGTGGAGTAGCCGTTGGGAAAGCCGATCACCGTGCACACCGGCAGCTTGTCCCCCAGGTAGTCCGCCGCCTGCTTCACGTAGCTGGGGGGGATACACACGCTGGCGCAGCCGTACTCCACGCCGTCGTCGCAGATCTGGCGGATTTCCTCCCAGGTGGCGGTCTGCGTCAGCAGAGTGTGGTCCGCCGCAGCCAAAATACGTTTGATATCCATGAACCCTCACCTCGTAAAAGTTTGTTTCCAATTCTATCATACCCGCTTCTCCCCTCACTTGCAAGCGGAGAATTGAAATTTCAGCAAATTCCTTCCGACCCGGGCCGGGCAATCCGGCCCTCTCCGGAGATGGCATCCCCGGAGTACAACTAATGGTTGTGAATACGCAAGTTTCTCTCCGTTGATTTCAACCGTTGTTTTTGTTAGAATACAACCAATGGATGAAATGAGGTGTTTTTATGGCAAGCCTGTTGAGTGAGCGCATCGCCGAACTGCGGAGGGCCCGAAATCTAACCCAGGAGCAGCTGGGCCAGCTGGTTGGGGTGTCTGCCCAGGCGGTGAGCAAATGGGAGAAAGGGGGCGCGCCCGATGTGGAGCTGCTCCCCGCCCTGGCCGACCGACTGGGGGTGTCCATCGACGCCCTGTTTGGCCGCGGGGAGGATGCCCCTCAGAATATGACCCGCCTAATGGGCCGATGGCTACGGTCCATTCCCCAGGCAGAACGGCTGAACCGTCTGTTTCAGCTTTTGGCCCTTACCCTGCCCGACATCTATTTGGAGCCCAACAACGTCAACCTGGAGCAGGTCAGGGCGATTCCGCCCACCTGCTATCTTCACAATCTCAACGCCGGTACGGTCTGGCTGCGGGCTAATTTCACCACCGATGAGGGCATGCTTTCAGGGGTAATTGCCAAGGATTTCCCCATGTACCTACTGCTGCCCAAGCCACCGGAGGGGTATGAGGTCCACTTCGCCCCCAAGGGAGAGTACCGAAAGCTGTTTTCTGTCCTGGCACAGGAGGGCAGCCTGGAACTGCTGCTCTTTCTTTACCATCAAAATTTCGGCTACTTTACCCCCTCCGCCCTGGCCAAGCAGGCAGGCCTGCCTCTGGAACAGGTGGAGGGGCTGCTTCCCAGACTAGTGGACTGCCACTTGCTGCAGGAGCAGCCTCTAGAGCTGGACGACGGCCCTGGCAAGGCGTATTGCGTCCATGACAACCATGGCTTGGTCCCCTTCCTCTACTTCGCCCGGTGGTTCATGGAGGAAAGCGACGGCTGGACCTTCGGATGGGAGGTGCGGACCAAGCCCATCCTGGAGCTTACCGAGGATCAGTTGCAGCGAAAGAGGGAAAACAAGCATGAAACGAAACAGTGACATCCGGGAATACACTCGGACCTTTTACCAACACAATCGAGTCAATTTTATTCTAGCTCTAATCCTGATCGTTCTAAGCACAGGTGGAATGCTGTTCTTCTCCTGGACTCTGGGGGAGGTGACCAATATCATGGCCGCCGGGGATCTGGCCCGGCTGTGGAACATCCTGGCCATCAGCGCGGCCGCCCTGGTCCTCCTTCTGGCCGTGGACCTGCTGATGTACTATTTCAAGAGCAGGTTCATCCACCGGGCCCTGCGGCAGTATAAGGACCTGGCCTTTTCCCGGCTGTCGGAGAAGAGCATCAGCGCCTTTTCCCGGGAAAACACCAGCCGGTACCTGTCCGCCCTCACCAACGACGCCAACTCCATTGAGGAGAACTACCTCAACCGATCCCTCCTGCTGATCTTCCAGGGGGCCATGTTTGTGGGCGGACTGGTGATGATGCTGGCACTGAGCTGGCAGCTGGCCCTGGCCACCATCGCCCTCAGTCTGATCCCCATCGCCTGCTCTCTCATCATGGGGCAGGGGCTGGCCGTCCGGGAGAAGGCCACGAGCGACCAGAACGAGAAATTCGTGGCCAAGGTGAAGGACTTCCTCACCGGCTTCTCCGTCATCAAGAGCTTCAAGGCGGAGGGAGAGGTCAACCGGCTGTTCCAGACCTCCAACCGGGAGACGGAGCAGGTGAAGGAGCGCCGGAGGCTTTGGGATACCAGGCTCACCGCCATCACCCAGTCGTGTGGCAGCGTCCTCCAGATCGGCATCTTTTTCTATGGAGCCTGGCTGTCCATCAACGGAAGCATCCAGATGGGGACGGTGCTCATCATCCTCAACCTGTGCAATTGCTTCACCCAGCCCATCCAGATCGTCCCCCAGTACTGGGCCAGCCGGAAGGCCGCCCTTTCCCTCATCCAAAAGCTGGCCGCAATCACAAAGGAGAACGCCGGACATACCGGAGAGACCATCCCCCCTGTCCTGGAGCAGTCCATCGGCCTCTCCCATGTGGGGTTCGGCTACGCCCCGGACAAGCCGGTGCTGAAGGATCTATCCGTCCAGTTTGAACCGGGCAGGAGCTATGCCATCGTCGGCCCCTCCGGGTCGGGCAAGTCCACCCTGCTCAGCCTACTCATGGGTGCCTACCCGGAGTACACCGGCTCCATCACCATCGACGGCCGGGAGCTGCGGGAGGTGAACACCGACAGCCTGTATGATCTGATGAGCCTCATCGGTCAGAACGTGTTCCTCTTTGACGACACCATCCGCAACAACCTGACCATGTTCCGGGATTTTCCCGGGGAGCAGGTGGACCTGGCTGTCAAGCGTTCAGGCCTGTCACTCCTTGTGGCAGAACGTGGTGCAGACTACCGCTGCGGGGAGAACGGCGTGGGCCTGTCCGGTGGGGAACGCCAGCGAATCTCCATCGCCCGGGCTTTGCTCCGGGGCACGCCGGTGCTCATGCTGGACGAGGCCACCGCCTCTCTGGATAATCAGACCGCCTTTGAAGTCACCGATGCCATCCTGCATCTGGACGGGCTGACCCGTATCGTGGTTACTCATCGGCTAGACGAGGCACTGATGAAACAGTATGACCAGATCCTAGTGATGAAGGACGGCAGGCTCGTGGAGCAGGGTACCTTCCAGGAGTTGATGGCCGCAAAGGAATATTTCTACTCCCTGTTCACTCTGGCCTCCTGACTCCCACCACCCGCCCCCTTGATGCACAAGTTTGGCCCCGGGCCCCAGCATTCCTGCCGGGGGCCGGGGCCGTTGCTGTCAAGGATCCAGCAATCTGGCGATGGAGGTACGGCGAACATACATGGCGCCCTGGGGGCAGAACTCCTGACAGCAGAAGCAGCGGATGCAGCGGCTCCGATTGATGTGCGGTCGTTTGTTCTTCATCGTGATAGCTTTGGCCGGGCAGATGTTTCCGCACAGGCCGCAGCCCACACAGTCAGCCCCACGCAGGGCGGGGCGCTGGGTCAGCAGCCGCCGGAGCAGTTCTCCCCGGAACCGCTTGATTACACTGGTTCCATCCCCTTGGAACAGGTGGCTGTTCCAAGTTGTGATTCTCTGAAAATCAAGCAGGGCAAACTGACTCGGCTGTCCAACAACCGACAGATCTTCCGCACGCTCCGGGATCAGCCCCCGCTCCAACGCCGCCTCCAGCGTAGGCACTTCCTCCCGCCGCAGGTCGATCAGTCCGGCGCAGAGCAAGTCTACCTTATGGGGGCTCTCCCCTGCCACCAGCGCCCCCATGTGCCGGGGCGTGCCGTTGGTGGGGCCGTTGCCCTCCATGCAGTCCACCGCGTCCACAATGGTAAGCCGGGGCGCGAAATACTCATCCAGGTCCACGATCATCCGGGCGAAATCCCGGGGATCGGGGTACCGGAAATGATACTCCGGCTTGATGGTGCCTGGAATGGCGCCAAACATGTTTTTCGCCCCGCAGCTCAGAGCCATCATGCCGTGGCTTTTGAGCTTGCAGAAGTTGATGATGACGTCGGCCCTGTCCAGGTAGGCGGTATACCGGAAACCCCGGCACACCGTTCCCCGGGGATTGCGGGCCTCCGCCTCGGAGAAGTCCCGGTTCAGGACGCCGCCCGCCGACTCCACCGCAGTCATGCCTGTGGCGGCATAGACCCGGCCCACATGCTGGGCATTATACAGGCCGCCAGGGCTATCTCCCACCACGACCTGAGCCCCCCGCTGGGTTAGCATTCGCGTGAAAGCGCATATCAGCTGTGGGTGAGTCGTTGCACTTCTCTCCGGCCCCATGGCGGTCACCAGGTTGACCTTTATGGCAACGCGCATTCCAGGCGTTACCCACTCCAAGCCGCCGAAAGGAGATAAAGCGGATTCCAGCGCCTGTTCCACATTTCTGCTGGAATAATCCAAACAAGGCACAATGGTCACATCGGGTTTCATTCTACTTACTTATCCCCCTGCCGATACTGAAAATGGAAAAATAGCCCGCCGCAACATCCTGCGGCGGGCTATTCAGTCATCTGATTACTCCTCGACAGGAGCCTCCTCTTCCACGGGCTCCTCTTCCTGCTGGGCCGGGGCATCCTCCAGCAGGGCCCGGATGGACAGGGACACCTTCTTATTATCATTATCAATAGCGATGATCTTGGCATCCACAGTCTCACCCTCGGCAAGCACATCGCCGGGCTTGTCGATCCGGTGATCGGCGATCTGGGAGATGTGGATCAGGCCGTCCACGCCGGGGACGATCTCGGCGAAGGCGCCGAAGGTCATCAGCTTGACGATGCGCACGGGGGCCACATCGCCCACGGAGTACTGGGAGGTGAACACCGTCCAGGGCTCCTGGCTGTGGTCCTTCATACCCAGGGAGATCTTTTTCTTCTCGGGGTCAAAGGAAATCACATACACATCCACGGTATCGCCCACGGAGACCACCTCGGCGGGGTTCTTGATCCGGGACCAGGACAGCTCGGAGATGTGTACCATGCCGTCCACACCGCCGATGTCCACGAACGCGCCATAAGAGGTCAGGCTCTTCACAGTGCCGGTATAGTGCTTGCCCACCTCGATGTTGGCCCACACCTCGGCAGCGGCGGCGGCGCGGGCCTCAGCCTGTACGGCACGAATGGAGCCCACCACGCGGCGGCGGGCCCGGTTCACCTCGGTAATACGGAGCTGAACATGGGTCTTAACCATATCGGACAAGTCGGCGCCCCGGGGCTTTCCGGACTGGGATGCGGGGATGAACACGCGGATGCCTTTGACGCTGGCCACCAGTCCGCCCTTGTTTTCCTCGGTGATATAGCCGTCCAGCACTTCCTTGCTCTCAACGGCATTCTCCACAGTCTCCCAGTTCTTAGCGGCATCCAGGCGTTTCTTGGACAGCTTGACCATACAGTCCCGGTCGCTGACCTGCACCACTTGGGCCTCCACCTCGTCACCCACCTTGACCAAGTCCTCTACCTTGGCGTTGGGATCATCGCTCAACTCAGACAGGGGAATATAGCCAGGATACTTGATACCCAGTTCCACCTGCACCTCTGTAGGCGTGATGGCAACGACAGTGCCAGTGACCTTATCCCCATTATTCAAGGTTTTGAACGATTCCTCCAGCATCTCGGCAAAGGACTGTTCAATCTCCATAATTTCATCGCTCATTTTGTTGTAGACCTCCTTTATTATCCACTCCGGCGTGGAGGCGCCGGCAGTGATTCCAAGCGTTCTAACGTGTTGAAATTCCTCTCCTGTGAACTCATTCCCACGTTCTGTCCGAACCACCAGAGGGCAGCTGGCCTGACACAGTTGGGCCAAACGTCTGGTATTGGAACTCTTTGGATCGCCAATGACGATCATGGCATCACATCGTTTGGCCAATTCAACAGCTTCAGATTGACGCTTGGACGTAGCACCACATATTGTATCAAAAAATTCCGCACTTGTACACACTTTTTTTGCGTTTTCAACGGTTTTTTCCCAAACCTCTCGAATCGCTGTGGTTTGACATACAAATGTCAGCGCTTTTCCCTTTAAATCTGGATTATTTTGAAGCTTCTCTTCCAATTCGCTCCATCCGTCAACAGCCAAACCTGTCCTAGTACTTCCGATAATCCCAATAATCTCCGGATGGTTCCGTTCCCCAACCACAATTGGGATACGCCCTTGCTCTTCTGCATGACGCACGATATTGTGAATCCGGACCACATTGGGACAGGTGGCATCCAGTACCGTGCAGCCCTGCTGCGCCAATACCTCATACACCTCATCCGGTTCGCCGTGTGCCCGAATCAGCACCGTGGCGCCCTGGGGAACATCCTCAGCTTTGAAAACTGTCGTAGCTCCCAATTCCTCCAGCCGCCGAATTACGTAATCATTATGAGTGATATGCCCCAACAGATAGACGTTTCCATCCTGGGCGGCCGTCTCAGCAAGTTCCACCGCACGCCGTACACCATAACAAAATCCGGCAGATCTCGCCAGGATTACCTCCATCAAATCTCACCGCCCAATTTACGAATTCTCGCCATGATATCATCCGCAATCCGCTGGTAGTCCTCCGGCGTTGGTTTTCTACCCCCAAACTCCGGCTGATAGGGCTGACCGAAAATCACCGCTGTTTTTCGAAAAAGTCTCTTCTTCGGCTGGATGTAAATCGGCACGATAGGGGAATTCGTCCGGGTGGCGAACATAGCCGCCCCGGTATGAGCCTCAGAGGTCTCCCCTTCCTTGACCCGGGTTCCCTCCGGAAAGAGCAGCAGCTTTTCCCCTTTCTTCAAGACCCGCATGCTCTCCTTGATGGCGGTTACATCCGCCTTCCCACGCTTGATGCCGATGATGCCTGCGCGCTTCAGGATCCAGCCGATGACCGGCCACTTCATGATCTCTTCCTTTGCCATCACATGGGTTTGGCAGCGGCGCCCAAGGGCGCATACCACATAGACCGGGTCTCCCAAGGTAGTGTGATTGCCGCAGAGCACCGCATTCCCCAGCGGCACATTCTCGCGGCCAACCGCCCTCCACGGATGAAAAATCTTCATAAAAATCCACACCAAAGGAAACAGGACAGAATATAGCTTGTTCATGCATCTGCCCTCCCAAACTTCTTCCAATGGGCGCGGATGATACCAAGGAGATACTGAAAGCTTTCCTCTTGGCTCTTCCCGGTGGTATCCGCCACCACTGCATCCTCCGCCTTGCGCAACGGGGCAACCTTTCGCTCCATATCCTGACGGTCCCGAGCAATCACATCCTGAAAGATCTGTGCCTCGTCCGCGGGTTCTCCCCGCTCTCTCAATTCCAAATATCTGCGTCTGGCCCGATCCTCCGGTTGTGCCGTCAGGTAGATTTTTAGGTCGGCATCCGGCAGCACCACGGTGCCGATATCCCGCCCATCCATGATTACATTGTGCTCTCTGGCAAGCTTTCGCTGCATCTCCAGCAGAAAGGCCCGCACCTCCGGAATAGCGGAAACCACGGAAGCCCAAGCTGAAATCTCATGATGCCGGATCGCCAGGGTCACATCCTCCCCATTGAGCAGCATCCGCTGTGTACCATCCTCACCATAGCATAGCTCCACGTCCAATTCTGGCAGGATTTCCGCAATGGCCCGGGTATCCCCCATCTGAATATTGCGGCGGCAGGCAGCCAAACCAACCGTACGGTAAATGGCACCGGTATCCACGTGAAGATAGCCGATGGCTTGGGCAAGCTGTTCAGAAAGCGTGGATTTCCCCGCTCCAGATGGCCCATCAATCGCAATACTGTGATATTCCCTACTCATCTCGTATTCTCTCCTCCCGGCATCCGGCAGCAGCTAATCCAGCTGCATGCCCCGTGGCCCATGCAATCTGGAGGTTAAATCCACCGGTGTAAGCGTCCACATCCAATAGTTCTCCCGCCAAATAGAGTCCCTTTGCCTTCTTTGATTCCATTGTGGTGGGATTTACCTCTCCAACCTTTACGCCGCCGGCAGTAATGATAGCCTCCTCCACTGGCCGCAGCCCCCTGATAGAAATTGCGAAATCCTTTAGCGTCCTCAGCAATTTTCTGCGCTGCTCCCGCCGGATATCCCGTACCTTCCAATCCATTGGAATCTCCGCACGTTTTGCTACAACCGGAATCATAGAGTGGGGCAGCAAGCCGCCCATCACGGTGGAACAATTCTGATTGGCTCGTTCCTGGAAATCCCGCAGCAAACGTGCGTCCAGCTTTTCCTCACTCAAGGCCGGTTTCAGGTCGATATGCGCCGTATACTGATGTTTGAGGCAGTCAAAGTGCGCAGAGGCAGAGAGTACTAACGGCCCGGATAAGCCAAAATGGGTAAACAGCAGTTCTCCCTGCTCCTGATAGATCCGCCTCCCTGCTTCATCCTTAACAGACAGCTCCACATTCCGGAGGGATAGCCCCTGCATCTGGGCGCAACAGGGATCCTCTGACTCCAGGGGAACTAGGGATCCTCGAATGGGAACAATGGTGTGCCCAGCCCGGGCAGCCAGGCGGTAACCATCTCCGGTGGATCCGGTTCGCGGATAGGACGCTCCCCCAGTGGCTAAGATCACAGCAGTGCATGGGATAGGCTGCCCCTTCCCTTCCGTTCGCACCGCTGTTACCCGGCCGTCCTGGATCTCCATCCCCGTCATTCGGTCTCGGGAAATTTCAACCTTTAGCCGGCGCAGCTCGTAGAACAGAGCATCCACAACATCGGAAGCACGGTCAGACCGAGGGAATACTCGGTTCCCTCGCTCCACCTTTAGGGGAACACCAAGTCGCTCAAAAAATGCCCAGGTATCCTGGGGTGAAAAGCGGGACACTGCGCTATAAAGGAATTTCCCGTTTCTGGGAACGTTGTCCAGGAACTCCCCCAATCCGCATCGGTTGGTTACATTACAGCGTCCCTTCCCTGTAATATACAGTTTTCTTCCAAGCTTTTCATTGGGCTCCAGCAGAAGAACTGTCGCCCCGGCACGCGCGGCGGTGACTGCGGCCATCATTCCAGCCGCTCCGCCTCCCGCCACAACAATCCGCTTACTACCCGAATATCCCATTATTTAAATTCCCTTTCCCATGGGTGCCGGCAAGCTTGAAATCACACCCCGGATATCTTGGCAGGCGGCACCGCCACTCCCATTGCAAAACATGGTCTGCCCGCTACTCCCAACGCCCCAAAATAATTCGGATTCCCGGTTGTCCGAAAACCCGAATCATTGGCAGGATAGAGATCAAACAGTGGTATCACCTGACTTTTCGTATACATGATACTCATCCCAAATGTGCTCCAGGCGGCGAAATGTGTCTGTCACCTCTGTGAGCTTTTTTCGGCCTACAGCCACAATCAGCGCGTTGATGACCGACAGGGGCGCCACCAGGGAGTCTACAAAGGATGCCATATCGCTCTTGGCCAACAGGCGAAGAGACGCAGTCTGGTACAACGGGGAAAGCTCACTGTCCGTAATGGCAACAACTGTGGCCCCCTGGTCCCTGGCAAACTCCATAGCCCGGGCTGTCCGGGTGGAATATCTGGGAAAACTAATGCCGATGACCACATCCTCAGGTCCAACCCGGAGCATCTGCTCAAACATCTCACTGGCCAAGGTGCTCTGAACCTGGCGCACATTATCAAAAATCAGATTAAAGTAAAAGGTAAGAAAGTCAGATAGTGTGGCGGAGGAACGCACGCCCAAAATATAGATTCTGCGGGCATGGACAATGGCATCCACCACTGTGGAAAACTCCTCCCTGCTCAGTTCCTCCAAGGACATCCGAATCTTCTCAATATCCGACTGCACCACCTTGGTCAACACGTCCTCGTCGCTGATGCGATCATTTGCCACCTCAATGCGCTGCACCGCAGTCAGTTTGCTGCGGATCATCTCTTGCAGGGCTCGCTGCATGGCGGGATATCCATCATACCCCAGCTCAGCGGCAAAGCGAACCACCGTGGACTCACTGACCTTTACCGTCTTCCCCAGCTTGGCTGCAGTCATAAAAGCAGCTTTGTCATAATTCTCCAAAATGTATTGACCGATGAGTTTCTGCCCCTTAGAAAAAGAACCCATACCGCTTTGGATTGCCACAAGAATATCACGGCTCATGATGACACTTCCATTTCCTGCATCCTAACCTGATCGTGCGCTTCGGTTATTGCCCGAAGCCGATGGATTATATCATAGCCGTTTTTCGTTCAAAATGCAAGCATTTTTGCAAGTCCAGGTCTTTTCCTTGCAAATCGATTCTCTGTCTGGCTTACTTCAGCCGGGAAACTTCTCCTTTCTTGAGGAATCGCCAGGTCCCAGCTTTCAAATGGCCCAGATGCAAGCTCCCCTCCCGAATCCGTATCAGGCGCTTTACCTCCAGCCCTGCGGCGGCGCACATCCGGCGAACCTGGCGGTTCTTTCCCTGATGAATGACTACGCTCAAGATACCCGGTCTATTCAGCTCCACCCGGTCAGCAATCAAGAGCTCCCCATCCAGCTCCATCGGAACAGACAGCTTTGGCAGAGCTTGGGCAACATCACCCGAGACACAGACCAAGTATTCCTTCTCTACCTCATGGGAGGGATGAGTCAACGTATGGGTCAATTCTCCATCGTCCGTGAGCAGCAGAAGCCCTTCGGAATCCATATCCAGCCGGCCCACTGGCCATACCCTTGCTGGACAGTCAGAAGTAAGTTGGGCGACTGTTTTTCTTCCCTTCTCATCAGACATGGTCGTCACATAGCCTCTGGGTTTGTGTAGCATGATGTATGTATGTTCCGCCGGCCGGGATAGCAGGCGGCCATCCAGCGCCACCTGATCCCGGTCCGGGTCAGCCTTATCTCCCAGGGACGCCACTCTGCCATTCAGTGTCACCCTCCCCGCCTGGATATACTCCTCCGCTTTCCGGCGGGAACAGACGCCGGCTGCGGATAAAATCTTCTGTACCCGTTCCTCCAAGCGCCTCGACCTCCTCTATACCAGTCTCGCTCCAAATCCATATTCCGCGTGTCCCCGCAGCGCAGACCATAGATGGTCCCACCAGTTGTCCGGCTCATAGAGGTCCAGTCCGGCTCCGCTTGCGCACACCAACTCCGTATAGGCCACCGCCTGTCCATCCAGTTTCCACCAAGCAGTACCCATCACCGTCCCTGCAGAAATCGGTGCCTGCACCGCATCGGTCAAATCCACTTCCAGTTCCAGCTCCTCCCCCTCCATCAAAGGGAAACTTACCTCGCGGGCCGCTACCGCTTCCACCGTCGTCAGCAGACTTCCAGATACCGGGAGGCCGCCAAAGGTCTGCCCTTTCTCGCAGAGGATTACTCTGGGATAGGTGGAAAATCCATAGTCCAGGAGGCTGGCATGATCCTTCCAGTCATTCCCGTCATTGAGGGTCACGCATACAAGGGTCTGGCCATCCCGCCGAGCTGCAGAAACCAGGGTTCGTCCTGCCCGCTCAGTATAGCCCGTTTTCATGCCCACACAGCCCTCGTACTGATATAACAGTCGGTTGTGATTGGCAAAGGTCCGGCCTTCAATGGTGATGGTGCGGGTAGAACAGATATCCGCCACCGTCTCATTTTCCAGGCAGGTACAGGCCAGCAAGGCCATATCGTAGGCGGTGGAATAGTGATCTTCGTGATTCAGGCCGCTGGGATTAGCGAAACTGCTGTGATCCATTCCCAATTCCCATGCTTTCTGGTTCATCAGTTCCACAAAGGAAGCCTCATCCCCTGCCACAAAACAGGCGATGGCCATAGCTGCATCGTTGCCGGATTGAAGCAGCAGTCCGTACAGCAGGGCTTTCAGAGTGATCTGCTCCCCCGGTTTCAGGTAGATGGAGGAACCTTCACTGCCCAGCCATTCTGGCTGAATGGTCACAACCTGCTCTAGATCCGGCTCCCGCTCCACTGCTACCAGGGCCGTCATCAGCTTGGTAATGCTGGCTATCAACCTGGCCTCGTGAATATTTTGAGCGTAGAGGATTCGCCTACTGTCCGCATCCATCAGGATAGCACAGGAAGCAGAAGTACCCACCGCCCCAGCCCGTACCGGGATAGAAAAGGCAATGACAGCCGCAGTCAGAACGGCAAATAGACGTCTCACAAAAGGTCACTCCCATCCGAACCTCAGATGGGAGTTAGTATGACCCTGTTCAGCCTTCCTTATCCTCCTGGGTACGCTTCTCCTCCGTTTTCCTGTCAATATAGTCGGTGATTCGGTCAAACATTTCAGGGACCAGCTCCACCGCCCGGCTCACGCTGTCCCCGGAGGGAGGAGCCACAGGCAGCAGCTTCACGTTACCATCCTTGACGATAAGAAAGGCCACCGGCACCACATTGACGCCGGCGCCGGCGCCGCCGCCAAAATTTTTACCAACATTGGGTGTCTTTCCAAAATCAGATCCTCCAGTGGCAAATCCAAAGGATAGCCGAGACACTGGGATCAGGGTAACTCCCTCCTGGGTCACAATGGGCTGTCCAATGACGGTATTGGCATCCACCATCTCCCGCAGCTTGGACATGGTGGTCTGAAGTACTTCGTTGATGGGGTGGTTCTGTTCGTTCATGGCTCATGCCTCCTGTCTTTGTTGGGAGCGCTTGCCGCTCCGGCTCCATGTTACCAGCGTTTTACCTCCGTAATGTAGAACAAAGGCTACGGCCTGTCCCACCGTCATGGTTAGAGCCAGGTCCACGGCCACCTCAGGGCGGTCCGCCTCATAGTCCACTTCTACCTGAAAATCATGTTGTCTCACATGGAAATTATGATCAAAAATGGGCCAGATCATACCGAGCAAAGCGTAGGCTCGGCCAAATCCAATGGCCGCAGCGGCTGCGTCCGGCGCCCCCCAAATCACCTTCAGGTTCAGATGGTGGATCAGAATCTTCCTGCGCAGTGCCCCCGCAGCCTCCGCCATCACCGGAAGCAGCTTCATCACCCGGGACAGTGTGCCCGGTCTCTCCGGCTCCTGCGCAGCCGCATGAAGCTCCTTCTCCCTACGCCGTTCCGCTCTTTTTTCCTTTTTCATCCCGGCCTTTTTCGGCTTTTCTTTCACCGGGAACACTCGGAACCGAGCTGGCCCTACAATCACCGTCAAAGCCAGCCCTACGGGGCTATATCGGATCCTGGCACCTACCCGCAGTCTACCGATCAGGAACAGAGCCAACAGGATAATCAGCGCAATGAGCCACCAGCTCATAGGCGGTCCCCGTCCTCTCCCTGCTCAGGCTCAAGGCTTTGCGTCTCCTCCGTTTGTCCCTCCTGCTGCTGCAGCCGGCCGATGGCGGACTCCAGCTCCATGGTCATCTGCACTCCCTCCTGTGTGGAAGAAGGCAGCTCAGGCAAGTCATCCAAGCTAGTTAATCCGAAGGAGCGCAGGAAATTCTTCGTGGTTCGAAACTGCATAGGCCGGCCAGGTACATTCAGACGTCCTGCCTCACAGATCAGCCCCCGGTCCAACAGCAATCCTACCGTATAAGAGCTGTCCACCCCCCGCACTTGTTCAATATACGCCCGCGTCACAGGCTGGAAATAGGCCACGATGGCCAGCGCTTCCAGAGCAGGCTGAGACAGCCTGGGGGGCTTTCGGCTCTCCAGCGCTTTACGGATGCCGGAGGCATACTCCGGTGCGGAACACATCTGCCAGCTATCCTCCAGCTTCACCAGGCGGATTCCTCGGCGCTCGTAGCTATACTCATCCGCCAGACGTTGGCAAACGCTTTCCACCGCCTCTCGGTCCTGCTCCAGCGCCTGGCAAATCCGCTCCACGGATACCGGGTCCCCTGCGGCAAAGAGGATGCCCTCAATGGCCGATTGCAGTTCCCTGAGCTCCATCCTGCCCCACCTTTCCATTGCTATATTGTGATTGACCGTATCAATAGCTGTCTACGGTCACCTGCAGCTCCCGGTCCACGTCTTGTCCAGTGCTGGTAACCGTACAGTCCTCTGCCGTTCCGGCCAGATGAATGCGGTTTGCCTTGCTCAGCTCCAGGATGGCCAGAAAGGTGGCCACTACCTCAGAACGGCTCCGGCTGTTCCGGAACAGGGCCCGAAAGCGGGTAACACCAAACTGAATCAGCCTCTCTAAAATAGCCCTGGCCTTGCTTGCCACCGGGTAGGGCTCCCGACCAACGATACCGTCAAAGGCCTGTACGGGAGGTGGCATTTTGTTTCCAATTCGCTCCAAAGTTCCGTTCAATGCGATGAGAAGGTCCCCCACCTCATGTACATACTGATACTCCCGGTTTCCCTTGAGAGGCTCAGGCGACTTGACCAACAAGTCCTGTCCAAACGCATAGCGCTGCCCCAACGGCTGGGCCACTGCCTTGATCTTCAAATAGCTCTCATGCCGCTGATGGGCTTCCAGGGCGGACATGAGCTGTTCCATCTCGCTCATGGCCTCCTCATCCTCAATAGACAGCAGCATCCTGGTTTTGATATAGACCAGATGGGCCGCCATGGTAACAAACTCGCTGGCAATTTCCAGGTTCAGCTGTTCCCGACGCTCCATCCATTCCAAATATTGGCCCAGCAAAAGGGTAATCTGGATATCCCGGATCTCAATCTTGTTCTTACTGAGCAGGTGAAGAATCAGATCCAGCGGGCCGTTGAAATCCTCCAAATCCTCCTGCTTCGCCTTGACCACCTTTTCCAGGTGATAGATGGGAGCTTCCACAACACCCCTCCCCTTTTGAAATGCGCTTGAAATTTCCCAGATATTATAGCAAAGTCACGCCAGTTTTACAACCCCCGCAGCCCGGGATCACCCGGACGCAGGAGCTGCCCCCGCCCTTCCAGGAACTCCGGCTATTTCGAAGACATTCTGCGAGGTGATCTTGAATGGGTTGCCGCCCTACTCTGTGACTGCCTCGCTCTGCGCGGGCAACATGGCAGATAGCCCCACTCCTTTCAGCAAAATCCGCAGAATGGAACGATATTCTGTAAAAGCATTGGTTAGGATTTGCTCCACCCAAAACCTTTTGGTATATACTGCGTAACGAATTGGAACTTCCGTAGCGTAAAAATCCGCACGATCATCATCTTGATAAGAACGATACTTGCAAGGAGGCATTTGACTGTGAATTCACGCATTTTGGGTGTAGACCTAAAGGTATCCGCCATCGGGTTGGGGTGCATAAACAGTACTCCCTCTATGTTCGGCCGCGCTTTTGCTTTTCCACGTTCTCAGGTGTGCGCGGCCATAACATCAAGAAGGTTCTTCTGCCCAACCTGCCCTACCCGTTCTTCCTGTGGGCGTTTTTGAAGATCGGCACGGCCTATCGGCTGGCCGGGGGCGCGGACTTCGCCCATAAGCTCATAGGGCTGGGCCGGACCATTGGTCCGGCCTTTGCCGACTTTGCCCCTGGGCTCCACCCCTTTGACTGGCTGGTGGGGATCACGGGGGCCGTGATCCTGCGGCTGGTGGTCTATGCCAAGGCGAAAAAGGCGAGCAAATATCGCCGGGACGAGGAATACGGCAGCGCCCGATGGAGTGCATAATCTTAAGTGTAAAGAACTCTACATGGACGCACAGGAGGATATGCACATGAATGATTACAGCAAAATCACAGCCCTTTACTCCCGCCTTTCCGTAGGCGACGAGGACAGGGACGGCGGCGAAAGCAACTCCATACAGAACCAGAAGAAGTTTTTGGAAAGCTACGCCAGACAGCTAAAATTGACGAATATCCGGCACTACATTGATGATGACGAAAGCGGCAGATTTTTCGACCGTTCCGCCTACTCCCGCATGATAGAGGACGTAGAAAACGGTAAAATCGGCGTGTGTATTATGAAAGACATGACCCGCTGGGGGCGCGACTATCTCCAAGTCGGCAACGCTATGGAGATTTTCCGCAGAAACAACGTGCGCTTTATCGCAGTCAACAACGGCATAGACAGCGAAAACCCCGATACATTGGAGTTTGCCCCTTTTATCAACATCATGTCGGAGTGGTACGCAAAGGACATCAGCAAGAAAGTGAAAACGGGCATTAAGACCAAAGGCATGAGTGGAAAGCCGATTGTCACCGAAGCCCCTTACGGCTATGTCAAAGACCCGGACAACAAGGATTTTTGGATAATCGACGAGGAAGCCGCCGAGGTTGTGCGCCTTATTTTCCGTCTGTTTATCGGCGGGAAGAACCGCAACCAAATCGCCGTATATCTGACACAGGAGCAAATCCCAACCCCCACTTTCTACATGAAAGACCGCGGGCGGGGAACCTGTAAAAATAAGACGCTCAACGAGGATAACCGCTGCAAGTGGAACAAAGCCACCTTGACCAATATCCTCACACGGCAGGAGTATTGCGGCGATGTAGTCAACTTCAAGACTACAAAGCATTTCCGGGATAAACATAACCACTATGTAGACCGGAGCCAGTGGCACATCACAGAAAATGTGCATGAGCCGATTATCAGCCGCAGCGATTTTGAAACCGTACAGCGGATTTTGGAAAACGCACCCGTCA
>ERZ827492.1733-NODE-1733-length-16828-cov-4.649556_pt1 | contig 16828 bp, 15 predicted proteins | sample MGYA00519704_ERZ827492 | MGnify/ENA primary metagenome ERZ827492 (study PRJEB31778, sample SAMEA3449325) | human gut metagenome | biome: human gut; feature: human-associated habitat; material: faeces | place: United Kingdom | collected 2010/2012 ...
TTGAAAGCCTGTTTGTCAAGGTTCACGCCCTCGCTACTTATTTTCGTAGCAAGGTGCTGCGGTTCCAATTGTAACATGGAACTGAAATCGTAGCAACCTTTTGAAGCGTCAAAAGATTTGCCGGTGTGATTGCGTTGGCCAGCATCGGCTTCATTCGACAGTTTCTGCAATATGCCTAAAATAGCGATTATATCACCAGCAGTAAAATACAGCTTGTCGGTATCAAGTTGATAGTTTCCAGGTATCTGCATGTTTCCTCCAAAAATAACAAGTATTTTTGGGCTGATTTACAATACAGCTTCTATGTACCATGCACGCAGCATGGCAGATTAAATAACTCGCCAGAAAGGTAATCTTCTCTCTTCTCTGGTGACTTAAAAAGGTTACGTCTACAAAGATGCTATTTTTGATTTTGCCACCACCACGGTGGCAAACCTTTTTAAACCCCCTGTAATTTCAAGGGTTTCGGGGCGCGTTCCCTAAAAAAATAATAGATAATATCTTGATAATCTAATCTATAGCTATATTGTAGATATAGAACTGTCTACAGAACAGACAGCAATGGCTGGAGCATGACAGGCAAAGAAAGCGAGGTATATCGCCAGAAAGATAATCTTCTTTCGTTTGCTGTGCAAGCCGTCCGCATCATTTAGTGTGCGTCCGCTTGCACGACCTGTTCTCTGTGTATTTTACTCCCTTATTTCTTTTAAGAAAACGAGAATGAAAGGGTGTTGTTTTAGGGCTTAACGGGCATCGTTCCGGAAGACCATCTTCCGAGACTTCGTTATAGGTTGCCATCAATCCATAGACGGAAAAGTTTTCTCATCCTCGGGGATGGTAGATATAGAATAACATCTTGATCGTTTCTAACCCTGCTCCTAAATATCCATTGAATGAGACATGATATGGCGAATAGGTCTTTATTAAAGTCAATGCCACTATCTTCAAAAAAGCCTTTAATCATAGTGTTTGGATTCATATTATGGATATATGCAAGAGCCCAGCGTTCGCAATAGTCATTTGAAGCCCTTGCGTTCAACGGCACAAAACAATCCAACTTCTTCTTCAGTTTCTTGCGTTCCTTATCGGGCAGATTGTTTTCCTCTTTGGTGAGACGTCTAACACAGGTGTACCCTTGACCCTTTACCTTGTCAAAATATTCCTCTGGGCAGGTAAATAAGATGTCTTTTGCTTTCGCCTTTGCGATTGTTTCAAAGAAATACCTCGTGTCGCTTCTTATCCTTTTGAAGACGTCTCGGTCTCTCGCATTTGTATCATACCACGATTTTGTAAATGCACCGGGCTTATAACCTCCGTTAATCCTCGCATTATCGCACACGGTTATGAGTTTATCGCATTTGTTGCGGAACCTCTTTTCCGCTTCTGCATCGTGTTCGCATATACAATATGCTTCGCCGTCAGCACTGCGCCTAACGCTCATTACATCGTACTCGATCCCGAACATGTCAAGATAACTTTTGAACATAGATCCGCCAAAAAGATAAGTTAGGATATACACCTGCTTACATGCGGTGAAAATATCCGGAGGGAACACACATAGCATAAGTTTTCTGCGCGCACAGTACAAGCGCCCCAGTCTCGAAAAATTCGCTACCATTGAAAACTTGTTATCACTGCCGTACTCGCCTCCCGTCCAAGAAACTCTGAAATCGTCGCTGATAGAAATAAGCTTTTCTTTGATAAGCAAATCAATATCGCCATCGCATATTCGCTGTATAGGATCACTTTCTGTAGCTTTATTGAAATCTTCGATTACGTCTAACGCTTCATCAATGTAAATTGTATACTCCCCATCCGCAATTCTGTCTGCTGTTTCCTGTGTCGCATTTAAGAATGTGGAGTGTGTTACGGCAATATCCTTCCCCTGTGCCAACAAATTGTTGAAGTCGTCAATTTTTGTTCCGTAGTATGGTATAGGCTCGGTGAATCTATGTTTACAACACGCCGCCCTGATTCTGGTGATTTCATCCAAAAACGGCGTTACATATATGCAACTTTGCTCGGGGCATTTGTTCATTTCTTGGATTGCCCATGAGGTCTTACCAGACCCGCAGGGGGCATCAATCACGACTACTTTGGATATGTTCTCACTCCTCCCTGTTGGTTTCTAAAGTCTTAACATAAAACGCCAATTTGCTTGCGTTTGTCACCAGTGCATGAAGTTTTTCGGCTTTCCCGCCCACTCTACAATGTTGTCAATAATCCAGTCCATGCAATCACCGCATACGTTCAGCGTTACCCGTGTCCCGTCATGTTTCGATCCGTAGTTTGCTTCAAGCGTGATCGTAGACGGAACTAAGTCAGGTTGATCGCATATATCACAGTCAAACCCTCGGCCACTGGCGATAACTTCATCTTCAATCCTGCTTCCGATGTTCATTTCTGGCTCCATTCTCTCACCTCCAGTTACAATAGATTGAGCCATGAGCAAAACATAAAAAGTTCAGTAATTGCAAGGGTTTCCGGTCATGGCTCAAGCCGAAAATCACTCATATATTGTAGAAAGCGGGGCCCCTTTTTGGTAAAATTGACTTGTGAGAAAACTCAACCAGAAAGGTGCTTATGAATAGTCAATCTGTCGCATTGCTATACCTGTGCCGCAATCACTGATAATGGGGGGAAATATCATGGGAAAAATGATCGGATGTATCTTTATCGGCGCTATCGCTATGGCCTGTCCGCCCTTGGCGCTTATCTTACTGCTGGCCTTTGGATGGTTTAACCTTTAAGCGCATGGAGGCGGGGAGAAATCCCCGCCCCACTTTTTGCTTATCCGTTCAGCTTATAAAAGGTGCTGCGCTTTATGCCGGTCAGCCGCATGGCCTCCACCGCTGTGATCTCCCCAGCTTTCCAACGGGCAATGACTTCATCCCAATTATACGGTTTCTGTGCCTTTGGCCGACCAAAGCGCTTCCCCTTGGCTTTTGCCGCCGCAATTCCCTCCGCTTGCCGCTGGCGTATGGTTTCCCGCTCCTGCTGTGCGATAGAGGACAGGACTTCCACCAGGATATTGTTCACCATGTCCAGCACCCATTCCTGCCCTGCTGGATACTCAATCATCGTTGTAGGCAAGTCCAGCACCTTCAAGCGGATACCAGTTTCTTTGAAATATTGCAGCTCATTTTTTATATCCGCTTTGTTACGGCTCAAACGGTCAAGGGATTTGATGACCAGCGTATCCCCACGGCGCAGTAAAGCGGTTTTAAGGGCTGTGTAGCCCGCCCGGTCTAAGAACCGGGTTCTGATTGACACGATGCGCGGGCCGCCTCCTGCAGTACAATGCAAACTTGTTGAAACAGCAGTGGCAAACAGCCTGAAGTCCTATGAATATTCAATATTCCTGCTGACTGACATCCAGAAACACACAAATGGCCAGCACTTGACATTCTTGGAGAATCTTGCGCCGTGGTCTCTGGCCCTACTGAGTGAATGTAGGAAACCTGACCAATATAACCCGGAGGTCTCACTTCACACCGAGCCCTTCTGGTTCTTTATTGCGCACCTGCAATCTGCCGTGTACCAGCTTACTACATAACATTGCTCCCTTTATGATGGCAGCTTGTTCTCCACCGCCTCATAAAGGGAGCATGTAATTTTATGAACTGTAGGGTGGCTTAGTCCGATAGGCTATGTAATCGTATTTCATTGCCATAGGCGGCACTCTAAATAATTGAAGCCAAGATGTGGGAGATCAAGGACTACCCAGGAATACACAGGCCAATGAGAATCACAAAAAACAGGGCAATAAGGCAAATTACGCAATAGCCCATCACATCGCGGATTTTGAGCTTCGCCACATCAAGAACGGGCAGCAGCCAGAAGGGCTGCAGCAGGTTTCCCCAGCAGTTTCCCCAGGCCAGAGACATTGCGGCCTTGCCCTCCGAGACACTGTCCAGGAAGCTCTGGGCGGCAGACATGACGATCGGGCCCTGCACAGTCCAGTGGGCGCCGCCGCTGGGTACGAAAAGCTTCACGATGCCGGAGCTGATAAAGGTAAACAGTGGGAAGGTGAAGTCGTTGGAGATATTCACAAAGAACTGGGCAATGACCTGGGCGATGGATTGGCCAGTGGAACCGCCAGCGTACCCCATCAGGCCAGCAATACCAGCGTAGAAGGGGAACTGCAGGAGGATGCCGCCCACGCCCCGGACTGCCACGCTGATGGCACGGACCACCTTGATCGGTGTGCCATACATTGCGATGGAGAGGAACAAGAAAATAAAGTTCACCAGATTAATGGACAAGGAAAATCCCGTTTTCTGAATCCAGAGCATGTCCACAAAACTCCACACGATGCACACGAAGCCAATAAGGACAATAATCCAGTTAAGCAGGCGAGAGTTTTCAAGCCGTTCGGCAAAGGACATCTCTGACTTGGGCGGGAGTGGCGGTTCCTTAACTTCATCCTCCGCCACAATGGCAGGGTCGATCGTAATAGTTTTGTCCGGCGAAGGGTGCATGGCAGTGATCAAGAGGCACAGCACGATCGCACCGACAATATAGATGAACAGGTTATAGGGTGCGAAAACAGTCTGGGAGAAGGGAATCCCGGTCGTGCTCCACATCCCTTCAAACGTCCAGCCGCCGGCCAAATTGAGAGGGATTGTGCCGGAGATACCGCCATGCCACAGGCCGTTGCCCAGGTATGCTGCCGCCACAAGGAGGGGGTAGTGAACGCCTTTCACCCGTTTGGCCACTTCCTTCGCCAAAATGGCGCAGATAATCATGGCAGCGCCCCACTGAATGAAGTAAGTAATCATACCGATCAGGGCCACCAATAGGACCGCCTGCTTTGGCGTTTTAGCCACAGAGGCGATACAAACAATGAACCGGTGAATCGGTGGGGCATTGGCGAACACAGAGCCAGTGACGACAATCAGGGCCATCTGCATGGAAAAGGCCAGGAGATCCCAGAACCCGCCGAGCCAGCCATCGTAAATCAGGTTTACAAAACGGTCAAAAACAGATACTCCCTCTGCAGGGGCAACCCCGGTCACAGGAATGGCAATGATGAATACAATAATAGTCAGGATAATGGCCAGGACAAAGGCATCCGGTAGAAAGCGGTTGACTAGGGCTACGCTTCCGTCCACAACTCGGTTAAATAACTTCTTCATGGTCTCCCTCCTACTATAAAGATTAAGATTTGGTATCAGCAGCCAGTAGGCTGATGATATAATACCGTCGTATGGGTGAGGATTCCTTTCCCTCCTTGCGGCAGAGTCCGCTGAATACGAGAGTGGAACCTCTCCCTTCACAGGATTTCATTGATGAACCGGATGAAGCAGCCCGATGTGAGCTGTCTTCTCATTTCGCAGTAGGGTATGACCCGTGGAGAACGAGAGGCGCAGCCATACGAAACTTGAACCAGAGGAGTGTTCCGCATGTACATCGTGGGCATTGACATCGGCAAGCGAAATCATGAGGCCAGCATTATGGATGAAACAGGAAAACAGTATAAATTTGTTTTGCTCATCACGTTTGGGTGATACTACAGGGAGCAAGTATCTGTGTACCGGTTATCCCCCGAATACCATCCAGCGCCTTGTTCAAATGGGTGATCACGGCCTGACGTCCAGGCAAAGACATGGCAAATTGCAATGCGGCCTGTACTTTGGGAAGCATGGATCCAGAAGCAAACTGCCCGTTATCTATATATTTCTGTGCTGTTTCCGGAGTAAGGTAATCCAACCAGAGCTCATCCTCCTTTCCAAAGTTGATTGCGACTTTTTCCACGGCGGTGAGGATGAGGAGCGTGTCTGCCTGCATACAAGTGGCAAGCATACAAGCGGCGAAGTCCTTGTCGATTACGGCGGATACCCCCTGAACGTCCCCCTCCCTGGTTCGGACAATAGGAATGCCGCCTCCGCCGCACGCGATGACCACGTGGCCATCGTCCAACAGATCCTGGATGGTCTCCAGCTCCACGATGGACACCGGCTTAGGAGATGCTACGACTCTGCGGTAGCCCCGCCCGGCATCCTCGACCATGGTATAGCCGCGGGCCTGCACGAGCTTGTCCGCATCCTTCCGGCTCAGGAAAGGGCCAATCGGCTTGGTTGGGTTCTGAAATGCCGGGTCATCCAGATTTACCTCCACCTGAGTGATCACGGTAGCCGCAGTCTTTTGGATGTTCCGTTCGTGCAGCTCAACGTCAAGCGCACTCTGCAGATCGTACCCAATATAAGCCTGGCTCATAGCTACGCAGACAGACAGTGGACACAAGTCATACCGGCCGGGATCAGAGCGGGTCAGCGCCTGCATCGCATTCTGAATCATACCAACCTGCGGCCCGTTACCGTGTACGATAGCCACTTGGTTGCGGTCTTCAATTAGGTCAGCCACTGCCTTTGCCGTCTGTTTGACTGCGTGCTTCTGCTCTGTAAGTGTGTTTCCCAGTGCATTTCCGCCAAGGGCAACTACAATTTTGCTCATCTTAGTTCTCCCACAAGTCCGCACACGCTTTTACTGCCTGCCGAAAGCAGTCCTCGGGGGGATGCACCAAGCCAGCTCCCACCTGACCAACACCGTAGTTCTTATGCGCAATGCCCGTGTTGATAATCGGTAAAATGCCAGTCTCCAGCACCTTGATCAGGTCGATACCGGTAGCGCTTCCGCGGAAGTCCAGTACAGGAATCTTGTAAGCGTTGCCCTCGCCGGTGGTAATCTCATACATTTGGGTGGAGTACTGAATGGCGTCCTTTACTTGACCGCCGACAAACTGCACGATGGCAGGGGAGGCAGCCATGCAAAACCCGCCGATGCCAGCAGTCTCCGTGATACAGCTGTCGCCAATATCTGGATTGGCATCCTGCTCAGTGTATCCAGGGAAGTAGAGGCCATTGACCTGCTCTGCAGGGGCAATGAACCAAGTTTCCTCCCCCAAACCAGCCACCCGGATTCCAAAGTCCGTGCCATTCCGGCACATGGTGGCAACCACGGTAGAATAAGGAATGCCAAAGATAGGATCCATCGTGCATTTGCAGGCGGGCATAGAAAGGTTGAGGAAGGTATGATCGTTGCCGTTGATGAATTTTAAAGTGGCCTCCTTTTGTTCGGCGGGAAAATCCACACGTTCCAGGTCGGCAATAATCTCACGTAAGAATAGCGAGGTTCCAGCCTTGTTGCGGTTATGTCCTTCATCCCCCATTTGAAGTGCCTGTGAAATCATGACTTTTAAGTCAACTTCACCGTGGAGTTCTAACGCGGCCCGCAAGACAGGATAATACTCGTCCCGCATTCGCCGGAGCCGGGCAAATACCTCCTGGTCACAGGCTCCGAATCGCAAGACCTTACCCAACCCTTCATTCATCGTGCAGAAGGCGGAGTTCCCATAGGTTTTATTAATCACGTGCCACACGGGCATAGAGTAGGTAACGACTCCGGCCATAGGACCCACCGCACTATGGTGATGGTTGGGGGAGAAGGTGATGGCCCCGCTTTCCACCAGTGCCTGCGCCTCCTCCATGCTGTTAGCCAGGCCTTCGTAGATCAGCCCACCCATTACCGCTCCCCGCAGAGGGCCGCACATGCGGTCCCAGGTGATAGGGGGACCGGCGTGGAGAATGGTGGTAGGCGTCATTCCAGGGATGGCTTCACCAGCAGTAGACATCCCAACGAGGACAGGTTGCGCCGCGAGAATGCGATTGAGGGCTTCCTCATTTGCTTTGGTTATTTTCTCATATAGGGCAGGGCTCTTCAAAACGCGCAGAGCCTTTACAGTATCAGGATCCCCGGAGGCCACTGGCTTCCAGTCGATGTGAACCGCCTTCTTTTTTTGCGCAACAAGATCGCGGTAGAAGGATTCCACACCGATGTTCACAACAGACAGTTCACAATGGAAAAGATCATTGATTTTACTCATATTGCCGCCCCCTCTCTTGGGTCAAAACCAGATTTGCAAAACGAGCTGCTTGTGCATTGGATGGCATTACGATGGCCCCGGCAGTCTCTAGTTTTTTCTGCGTCTCTGTGTAGTTTTGCGGATCCATCTCTGTGCCACACACAGATGCCACCACACAGAGATATCGCCCCTCCTGTTCTGCGGATAGTTTGGCCTGCATAATTGCCGCGGAGAGATCATGGGCCGGATCGGGATGAGAGCCGTACCCGATGACACAGTCTACAAGGATCACAGCGACCTGACGGTCTTTTGCCTCCTCGACAAGCCGTTCCGCACGCAGGGAAGGATCAATCATGGGATGGGGGCGTCCAACGGTGAATGCGTCATCGCCAAAATCCAGGAAGGTGTGGGCTACGGAGGGGCTGCTGCGTGCATCCACGAGCAGATCCTCTTGACGGAGCGGGATGTTAGAGTGAATACATCCTAACGATTCAATCAGAATCTTCATGCTTTCGTCACAGAGGGTTCCTCCGGTGTATAGGCCGCGGAGGTAGAGCTGCCCGGCAGTCAGTCGGTTCGCCTCTTTGGCGGCCAGCTCTGTTGCACACTGTATTCCCATCGTAAAGGAAGTAAAATCTTTCGGGGCCCTGCCGTTGGCCAGATCCACCGCCTTGTGCGCTGCGTCCTCAAGGGAGCAGGCAGCATGGAGACCCCGACGAGTGATTTCCTCCGGATTGCCACCGATAAAGCAAACCACGACAGGCTTGCCGGCACCGGCTGCCTGGTTTAGAATCTGCTCTGCGATTTCTCGAGCGGGGGGCTTGGAGACCAGGACAATGATTTCGGTATCCTGATCCTGGATCAGAGCATCCAAGCCCATCTGCATCATAATCCCGCCGATGGCCAAGCTAAGGTCGCGTCCGCCTGTTCCGATCAGCTGGGAGATCCCTCCACCCAGCTGTGAAATGATGGATGAGACCTCTTGGGCCCCAGTGCCAGAAGCGCATACCAGCCCAATGTTGCCCTTACGTATGACATTGGCAAAAGCAAGAGGCGTTTGATTAATGATAGCCGTACCACAATCAGGTCCCATCACCAGAAGGCCTTTGCTGGCAGCGTAGGTCTTGAGCTCCAGCTCTTCTTCTACCGTGACATTATCACTGAACAGCATCACATTGATCCCGCGATTCAAGCAGTCTTGGGCGACCTCACTGGCGTAGGCTCCGGGCACGGAGATGACTGCCATGTTCAGATCCGGATGGGCCCTCATTGCACTATTCAGCGTAGGATAAATCTGCCTGCTTTCGGTCCCCTCCGCTTTCTTACTCAAAAGCCGATCCGTTTCTTCCACGGCGTTATGAAAAGCCTCCTCGGAGTCACAGTGAGCGGCAATGAAGAAATCGTTGGCGGAGATTGTGTCAAAACCGTCGCAAGCCAGGCCAAGCTTTTGGGCAATCTCCCGATTCAGGTCGGTACCCATACCGATCAACGCATCACTTACACCAGGAACCTTCTTCACCTCTTTGGAAATTATCATGAGTGTAACAGAGTCGTAGTATGTATTACGCCTAATTTCTATTTTGATCAAACCTGATTCCTCCTTGTTGTGCAGGCATCGATGATACCGAAGTACCCTCCGGTCAGGAAATCCCGACCGGAGGTACAGCCAAAGGATGATACTCTCTGAAGCGCAGCTCGGATCGGGGCCTCACTTCCTCCCTGAAACAGCTTCGCGGAGAGGGACAGCACATCTTCGGAAAAGAAACCGCGTCCGGCCATCTGCAGAAGGCTAGCGCTGATATCGTTAGTTCTCCGGGCCGCCGCTTCCGCCATCTGTTCAATAGGTCCGCGCAGAGGGTTTCTGGGGAGGAGTGCCCAGAAATATCCGCAGAGCAAGTCATCAGAGGATGGTGTCAGCCCCGTGCCGCAGCCGGCCAGACGGGCTGCGGCTGAAACCATGTCTCCAAGCCGCCCACCTGCCACCGCCAGCCGCAGGTTGAAAAAACGTGCCGCAGCCTCCCGGGCAAACGGCCCTGTGAGACTGCCGGTCAGCAAACCGGAAAACTCATAATCCCTGTAAAAAAGCAGGAATTGACGAATCAGTTCCGCACGTTCTCGCGGAAATACTTGAGGCGGATGGAAGGACAGATCCACAGTCTGGGCATGGGAGAAGGAGACTGCAAGGAGTCCATTCCGCCAAATCCCATCCAAAGAGATGGACAATCGCCCCTGAAACAGACTGCTGTCCTCCGACCATGTTGCCAAGTGAAGGGAATGTGGCTGCAGAGATTTCCAACGGGGAAGTACAGTGACCAGCCCAAAGGGCGTGAGGAAATTCCCGGCGGTGTCGAACCAGGAGTGAACAGAGATATCCTGTAGTTCGGAAGTGAGGCTTTGAAACAGTTGTCCGCAGATCTTCGAGCAGTTTGTCATGATCCAACCCCAGCCCTTTGAGAATAATTCAAGCTTGAATGATACCTATTATAGGGAGCAAAAAACGGGTTTTCTATGTGGAAAGATCACAAGAAGCGATAATGAGTTTTTGTGTGGCATTATCTTGCGGAAGGGCGCTCCTGGAGTATAATATTTATATGATTATTATTGAGGTGGACTGGGGTGCCACCAAACCAAGGGGGATCGATGATGTCAACGGTATTTGAGTCATCCTGCTATCCGATGCTGTTTGAATTGATCCATCTGCCACTGTTCCGGGAGAGCCGTGTAATTGCGGGAGAAAAGGGACTGAAGCGATTGGTTAAAGGGGTTAACCTCAGTGAGAACCCAGATTTTTATCGCTTTATCTCCGGTGGGGAGATTATCATTACCACAGGATATTCCTTCTACCAGGACCCCCATGCAATTCGTGACTTTGTGCCGCGGCTGGCGAGAAAAAACATTGCAGGCATTTGCATCAAACCCGTCAGATATCTGAAAGAAGTTCCCAATGAGATGATAGACGCTGCAAACAGGGAGGGGATTCCCCTTATCGTTCTCTCGGAAAACCTTAGCTTTGGAGAAATTATTCGTGCTGTATATGAAGAAATTTTGATTAGGCAGACTGCGATTCTGCGCAACAGCATCGAAGTGAATGAGATGCTCTCCAGTACCATCATCAAAGGGGCTGGATTGCCGGAAATTGTCCAGATGCTTTCTGAGCTAACCCACAACAGTATTCTAATTCTTGACACCGTGAACGACCGCCGGGAGTACAAGCTTAGGGCACGGGACGCAACCCTGTGGGCCGGGTGTACACCTGACGAGATTTGTCAAAAAATGCGCAGGGATTCCTCCGTCTATCAGTTAGACGTGGGAAACCACTCCTTTGGGCTGCTATACATGCGTGGGGAAGATCTCTCTGACGTGCTCAATGAGGAACTATTCTCCAAAATCTTACGCACAATCCCACTAGAAATATCTCGGGAGCAAGTGAAACGGGAGGCAACCCAGCAGGATTTTTCCAATTTTCTGCTGCACCTGCTCTCCGATTCCTGCAGGCATGAGAATCTGGAGATGTCACGTGCGGAGAGTTTTGGCCTGAACTTGGCAAAAGAACAAATGATTTTGCGGATCCGAGTAATTAAGCGGGACGTCGACAAAGAGAACCCCTATCTGGGAACCTTTGAGAAGACAGTATTCATGGCAGGGTTGCGGGATATTTTCACGGCACGAGATATTTTTGCGCACATTGTGAGTACGACATTTGGACATATCGTCTTTCTGTCGGCCCAGTCTTCTGGGCCACAGCTGGTAAAATTTGAAGCATCGGCAGCCGAAATCCTGAACCCGCTATTAGCTGGGCTGTCTGCTCTATCCATCACCATAGGATGCGGAAGAATTTACCATGGCGTTCAAGGTTTTTCCCACAGCAACCGGGAGGCGGATATTGCGCTGATGGCTGCCAGCGAGCGCAATCAATATCAGGTCCTCAGTTTTTCAAAACTAGGCATTATGCGGCTGATTTGCGCAGAAAGCTCTGAAAAGGAAGTGCAAAACTTTCTGTGGGAGATCTTAGGCGGAATTCTGACCGACAAAAAGCGGGAGGATCTTTTAAAAACCATCGAAAGCTATTTTAAAAATTTGGGGAATATCAAACGGATTGCGCAAGACATCTTCGTGCACTATAATACAGCTGTCTACCGGATCAAGGCCATACAGAGAAAGTCCGGCTGTGACCTGTCAAAAAGTGAGGATCGGTTTCGTCTGGAACTGGCTTTTCGGTTATACCAGTCTATTGGTCATCAGGAAATGCCTGACACACGAAAATGACAGTGTTCAGGCTGGGAGAAAATAGTCAACTTGTTCATGTGGATGTGGACGTGAACCTGTTCCGTGTGCGGCACAGTCCATGTCCAGGATGTGAATGCCGCACACGGAACATTCTGAACGAGGGGAAGCGCCTGCTGGCAGCGTAGGCCCTTGGTAACGGTAGGGTGGGACGCACCTGAAGCCAATGCCCAGGGAGATCGTGTAAGACCAAGCTGGCATATCGCTGGGGCAGTCAGTGACCACGGATCTGGGAACCCCCCGGATTTCTCTATTTTCCCGCACCATAAGGTATAATAATTTTCGCAAATTGAAAAGTAGATAAAAGAAGACATGGTTTGCAGAACTCTGGTAGAATGAAGTCGCGACAGACCATTCTGAAAGGAGACAGCAAACCATGTCGGAGAAGATTGTACAGCTGAACGAGGAAGCAATCAAGAGTCAAATCAAAGAACTGGTTCGAGGCAGCGTAGAGGAAACACTCAACGAACTGCTGGAGGCTGAGGCGGAGAAGCTTACCCAGGCGGCCCGGTACGAACGCAATGAGCAGCGGCAGGCTACCGTAGCGGCCACTATAGCCGCAGCCTCACCGTCACTTCCAGGGACGCTGCCCTCAAGGCACCCAGCTCAAAGGGATCTCCTTTGAGACCACTATCATTGCGCGGTATCGCCGCCGGGAAAGCAGTGTGGAAGAAGCTCTCATTGAGATGTACTTGGTAGGCGTATCCGTCCGATACGTGGTGGCCCAGTTCAGCATAGAGCGTCTAATCCGCCATCGATGCGGATACCGCTACCCATGATGTGACTAGAGATATCAGAGGCCAGGTATAGGGCCAGGGCAGCTACCTCATCGGGACGGCAATACCGTTTGTCCAGATATTGGTCTGCAAAGAGCGCCTCACCAGAGCTGGACCCGGTGGCGTTCTCCTCAATCCGGTGAATCATAGGAGTTTCCACGGCGCCAGGGCAAATATAGTTGCAATGAATGCCATGGGGACCCAGTTCCAGAGCTACACATTTCATCAGGCCGGCCACGGCGTGCTTGGAGGAGCAGTAGGCACCCATGCCGGCGCTACCGGTATAGCTGCCATTGGAGGCGATGGTGACAATGGCTCCTCGCCGCTGCGCGATCATATGAGGAGCGGCATACTTCATGCAGTAAAGAGGGCCAAAGAGATTGACATCATATACCTTGCGGTACGTTTCGTACTGGGCGTCTTGTATCATTTCCATCCGGCCTTCATATCCGGCGTTGATGATCAGTATATCCAGACGGCCGAAATACTCTGCCGCGCTGTTTACAAAGCCCTGAACCTGCTTTTCGTCCGTTACATCCACAACAAAAGTTTTCAGGCGATCCTCGGTTAGCCCGAGAGAAGGGGTAAATGCATCCAGCTTGGCCTGACTGGTAGAGCTGATGGCCAGACGGCAGCCTTCCCGAGAAAACGCCTGTGTCAAGGCTTGGCCGATGCCGCCGGTGGCCCCGGTAATCAATACCACGCGGTCCTGCAAATTATAATTCATATAGGCACTCCTTTCAAACGTGGATTTCTATAATTCATATTACCATTCCAAAGGAGGAATTGCCATTGGTCAAATCACTCAAATTGTGCTCAAAATGTTTGGAAACGCGCAAAAAATGCGGAAAATAGTCAAGAGATTAACAAAAATAGAACAATTTATAAAGGGGGAAATGCAGGGAGCACCTGGAGTCCTTTCAGTAAATTTGGACTAAATGCAAGGCAGAATTTTGTGAAGAGCCCCAAAGTTTTAGAAACAACGGCTTAGATAATTGACAAAAATGGTCCAAATTGATATGCTAAACCCAAACACCCGGGCATAGGAGGGACATAAAGATGGTGATTACCAGAGAAACTGACTATGCCCTGCGAATTCTTCGGGCCCTGCTGGGCGGGGATCTGCGCACTGTGGGCCAAATTGCTCAAGATGAGCTTTTGCCGCAGGCATTTGCCTACAAGATCCTAAAGAAATTGGAGCGAGCTGGACTTATCGAGGTGACCCGCGGGACCACAGGGGGCTGTCGGCTGGTGGCGGACTTGTCTAGGATCAGCCTATACGACTTGATGATGGCCACTGGAGAGCGCAGCGATTTGAGTTCCTGCATGGATCCTCAGTTTCAATGTACCTGGCGAAACTGCCATGGCGGCTGCACGGCGCATAGAAAGCTCATGGAGATTCAGAAAAAACTGGATGGCGAGCTCCGGTCCCATAGTCTAAAAGAGATCCTTTCAGAACCCTGAGTTTTTATTCTTTAAAACTGGATAAAATTTATCAAGAAACAGCAGAAGGAGGTACCACTATGCAATTTCAAACCACCCAGGCCCATGAGGAACTGCGGGCCAAGATCCGCGCTTTCGCGGAGGAAGAGGTCAAGCCCATTGCCTTCCAGCTGGACCAGAACAACGAGTTCCCCGGCGAGGCGGTGCGCAAGCTGGGCGAGCTGGGCCTGATGGGCATCCCCTACCCCGTGGAGTACGGCGGCGCAGGGCTGGACGCCATCAGCTACGCCATCGCCGTGGAGGAACTGTCCCGGGTGGACGGCGGGACCGGCGTCATCCTGTCCGCCCACGTGTCCCTGGGCTCCTGGCCCATCTTTGCCTTCGGCACCGAGGAACAGAAGCAGAAATACCTGGTGCCTCTGGCCAGGGGGGAGAAGATCGGCGCCTTTGGCCTGACCGAGCCCAACGCCGGCTCCGACGCCGGCGGCACCGAGACCACCGCCGTGGACAAGGGAGACCACTACCTCCTCAACGGCGGCAAGATCTTCATCACCAACGCCCCCAAGGCGGACACCTATGTGGTCTTCGCGGTGACCTCCCCGGACATCGGTACCCGGGGCATCTCCGCCTTCATTGTGGAGAAGGGGTGGAAGGGCTTTGAGTTCGGCGACCACTACGACAAGATGGGCATCCGTTCCTCCTCCACTGCCGAGCTGATCTTCAACGACGTGAAGGTGCCCAAGGAGAACCTGCTGGGCAAGGAGGGCGAGGGCTTCAAGATTGCCATGGCCACCCTGGACGGCGGGCGCATCGGCATCGCGGCCCAGGCTTTAGGCATCGCCCAAGGGGCTTTTGAGCAGGCGCTGGAGTACTCCAAGGAGCGCGTCCAGTTCGGCAAGCCCATCGCCGCCCAGCAGTCTCTGGCCTTCAAGCTGGCGGACATGGCCACCAAGCTGCGCTGCGCCCGGTTCCTCATCTACTCCGCCGCCGAGCTCAAGGAGCATCATGCCCCATACGGCATGGAGTCCGCCATGGCCAAGATGTATGCCTCCGACATCGCCCTGGAGGTGACCAACGACGCGGTGCAGATCTTCGGCGGCACCGGCTACCTCAAGGGCATGGACGTGGAGCGCATGTACCGGGACGCCAAGATCACCACCATCTACGAGGGCACCAACGAGATCCAGCGGGTAGTCATCGCCTCCCACCTCATCGGCAGAATTTCCAAGGGCAGCGAGGGCGGCAGCCGGTCCGTAGCCAAGAAGCCCGCCCCCATCACCGGTGTGCGCAAGCGCCAGATCTTCCGGGACGGGGAGGCCAAGGACAAGGCCCACGCCCTGGTGGAGGCTCTGAAGAAGGACGGCCACGACTTCGCCGTGGGCATTCCCATGGACACCCCCATCAACCAGGCTGAGCGGGTGGTGTCCGCCGGCAAGGGCATTGGGGACAAGAAGAACATGAAGCTCATCGAGAACCTGGCGAAGGCCGCCGGCGCCGCTGTGGGTTCCTCCCGCCCGGTGGCCGAGACCCTGAAGTATGTCCCCCTGAGCCGCTATGTGGGCATGTCCGGTCAGAAGTTCACCGGCAACCTGTACATTGCCTGCGGCATCTCCGGCGCTACCCAGCACCTGAAGGGCATCAAGGATGCGTCCACCATCGTGGCCATCAATAAGAACGGCAACGCCCCCATCTTCAAGAACTGTGACTACGGTATTGTGGGCGACGTCAACGAGATCCTGCCCTTGCTCACCGCCGCCCTGGACACCGGGGAGAAGCAGCCCGCGCCCCCCATGGTGAAGATGAAGCGGCCCCCCGCCCCCAAGCCCGAGCCCATCGGTCCCCGGTACGTCTGCGGCGGCTGCGGCTACGAGTACGTCCCCGAGCTGGGGGATGAGGATTCCGAGATCGCCCCCGGCACCCTGTTTGAAAAGCTGCCTGAGGACTGGGTCTGCCCGGAATGCGCGGAGGGCAAGCATCAGTTCATCCGGGCATGAACGCAGAAGGAGGAACGAACATGTACTGCGTACGCGAAGTGACGAAAGATCTGTATTGGGTGGGCGCCAACGACCACAGGACGACTCTGTTCGAAAATATCCATCCCATCCCCAGGGGCGTCTCCTACAACGCCTACCTCCTGCTGGATGAGCAGAGCGTGCTCTTCGACACGGTGGATTGGTCGGCCTGCCGCCAGCTGCTGGAGAATCTGGAGCACCTGCTGGGCGAGCGGGCGCTGGACTGCCTGGTCATCAACCATATGGAGCCGGATCACGGGGCCTCCATCGAGGAGCTGCTGCGGCGCTATCCCAATCTGAAGCTCATCGCCACCGAAAAGGCCTTCATGCTTATGCGCCAGTTCGGCTTCCACGTGGACGGTCATGAGCTGGTGGAGGTCAAGGAGGGGGATACCTGCACCTTCGGCGGGCATACCGTCACCTTCATTGCCGCCCCCATGGTTCACTGG
>ERZ827492.1736-NODE-1736-length-16815-cov-3.236456_pt1 | contig 16815 bp, 11 predicted proteins | sample MGYA00519704_ERZ827492 | MGnify/ENA primary metagenome ERZ827492 (study PRJEB31778, sample SAMEA3449325) | human gut metagenome | biome: human gut; feature: human-associated habitat; material: faeces | place: United Kingdom | collected 2010/2012 ...
CTTCTGGATGTCGCTGCCGGACAGCCCGGCGTCGCTCATGGCCTGGCGCACGGGGCCGGCGGTGGCCTCCACCAGATGGGCGGTGAGCTGGTCGAACTTAGCCCGGGTCAAGGTGAGCTCCATGTGCTTGGGCCCGGTGGCGTCGGCGGTGATATAGGGCAGGTTGATGGAGGTGGAGGTGACGCCGGACAGCTCGATCTTGGCCTTCTCCGCAGCCTCCTTCAGCCGCTGCATGGCCACTTTATCGCCCGTCAGGTCGATACCCTCGGTCTTCTTGAACTCGGCGGCCATCCAGTCCATGACGCACTTATCAAAGTCGTCGCCGCCCAGGCGGTTGTTGCCGGCGGTGGCCAGCACCTCGATGACGCCGTCGCCCACTTCCAGCACGGACACGTCGAAGGTACCGCCGCCCAGGTCGTACACCATAATCTTCTGGTCGGACTCCTTATCCACGCCGTAGGCCAGAGCCGCAGCGGTGGGCTCGTTGATGATCCGCTTCACATCCAGGCCGGCGATCTTGCCGGCGTCCTTGGTGGCCTGGCGCTGGGCGTCCGTGAAGTAGGCGGGGACGGTGATGACCGCCTCGGTAACGGTCTGGCCCAGGTAGGCCTCGGCATCCGCCTTCAGCTTCTGCAGGATCATGGCGCTGATCTCCTGGGGTGTGTACTTCTTACCGTCGATGTTCACCTTGTAGTCCGAGCCCATCTCCCGCTTGATGGAGATGACGGTCCGGTCAGGATTGGTGATAGCCTGGCGCTTGGCTACCTGGCCCACCATGCGCTCGCCGTCCTTGGAGAAGGCGACCACAGAGGGGGTGGTGCGGTTTCCTTCCGCGTTGGGGATGACGACAGCCTCGCCGCCCTCCATCACGGCCACACAGGAGTTGGTGGTACCTAAGTCAATGCCGATAATCTTAGACATAATGAATTCCTCCTAAATATATGAAAAAGTGTATTTTACAAAGTAGATGGTGTCACGCTCCGCCTGTTCGCGACGCCCGGCTTCCCTCTGACTCGGACTGGTCTGCGGGCCGCCTTGCGGCCCTCCGCTCGTCCTCGCTTCAGTCCATCCGGGCTGCTCACGACGGCTCCGCGCTTCTGTTTCAATTGGCTACTTTCACCATAGCGAAGCGGATAACCTTATCCCCACAGGTGAAACCCTGCTGGAAGACCTCCACCACAGTATTCTCACCTGCAGATTCATCCTCCACGTGCATCACCGCGTTGTGACAGTTGGGATCAAAGGTTTCTCCCAAGGCCGGAATCACTTCCACGCCCAGCTTGGTCAGCACGTCCTGGAGTCCTTTCATGGTCATCTCCACGCCCTTGGCGTAGGCCTCGTCGCTGGTCTCCTGCTTCAGGGCCCGCTCCAGGTTGTCGTACACGGGAAGGAAGGCGGCCACGGTGTCCGCCTTGGCTTGGGTCCAGGCCGACTCCTTTTCCTTGGCCGTGCGCTTGCGGTAGTTGTCATACTCGGCAGCCAGCCGGAGGTATTGGTCCTCCTTCTCCGCCAGAGCCGTCCTGGCCGCCTGGAGCGCGGAGCTTTCCGCCTCCTGGGCCGGCTGATCCTCTCCGGACGCGGCGGTCTCTGGGGTCTGGGCGGCAGTTTCCTTCTCCGCCTCCTGCCGGGATGCTTTCTCTTTGTCTTTCCTCTTTTCAGACATGGAATGCTATTCCTCCTTTTCCGGCTTGCCCGGAGGCAGCTCGGTCTGTCCAAACAGCTTGCTCAGGCCATCCGCCACATAGGACAGCTTGGCGGCCACCTTGGCGTAGTCCATCCGAGTGGGACCGACCACGCCGATGACCCCCTTCATGCCGTCCCCGATGTCGTAGCTGGCCAGCACCACACTGGTATCCTTCAGCTCCTCGGCCACATTTTCCGGGCCGATGAGGATCTTGGTGTTGTCGTCTCCCATGGCGGGCAGGGGAAGGGACTGGGCCAGGGCCTGCTCCTCAGCGAGGTAGGTCATCAGCTTCTGCGCCTTGCCCACATCCTGATACTCGGGATGGTCCAGGATGTGGCTGGTCCCCGCAGTATACACCGCGCTGTGCTCCAAGCTCTCCAGCACCTCCATGGCAAAGGACACCACTAGGGAGATCAGCCCATAGGAACTGCCGGCGGCGTGTTCCGCCACCCGCATCAGCTCAGGGGTAAGCTCATCCAAAGTCTTGCCCACAAAAGAAGTGTTGAGCAGGGTGGTGAGCAGCTGCAGCTGGGGTTCGGACAGGTCCACTGGCAGGCGAATGAGTTTATTGCGCACCACGCTGCTGTCCGTCATGACCACCACGATGAAGGAATTTCCGTCCACCAGAATCAGGTCGAACCGGCGGATGGTCACCTTACGGGCATTGCCCGCCAGGGCAAAGGCCGGATAGTTGGTCAGCTGGGACACCATGCGCCCCGCCTGGTCAATGACCTTGTCCAGTTCCCGCATCTTCAGATGCAGGGCTTCGTTGATCTGTCTCGTCTCCTCCAGGCTCAACCGCTGCTCCTGCATCAGCTCGTTGACGTACAGTCGGTAGCCCTTGGGGGAGGGGATTCGCCCCGCAGAGGTATGGGGCTGCTCCAGATAGCCCTGCTCGGTCAGGTCGGCCAGCTCGTTGCGGATGGTGGCGGAGGACACATTCAGGTCGGCCAGCTCCATCAGCGCTTTGGACCCTACCGGCTCTGCCGTTCGGATATAGCTTTCCACCACGGCACGCAAAATTTTCTTTTTGCGTTCGGTCAGTTCCATCGCTGAACCTCCCCTCCTCTGATTTAGCACTCATCTTCCCCGAGTGCTAAACATAATGTACCACCGGAAGGTCGAAATGTCAATAGTCCAGTTGTAAACGAAATGTGAATGTTTCCCCTGCAAAAATGGCGCATCTTTTTCGCAGCCGCACCGTTAGATTGCTAAAAGTTTTCTCTCCTCTTCTGTTGCGCATGAAAGAAATGCTTTCCTTTCGCCCGGTTTCGTAGTATGATAGAGGATACTTAAAATACCGCTCCATTTTAGAAATCACATGTTGTTCCATTCGCACAGGAGGCTGTCATGAACAGTTTGCTCTCATCGCTGCCCGGCCTTGCCTTATCTGCGTCCCCCGCCCCCTCCCAGAGTGGAGGGTTGGCGGCCGTGTGGGACGCTGTCTCCTATGGCCTGTCCTGGTTCTTTGGCAATCTGGCCCCCGCCGCTGTCTGGGTGCTGGTGGCCTTGGCCGTCTGTCTGGCCTTTTTCCTCTACTACTGGCACTGTCTCAAACCCCGGCCCCACTCCCTGGAGTGGATCGCCATGGCGGAGACCCGGGCCAGGCCCCGGCAGATGACCCTCACCCTGAAGCGCCATCCCTTCCGGCGAGGGGACGTGCTGCCCATGCTGGTGATCACGTTGGTCTATGCCGCCACCGCCTTCTTCCGCCTGGGTGACTTCGACGTGCCCCAGACTTACACCGTTTTCCAGGACGACACCGCCTTCACCTTCTCCTTCAGCCAACCGGTAACGGTGGACAAGATCTCCTACTACACCACCCTGGGTTCGGGCAATTATCGGCTGGAATACTCCACGGACAACGGGGAAAGCTGGGAGCGGATCACGCTGGACCAGGCCTATAACACCCTGCTGAAGTGGGAGGTAGTGGACCTGACCCAGCCCGGAGAGGATGAGGAGGAGGCCCACGGCACCATCACCGCCAGCCTGTGGCGGATTTCCGCAGGTTCGGTACAGCGATACGAGGGCCTCTGGCTGGCGGAGCTGGCCCTGTGGCACGAGGGGCAGCCCCTGGTCCCCCAGTACGTGTCCTCCGGGGGGGAGGCTCTGTTTGACGAGTCTGACGTATGGGCGGACAAGGCCACCTACATGAACTCGTCCTACTTTGATGAGATCTACCACCCCCGCACCGCTCTGGAGCACCTGAACAATATCTATCCCTACGAGGTGTCCCACCCACCCCTGGGCAAGCTCATCATCGCCGCCGGCGTCTGGCTGTTCGGCATGACCCCCTTTGGCTGGCGGTTCATGGGCACCCTGTTCGGCGTGCTCATGCTGCCTGTGCTCTACGTATTCCTGAAAAACCTGTTCGGCAAGACTCCTATCGCCGTGTGCGGCACCTGCCTGTTCGCCTTTGACTTCATGCATCTGGTGCAAACCCGCATCGCCACCATCGACACCTATGGGGTGTTCTTCATCTTAGTGTCCTACTACTTCATGTACCGGTGGCTGACGGTGCCCGCCGGCACCAGGCTGCGCAAGTCCGTCCCCTCCCTGTTCCTGTGCGGGCTGTTCTGGGGCATCGGCTGCGCCAGCAAGTGGACGGTGGTATACGCCGGGGTGGGGCTGGCCCTGCTGTGGCTGCTGGGGTTGATCTTCAAGGGCCGGGAATGGCGGAAGCTGGCCGCCGCCCAGGAAGACTCTGCGGATCTCTCCCCCGCCCTGCCCCGGTTCGGCGCCCACGTGGCCGGAACCATTGCGCTGTCTGTAATCTTTTTCGTTATCATTCCCGTCTGTATCTATGTGGCCGCCTATATCCCCTATGAGACCGCGGCAGCAGCCCGGGATGGGACGGTCTTCTCCTTCCCGCACCTGCTGTCCATCGTGTGGGACAACCAGGTGTTCATGCTCACCTACCACCAGGGGGTACACACCCCCCACCCCTACGAGTCCTACTGGTACCAGTGGATCTTCGACGGCCGACCCATCCTGTACTACCGGGACCTGGACTACGCCAATACGGAGGGAATCAAGAGCCTGTTCGCCTCCTTCAACAATCCCCTGGTGTCCTGGTGCGGCCTGGCCAGCTTCTTCGCCGTGCTCATCCAGACCATCCGCCGCAAGAGCGGCAAGGGGCTGTTCATCGTCATCGCCACCCTGTCCCAGTTCGTCCCCTGGCTGTTCATCGGGCGCATCCTGTTCGCCTACCACTATTTCCCCACCATCCTGTTTTTGGTGTTCGCCATCACCTACCTGATGAACGACATGTTTACCCGGCGGCGCAGGGGCTACCGGCTGGCGGTGTACGGCTTCACCGGGTGTACCGTGGGGCTGTACGCCCTGTTCTACCCCGCCCTCACCGGCCTGTATATGCCCTTGTGGTACAGTCAGGCCTTCCTGCGCTGGCTGCCCAGCTGGCCGCTTTAGTCTTTTGAACTGCCCGAAGGACAGTTCAAAAGAAGTTTTGCGGTCCCCGGCGTCGCACTCGCCGCAAAGGGCACGGCTCGCACGCTTGGGGACCGAGAAGTGTTTTCGGCCAGGTACACGCCCCGGCCGAAAACAGATTGCAATTCCTATTCCCATTTTTATTTTGAGGTGACCTTTTTGTACTTCTGCGACATTCACACCCACTCCCTGATCTCCCCAGACAGCGACGCCCCTCTGGCGGATATGGCCCGGCGGGCCGTGGCCCTGGGCCTGGACGAGCTGTGCGTCACCGACCATTGCGACTTAGTGGATGGCTCCGGCCGGCCGGTGAACTCCTTCGACTGGCCCGCCGCCAAGGAGCAGTTCCGCCGGGTACAGGCCCAGGTGGGCGGCAGGCTGAATCTCCGGCTGGGGCTGGAGCTGGGTTCAGCGGTGTACGACCCGGACCTGGCCCGACGCATCCTGGAGCGTGGCGCACCAGAACTGGATTTTGTGCTGGGTTCCCTCCACAACTGGCTGGGAGAGCGGGACAACATCGACCTGTACTACACCGACTACACCGGGGACCTTCCCCTGGCCCGCCACTGTGTAGAGCACTGTCTGGACCACACCTGGACCCTGGTGACCGAATGCCCCGACTGCTACGACAGTCTGGCCCACATCATCTATCCCCTGCGCTATATCCAGCGGGACGGCCTCTCCCTCACCCTGGACGGGTACGAGGAGCAGGTACGAGCCATCTTCACCCAGGTGGCCCGCACCGGCCACGCCCTGGAGGTGAACCCCTGCCGGGGCCGTAACCTGGCCGAGTGGCTGCCCCTGCTGCGCTGGTTTCAGGAGTGCGGCGGGGAGTACGTCACCCTGGGCTCCGACGCCCACCGGCCCCAGGACCTGGGCAAGGGGGTACAGGAGGCCGCCGGGCTGCTGGAGGCTGCAGGCTTCCGCTATGTGACCACCTATGAGAAGCGCCGGCCCGTGCCCCACCTATTATAATATGGAAGGAGTTTTCCCCATGAACATCTCCCTCGGCTGTGACCACGGGGCCTTCGCCCTGAAGGAGCATCTCAAGGACTACCTCACCCGCCAGGGTCACAGGGTGGTGGACTGCGGTACCCACTCCGCGGAGAGCTGCGACTACCCCCTCTTTGCCCGGGCCGCCGCCCAGAAGGTGGCCGACGGCGAGTGCGACCGGGGCATCGTGCTGTGCACCACCGGCATCGGCGTGTCCATCACCGCCAACAAGGTCAAGGGCGTCCGGTGCGCCCTGTGCCGGGACCTGCTCTCCGCCCAGCTCACCCGGCAGCACAACGACGCCAACATGTTGGCCCTGGCCGGGGGCTTCACCGGCCCCTTTGAGGCCGAGCGCCTGGTGGACGCCTTCCTCACCGCCGAGTTTGAGGGCGGCCGGCACCAGCGCCGGGTCAATCTGGTCATGGAGACGGAATCCCTGTGAGCTTCCCCTGGTTTCAGGTTCAGTCGCTGGAGCCGGATACCTATGTCATCAGCGAGTGGAACCACTGGGAGCAGACTCACTGCTACCTGCTTCTGGGCCGGGAGCGAGCCCTGCTCATCGACACCGGCTTGGGGGTGGCCCCCCTTCGCCCGGTGGTGGACTCCCTCACCAATCTGCCGGTGACCGCCGTACTCACCCACGCCCACTGGGACCACATCGGCTCCCTGGGGGAATTTGACCGCCGCCTGGCCCATCCCCTAGAGGCCCCCTGGCTGTCCGACTCCTTCCCCCTGCCTCTGAGCATCGTGAAGGCCAACCTGCTCCGGGAGCCCTGCCCCTTTCCGCCGGAATTTGACCCGGAGCACTACGCCATTTACCAGGAGGGCGTCACCGGAGTCATCGAAGACGGCCAGACATTCGACCTGGGCGGGCGCACCGTCACCGCCCTGCACACGCCGGGGCACTCCCCCGGCCACCTGTGCTACTGGGAGGAAGGGCGAGGCGCTCTCTACTCCGGCGACCTGCTCTACCAGGGCAAGCTGGACCTGTTCTACCCCACCACCGACCCCGCCGCCTTTCTCCCCTCGGCACAGCGGGTGGCGGCGCTGCCCATCCAGACTATCCGCCCCGGGCACTTCAGCCTGGACGTCTCCCCGGCGCTGGCCCAGGACGTGCTGGCCGCCGCCCAATCCCTGCGGGAGGAGGGCAAACTGCGCCACGGCGCGGGTCTCTTCCCCTTCCATGGGTTTTCCATCCACCTGTGAGCGCAGCTTTCCGTCTTTCTCCGGCCATGGGCCCGGAATCCTTGTGGTTTTGCCCTTGACAACCGCCCCGCCCGGTGATACACTACCCTCGTCAAAACGGCAAGGACGGAGACGAGCCCGCAGCGCCCCGGACAGAGAGAGACCCGCTTGGTGGAAGGGTCTTGCGGCAGGCGGCGGGCGGTACCACTCCCGAGCCGCCCGGGACGACCGGGACGGGGCCGCCCGTTACAGCGGTCATAAGCGGCAAGTGATCACGTTTCGCCTGTTCGCGACGCGCGGCTTCCCTCCGCCTCGGGCTGGTGTCCGGGCCATGCGGCCCTCCCCTCGCCCTCGCTCTGGTCCATCCGCGCTGCTCACGACGGCTCAAACGTTTCTTGCAAGCAGGGTGGAACCGTGGGACGTATGATTGACGCCTCACCCCTGGATCTTCAGGGGTGAGGCGTTTTTTGACTTCTTACCCCTCCCGTATGTAGGGGGCGGCGCCTTCGCCGCCCCGCATCCCCATCCCGGGCCGCCGAGGGCGGCGGCCCCTACTCTATCAGGAGGTATTACCATGAGTGAAGAGAACAAAAACAACGAATTTACCTTTGAAAATCCGGAGTACCGCCACACCTACTGGCACACCTGCTCCCACATCCTGGCCCAGGCCATGAAGCGGCTCCACCCGGAGGTGAAGCTGGCCATCGGCCCGGCCATCGACAACGGCTTCTACTATGACTTTGACACCCCCGAGCCCTTCACCGAGGACCAGCTGGCCGAGCTGGAAGCCGAAATGCGCAAGATCTGCAAGGAAAAATTGAAGCTGGAGCGGTTTGAGCTGCCCCGGGAAGAGGCCCTAAAGCTCATGGAGGAGAAGGGCGAGCCCTACAAGGTAGAGCTCATCCAGGACCTGCCGGAGGACGCCCACATCTCCTTCTATCGCCAAGGGGAGTTCACCGACCTGTGCGCCGGTCCCCACCTGGACTCCACCGGCCGGGTAAAGGGCAACGCCATCAAGCTCACCGCCTGCAATGCCGCCTACTGGCGGGGGGACTCCAACCGGCAAACCCTCCAGCGCATCTACGGCATCGCCTTCCCCAAGAAGGACGAACTGGACGAGTACCTGGCCAAGGTTGAGGAGGCCAAGCGTCGGGACCACCGGAAGCTGGGCCGTGAGTTGGGATTGTTCATGCTGCGGGATGAGGGCCCCGGCTTCCCCTTCTTCCTGCCCAAGGGTATGGCCCTGAAGAACACCCTGCTGGACTACTGGCGACAGGTTCACAAGAAGTATGGCTATGTGGAGATCTCCACCCCCATCATTCTGAACCGCCAGCTGTGGGAGCGATCCGGCCACTGGGACCACTACAAGCAGAACATGTACACCACCGTCATCGACGAAGAGGATTACGCCATCAAGCCCATGAACTGCCCCGGCGGCATGATGGTGTACGCCAGCCAGCCCCACTCCTACCGGGAGCTCCCCCTGCGGGTGGGCGAGATCGGCCTGGTCCACCGCCATGAGCTGTCCGGCGCCCTCCACGGCCTGTTCCGGGTGCGCTGCTTCAGCCAGGACGACGCCCACCTGTTCATGACCCCGGATCAGTTGAAGGATGTAATCCAGGAGACCGTCCGCCTGTTTGACGAGGTGTACTCCACCTTCGGCCTGACCTACACCATCGAGCTGTCCACCATGCCCGAGGACCACATCGGCACTGTGGAGGAGTGGGAGCACAACCAGGACATCCTGAAGAACGCCATCACTGATATGGGCAAGGAGTTCGTTATCAACGAGGGGGATGGCGCCTTCTACGGCCCCAAGCTGGACTTCCACCTGTCCGACTCCCTGGGCCGTACCTGGCAGTGTGGCACCATCCAGCTAGACTCCCAGCTGCCCGAGCGGTTCGAGTTGGAGTACACCGGCGAGGACGGCGAGAAGCACCGTCCTGTCATGATCCACCGGGTGGTGCTGGGGAGCATCGAGCGGTTCATCGGCGTCATCACCGAGCACTTTGCCGGCGCCTTCCCCGCCTGGCTGGCCCCCGTCCAGGTTAAGGTGTTGCCCGTCACTGACCGGGCGGCGGAGTACGCCGATTCCGTGGCCGCCCAACTGGACGGCATGGGCTTCCGGGTGGAGGTGGACCACCGCAGCGAGAAGATCGGCAAGAAGATCCGGGAGGCTACCCTGGAGAAAGTTCCCTATATGCTGGTGGTGGGCGACCGGGACATGGAAAACGGCACCGTCTCCCCCCGGCACCGCACCGGCGAGGACCTGGGCGGCATGAGCCTGGAGCAGTTCGCCGCCCTGCTGAAGGACGAAGTGGACAGCAAGGCCATCAAGTAAAGGAACCCAGAAGGGAAGCCGCCCAACCGGGCGGCTTCCCCTTTCCCTGCTCCTGGGATAGTTCAGGCTGGCGGCGAAACCCTGATCGCGTTTTTTCGCGGAGCTTTGGGAGAGCTCAGCCCTCTCTTGCGCCCATCTCCAAAACGTGCTATCATTCCAACTTGGATTTTACCGCGTGAGGTGGAGGAAATGAACCTGAAACGAGCGGTCTGGAGCGTGCTGAAATTTGAGTTCGTTTGGAAACTCCTGACCCTGGTCATCATCAGCCCCCTGTTCGACCAGATCTACCAGACCTATGTGTCCTCGGTGGGGGTGTCCTTCAATGCCAATGTGCTGGGCACCTTCTTGAACCTGAAGGGCGGCCTCATCTTCCTGGCCCTGTTCTTCGCCGCCGGGCTGCTGGCCTTCTATGAGCTGAGCGTGGTCATCCGGCTGGTGGCTCTGTCCCGCCAGGGGGAGGTGTTCACCATCCGCCAGGTGATGAAGCACGCCCTGTGGTCCCTGGGGGCCATGGGGGGCTGGTCCGTCCTGCCCGGTTCCCTGTACTACCTGCTGCTCCTGCCCCTGGTGCAGGTGGTCTATTTCAACTCTCTGGTGCCCTCCCTCACCATCCCCTGGTTCATTTTGGGGGAGATGCAGAACTCCGCCATCGGCATCGTAGGCATGATCGCCATCTACGTCGCCTGTTACGGGCTGTATCTGCTGCTGTTCTTTGTGCCCATCCTCATGTCCTTACGGGGGGAACGGTTCGGCCAGGCAGTCAAGAGCGGCCTGGGCTGCTTTCGGCGGCTGGGCCTCAGGCGGTGGGCCGTGCTGCTGGCCGGTCTGGCCGCCTGGGTGCTGGGGGATTCGGAGCTGGCCCGGTACTGGCGGCGCAACACCCTGGCCAACACGGATTTCGACCGGTATTTCCTCAAATACCTGGTCTACTCCGAGGCCTTCCGCATCGACCTTTGCTACTGGCTGGCAACCACCCTGCTCCAGACCGTGGCCATGGCCCTCTGCCTGTACCTTATCCTCTCCTGGCTTTTGGCCAAGGAGAACCTGCGCATCCCCCTGGAGGCCCCCTGGGGGGAGGACAGCCGGATTATTCTGGCCATCTGCTCCAAGCGGTGGGCCAGCTGGAAAGCCGCCGGGAGACGGCTGTGGGCCAAAAAGCGGTGGAAGGCGGCGGCCGGAGCGGTATGCCTTCTGCTGGTGGGCTACCTGGCCGTCAACTGCTATCAGCCGCCCCTGCTCCAGGCCCCCATCGTCATGGGCCACCGGGGAAGCATTTATGGTGTGGAGAACACCCTGCCCGCAGTGGAGGCAGCGGCGGATCTTGGCGCGGACTACGCCGAGGTGGACATCCAGCTCACCGCCGACGGGGTGCCCGTGGCGGTTCACGACGCCAACCTGTGGCGGCTGGCCGGGCAGCTGGTCAACGTGTCCGACCTGACCTGGGAGGAGCTGCGGGCCCTGCCCCTCCAGGACCTCTCCAGCTACGCCTCCTCCGGCACTGTGGCCTCCCTGGAAGAGCTCATCCAGTTCTGCCTGGCCGACAGCGGCGGCATGGGTCTGCTCATCGAGCTCAAGCCGGAGTCCGGCCAGGGGGAGGCCTTGGCCCGGGCCATTCTGGAACTGGTGGAGGAATATGACTTCGGGGAACGGGCCATGTTCATGTCCCTGGACTACCCCTGCCTGACCGCCATCCATGAGGCCCACCCCGACTGGTGGGTGGGCTACTGCGCCTATGCCAGTGCCGGAGACATCGACGCCACCATCTGGCAGTATGACATCGACTTTCTGGCCGTGGAGGAGAACCTGGTGAGCAACCAGCTGGTCACCCAAGCCCGGGAGTGGGGGCTGCCGGTGTACGTCTGGACGGTATACGATACGGATAAGATGGAGCAGTATTTACAGATGGGCGTCACCGGTCTCATCAGCGACTGGCCCGACCTGGCCCTGGACGTGGTGGAGCGCTACAACGCCAGTCACGGCACCGACCAGTACCTGTGGCAGGGGGAGGGTTATCCCAAGGGGGATGCCGCCTTTTTCTGACCCCCGTTCTTCCCTCCCCCGCGCGGGTTTTCTCTCATGCGATCCCTTCCCAGAGGGCGTCCCGTTCATGGCCGGGACGCCCTCTGGTTTTTCCTGCTCCCTCGCTCCTCCTTGCGCCAGCCCCATTTCCCATGCTATAATAAGTCCAAAATATCGTACCAATTCCCCGGTATACTCAGAGGTACTAAGTTCGAGGAGGGATTGTATGGCCAGAGCCGCCAATCAGAAAAAGAAGCTGCCGGTCATTGCCGGCTTCCTGCTGCGCAGCAGCGATGAGGAACACCCCATCTCCACCACCCAGTTGCTGGAGGAGCTGGGCAAGTGGGATATCACGGCGGAGCGCAAGAGCATCTATGACGACATGGAGCAGCTGCGCCAGCTGGGACTGGACGTGCAGCTGCGCAAGGGCCGGAATGGAGGCTGGTTCGTGGGCCAGCGGGAGTTCGAGCTGGCCGAGCTGAAGCTGCTGGTGGACGCGGTGGCCTCCAGCCGGTTTCTCACCCAGCGCAAGAGCGACGCCCTCATCCACAAGCTGGAGTCCCTGGCCTCCGTCCACCAGGCCCGGCAGCTCCAGCGCCAGGTCTATGTGGACCGGCGGGCCAAGACCATGAACGAGCACATCTTCTACAATGTGGACAAGCTGCACACCGCCATTGCCGTCAACCGGGAGGTCACCTTCCGCTATTTTGAGTACAACATGCGCAAGCAGAAGGTCTACCGCCGGGACGGGGAGCGGTACCGGGTCACCCCCTTCGGGCTGATCTGGGACAGCGAGAACTACTACCTGGCGGGCTGGGACGAGCTCCGGCAGGACCTGCGCCACTACCGGGTGGATAAGATGGACGGCATCGTAATCACCGCTATCCCCGGCAGCGATCGGAAGGAGTGGGACCCCGAGGGCTATGCCCGGCGGCACTTCGGCATGTATGCCGGGCGGGCGTGCCGCCTCACCCTGCGGTGCGCCGCCTCCCTGGCCGGGGTGGTGCTGGACCGGTTCGGCCAGGACGCCATCCTGATCCCCGACGGGGAGGATTTCTTCACTGTCACCGTGGAGCTGGTGGTCAGCCCACCCTTCTGGGGCTGGCTGTTCGGCCTGGGGGATGGGGTGGAGGTGCTCTACCCCCAGTGGGCTGCCCAGGAGTTCCGGCAGCGGCTGGAGGAGTTCCTGGCCAGCCCGGAGACCCACGAAGCGCTGAAGCGGCGGGCCGCAGAGAGTGCGGAGCAGTTCTCCGCCCAGCGGTTTGCCCAGCGGGTGGAGCGCATCTATCAGATGCAGCTGGCCCGGCGGGCGGCCAGCTGTGCAACGCCTTTGATCTGGTGCGGCTGCACCTGTTCACGCCGGGCGGCACGGACCCGGACGGCGCGCATGTGGGCGACGAAAAGGACTCCGTGCGCCGGATGCAGGCGTATGCCGCGCAGGACGAAGCCACCCAGCGCATGCTCTCCGAGGAGCGCCGCAGGCAGGCGGCGCAGGCAAACAGCACAAATCCTGCCGCCAGCACCGCGATGCTCAAATACCGCTCATAGGAGGCCATGCGCACCGCCTCGTCCTCATAGAACTTGAATACATATGTAAGTCCCGTCCCAGCGATGTACAGGGCCGTCGCGGCAAAGACCACCCAGGCCGTGCGTCTGAGGCGCAGGGCCTGCTTGCTCTCTCGCACCGCGCCATACAGAAGCGCAAACCCTGCGCCGATGAGCACAAAGGCCAGAAAATAGCTGATGCTCATATCCGAGTCGCCCACGGGCACGATGGCTTCAAAAAATTTGTAGAGAAAATTGCGCAGTGTGGTACGCCGCCATGCACCCTCCGGCGAGAGCAACACGCTCAAACTGACCGGATCGGAGAAGGTGGCCTGCGCCGCCGCGCCCATGACCGTTGCATATGCGCTCCATGTGAGGCGCGCCGCCGCCACGCAGACAAGCGGCCACAACGCGCGCCGGGCCGCATTTCCGCGCGCAAGAGCCGGTTCGCTTCCCTGCGTGCGCAGGCATGCGTAAGCCGCCGCAACCCCGGCCAACGCGTAGAGGAGTCCCGCATCCTTGCACAGCGTCAGTACCGCCAGCGACGCGCACAGCGTCAGCAGCGAAAAGCGATCCCGCACGGAAAACAGCAGCGGCCACGCGCAGGCGAAGCCACCCAGCACACCCACCATCATATCCGCATGCAAAAGGTCCAGCCCGCGCGGAAAGGCAGCGAGCACGCACAGCGGCACACCCGCTGCCAGGGCCAGCCATTCCAGCGGACGCCTCAGCCGCGCCCCGCGCAGGAAGGGCATGAAGAACGCGAGCATCAGGCACTGGTAGCTGGTGAACAACAATCCCTCGTCAAACCCGCCGCCCAGCAGCCCGTTGACCGTCTGGGCGAGGTACTGCCACAGGGGCAGCGCCGGCGGATAGGACGCAAAGAGCGACCGCGCGGCCGCATCGGCGGGCAGCACGCCCTGCAGCGTCATGATTTTGACCGCGTCAGCCCAATAGGTGAACTCATCCCAGGTATGCACGGGCTTGCCCGCGTTCGCTACCAGCGACGCCAGGCACAAAAGCACGTAGATCAGCGCCGCCGGGGTAAGCAGCCGCCCCAAAAGCGCACGCAGGCCGCGCCTTTTCACCGCCAGGACCAGCGCGGCCGGCAGGCACGCGGCACACAGCCCCAGCGCCACCAGCGCCCCCGCGCGCAGCAGGCCCGCCAGCGCAAAGGCATACATCATCAGCACAATCGCGCACGCGGCCAGCGGCACCACTTCCTCCAGCCTTCTTTGAAACAGCTCACAAAAGAGCGAGCAAGCGCACACGAGCAAAACCAGCATCACCAGCGCAGCCATAAAACCCCTCCCCGTTTTCCTTATCCTACCATCCCGCGCACTGCCCGTCAACCGCTTGCACATTCCAAAAACCGTGCTACAATAGGGGACATTCCGACTTTTTCCATGAGGAGATCTGCCATGCGAACGCTGCTTCCCTTTCTAAACCCCTACCGCAAGGAATGCGTGCTTGCCCCGCTGTTCAAGCTTCTGGAAGCGGTGCTGGAGCTGTTTGTGCCCCTCATCATGGCCGCCATCATCGACAACGGCATCCAGGCGCGCGACACGGGCTACGTGCTGCGCATGGGCCTTGGGCTGGTGGGGCTGGGGCTGCTGGGCCTTGTCAGCTCCGTCACCGCGCAGTTTTTTGCCGCCAAGGCGGCGGTGGGGTTTGCCGCGAAGCTCAAAAGCGCGCTCTTTCGGCACATCCAGGGGTTGTCCTACACCGAGCTGGATACCCTGGGCACCGCTACGCTCATCAACCGCATGACCACCGACATGAACCAGGTGCAGACGGGCGTGAACATGATGCTGCGCCTGCTTCTGCGCTCGCCCTTCGTGGTGATCGGCGCGATGGTGATGGCCTTCACGGTGGACGCCCGGACCGCGCTGATCTTCCTGGCGCTGATCCCGCTGCTTGCGCTTGCGGTGGCGGGCATTATGCGCCTCACGCTGCCCGGCCACCGCAAGGTCCAGGGCCAGCTGGACCGGGTGCTTGTCCATACCCGCGAAAACCTGTGCGCGTGCTGCGCGCCTTTGGCAAGCAGGAGAGCGAGCAGGCGGCCTTCGACGGGGATAACCAGCTCCTGTGCCGCATGCAGCGCCGCGTGGGCGCCCTGTCGGCGCTGATGAACCCGCTGACCTATGTGCTGGTCAACGGCGCGCTGGCGGCGCTTCTGTGGAGCGGCGCGATTGAGGTGCAGGCCGGGCTGCTCACGCAGGGCGCGGTGGTGGCGCTGGTCAACTATCTTTCGCAGATTCTGGTGGAGCTGGTCAAGTTCGCAAACCTGATCGTGACCATCACCAAATCCATCGCGTGTGCAGGCCGCATCGAAAGCGTGCTGAATACGCGCGCCTCCATGCCCATGCCCGCCTCCCCCACCGCCGCCGACCAAAGCGCGGAAACCTGCGTGCGCTTTGAGGACGTATCGGCCCGCTATCAGGGCGCGGGCGCGGATTCGCTGTCGCATATCAGCTTTGCGGCGGGTCACGGGGAGACCGTGGGCATCATCGGCGGCACGGGCTCGGGCAAAACCACGCTGGTCAACCTGATACCCCGTTTTTACGACGTTTCGGCGGGGCGCGTGCTGGTGGACGGCGTGGATGTCAGGGAGCAGAGCACCGAAGCCCTCCGGCAGAAAATCGCCGTGGTGCCGCAAAAGGCGGTGCTGTTTGAGGGAACCATCCGAGACAACCTGCGCTGGGGGGATCTCTCCGCCACGGACGAGGACCTTTGGCGCGCGCTGGAGGCCGCGCAGGCCGCCGAGGTGGTGCGCGCCAAGCCCGGCGGTCTGGACGAAATGGTGGAACAGGGCGGACGCAATCTCTCCGGCGGACAGCGCCAGCGCCTGACCATCGCCCGTGCGCTGGTGCGCCGGCCCGAGATCCTCATTCTCGACGACAGCGCCTCTGCCTTGGACTACGCCACCGACGCGGCGCTGCGCAAATCGCTGCGCGCGCTGGACTGGCCGGTGACGGTGTTCATCGTGTCGCAGCGGGCCAGCTCCATCCGCCACGCGGACGTGATTCTGGTGCTGGACGACGGCGAGCTGGCCGGCCTGGGCACGCATGACGAGCTGCTCAAAACCTGTCCCGTCTATCAGGAAATCTACTTTTCTCAGTACCCCAAGGAGGCCGTGTGATGAAAACGACGTCATCCCGTAAGGACACGCTTCGGGGCGTGCTGGGCTATGTGGGGCGTTACCGCGGATACCTTGTGGCCTCGCTGGCGCTGTGCGTCATCACCGTGGCCAGCACGCTGTATGTGCCCATTCTCACCGGCAATGCGGTGGATTTGCTGCTGGGGCCCGGCGCGGTGGATTTTGCGGCGCTGTGGCCCATTCTGGCGGGGATTCTGGCGCTGGTGGCCCTGACGGCCCTGGCCCAGTGGCTCATGGGGCTTTGCAACAACCGCCTGACCTACTGCACCGTGCGGGACATCCGCCATGACGCCTTTGCCCATATCCAGCGCCTGCCCCTGTCCTATCTGGACCGGCAGCCTACGGGCGACGTGGTCAGCCGCGTCATCGCGGACGTGGACCAGTTCGCCGACGGCCTGCTGATGGGCTTCACGCAGCTGTTCACGGGCGTTCTGACCATCG
>ERZ827492.1739-NODE-1739-length-16803-cov-5.683305_pt1 | contig 16803 bp, 18 predicted proteins | sample MGYA00519704_ERZ827492 | MGnify/ENA primary metagenome ERZ827492 (study PRJEB31778, sample SAMEA3449325) | human gut metagenome | biome: human gut; feature: human-associated habitat; material: faeces | place: United Kingdom | collected 2010/2012 ...
ACCTCAGCACCGTCACCACCTGACAGACCCACCCACACCAAACAGCGAAAGGCCAGGTTTTTGCATCGATAGGCCATCAACAGAGACAAGAAAACAGCATCGATAGGCCATCAACGAATCGGCGGGATTACACCGATATGCCACTATCCGATGCAACGGGTTCTGCACCGATAGGCCACTACCTCAGAAAAAGATAGAACGTCAGCCCGTTCTCGAAGCCGAAAAGCTCCCATATACAACCAAACTGCACCGATAGGCCACTACGTGTGGGACGAAATCCACGAATCAACTTCAAAAAAATTGGGAAACTGCACCGATAGGCCACGTGTCGATACAGCGATATGCCATCAGCTTCAAAACCGACTGCATTAAGCACTGATCTGCATCAGTGAATAGGGTGGGACGATTGGTGGCCTATCGCTGCCAATCGCCCCGTCCCTCGTCCAAAGCACGCCGTTCCGCCTTGGGTGGGACGGACGTTGGCGACGGGTGCAGGATGATGCCGTCCCGGGTGGTTTCCACGTTCGCGGCGGGATATACGTCGTGGATTTTCTTCAATGCTTCACGGAACTTGGCTTTGAACACGCGGCGTTCCTTGATGCTGTCGCCGAAACGTCCGTGCAGCCAATCCCAATCCAATGTGAGGTCGTGACGCAGGTTGCGGAATGTTCCGGTCAGCCACACGTACACGTCGTAGGGGAGAACGGATTTGCCGGACAGCAGGTAGTTGGTGGCACGGGTGTCGAATGGTGCCGACTCCTGGGCGAGCCTGTCCCACACTTCATCGGTGAGAATAAACTTGGCGCCGCTGAAATCCTGATTATTGTTATCGTTCAGGAAGCTGACGGCCTTCACCATCTGCATGTTCACGGAGTCGAACCGATCCCGGTTGCCCGCAAACCCGGTTTTCTGCCTGATGCTGATATGACAGTACAGGAGACGGCGCAACTGTTCCTGCAAACGTTTCGATGACTGTCCTCCACGGGGTATGCCGAGCTCTTCGGACAACTGGTACATGCTGGGAATCGTGATGGTGTGCTGCGACGGGTCAACGGTCGGGGTTTTCCTCGTTCCCGCAGAGCGAATCTGCTTTGCCATCCACGCCATCAATAGTCGGGGATATTTCCCGTAGGGGAAGTCCCTTGACCTGGTGAGGCTATCGATACCGGCTTCGAGGATGTATTCGACGGTACTGTTGTCTTTGCTGACGAAGTCGGTGCCTTCCGCCGGGGGAGTGGCGGGGAAAAGGGTGCTGGTGAGGATGCTGTGCCCGTACCAGATTTCCTTACTGTCCGGCAAACGGTTTTCGATGTCTGAGATCGTGGCTACCCGGTCGAGCACGAGGTCGGTTGAATGGGTAGCTGGTTTCGTGTTGTCCGGACTGTTGTTGGTCATGGTTCTCTATGGTAGCGGCAATCAGCGGAATACGAAAAAACGATGTTTGGTGGCGCTTGTCCGGGTTTTCCCCGGTGCGACACGCCGTATATTAAACATATTTTGTTGTTATTAACCGTTGATATTTCAACATTTTGGCTTGTTTATAGGGTTTCTCTTTTTGACAGCATCAAAATACTTGTTATACTGAATGTGTCCACATAGAAATGAAAGAGGTTCAAGGATCCATCAAATCGGATCATTTCTTCGACTTCTCTCAAGACTGCAATCCGACAAAAGCGGATCATCCCGGAGCAAGACCGGGGCAGTCGCGAAGCATCCTGCGTAGGAAGCCAACCACTACACCACGCACGTGATGCGGACGCTTGAAAACCGAAGAGAGACACCAAAAAACATTCTTGTCCAAGGCAACTCTAGCCCGCATGGGCGTGAGGACAAGACCTTGGATCATACGCCACCCCTGCAAGGTGGCAGCAGTAAAGACATGGGTTGAATAGCTGTTGTTCACGCCATCCGACCCATATCATTGGGGCTGACAGGCTTTCGATAGCCTGCAGGAAACCATTTGCTACGTGCCGGAGGCCGGCAAGGACAACCGTCATCAACCTTGCCACAAGAACGAACGCCAACACCGTTTCTTCTTCCCGTTTCACCCTCGCAGCGTGAAACCCGATTCTGACCCCATTGCCGATTAACAGGCCAGAATCGGAAAACTTTGAATCGGACTGGTCGGACAGTCGGACGATGGATTCGCCTGGCCAGTACATGAACATCGTCTACAAGCCGTGCGGGTTCGCCGAACGCACCCGTCCACGGATGAGCGTCAAGCGTCGGACACGCACGTGATGGCAAGCAATGGTTGACGGCAGGCTAGACCCGGGTTCGATTCTCGGCAGCTCCACGACCCTGATCCATCTCCCATGAGCTTGTGCAGACCCACGGTCTGCGGGCACAGATGAACCGGGCACGGTACGCATCGCACCGTGACGGGCAAAAGCGATGCACCGGTGGCGTGGCCCAGCGGCGACGGCAGCAGACTGTAACTCTGCGACAAGGAAACACCGGAGGTTCGAGTCCTCCCGCCACCACTATCCGCCTGGTTGCAAACAGGCGGATTAACAGGTAGCGGCGCCTTCAAGGCCGTGCTGTGGTTTTCGTTTGCACACAGTATCTAAACAACAAACGGATTTTATCCGCTGTCAGGCCAGTCTCATTAGTCTGACAGCGAACGGTAAAAGCCGGAATGATACGCGCCATGAGACGACGCGTTCCGGCCGGCTTCGTAGCTCAAACGGCGGAGCATGCATGGTTGGTGGTTCGAATCCACCCGGAGCCACGTTTTTGACAGGTCTTACAACCGGAGAGTCGAGGACTGTGAAGAAAAACTGGAAGAGCGTGCAAATCCTAGGTCGCACGCTTGGAAGGGGAGGTTTCGCAGGAGGTTAGGAAAACCGGTGGAGACAGTCTAAACACGCGAAAGAATCAAGATGAAAGCATCGTGGTACTGGCTTAAGACGGTGCCAGAATCTGAGGGAATCGCGTTTAATAGGGCACGTACGTAGCTGGTAAGCCACGGAGTCCTGTCAAAAATATCGGATTGTGGCGCAGTTTGGTAGCGCACGTGCTTTGGGAGCATGGGGTCGCAGGTTCGAATCCTGTCAATCCGACTCGCATGGGAATATCGTTTCCCATGGACCCGACCTGAGAGGGCAGATCAGGCAGTATGGTCGGCATTGCCGGCCAGCGGAATCAATACATCCGTGACCACTGGCAAGAAGGGTCGAAGAGCGTTGGAGGATGAAGGTATCCAAACCTTTTCCCTCGGTGTAATTCCAAGGGCATCCACTCGGAAGCCGGCCATCCTCTTTCGGCTGGCGGACTATACGTCACCGCCGTGCGACGTATCCGAAAAAAGCACGGCCATGCGGATGTGGTGCAGTGGTAGCACGCCTGCTTCCCAAGCAGGAAACCGCGGGTTCGAACCCCGTCATCCGCTCTATCCGGGAAACCAAGACACTGGATCTAATCCAATACTGGGACTCGTAACCGTCCTTTCCATGTGGACGCTTCCGGAGAAAACATGGACGAACAGCCTCGGCATGGGCACGCAGCGTCAAGGAATAAGGAAACATGCCATCGCCCCGGTAGCTCAGAGGAAGAGCAGGTGCCTTTTAAGCACTGGGTCCGGATATCGTAATTCCGTCGGGGCACGATGCTTGGTAAATCGCCGAGCATAAGCGCATCAATCTATTATCGGATAGGCTGCGGCAACTTCTTCTTCCGGCCGCGCGCGAAACAAGGGAAGGAAAACACACAGTGCGACGGACCAGGGAAGGGCCTATAACCCAGATCCCATAACAGTCCGTCGTACGGCGCCTCTGTAGCTTAAACGGTAGAGCAACGGTCTGAAGCACCGTGGATGCTGGTTCGATTCCGGACGAAGGCACGAAGCAATCCGTCTGATCAATGGGTTGCTTTATGGGAGTGGCCGAACAGGCACATCGGAAACGAGGTGTCAAGGCGAGCATGGCCCGGCAGGGTGGTTTGCGACCGAACATGCGGCACATCCAGAGGGGATCTCAGATGATCTCGTTTGTCCTCGATGTTGATGGTAAAAACCAATCCATCCTCCCGCTTCCCTCCATCCGCCTCTCGGGGTGAATGGGGAGGACGCTCTTCTTGCAGCAATGGTACCCGGAGCGACATCAATGAGGACCATGCCGAACACGGCCCGGCACAGGCGTACGTCGTTAAAGGAACGAAATGTGCCATCGCCCTCGTAGCTCAATCGGATTCAGAGCGTTGGTCTACGGAACCAGAGGTTGCGGGTTCGGACCCCGCCGAGGGCACTCGGAGCAGGAAGCTATTCCGCTGCCTATCTTCGGCTTCCTGCTCCACATGCGTCGGTAGCTTAACGGCAGAGTACCGGTCTCCAAAACCGGTGGGTGTGAGGTCGAGACTCACCCGACGCGCCAGGACGGTACTGTTTGGCTCCTTAGTCACTCACGGATTCGTCAAGCCGAATGATACCGTCCCATTCTTCCCCATGACCGGCATCCCATTCTTCCCCTCTCTTTCGGGATGCCCAGGTTGATATCAGCCACGAAGGTCGACCGTGGTGAGGAACAGTCGGCCAAGTTCCCGTAGCCCAACCGGCAGAGGCACGCCCCTAAACGGCGTTCGGCGCAGGTTCGAAGCCTGCCGGGAACACGACGCATGGCACAAGGCCATGTGTAAGCGCAACATCGCAAAATACGGTGGTATCCGCAGACCACGCGCGAAAAGAAGGCGGAAAACTTGGATGCCTAGGCAACAACAATATTCCAAAAAAACGAATTACTCCTTTGGAAAAGGGTTGTCGCTTTTCTTGAACCGAAGTAGGCATCCACCTTGCTCCCGTAGCTCAGCGGAACAGAGCAGAAGAGTTCTAACCTTATGGTCGTGGGTTCGAATCCCACCGGGAGCACGAGATCCACACGAATACGTCAACCAGTTTGTTCCTTCGTGCGGATCAGTGGAGTAGTGGCAGAGCGGTCGAATGCGACTGTCCCGAAAGCAGCAGGGGCGCAAGCCCCCGGAGGTTCGAATCCTCCCTACTCCGCGAACCCCGCATGAAAATCGTTCCCATGAGGGGTTTATCGAGGTTTGGCCGGTGTGCCCCGTACTGAAAACACTGGCATGGATGGTGGGCCGTGCGGTAAAGGCGCAGTCCTGCTAAGACTGTTGGGGCGGAAGTCCCTGGCGAGTTCGACTCTCGCACCATCCGCTAGCCGATCTGCAGTGATAGGCCACGGGATAGGGCCTGGAATCCAGTCAGCAAAAAACGGGTTGGATCGGCATGGCGGAACGCAGTCGGGCATACGTGTCCGATGCGTTCGCGCACATTCCTCCTTGGTGTAACGGCAGCACACGGGTCTTTGGAACCCATAGTCCTGGTTCGAAACCAGGAGGAGGAGCTTAGCGGCAGCACCTCGAATTGATTTTCCCTCTACACTCGATTCGATGCTTGTTGTACCGGACATACAGGGAATCAGGCGTCACCCAAGCCGCGAAAACGACGCCACGCCCTTGTAGCTCAGTGGATAGAGCGTCCGTCTCCGGAACGGAAGGCCACGAGTCCGATTCTCGTTGAGGGCACGCACGAAAACTCCGCCAACCATAATGCACGGAGCCCTTCTTCTCTTCTCTCTCAAACCGTCGCGCCTCGTACGGCTCGTGCATCACGAGGCAACGCCCTTGTAGCTCAACGGATAGAGCGCCGGTTTCCTAAACCGGGCGCAGCCGGTCCGACTCCGGCCATGGGCACGATGCCTTGTTAGCTCAGTCGGTTAGAGCGCGGAGCTCATAACTCCATGGTCGTTGGTTCAAGCCCAACACGAGGCACTAGGATACCGTCGTCAACGTCACCGCCTGTTCTCTCGATCCATGGGGAATGGGGATGGAGCGATGGATGGCATTGCAGCTTTTAGTCCTTTCAGCTTAGGCTAAGCCGTTCAGCGTCGGCATCCGATAATCGCATTGCTAGCTCAGTAGGCCAGAACACCCTGCTCATAACGGGGAGGTCGTTGGTTCGATTCCAGCGCAATGCACGAGTGCCGTATTTTGACGGTTCCCGCACTCGGTAAAAACGGAACCGTTGGACAGTCAAGGAGCCTGAAGCCGACCCGGCGGAAGGCTCCTACCCACGGGGACGAATACCGCGCCCCCGTTCGATGCGCGCCGCATCACATGGCTGTAGCGGCGAAAGGGGCATCATGCGAACACGGACCGCGTGATGCGGGCGACGGAGTCCATGGCCGGCCTCCACCCTGACGAATCACGGCTAGGCGAACGCACGGAGTTCATGACCCGTGCGGGGCGTTGGTGTAATGGCAGCACGCCACCCCCCTGTGGGTGGAGATCCGGGTTCGAATCCCGTGGCGTCCGCTAGGGAATCCGCTTTCTGATACGGTGTCTGCGGATTCCTGTTTGCGGTGTTAGCACAACGGTCAGTGTCTCAGTCTTCCAAACTGATGATGCGGGTTCGATTCCCGTACACCGCTCGATACGATTCCATGCCCGTTGGGAGTTCCCGGCGGGGAAGCCATGACCATGCGATTCGTGTCCGATGATCCGCGCCTCCGTTTGTTCGACGGACACGCGGATATCGCCGGCGCCCATCATTCCAGGATGATGCGAACAGCCCTCCGTCGGAAGGGCCGGCGCGAATCCGATCTGCCCATCCGCCAAGTGCGGACAGGGTTTCCTGAGTCGTAATCGATTACGCCTCTTGTCAGCCGATCCACATGATGTGGAAACGGTCTCGGTGGAGCATGGGCGTCATAGCCCGTGATCCTCGTCATGCCTCATGCCGTAGTATGCGCGTCCACCGCAAGCATGAGTGCAAGGATCCGGCACGAGTGGCCGGATCGATTGTGGACTGTGCGGATATTGCGACCTCGCAAGGGTGGTATCCGCACATGCTTTCGTAGCCCAACCGGTAGAGGCAACAGTCTAAGGAACTGTCCAGTCCGGGTTCAAACCCCGGCGAAAGCACCAGCGGAAGCAACGGCGTCAACGCCACCCGATCCGGTTCGAACGTCTGACGGAACGGGAACGATGCTACGGTAGGTTCTCTCCATAACTGGGACCCGTAACCGTTGCAGCGCCCACTTCCGCTCATATTCTTGCGGAATATGATGTCAACGCCACCACCCGCCCGCTGCCATATTGGGGCGGAGTGGAACGATGGTCAAGGCGCAGGCCTGCACCTCAGTGGCCTGAACAGAACCGCTTCTCCAGCATCGTATCCGCAACACCGCTTCGTCCTTTAACGGTAGGATGCTCTGTTTTTTTTGGAGTAATGCGGGTTCGAATCCCGTCGAAGCACGATGGGCCCAGTGGCCACATGCGAAACGCTGGGTTCCCGAACGGGAGATAGTTTGCGATCGGCGGCATGAACCGGTCGCAGGACAAGCATTCCTTTGCTCGCATAGCCCATCCACCGTTCCTCATGCCGGAACGGTTTCGCCGTCGTAGCTCAGCTGGCAGAGCAGCGCCCTCGTAATGCGCAGGTCACCGGTCCGAATCCGGTCGATGGCTCCTTCTCCACTAAAACCGACCTGTTTTTTTTCCTCCTTTGTCTGGCTGGTTTTCGGGAAGTCTGCAACCGGACAGGCGTGGAGGATTCCGGTAATGCTGCCGTAGCTCAGCTGGTAGAGCAGCCGCCTTGTAAGCGGCAGGTCGTCGGATCGTAGCCGACCGGCAGCTCGCAGAAGGAAACCCAACACCGGATTTCCAGAGATTAAGGAGAATCCCATGACTGCACCAAATACCACCCCCCCCCAACCGCTTTCTGAACAAACAGAAGTTCAATCGCAGCATCGCGTGAACAAGAGCATGACCGCGCTCGGAATCACCGGTTTTGTGCTTTCGATCATCGCGGTACTGATCAGCTGGGTTCCTATCGTCAATAATTTCGCAGCGATCCTGGGTGCCATCGCTCTGCCGTTTGCGATTGCCGGTATCGTTGTCACTCGTCGCAAAGGAAAAAAGCGTGGCCGTAGCCTCGCTATAGCCGCTACGATCATTGCTGTTCTGTCCATCGTGTTCACCTTGGCGACTCAAGGAATGTATTCCAAAGCAATCGATGACACCTTTGGAACAACCAACAGTTCCACGCAATCCTCTACAAAGGGGAAAACACAGGCAGAAGGTTCCGAGAACACGAAGTCTGCGGATAAAGAGGGTGACATCGACTCCGGCAACTATCACATCAAACTCGTATCTGTCACCAAATCCGGTAACGATTACGAAGGAAAGCCGACTGCGATACTCACCTACGAGTTGACCAACAAGAAGAACGAAAACTCCAACTTCATGGACGTCAACATTCAGGCTTTCCAGAACGGACACGAATTGGATACGGCGATCTATATGGATCAGCCCGAAGGATATGATGCGGAATCTTCAACTCAAGCTATTCAACCAAGTGCCAGTAAGACGGTGACTGTCGGATACGTTTTGGAGGATGAGATTTCACCGGTCAGCATCGAAGCTTCGGGCACTCTTGACATGTCCGACGCAAAGGTCACCGGAGAGTTCTCATTGCAGTGATCATGCTCGCCTCGCGCGGTTAAGCGGGGCATTGGGGTTGCAGCTCAGTTGGTAGAGCGTTTCGTTCGCAACGAAAAGGTCGCGGGTTCGACTCCCGCCAGCTCCACTTCTTTTTTGGTGTCTTTCTTTGTTTTTTCGCGTGTTCTCATTGTGTTTTTGACTTTTCTCTTTTACTTGTTATACTGAATATGTCCACATAAAAAAAATGAAAGAGGAAAACCAATGAACATCGCATACTCCCGTTATCTGCAAAACGCGCTCGAACACAGCACCCTCACCGATGAGGAGAAGCAAGGCGCACACGCCTTCCTGAAATTCCTGTCAACCTACAAGCCCACAGGGCTGAACGTCAGAGAACCGGACTTCTACGGTTATGGCGATGCGTTCGGCCAATACGGCGTCACCTACTTCGACAAGCAAACCCTCGAAGACTATGGCATCGACCCCGACAAGCTGGACGCCATCCAGTTCGACCAGCTCATGACCCGTTGGACCGAGGAAGCCCACGACATGCTCGGGAGCGATGTCTGCGACATCATCCCCGACTCGCTTGACAACGCGATTCAAGCGCTTGGCTTCGACCGTGAAAGCATCGAGGCGTGAAATCATGATGAACGTTGAAGACTTCAGGATCATGTTCCGCGCACACCTGAGCCACGAACTCTGGGACAAGTGGCGCAACGGACAACTCGACGTGTCCATGCGCCGCAACACTCCTGACGGATGCGAATACGAGGAACTTCCCAAAGAGGCGGCAGATCAGATTCTTGACGGTGGGGAAATCCATTCCTGTGAGGATCTGGCCGACCCGACCGAAATGATTTCGGATCGTTACGCCTGCTCCCTGTACGGCATCACCACGTTCAAGCCCAGCGAATACGCAGTTGACGAAGACTTCCCGAATGAGGTCGTCCTGCTAGTCCGTGGCTGGAGCGTAGCCGATTTCATGAGCGACTGGACGAAGCTCAACGCAGTCGATGAGTAAGAGACAGGGAACAGAATGTACGAGATTAAAAGCATCAAAGATGGAACCTACGGCGCATACGAGTATTCGACACCAGTACCAGCAGACTACAGCTTCAAGCAAATGCTCGCCATGGCACGAGACATCACCAACGAGAACGGGTATGAGGCAAGCATCTACGACGACGAAAACGAAATGGTCATCACCATCTCGCCGAAACAATACAGCATGGGAGTAGCGGCATGAGCAGCAGAAAACTCGTCAGCGTCCAAGAAATCACCGGCATCGACCCCATCGAGGGAGCCGATCGCATCGAAGTCGCCCGCGTATTGGGCTGGCGTGTGGTCGTCGGCAAGGACATGCATCTGAAGCCGGGGGACAGGGTCGCCTATTTCGAGACCGACAGTCTCCTGCCAGCCTATGACCCGCGTTACAAGGCGTTCCAGGCTCGCGGTCAGAAGACCATGATCGTCGGAGCCAAGGAAATCACCGGCCATGTGCTGCGCACCATGAAACTGCGCGGAGTCTACTCGCAGGGCCTCATCATGCGTTTGGATGAACTCGGATTCCGGTATACGCCGGCAGTCGGCACGGACATCACCGATAAGACGAATGTGCTCAAATACGAGGAGCCCCTGCCGATGGGCGGTGCTCAGATCGGCCGGTTCGACGCCCCCTGCTCCAAGTCGGATGCGCCACGTTTGCAGACGCTCACCGACTACTGGGATGAAATCAAGACATTGAAGGCTACGCCGACCGTGAAGGTCGATGGCACCAGCACCACGCTCAGCATGGACGAACGCGGACATGTCCACGTGTATTCGCGCAACTGGGAGCTCGACCCCATGTCCGCGAACATGCGGCTCGCCAAACAATTCCAGTTGGACAAGATGCTCTGGCCGGGCATGGCCGTCCAATTCGAGCTATGTGGCCCCGGTATCCAATCCAACCGGTTGAAACTGCCGGCCCAACGTCCGTTCGTCTTCGCCGTGTGGAAAGACCATCGCAAGATCGACCGCGACCAGTGGCCGACGGGAATGCCGAATCTTGCCGTACCTCAACTCGATGAACACGAGTGGGCGTTGACGGGGAGCGTGGACGACATGATCGCCAAAGTAGACGGGTTGCGTGGCAACGTCACCAAAGACCGTCTGGACGAGGGCATCGTCTGGCATCTGCACGAAGACCAGCGACTGTCCGAGGGATTGGCGAACGAGCTGGGAGCCAATCGGTGCTTCAAGATCATCAACAACAAATACCTGACGAAGAACGGACTATGAGAGCATGGCATACCCGATGTTCCCGCTCGTATCGGCTCCCGCATCCTACATGCCGGTACCCGTCGATCTGGTACTGCGCCTCGCCTCGTTCACCTTGGCCCACCCCGGGGAGCCGGGAGGCCTTACCGCCGATGAGGTCAGGCATCTGAACCTGCCCTGCGGCTCCTACGGGTATGAGAGCGAAGCCGTCGACGATTGGCTCGACGAACTGGCGGACCAGCTTGAAGAGAGGCGATAGCTTTGGCCAAGACAATCATGGTGGACATCGACAACACGATCGCCGACTATACGAACGGTCTGCGCGACTACATCCGCGAATGCGGACGTGGCGAGGAGGATTATCCCTGCCCGGAGCCGACGGCCTACGATTTCACGCTGACCGACGGATGGCCGTTCAGCGTGAAATCGAACGCCGGTGCGGCATGATCATGGGTGCCCGCCACGGCCACATGACACTCACGTGGCTGCCCGACAGGGGCCGTCACGGCACCCGCACATGGGTGCTGTCCACCCATGACGGGGACACGGTCCGCCGCATCCGGCTGAACGCCAACGAGCTGGGCGAACTGGCGGGCATATTGCAGGCGATAGCGAACGAAGGAGAACAGCATTGATTTACGACATCACACCCATCACGTTCAACCAATTGGATCTGCTGTCTGCCGGACACCCGCAGGGTGGTCTTCAGCAGACCGGGCACATGGCGCATCTCGCCGCCCCAGACGTGGAGGCCACGGATCTGATCGGTGTGACCCGTAATGGTGTTCTGACGGCCGGATGTCTGATCGCGTGGACTCGAGGCCGGTTCGGTTTGGAGGGTAGCATCTGGCTCGGCCCGTTATGCGCGCTCGATGATCCGAAACTCCTCGAACACATGACCCGTGGAATTCGTCTCGCCGCACGACGCCGTCATGCCGTGTCCGTCACATGCTGGCCGAACATCGAATACCAGAGGCATGATGCGGTCGGGAACCCGATCGGGGTCCCCGACACGATGATCCTTGACGCCTACCGGTCATGCGGCTGGAAGCATCGGGGATTCGACACCGGATACGGGAAAGTCGTCAACCGTTGGAATTGGGTCAGGACCTTCGACGGCATCAAGGATGAGAAGACGCTGCTCTCCTCTTATAAGCCGCGTACCCGGTGGAGCGTGAACCGGGCGAGAACATCAGGCGTGCGAGTACGCGAACTCGGTGCGGATGAGCTTGGCACGTTCGTGGACATCGAACGGAAGACCGCAGGACGACGCGGCTTCACGGCCCGCGACGAAGACTACTATCGCCGGTTCAAGGAGACATTCGGAAGCCGAGCCCATTTCATGCTCGCCGAAATCCATGCCAATGAGCTTCTGGCCGGCCTGACCGCCGAACATGACAGGCTCGCCGATCAGCTGGATTCGCTGAAAACCAGATACGAAGCGCATGCCACGACCCGGCTCAAACGCCAGATTGACGATACGGCCCGCAACCTGACCGCCCTGGAACGTCGCCTCGACGAGGCGCGCGCCTTAACCACACATGGTAGCGTGATCCCAGCCGCCTGCGCCCTGTTCGTGGAACACCGGCGTGAAACCGTGTACCTGACAGCCGGCGCTCTCCCCGAATACCGGGCATACCAGGCTCCCGCCCTGTTGGTCCACGAAGGAATGCTCCGCCTGTGCGTCAACAGTACCCAACCGCGACGCTTCAACATGTACGGCATCACCGGCGTATTCAACGACCCGGATGACGAAGGCCGTGGGGTATTGGAATTCAAACAGGGATTCAACGGGCATGCCGAGGAGCTGGTTGGAGCGTGCACTCTACCGACCAGCACGATCCGATACAAGCTCGTTGAAGCCGTTCACGCGATTAAGCCGCTGAAGAAGGCCGGCCAAACAGAAGATGGTCGTTGACTTCCTCCCCACGGCTGAAGCCGGGGTTTTACGGCGCGATTCGGTTGACTTCCTCCCCACGGCTGAAGCCGGGGGATTCCTTGCCTCACGGTAAGGATCTTCCTGTAGAGACTTGTTCCCCGCCTACCGAAGTGTTGCTTCGGCGGTTCGAGGGTCCCCGCAGGCGCGTACCGCCAGTCCGGCGGATAGGATGTTTTTGGCGGCGTTGATGTCCCGGTCGTGGTTGGTTCCGCATTTGGGACAGTCCCATTGGCGGATGTTCAATGGTTTCTTGCCGCTGTTGTATCCGCAGGTGGAGCAGATCTGGCTGGACGGGTACCAGCGGTCGATGACCGTAAGCTGGCGCCCGTACCATTGGGCCTTGTATTCGAGCATCGTGCGGAACTGTCTCCAACCCGTGTCGAGTATGCTCCTGTTGAGACCGGTTTTCGCCGCTTGCCCGTTGGGAAGGTAACGGCCCGGATGCTCCGAGTCAGGCTTCGGCGCGCACCGTCGGGTCAGGTTTTCGACCGCAAGGTCTTCAATGACCACCGCTTGGTTCTCGCGGATGAGTCGGGTCGAGAGCTTGTGGAGGAAGTCGCTTCGACAATCCTTGACCTTGGCGTACGCTTTGGCGACCTTCAGACGGGCTTTACGATAGTTGTTGCTTCCTTTCTGCTTTCTGGAGAGAGTTTGTTGGGCTTGTTCAAGCTTCTTCTGGTAACGGTTGAGGTGGCGTGGGTTGGGGATTTTCTCCCCGGTGCTGAGGATGGCGAAGTGTTCGGTGCCCAAATCGACGCCGACCTTGCTTGGGGAGGCGGGCAGATGTTTCACTTCCTCTTCGACGAGGATGCTCACATGCCAGCGTCCGGACGGGTCCAGGGACACGGTGACGGTGGACGGCCGGGCTTTCCTCGGCAGTGTGCGCGACCAGCGGACGGGCAGAGGCTCCCGCATCTTCGCCAAAGTCAATTCCCGTTTGTCCCAATCCCAGGTGAACGCGGATGCGGCATAGGTGGCGGCTCCGCCGTTCTTCTTGGATTTGAACCGTGGATAGTCTCCCGTCTTGACGAAGAAGTTCCTGTACGCCGCCTGCAAATGTCGCAGCGACTGTTGCAACGGGACCGAGGACACTTCGCGCAGGTAGGCGTATTCCTTGGTTTTCTTCCAGTCGGTGAGCATCCGGCTCGTATCCTCGTAGGACACGCTCTCATGACGGACCGTCCATGCTTCGGAGCGGGCGTCCAATGCCATGTTGTACACCTTGCGGCAGCAGCCCAGTGTGCGCCGGAGTGTTTGTTCCTGTTCCGGCGTCGGGCAGAAGCGGAACCTGTATGCCCGCTTGGCCGTCGTGGTGTCCATGCTTCCTATGATACCATGCTTTACAGACTTACATATGGGGATGTAAGACAGAGGCGCCTTATATCCCCATAGCTAAAGCAAGGGGTATTACGGCGCAACCTGATAAAAATCAAACTAAGCATATACGAGTTTGACTTATTACGTACAAATGCCGTACGATTAACATATGATAGAAACCACGAACAAAGCCAGCCGTTTCGAGATGCGGCTCACGCCGTCACAAAAGGAACGTCTCGACCAAGCGGCCGAAATCAAAGGTCTCAGCACATCCCAATGGGCGTTGTCCAACCTGCTCGTCGCCGCCGACCGTGACATCCAAGAATCGCACGTACTCTATCTGGACGACGAGCAATGGAACTCATTCATAAAATCTTTGGATGAACCCATGCCGACGAAGATGGTAGAGCTGCTTGAAAGCGAACCTATCTGGAAATGAGCGATTTCACCTTTCCACGACGACTGACCATGGAAGACGACATCGATGGGTTCGACTGCGGCTTACCGGTCGTCAACAACTGGCTACGAAACCAGCTGAAGAACGCCGGCAGACAGCATACAGCCGTCGCCTATGCGACATTCTCGAATGGAGTCCTGGCAGGCTTCTACACGCTTAGCGCATACGGTATCAATCACACCGAGGCGAACGGATGGTTAAAAAGAAACAGTCCAGACCCAATCCCGGCGATACTCTTGGGCATGCTTGGCGTAGACATACGCTACCAAACCATGCACATAGGTTCTCAACTGCTAAGGGACGCGACCTTGCGCGCTTCCAATGCGGCTGAAATAGTAGGAGCCAAGGCATTATTCGTCGAACCAGCTTCCGATTCGGCGACAAAATTCTACGAGCATTACGGGTTTCGACATATCGAACGTTCAACGAAAATGTTTCTTCCGTTGAAAAGAAACTGAGTTGACGGATTTTTGGCATGTAAGCCCGGTATTTCAATGCCGGGTCTGCACGCCTTCTCATATTGTTGATTACTCAATAATATGCTATCATTATAGGCATGAGTCAGAAAGTACGAATTCTGAAAGTCCGTCATGCGGGGTGCAGTGTGTTCCTCGGCTTGGACTCTTATGGGAATCGTATGTGGACTCGTAATCCGGAACGTATCATGGATTGGCTGTGCGACGGGTGGAGGAGCCGGTACAACCAGCATCGGGCGCATCGTCCCCAACGGAGGCTCGTGGAGGATGTTGAAACCCGTGAGCGTATTTGGGTGGACGTGCCTTTGGGCGGCGCGGATGTGAAGCCCGCCGTCAAGGATAGTCAGGCGCGATTGGATTGCCTGTGGCTGGCGTGCATTCCCTCACCGATTCTCGCGTCCTGCGAACGTGTGGAGAACACGGGATGGTTCGCCGGATTGAAACGTAAGAAGACCAGCGGCGGTCAGGTTCCGGGGTTCCGTTCCCGCCATAAGGCTCCTCAGTATTTCGTGTGCTGGCGTAACCAGTCGAAGACCGGTAACGCCTTGTATCATCGGACGGGCAAGCGTACCGGCGTGGTGATAATCACGGGCGGCGTGCCGAAGCGATACAGGCGTGAGGGTGAGAGCGAGGCCCGTTGGAGGCTCGCAATACACGTTCGGATAAGCCAACCCGTCAGGGAGTACACGAGCGTTTCCGTGAACTGGACGGACAGGACTCTCGTGTTCACCAACACGCCGCTTCCCGTCGAACGGGCGGACACCGGGAGGACGGTCGGCTTGGACAGGGGTTGCGCGCACACGCTCGCCACGTCGGATGGACTGTTCCTCGACATCCCCCAACCGTCCGTCAAGGAGACGGAGGAGTACAGGCGCTTGCAATGCAAGCTCGCCCGGCAGGACAGGACGAACGAGAAGCGTGGCGGCAGGAACGCCAAGTTCGCTTCCAAAAGCCGCAATCGCACCCTCCATGCCATGAGGCGCATCCAACGTCGGATAAATAATCGCAAGGACGATTGGATGGCGAAAACCACCACCATGCTGGTACGCGAATATGATTTCATCGCCATGGAACAGCTGGCGGTGAAAGCCATGAGCCGAAGCGTCCAACCCAAACCCGACCCCGACAATCCGGGACATTATCTGCACAACGGGCGTGGGAGGAAAAGCGGACTGAACCGCAGCATCCTCGCCAACCGTTGGACAGGCATCCAACATTGTCTCGAATACAAGACCAATCTTGCGGGGACTCGGCTCGTCCGTGTGCCCGCTTATGACACGTCACGCATCTGCAACGCCTGCGGATACTGCGACAAGGAGAACCGTGAAAGCCAAGCGGTGTTCCACTGCCGCAAGTGCGGGCATGAGGCGAACGCGGACGTGAACGCGGCCAAGAACATTCTCGACCGCGCGTTAGGAACGAACGGCATGGACGATGCCGAAGAGTGGAGACAACAAGCTTCCACACTGGTGAAAACCAGCGGGAAGCAACGTCGATGAAACTCAAACCCCTGCAATACCAGTCGGAATCTCTTCCATTAAGAAAGACACGTCCGACCGGCAACAGGAATCACGGGATTTCAATCCCGTGAGGAAGTCAATGTTGCCGGGAAACCAGAGTGCCGGATCATAGCCGGCGCATGCTGCGGATTTGCGCCAGTCACTCATGGCTGCCGCCTACCGTTGGCGGTAAGGATTTAGTTCCGGACTCCACGTTCTCAAGCAGGAAGCCGGTGTACTGGAACTGTTCGGTCTGGGCCTTGGCCTGGCGTAGGGTGTCGAGGCCGACGCCCGCGATGATCAGGATCGTGGTGCCGCCGAACGGCAGCTTGGCGTTGAGTCCGAGAGCCATGATCAGCACGGTCGGGATCAGGGCCACGAACAGCAGGTAGACGGCGCCGA
>ERZ827492.1758-NODE-1758-length-16706-cov-9.495886_pt1 | contig 16706 bp, 17 predicted proteins | sample MGYA00519704_ERZ827492 | MGnify/ENA primary metagenome ERZ827492 (study PRJEB31778, sample SAMEA3449325) | human gut metagenome | biome: human gut; feature: human-associated habitat; material: faeces | place: United Kingdom | collected 2010/2012 ...
GGTATAGTTTCTTGAAACCTGACAGGTCCAGGCTCTCGATAACCGACTTGAGGATACGCACAGGATCATCCTTAGGGATATCCCGGTCGATCCTCTGGGGAAAAAGTAGCGTTTGATCGGGATCATAACTTCTGAAGTGTAAATTTTCTGGCATCTTGCAAGCGTTTATTTGTCACTAAATTACAAAAATATCAGAACTTGGGCAAGTTCTTGCAATAGAAAATCAAGTTATTTATCTTGATTTTCATATCTTATAAAAAGAATAAGACTGCTGTGGGAATACCGGCTTTTACAAAAGGAGCGCGCCCCAAATATGGGACACGCTCCTCGTCATAATTAAAGTTTCGGCTGTCATTATTATATTATTATTTATCCTTGTCAATCCCATATTACAAAAAAAGCCTGACACGATAAGTTGTCAAGCTACACATCCCGTATAGTCAAGGCTTCTTTTGCTTGGTTACTCTCTACTTATAATATCTCTTAAAACGAGTGACTTTGCAAAGGAACAATTTTATTTTATACAAAACAATTTTTTTAGACTTTACTTTACATGTTGGCCAGCATAAAAAAAGAAAGGGGGAATTATGACACACCCCCAAAATCGTGCCACAGGCCGCTATCCCTTCAATGACGGTTTCCCAATCCGACGCATCCCTATCCTCGTCAAACCGCCAACCGGTAGCCTCCGATACAGGTACATCGGATTGCGTTTCCGGTACGGCTTCCTCCGGACCATGTCCGGTATTCTTTTCTCCTGGCTGGCCCTTTCCTTGTCTTAGCCTGTATCCCATATACAGCAGCCAGGTTACAGCCGGCAGAATCAGGCAAACAAACCATTGTTCCATAATCAACGTGAGTTTAAGGTTCCCTGACGGACCATTTCGTCCAGTTCCTCTTCATACTGTGCCAGATGATGGTCAAGCACATTGTCCAAAAAGGCGGGTACCGTCATCCCTTCGCTCAGCAAGGGTAATATCCGGGCAAGCCTGCGGTACGTCTCATAACAGATATAGGTCTGTTTGCGGTGCACGGAATTCTTGCGGCTGAGGAAATGCTCCCGGTACTTCTTCAGCCGCTCTTCCGGCGCAGGAGCAGACTTTTTCAATCTGCCGCTATTTTTCTGTACGGCAGCGGAAGCTCCCTCTCCGGTAACCGGAGCATTTCTTGGCGTACCCTCGGCATCCGTCTCGTGGGCCATAATCTCCTTCAGCCGCTCCTCGTTTACATTGAAAACTTCTCTTTTCACCATAACCCTCAGGATTCCGAATGAATGATGCTTTCAATTTCATCGGCCAGCCTGTCCAGACAGCTGCCTTTCAACAACTTTTCCGAAGGCGGGAAATAGGTGCTACGGAACAGCAGGCGGTTGCCTGAAACCGCCTCCTTGTTGTAACGCTCCATGTCGGGCACTACCGTACCAAGTGTCCGTAAACCTATCTTCTCGAAAATCCCGTTGTAATGTCGGTAGATTTCCTTGGACACACGCCCGTCAATCTTGTTCCAGAACAGCCGGATCTCCTTCAACGGCGCTTTCGGGTATTGCCGGATAAAATCCTGAAGGGTGCCCACAAAGGAAAGGCTGCTCTGCATCACCATCCGGTCCTGGACAACAGGAGTAAAGACATAGTCCATGTTGATGATGGCTTCCAGAATCCCCGGTGAGTTCACTGTTCCGGGCAGGTCAAAGAATACTATCTCTGAAGACTCCTCCAGCTTGCCGGCCGTTTCCAGCACCTTGCCGGGACCGGAGGTCAGGACAGGGTAGGCTTTCTTACCGGTCCTTTCGAACTGCTCACAGAGCAGCCGCTGGAGGTGTTCGCTCTTTTCCACGTTCTGCGTGTCACGGGTACGCAAAGCCTGGATGCTGAACTGCGGATAGTCACAGTCCACGACCGCCACCTGCCTGCCCTTGACATAGTGGAAATAACTGGCAAGAAGCACCGTTAGTGTGGACTTGCCGACTCCGCCCTTCTGGTTGCTCAGGGCGATAAAGACACATCGTTTTCTCATACGCTTTTCAAATGAGGGGTTTATAATCGGTTTATTATCTCGTTGTTTTTCCTTGTCGTCAGCTTGCAAGGGTAGTGGAACAAGGCGCGGGAATAATAGCACACCCTTATCTGACCACCCTGTCCGGTGGTTACAGTAATGGCAGATTGTCTTGTGACTTGAAAACAATCCGCTGTTTTTGGAATAGGACAATGACATCGGAACCGGTCAACAGAATGACAGGCCATGCCTGTATTCCACCGCTACCCTGACGCCACCCGGCCCGATGGTAACGACCTTTTTCTCCGTCATCACATCATTCTGTCCTTCTCCTGACACATTGACACACTATTTCTTTAACACAAAAACATAATGATATGTCATACCGCTAAAAGCGGAACATCACAATACCCTGACAGGCGGACATATCCTTACGCGATGCCCAAAAGTAGAACAATTATCCGGCTCCGTAGCCATCTTCAATCCCGGCTGGCATCACATGGCATCAGCCGTCATTATAAGTCACACAATCTGCTGTTTCATAGCCGTTTCAAGCACACTATTTTTGCATCGTCGGAATAGCACAGGACAATCGGCGCACATCATCAGACTACAGCACGCCGTGAACGTCGCGCAGCAATCCGAATTCATGAGGATTCTCTGCTCAAACGAGCAGAGCAAGTTGTGTTTCGGTCCGACAAAAAGTCTTTTGTCCGACCGAAACCGGCTTGCCCTCCCTCACGGTCGGGGGAATTTCTCCAAAGTCGGAATTCCGGCAGAAAAAACAGGAAACGAAAACTTCAAAGGAAATGAGACAAGACACAGGAAAAAGAACGGGAAGAAAACCCAAGAGTGATCCGGCGGATTACAAGTACAGTTTCCGTCTGAACGCCGAGGAAAACAGCCGTTTTGAAAGACTGCTGGCGGAATCCGAGGCCAAAGACCGCACGCTCTTTATCAAGAAAGCCCTTTTCGGGGGCACCCTCAGGGTAGTGAAAATCGACAAGGCGACAATGGACTATTACGTCCGGCTCACGGAATTCCATCGCCAGTTCCAGGCTGTCGGCAACAACTACAATCAGGTGGTACGGGCCGTCAAGAACAATTTCGGGGAAAAACGGGCGATGGCATTGCTCTACAAGCTGGAGAAATCCAATCTGGAACTGATGCTCGTCTGCAAGAAGGTCATGGCACTCACCGAGGAATACGCGCGAAAATGGTTGCAAAGATAAGTCACGGGGCAAGTCTGTACGGCGCACTCGCCTACAATTACAGGAAGGTAATGGAAGGCACAGCGGAAATCCTTTCGGGAAACCGTATGATTACCGACCGGCTGGGACAGCCGAGCGAGGACATGCGCCTTACGCTCCTCTCTTTCGAGAACTACCTGCTGGCAAACCGCAATACCGAAAAACCGGTCCTGCATATCGCTCTCAGTCCGGCGCCGGAAGACCGTCTGACCAACACGCAGTTGGAGGAGCTGGCGGCAAGGTACATGGAAAGGATGGGATATGGGAGCCAGCCTTACATTGTCTATAGACACGGTGACACGCACAATACGCACATCCATATCGTAAGTGTATGCGTGGACGGGAACGGCCGGAAAATCAGCGACTCCTACGAGCACCGCCGATCCATGACCGCCTGCCGTGAACTGGAAACGGACTTCGGGCTCAGAAACGGGGCGGACATGGAAGAACGCAACCTGAGAGCGGAATTGAAAAAGGTGGATGTTTCTGTAGGTGACGTACGCCACCAGATCGGCAACACGCTCAAGGCCGTGTTGGAAAGTTACCGCTTCCAGACCTTCGGAGAATACAGCGCGTTGCTTTCCACGCTCAACATCGAGGCCAAACAGGTAAAAGGCGAGTACAAGGGAAAGCCCTATACGGGTATCGTCTATTCGGGCACCGATGACAAGGGCAGGGTGGTCAGCCCGCCTTTCAAAAGTTCCCGCTTCGGTAAACGCTTCGGAGGTGAATGGCTGGAAAAAAGGATGCTCGCGCATACGAAAGATTTCAAGGACGGCAAATGGGCACCGGCCATCCGGCGACAGGTGGCAGAGGCCATGCGCCTCGTGCGTTCACGGGACGAACTGGTAAGGATGCTGGAAAAAGACCGTATCGGAGTGGTATTCCGCGAAAATGAAGCGGGACGTATCTACGGGGTAACATTCATCGACCATAACCGGCGCGAGGCGTTCAACGGCTCACGCATGGGCAAGGAATTTTCAGCCAATGTATTCAACGAACTTTTCCGCTGGTGGGACGGCATACCCGATAAGGAACTCCGGGAACATACAAGCGGAGAACTCTGGCAGAGTTATCGGCACAAGGTGGAAAACGGCAGTGCGCTGGAACAGGCCGCCGGTATTCTTTCCATGGAAACTAACCCAGCCGTCGATTACGAGGAAGAGGCGTTCCGCCACCGCATGAAACGGAAAAAGAAACCTGCAAAACGCAAGTCGCGTGGTATCTGAAAATTACAAGTTTAACCCGGAATGCCGGTCCGAACGGAAGCGGACAGGCATTCCACAAAAAAATATTTCTATGCAACAGGAAGACGATTTGAGGGCGCTTGCCAAAATCATGGAGTTTGGCCGTGCCGTAAGCATATTCATTCTGGTGGTACACGTCTATGTGTATTGTTATCCGAGCGTGGTAGCCTGGCACTTGAATCTGGAGGTCATAGACCGCATACTGCTGAATTTCGACCGGACAACGGGCATATTCGGCTGCATACTCTGGACCAAGCTGCTGGCGGTACTGCTGCTTGCCATCTCCTGCATGGGGACAATCGGTGTCAAGGGGGAAAAAATCACCTGGTCCAAGATATGGGCATTCCTGACCGGTGGAGCCGTCCTTTTCTTTCTCAACTGGTGGTTGCTCAATCTGCCGTTTCCGCACGAGGCGGTCACATCTCTTTATATCATGACGCTGGCAGCCGGTTATCTCTGCCTGCTCATGGCAGGACTGTGGATAAGCCGCCTGTATAAACACAACCTCATGGAGGACGTGTTCAACGAGGAAAACGAATCCTTCATGCAGGAAACACGGCTCATTGAAAACGAATATTCCGTGAACCTGCCCACCCGTTTCCAGTACGGGGGAAAGTTCAACGATGGATGGGTCAATGTGGTTAACCCTTTCCGGGCAACTATCGTCCTTGGCACACCCGGTTCAGGAAAGTCCTATGCTGTCGTAAACAACTATATCCGACAGATGATTTCCAAAGGATTCAGTGTTTATATATACGACTACAAATTCGATGACCTCTCTACGATTGCCTATAATACGTTGCTCCGCAACACGGACAAGTACAGGGTCAAGCCGAAATTCTATGTCATCAATTTCGACGACCCGCACCGTTCGCACCGCTGCAATCCCATCAACCCGGAGTTCATGACGGACATTTCCGATGCCTACGAAGCGAGTTACACCATTATGTTAAATTTGAATAAGACCTGGATCGAAAAACAGGGAGACTTCTTTGTCGAATCCCCGATTATCCTGCTGGCGGCCATCATCTGGTATCTTAAAATTTTCAAGGACGGCATCTATTGTACCTTTCCCCATGCGGTGGAACTGCTGAACAAGCCGTATTCGGATTTGTTTATGATTCTGACCTCTTATCCGGAACTGGAAAACTACCTTTCTCCCTTTATGGATGCATGGAAAGGTGGGGAGCAAGACCAGTTGATGGGGCAGATAGCTTCGGCAAAAATTCCCCTTACCCGTATGATTTCGCCACAACTCTACTGGGTAATGACTGGTAACGACTTTTCACTGGACATCAACAATCCGGAAGAACCGAAAATCCTGTGCGTGGGTAACAACCCCGACCGCCAGAACATCTATTCCGCAGCGCTCGGACTATACAACTCGCGTATCGTGAAGCTCATCAACAAGAAGGGACAGCTCAAAAGCACGGTCATCATCGACGAGCTGCCCACGATTTATTTTCGCGGACTCGACAACCTAATCGCCACGGCCCGGAGCAACAAGGTGGCGGTGTGTCTCGGCTTTCAGGATTTCTCCCAGCTCAACCGTGACTACGGTGAAAAAGAGTCCAAGGTCATCCAGAACACGGTGGGCAACGTGTTCAGCGGGCAGGTAGTGGGTGAGACTGCCAAGACGCTTTCCGAGCGCTTCGGCAAGATACTCCAGAAACGCCAGTCCGTTTCCATCGACCGGCAGGACGTTTCCACCTCCATCAACACGCAGCTCGACGCGCTCATTCCGGCTTCCAAGATTTCCAACCTTTCACAAGGTACGTTCGTCGGTTCCGTATCAGATAATTTCGGGGAGAAGATAGACCAGAAGATTTTCCATGCCGAAATCGTCGTGGACCATGCCAAAGTCAGCGCGGAGGAGAAAGCCTACAAGAGGATACCGGTCATCAATGATTTCAAGGACGAAAGCGGCAACGACATCATGCTCCAGCAGATACAACGCAACTACGACCAAATCAAGGCGGACGCGCAGGTTATCATCAACGAGGAGATGGAACGTATCAAAAGCGACCCCGAACTTTGCGAACGGCTGGGACTGAAGACAAAGGACGAAAAAGCAGACGAAGAGGATAAAGAAAATTAATCCGGAACAAGACCGGTTATTCCGAAATAATTCCTACTTTTGAAAACTGAAATAGAACATAACAGTGGAGAGCAGGACACTTTCCGCCGGTTATATACATAAGTCGCAAGACGTCTCAGGTAGGAATCTGGTCAATATTGTAAGATATATTGGTTATATCCTGTATATCAATAGAATAATATTTTGCACATCTTATTAAAGGAACAATATAGAAACAAAATCAATAATTTAAGCGATTCTCCGTTTTTCGTATTTCACTTGGTTTCATCCCTTGCACTTGGTCGCATTCAAAGTGCCTTTCAAAGCAGTTTTCCGATTATCGACCTCTTATCCGAAGAATGCCGTTCGACAGTTCATCGATGAATTGTTGCAGCCAAAAGAAAAAAGACGGGCTGTGGTCTCTGCCTTACATCTTCATTGAAACTTGTATTTTCCGCAAAGGTAGTTGTTTCTATAAAACCATAGGCATATGGAAAGGCAAATATGCCTACCTAAATATTAGTTTACTTTGATTTAGCATATATAAGGCTAATACACAAACTAAACTGGATTTTCAACGCATTTCCACAATCAGACCACTAACAAAATATACAGCCAAAAGAGAAGAAAGGTTCACTGCATATTTTCTCTTTTCGCTGCAATATTTAATCGAGTTCTTTTTGGATGAGCTACATAAAAGCAGTTTTTGTAGTTTGGTCTACAAAAACTGTTTCTGATCATTTTTATATCATAATATTTTATATCTTTGCAAAAAGAGAAAATATATCATGAATGCAATAGAAGTATTAGCCCAACAACAAGCAGATGAAATCTTGCAATTGGAAACTGCGTATGCAAATCTATATCATGCCTATGAGCGTGGAAACAGAGACGAAATGATATCTGCATATAGCGCAGCCGAAGCTATTATCGGCCTACATAACAGGATATTGAATGAAACGAAACGAATTTTATGGTCTAAAGGAATCACTTCAAACATACGACCTTGTTCAATATCGCTCATCTATGATGATGTAATCTTGAGGTCTAATATTGAAGGCTGTCTTAACGTGTTGCTGGCAGAACTTCAATCAAGGCACTTCTATCGTTCTAACAATACATATGCTCAACGTATGTTATATCGTCCCAATCATACGTTTCGTCAAGATGAAGTTTTGTATGAGTCCAATACCCGACAACTCAAGGTCGCTGATTTGCTTGCCGTTGCTAAGTACGCAATCAGTGTCGCCGAAGCAATAGAGCCGAGCAACAAGCTATATGCACAGGCAAATGGAGCAATTAGCGTCTTACAGGGGATTGATACTATACTCAATAATAAACCGGAAGATAAACCGACAAACAAGATGTTGCATTTGGCAACCAGTTTTATATCTACGGTCGTGAAATCATCACTTAGAGACGATGATGCCAAACGAGGAGTGACAGCAACAGCAATAATGATCGATTTAGCGATCGATTTCTTTTGCAAGAAATAAAATAAAAGCGAAATGGATAAACCGAAGAACCGCATAAAAGAGGTGCTTGAAGACAAAGGCATCAAGCAGACATGGTTGGCGGAAAAACTCGGAAAGAGTTTTTGCATCGTCAATTCTTATGTCTGCAACAGACGTCAGCCAAGTTTGGATGTGTTATTCGAAATTGCGAACATCCTACAAGTTAATCCGAAAGATTTGATTAGCAGTAAATAAGTCCCAATATATGGAACAATGCGAAATCATAAAATGTTTTGAATTAAAGTATTAATCTGTTTAATCGCTTTAATGATTATCGATTTGGTTGACTTTAAAAAGATTGATTAAAAACAAAGGGCACAACGAATAAAATTTATCCAAAGAATATTCTTGATGAATATATTGTTAGACACGAATATCATTATCCCATTGGAAGATACGAGTAGAATTCTCGATTCTTCCTTTGCCGAACTGCGGAAACTTTCCGCAGAGCAGAGCCATTGTCTGTATATTCATCCGATGCAGCTTGAAGACATTAACCGAGACAAGAATCAAGAAAGACGGAAAATCGTATTATCTCGGTTAAAACAATATTCAAAGATAGAAAATCCACCAATTTTATCCGATCAGGAATGCCATGAACTCGGTTTATCGCAATCTAACGATAATGATAAAGTAGACAATAACGTTTTGTTCGCTTTGTATCGGGGTGCAGCGCACCTTCTCGTTACAAACGACGAAGGCATTCACCGGAAAGCCTCGAAAATCGGATTGCAGGATAAAGTATATCGGTTAGAACAATTCTTGTTATTACTTAGGCGATATACGACTATCCCGTTTTCTTTCGATTACACTGGTGTAAAAGAACGTTTTTTATATGAAATAGATAAAAACCAACCGTTCTTTGAATCTTTACGACAATCGTATGACGGTTTTGATAGATGGTTTCAAAAATGCGCAGAAAACAAGCGGAAATGTTGGTGTATTGAAGATGAAGACAGCAGGGTAGTTGCAATCTGTATATACAAACATGAACAGGATGCCCGACTAACTGATAATGGAGAAATTACTCATGGACGCATTCTGAAACTTTGCACGTTTAAGGTAGACCCTAAGGCTCGTGGAAAGAAGTTAGGCGAACGACTTTTGTATATCGCATTCGACTATTGTGTAAAAAACAAGTTGGACTGGATATATCTACATACGTTCGGAGAGGAACAGAAAACACTTGTAGGACTTTGTTTAGACTATGGTTTTTATTGCCTTGGTAAATATAAACAGGATGATGTTTATATCAAGCCAATGAAATTAATGAATGATAATTGCGGTAGTTTGGATTCTTTGATAAGGTATTACCCCTATTTCAAGGATAATGAATCCGTTCAAAAATTCATTATTCCTATTCAACCGCAATATCATGAAGATTTATTCCCGGACTTCAGTAGCATGAAAGGCTCTTTATTCGAGAAGGATCAATCTTTATATTCTTGTCAAGGCAATACTATAAAAAAAGCTTATTTATGTCATTCTCGAATCAAATCCATTCGGAAAGGTGATATTGTCTTATTTTACAGAAGTAAAGATCGCAAATCCATACAATGTATGGGCATAGTTGAAGATGTCTTATCTTCAGAAAATATCGACGAAGTATTTCCTGCTATTGCTAAAAGAACCGTCTACAATTATTCGGATCTACAGGAGATTCTGAAGAAAAAAACATTGGTAATACTTTTCCGGTATATAGCTCTTGACAAAGAAATATCCTATCTACAGATAGCTAAAGCCAAAATTGAAGGATATATCCAAAGTATTAGAAAAATTGATAATAAACAATATTTAGCATTGATACATGAAAACTGAAACGATTATATTATCCATTCATCCAAGTCATATTGAAAAAATATTATCTGGGGAGAAACGATACGAATATCGCAAACGCGTTCCTACGGATATACGACATATTGTTGTGTATGCAACTGCACCTATCAAAATGATTGTTGCTTTGATTGAGATAGATTCTGTTTTAAAGGGGACACCAGAAAGTATTTGGAAAAAAACAAAAAAACATGCTGGTGTTTCCAAGGATTTTTTCATGCTCTATTTTACAGACCATCAAGATTCCTATGCAATTAAATTTAAAGCGGTATTCAAATTAGAAACCCCCAAATCTTTAATGTGTTTGGACAATAATATTTCTGCCCCACAATCTTATACATACCTCAAAGAGACAGCCGAACAATTATGTAATAAATTAGGAATAAAGAGATTTGAGATATGATTAACTTCGACGAATACATACGCCAAGGCGAACCTCAGCAACGGGAAAAGGGTTATGCGTGGCAGACCGCAATCGGGTTGCAGGCAGTCGATGGACTGAAACCCTCCGATTATCTTATCGAGACTGCACGCAAAGATATTGAGGGAGAAATTACGATTGACGAGGCCGAACAGCTTATAAAAAGCTATTACCAGTCAAAAAATGCTCGTACACCAGAAGATGACGAAATGCACGAGGCGGATACGGCTTCGACTAATATTCGCCGGCTGCTTACCGAGAAAACCTTTGCTTTTACGCTTGTCGGGCTAACCTCGATCCATCGTCGGATTTTCGACGGTGTATTCAAGTTTGCCGGTCAGATTCGCGATTACAACATCACCAAAAAAGAGTGGGTACTGCGTGGTGATACGGTGTTGTATGTTTCCGCACCCGACCTTCGCAATGCGATCGAATACGACTTGGAACAAGAACGCCAGTTCGACTACGGCAAAGTGGACAGGAATGGATTAGTGAACCACATAGCCAAGTTTGTGTCGGGACTATGGCAAATCCATCCGTTCGGTGAGGGAAACACCCGAACGACTGCCGTATTTACAATTCTCTACCTTCGTTCTATGGGCTTTGACGTAACAAACGATTTGTTCGCAAACCATTCGTGGTACTTCCGCAATGCGCTGGTACGCGCCAACTATCAGAACGTGCAAAAAGGCATCATGCGTAATTCAGAATATTTAGAGCGTTTCTTCCGTAATCTGTTATTAGGCGAAAACAATGAGTTGCGGAATCGGTATATGGTTGTTGATGCACCGGAAGAACTTGTTGCTGAGCAAACACTGCACGAAGACCGTACAAGTACCGAACAACCTACCGTGCAAGTAACCGAACAAGTTCGCGTTTTGCTGATAGCCTTGTCAAATGACCAATTATCATTAAAAGGATTGATGGAAAAAGTCGGACTAAAACATCGCCCGACATTTTTGGAGAACTATATAAACCCTGCTTTCGAGGCCGGTTTCCTCAAGGTGCTATATCCCGACAAGCCCAATCATCCGAGGCAAAAATACTTGCTGACGGCAAAAGGCTTGGCACTGTATAACGAAATCAAGAAAATATAATAGTCTTGATAATTGTTATCGTTTGGGATTTTCCCATCCTTGATAATGACATTCTTTTGTGACATTTTTATCGGATAGCTTTCGGTATCCAATGCAGCTTCTTGCATTAGGCATTTGCCAAAGCTATCTTTATTCGGGCTAGCCTTGTGTCCACGAAATATGTTTCGGGGGAGCCTAATACCCTGACCGACATTTGTCGTCGGGAGAGTTGCCACACAAACTGCAAGCATAGGCGGCAAGATTGTCCAATGCTATTCAAAAATGAGCGATGAATTACGGCAAAACCATTACGACGTCAAAGAGACAACAAACAGACACCTGGTAATACGTCGTCTCTTAACCCACATATCCATAAAAAAGGGGATTGAAAAAGAACACCGCTGTACATTCATTGTGCTTCAGCGGCGTTTTTATAAACAATACAGAGTTTATTGGGATAGAAGTACCGTGAATATGGAAAAGCACTGTGTACGGTTTGACCAAACATAGTGCTTTCCATTTTGCGGGAGATTATCGCTTTATAATTCCAATTCCTTGATGGCTCTTTTTATTCCGCAGATGACCGATGTCTTGTTGTTTCTGACGGCAGAAAGTGCCGATGAAAGACTGGAAGCGGTAATGAACCGTGCGCCGTCCTTGGATTGCAGGAACCGCCCTTTGTCCAGAACAGACTGCCAGCGGGATTGGATGAATGAGTTTTCGAGTAGCGCATCGAAAAGGATAACCACATGACGAAGATTGTTTACCCGAATATGAAAGCCCTCCTTGCAGGAAAAGAGAGCTTCCATATCCTCGATGCAAACTTCTGAAACGCAAAACAGATGATAAGTATTGGCACAAGACACAATACCTATCATCTGTTCTTGGGTGAAATTGCAGCCGAAAGAAAGCGGCGAGGCTTTTATAAAGCCATCGGTATGATGCTTGGTAGATACCGGCAACGGTTCCAATCGGTCATACGTCCTTCGCAACTCCATACATTTCTCAAAGGAGAAGTCGGATGCAGCAAAAAGAGGCTGGACAAGGTGGGCGCATTCGGTCAGCAGTTCCTTGACGATGTGGATGTTCATCTCGTGGCAGTTTCGGCAAACCGCGTTATTGCAGTTTATGTATCGGTGACTGTTGATGAAGTCATCCACATAGCGGCTATACCGCTTACCATCAACCATTACATCCTGAAGGTAGAGTTCTCTCGCTTCGGAGAGTAATTCGAATAATTCCTCTGCTACATCCTGTTCGGTAGCAAAGTGGGTTAGGTGTTGCTTCTCTTCAAAAAAAGAGAAGAGCTTTTGATTTGTTCTTTCATGTAAAATGTTTGTTTATATATCAACTATAAAATATTATTTAATGGCTTTTTTTAGAGCCAACCGAAACCCGATACTCTCATCCGTTACGTCCTCATAGTAGGCGTAGCGATAAGTACAGGTATAACGATAAGCATCGTTGTACCAGAACGAGCCGCCACGTTTGATGACTTGCCGTGAAGAATTGATACGGGTAAGGTTGCACGGATCTGTCTGTGGTTCGGTCGTGTAAGGAGCGAAATAATCCGCCACCCATTCATATACATTGCCCGACATATCGTAGATACCCAACTCGTTCGGGCGTTTCTGCTTTACGGGATGGCTCTCCCTGCCGTCATTCAAGTTCCAACCGACCTCGCTCAACGTATTGCTTCCGGCGTATGTGTAGTCTTTGCTCTTGTTGCCGCCTTTGGCTGCAAACTCCCATTGTGCTTCGGTAGGCATCCGGAACTCCCATTCCTGCGGCATTCCGGCCTCGTGCATCATGGCGGTAAGCCGCTCCACAAATTCATGGCAGATTTTCCAGGTCACGTTCTCCACGGGATAGTTGTCGCCTCGGTTGCTACGGCTCGGATTGTTGCCCATGACGGCTTTCCAAAGCGGTTGCGTCACTTCGGTTTCGCCTATCCAGAAAGTGGATAATGTTACCTGATGTTCCGGTTTTTCGTTCGGCTGGCGGTTGTCATGTCCCATTGTGAACGTTCCGCCTTCGACCGTTACCATCTTGAACTCCACGCCGCTCAGCGTGAAACGGATACCGTCGGGGGCTTCCGTATAGCTGCCGACTATCTTGCCGGCTGTTCCTTTTTGCTGCATATCTTTCATCTGTCCTCTATTTTCAGCGTTGCACTGTGTGCAACTGTTTAGGATTGTCGGCATGATTGCTAACAGCAATGCGTGTAATGCCGATATATATATATATTTCTCATAGGGCCATTTTACCGTTTGTTCAACGTAAGCTGATTCTCGTCCCGATGGTTATAGTCGGTAGAGGTATAGAAGTACCGGTAGGTCGAAGTAAAACGATAAGCGTCGTTATAATAGAAACTACCGCCTCGCTTGATGTATTGACTGCCGGAAGTATTGCAAGGGTCGGTCTGCGGCTGCGTGGTATAGGGCGCAGCCATATCGTAAACCCACTCATACACATTACCGCTCATGTCGTAAATTCCGAGCTCGTTGGGCTGCTTCTGCTTGACCGCATGAATACCGCCGTCGCTGCTTGTCCAACCGACTTGCGATAGCATATTGCTGCCGGAATAGGTGTACCCTCGGCTTTTGTTACCTCCTTTGGCTGCAAACTCCCACTGCGCCTCGGTGGGAATTTGGAAATTCATATCATCGGGAATAAGCCCCTGATTGTGGGCGATGTCATTCAGACGACGGGCAAATTCCACGCTTTGGTTGCGGGTGATGCTGGCGACAGGTGTCGTGTTGCTTCCTCCGCCGGAACCCATAACGGCATTCCATAGGGCTATGGTTACTTCCGTTTCACCGATCCAATAGGAGGAAAGCGTTACCTGATGTTCATGCGCCTGATTTGCCCTCTGCGTTCCGGGTTGTGCCGCTTCCGCATCCGACCCCATCGTGAACGTGCCGCCTTCGACATAAATCATCGTAAACCGAACTCCGTTTATCGTATAATCCACCGATGTGCCGGAGGGAGGGGTAACAGCCGTTGCTTCGGGAGTGAATCCGTCGGATACGATGCCTGTGCTCATGTTGCCGGCGACATCCACCGTCTTCAATGTGAACACATACTCGGAACCGTTCTTCAATCCGGTTATTACCGCCTCTTGCCGCCCTTTACCTATTTCTATGGCTGTCGCACCGCCGGGAGAATAGGTAATGGACACTTTGGCAAAATCCGCATCCGTGGGGTCTGTCCAGCGTAAAGTCACCTTGCCGTTGCCTGCTTCGCCGGAAAGTCCCGACACTTCAGCGGGAGGTGTCACATCGTCCGGATCGACGGAAACGGGGATACACGGGGGCGTAACGACGCTCCGTCCGGCATTGCCCGCCGCATCTACCGTCGTCAGGGAGAACGTATATTCTTCGCCGTTTATCAACCCCGTGATCAGGGCGGTCTGTATGCCCTTTCGGGCGAGAATCGCTCCTTCACGTTGCGGATAGGTAATCTCTACATGGTCGAAATCGTCCTCTGTAGGATCGGTCCAATTCAGCGTTACCTGTCCGTCTCCGACAATCGCATTCAAGGCGGTAACCGCCGAAGGAGGAACCGTATCGGGTTCCTCGAATGTTTCATTTTCGCCACATGCTGCAAACAGCAGGAGCGACAAGAGGGGAAAAACAGCCCATACGTGCCGTTTCCCCGTCTTCGATGATTTTATGGAACTACATTTCATATTTTCTAAGTTGAAAGTTATTCTTTGAAAAAATCTCTCGGCGTATAGTTTCCCGCTTCGTCCAGTTTGCCTCCATATACAGGAAAGAGGCTTGCCTCGCCGTAATTCCTGATGCGCTCCACGTTTTTCAGGATTTCCATGTCCTGTGCGGAAATCTCAAAATCCACGTCCGCATTCGATTCCATATGTTTGGGGTTTGCGGTTTTAGGCAGAGGGAGCATGTTCAGTTGCAGGCAGTAGCGGATGCAAAGCCGGGCGATGCTTACGCCATACCGGTTTGCCATATCCTGCACAAGCCGATTCTTCATCATCTCGCCGTGTCCCATCGGTGAATAGGCTTCCACGAGTATGTCGTGCTTGTGGCAGTAATCGACAAGGGCAAAGGGTGTATTACTGACGTGCGCCAGAATCTGGTTCACCATCGGCTTCACATCGCCGTTCCGCAACAGGTTCTCAATATCTACCTGCTGGAAATTGCTTACGCCGATAGCCCGCAGACGACCTGCCTTGTATGCCTTTTCCATCGCGCACCATGCGACGAGATTGCCTTCGAAATAGTGGTCGTCCTCGCGGAAGGCAGTCCACGGCTGCGGTGCGTGGATAATCATCAGGTCGATGTAGTCGAGCCCCAATCGTTCGAGCGAGCCTTCAATGGCGGCTTGCGTCCCGTCATAGTCCTTGATAAACGCATCAAGTTTGGTCGTAACGAAGACCTCTTCACGTTTCAGTCCGCAAGTGCGGATACCCTCGCCTACACCACGTTCATTGCCGTAGCCCTGCGCCGTGTCGAAATGACGATAACCGATTTCCACAGCACGCTTTACGGCTTCTGCCGCCTTGTCATCGTCAATCATCCATGTCCCGAGCCCGAGTTTGGGGATTTTTACTCCGTTGGAGAGCATATAGTTCTCCGATAAAATGCTATTTTTCATGTTTTTATATTTTATTTGTTCATTGTATTCATGTCAATTACATAACGGAACTTTACCTTGCCGTCCAGCACATTCTTATACGCCTCGTCTATGGCAGCGGCGGTGGCGGGGATTATTTCAACCTCCGGGTAGATGTCATGCGCTACGGAGTAGTCCAGCATCTCCTGCGTCTCCTTTATGCCGCCGATAAGCGAACCGTAAACCTTACGTTGGGCAGCACCCGATAGAATCAAATCAACCGTTTTGACGGTGGTATTGGTGGGCAGCCCGACAATAGCCATCTCTCCCTTTCCATATTTCAACATTCGGATATACTCTATCGGCTGGTAATCCACCGGAACGGTGCTTATTATAAAGTCGAAAGTATTTGCCATACCTTTCATCTCTTCCGGGCGGTTGATATTAACATACTGTTTTGCACCCATACGCAATGCGTCCTCTCGTTTGTCCTCAGTTATGTCGAATACGATCACATTGGCTCCGAGATCAAGCAGATATTGCACCGCCATGTGCCCGAGTCCGCCGAAACCCACGACCGCCGTATGGTCGCCACGCTGCACATTGCTCAATTTTATCGGTGACCATGTAGTCACTCCGGCACAAAGCAAAGGAGCGACACGCTAAAGGCATGTGGGTCAAGCCTGTAAAACGTCGGAAGGTTAAGTGTGACCAT
>ERZ827492.1759-NODE-1759-length-16692-cov-5.675482_pt1 | contig 16692 bp, 16 predicted proteins | sample MGYA00519704_ERZ827492 | MGnify/ENA primary metagenome ERZ827492 (study PRJEB31778, sample SAMEA3449325) | human gut metagenome | biome: human gut; feature: human-associated habitat; material: faeces | place: United Kingdom | collected 2010/2012 ...
AGGCGGTCATCGCGCACAACGGCGGCCCGGCGCGGGAGCTCGACGCGCGGCGCGCGCAGGCGTCCGGCGCGCCGGTGCGGGCGGTGGCGGCGCCGGACGCCTTCTCCGAGGGCGTGTGGATCGCCAAGGAGATCGGGCGGCTGGTCGGCGGCGTGGGGATGCTCGAGGCGCAGCGCGAGGGCGTGCGGGAGTCGGTCCGCGCGTTTTCGGAGATCGCGGTGCTGTGACGGACGCACCGGCAGATGGAACAGATCGAAACGTGCCTGATCCACGACGGCATTCCCTGCGAGGTGTTCGGCCGCGGCGCGTTCCTGGAGGATGCAGCGGTGCAGGGCGCGGTGGAGCTGCTGCGCGGCCTTGCACGCCCGCAGGAGGCGGAGGCGCTGCGCGCGGGGGTGCAGGCGCTCTGGGGCTGCTCCGAGGGCGCGTCCTGGGCGGCTGCGGCCTCTTTAGCCGAGTCGGCCGCCCGGGCCGAGGCGGCGCAGGAGGCGTCCCTGGCCGGGCGCGCGGAGCGTGCGGCGGCGCTGTTCCCGGAGCTGCTGCCGCTGGCGCAGGCGGTGCGGGCGGTGGAGCCGCTGCTGCGGGGGCGGCCCCGGCGCGCGCTGGACGCCCTGGCCAAGGCCCTCGGGCGCGAGGCGGACGAGAACTTCCTGCGGCTGCGGCAGACGGCGGCGCTCTTCGGGAGCCTTCCGGATCTGCTGGACGCGCTCCTGCTGGGCGAGGAGGCGGACGTGCGCCGCCTGGCGGGCGCAAAGGCGGCCTCGGGCGCGGTTCGGCTGATGACGCTGCATGCGTCCAAGGGCCTGGAATTCCCGGTGGTGATCCTGGCGGGCGCGACGGAGGGCGAGCTGCCGCTGGACCGCCCCGGCCGCCGCGCGGACGTGCGCGAGGAGCGGCGGCTGCTCTTTGTGGGCATGACGCGCGCGCGGGAGGAGCTGATCCTCACCTGCGGCGGCGCGCCCTCGCCCTTCCTTGCGGAACTGCCGGCGGAGGTTCGGCGGGAGAGCGCCCGCGGCGTGCGGCGCGAGCCGCAGCCCGAGCAGCTCTCGCTGTTCTGAGATGGGCGCGGGGGGAGGGCGCGGCGTGCGGCGGCTGCGCGGATGCTTGGCTGCGGTGGGCGCGGTCGCGCTGTGCCTGGCCGCGCTCGCCGGCGGGATCTGGTACCGGGTCGAGGTCGCGCCGACGGAGGTCCTGACGGACGTTTCGCCGGACGGGATGTACGAGCTCACGATCGACAGGGTGGGCGAGCCGGACTGGTCCTTCGGCGCGACGCACTGCCGCTTCACCCTGCGCAAGGAGGGGCGGCAGATCCTCGGGCACGCGTTTTCCATCCAGGACGACGGCGCCGTGGCGCGCGCGGACAACTTCGCCGTGCGCTGGCGCGCGGACGGCGTGCAGGTCGTCGTCTCCGGGAGCGAGCAGGGGGACTGGGTCTACGTCCTGGGATTTGACGGAAGCGCAGAGGAAAGCGAAGTGGCCCGCCGGTGATCCGGCGGGCCACTTCGTCGTCCAGGAAAGCAAAAAAATCCGATCGCCTGGAGGACCAAGCGATCGGATTCCACTGGAGCTGATGACCGGATTTGAACCGGTGACCTCGTCCTTACCAAGGACGCGCTCTACCTGCTGAGCTACATCAGCATTCCCGTTCTGTTCCCTGCGCCGCAAGGAACGTATATGATTATAGCGCGTCCGCTTCCAAAATGCAAGCCTTTTTTTGATTTTTCCCCAAAGAAATTTTGCCGCTCCCCCGGCGGGGGGAGCGGCAGGCGTCAGCCGATGCGCCGGCACTCGAAGTAGCAGCGCTTTTCGTGGGCCTCGCCCATGGAGAAGGCCTTGCGCGGCAGCGGGCCCTTGGCGATGGCCGGGAAGAGGGCGAACTTGTCCGGCGCGGGCAGGAGCAGCGCGCAGGCGTCCGGCCGGCGGCCCAGGGCGCGCGCGGCCTCGTCGCCATGGACGTAGTCGAGGGCGGCAGCCGGGTGCGCGGCGAGGAACTCATCCAGCAGCGGCTGCAGGACCTGCACCGGCAGGCCGGGATAGGCGCGCTGGCCCGCGGCCGTCACGAGCTGGACGTCGTTCCCCGCGCCGGAGGCGGCGGAGGCGAGGCGCTGCTCCAGCGCCGCAAGGCAGGCGGGCGCAAGGCCCGTCAGCACCCGGTGGATGGGCGCAAAGCGCAGCGCGGGATCGTGCAGGTTCACCACCTCGCACAGGGCCCAGCGCGCGGGATGGACCGCGGCCTCCTCCGGGGGGAGGGCGGCCTTGATCTCCAGCCAGCAGGCGCGCGCCGCGGCCAGGGAGTGGTTGCCGTCGCCCACGGCGAACAGCGGCGCATCCCCGCGGGCGGCGTCCAGGGCGCACAGCGCGGCGGCTGCGGCGGCAAGATCGCTCACGTCCTCCACGGCCCAGCCGGTCAGGTGGCCCATGCCCTGCAGGAGCTCCACGTCGTAGAGGGGCCTTTGCGCGTGCAGGCGGGCGTACAGCGGCTCGATGAGGGTCTTTGCCGGGTCGTCGACCAGGAGCATGACGTGCGGGCACTCGAGCAGCGCGCCGCGGCGCACCTGCGTGCGCGCCGGGATGCGCGCAAGGATCGTGCCCTCCGTGGCGCGCACGCGGGAGGTCGATCCGGGCGAAAAGTCGTATTCCTCCAGGTCCACGGCGAGCAGCAGGCCCCGGCGCGGGCCGGACTCCGTGCGCCGCTGGGTGAGGATCATGCCGCGCACGGACGAGGTGAGCACGGTTTGCGCGTAGGCGCGCATGGTCTCGTGGATGCGGGGCACGCGCTGGGCGGCCTCGGAAAGGTAGACCTCCGGCAGGACGATGCGCAGCGTGGAGGGCGCTGCGCCCACGAGGCGGTCCGTCTCCTCCCAGACCTCGGGCTGGGAGGTGTACTGGTCGCAGGCGATCACGGCCCACTTGGCCTCGTCCGCGACGCGGGGCAGAAGGATTTCGGGCGCCAAGACGCCCACGCTTGCAAGATCCGGCATGAAAAAAGTCCTCCCCGTGCAGTTTATACCCAGTATAGAGCATGCGGCCGCGCTTTGCAAGAAAGGGCGCATTTTGGACATCGTTTTTTTACGAGAAGGGAAGCGCGCAGCGCGTTTTCTTTTGTCCCGCCCTATGGTATACTAAAGAGCGGAACATTTTGCGAAAGGAAGGATCGTGCCTTGCTGAACCGGGAAGGATGGAGCCTGCTGGCGATCCTCTTATTTTTTCTCGCGCTGCTGGGCGCGGGGTTTGCACACATGGGGCGCGAGCGGTCCGTGGCGGACCGCCTGCGCGAGGGAGGCGGCGCGGCGGATACGGCGGCCGGCCTTGTCGTTGCGGCGGGGGGCGTCGTGCTGCTGGCGATCGTGCCGGGCACGCTGTATCTCTATGGCCTGTCGCGCCTGCTGATGCCGCTGAGCCTGGCGGCCGGGGCGTGCGCGCTGCTGTGCGGCGTCCTGCCGCGGCTGCGGGCGGCGGCGCCGCGGGCGCTGTCCGCGGCGGAGCTCTACAGCCGGGCGAGCGCGCCGCGCGCCGCGTTCGCGGTGATCGGCGCCATGAGCGCGCTGGGGCTGGCCACGGGCGCGATTGCCCTGCTGGGCCGGGTGATCGCGGGGGTCTTCTCCCTGCACCAGACGCTGGCCCTGGGCGCGGCGGCGCTGCTGTGCGCGATCCTGGCGCTGCTGTGCGGGCCGCAGTCCCGCCGGCGCATGGACCGCCTGCAGGTGCTGCTGCTGGTGGGCCTGCTGGCGGCGCTGCCGGCCAGCGCGGTCCTGCACAGCGGCGACAACGACAACACGCTGGCGGCGGTCCTGGCCAGCGCGTTTTCGCGCCTGGCCACGGGGAATCCCGTGCTGGTGGACATGCTCTCGGACCTGGGCTGGGGCCTCGGGGTGCTGGGCGCGGTCTCGCTGCTCTCGCGGGCGACCGCCGTGCAGGAGGAGTACGCCGCGCGCTATGGCGGGCGGATCGGCGCGGCGCTGCTCGCGCTGCTGACGGTGCTCAGCGCCGCGGCGGGGCTGCTCGGCCGCATGGTGGAGGAAGGGCTGACCACGCTGGCCGCGGCGGAGACCGTGCTGCTGCAGGAGGCCACCAACGCCGTGCTGCCCGCGCCCGTCTCCGCGCTGCTGGTGGCGGCGCTGACCATGGGGCTGCTGCTCTCGGCGCAGGGGCTGCTGCGCGCGGCGGGGAACCTGCTGGCCTGGGACGTGGCCGAGCCGGTGCTCAAGGGAAAGCAGGAGCGCCCCCTCTGCCGGACGGCGGACGGGATCGCGGTCGCCGGCGCGGCGCTTGCGTTCCTGCTGGCGCTGGACCAGAGCGCGGCGCTGACGAACATGGCGCAGGCGGCCTTCCTGCTGGGCGCGGTGCTGGGCGCGGGGCTTGCGCTGCGCGCGTTCGGCCGGCCCACGACCGTGCTCGGCGCGTGGGTGAGCCTGGCGGCCGGCGCGGGCGTGGTCGTCGCCTGGACGGCGGTGCCCGTGCTGCGGAACCTGGGGATGCTCGGCGCGCTGCCCAGCGCCGGGGCCGTGGCGCTCGTGCAGTGGCTGCTCCGCCCGCGGCGGCAGGAGGCCCCGGCCCCGCAGCCCGAAACAGTGAGCGAGGCGCCCGCCCCCGCCGAGGAGCGGGAGGCGGAGCCTGCGCGCAGCGAAGGGGAGGAAAACGATGGAACTCTCGCTCTTTGACGTCCTGGGACCGGTGATGATCGGGCCGTCTTCGTCGCACACGGCGGGGGCGGCCCGCCTTGCGGACGTGGCCCGGCAGATCGCGGGGGAGTTTGTGCACGTCTCGTTCGGGCTGCACGGGTCGTTTGCGCGCACCTATCGCGGCCACGGCACGGACCGGGCGCTGGTGGCCGGGGCGCTCGGCCTCTCCCCGCAGGACGAGCGGCTGCGCCGCGCCTTTGACCTTGCGCGGGAGCGGGGCGTCGCGTTCGACTTCTACCCCACGCACGTCGAGGGCGCGCACGAGAACACGGTGGTGATGACCTTCCGGAGCGCGGACGGGCGGGAGCGGACGATCGAGGGCGCGTCGCTGGGCGGCGGGCGCATCCGCATCTGCCGCATCGACGACTACCCGGCGGAGATCACCGCGGACGCGCCGACGCTGGTGATCCTGCAGCAGGACCGGCAGGGCATGGTCAGCCACGTGACGCAGATCCTGGCCGAGCGGGGGATCAACATCGCGGTGATGCGCCTTTCGCGCACCGCGCGGGGGGAGATCGCCTGCTGCGTCATCGAGGTGGACGGAGAGCTGCCCGCAGGCTTGGTGGAGCGCGTGGCGGGCGTGCCCGGGGTGCTCTCGGCGCGCGCGGTGCGCTGAGGCGCGACGCGAAACGGAGAGGAGAAGGCAGATGTATCGAAACTTTGCGGACGTGGCGCGCGCGTGCGCGCAGCGGGGGATCGGCCCGGCGCAGCTCTTCCTGGAGAGCGAGTGCCGGCTCACAGAGCGCGCGCCGGACGAGGTCCGCGCGCAGCTGCGCGAGCGCTGGGCGGTCATGGAGGCCTCGGCCCGGCAGGCGCTGGAGGCGCCGCAGCGCACGGCCGGGGGCCTGATCGACGGCATGGCCCACCGGCAGTGGACCTATGCGCCCGGGCAGAGCCTGTGCGGGCCCTTCCTCAACCGGGTGATGGCGCGGGCCCTCTCCTGCAGCGAGGTCAACGCCTCCATGGGCCGCATCTGCGCCGCGCCGACCGCCGGCGCCTGCGGCGTGCTGCCCGCGGTGCTCGTCTCCCTGCAGGAGGAGAGGGACCTTCGTTGGGAGGCGCTGGAGGGGGCGCTGCTGGTGGCCTCCGGCTTTGGCGCGGTGGTGATGCGCAACGCCACGGTCGCCGGCGCGGAGGGCGGCTGCCAGGCCGAGTGCGGCGTCGCGGCGGCGATGGCCGCGGCCGCGGCGGTGCAGGCCGCGGGCGGGACGCTCGAGCAGATGCTCTCGGCCTTCTCCCACGCGCTGAGCTGCTGCATGGGCCTGATCTGCGACCCGGTCGCGGGCCTTGTGCAGGTGCCCTGCGCCCAGCGCAACGCCTCCCAGGCGGTCAGCGCTCTGCTCTGCGCGGACCTGGCGCTGGCCGGGCAGGTCTTCCCCATCCCGGCGGACGAGGTGGTCGAGGCCATGCGCCGCGTCGGCCGCCAGCTCCCGCCGGAGCTGCGGGAGACCGCGCAGGGCGGCATCGCGGACACGGAGACCGGGCGCGCCATCGCCGCGCGCCTGGCCCAGGAATAACGCTCGACAAAATGCGCCCGGCGTGCTATCATGGGAGTGACCATGGCAGGGTCAGGGTCTGCGCGTAAAGTGCTCTGCGGCTGGGGAATGCCAAGGGGACGAAAAGCCTTGCGCTTGCGGTGCAGCCTCTGCTTCCCACTGCTGCAACCGGGAGCGCAAACCTCCTTTTTGTAGCGAAATGCCGAAAAAAGGAGGTTTTGCTCGTGAATGGGCGCATGTATTCTTCCCTGTGCGACCGCGGCTATTGGGCCGAGGCCGCGCGGCAGTTCTCCTCGCCGCGGATGCTCGCCGTCTGCGCGATGTTCATCGCCCTGCGCTCGGCGCTCAGCTGGCTCTACATTCCGCTGACCGACGCGCTGCGCATCCAGTTCACCTTTTTCATCACAGCCCTGGGCGCGTCGATCTACGGCCCGCTCATGGCCCTTGCCGAGGGGTTCCTTTCGGACACGATCGGCTTCTTCCTCATGCCCAGCGGCGGCTACTTTCCCGGGTATACGCTCAACGCCATGCTGGCCTCGCTCTTCTACGCGCTGTTCTTCTACCGCCGGCAGCTCTCGGTGCTGCGCATCTTCGCGGCGAAGTTCACGGTGAACCTGGTGGTCAACGTGCTGCTCGGCGCGCTGTGGAGCGCGCTGCTCTACGGCAAGGGGTATCTGTACACCGTCACGGCCAGCATCCTGAAGAACGTGGTGCTGCTGCCGCTGGAGACGGCGGTGATGGTGCTGGTCTTCCGCGCGGTGCACCCGCTGCTCACGCGCCTGGCGCTGATCCCGGCGCAGGCCCGCAGCGCGATTCCCTGGATCGCGCGCAAGGGCGTCCAAAGGCAATAAAACAAGACGAGCCCCCTGCCGCGGTTTGCGCGCGGCAGGGGGCTCGTTTTGCTTTGCGGATTTACGCTTCCCGCGCGGTGCGCAGGGCTCTGGCGAGCTGGTCCGGGCAGGAGGTGCCGTTGCGGCACTGGATGCCCTGGCAGCGGGCGATGACCTCCTCGGCCTTCATGCCGCGCACGAGCGCGGCAACGCCCTGGGTGTTGCCCGGGCAGCCGCCCTCGAAGGAGCAGCTCTCGATGACACCGTCGTCGCTGAGCGTGATGTGGATGCTGCGGGAGCAGGTGCCCCGCGTCTTGTACGAAATCTCCATGGGTTTCAACCTCCGTTGTATGGATGGAATGGCGTTCACTGGCCCTGCGCGCCGAGCACGCGCAGCACGGTCGCAAGGTCCATGCGCGCGCAGCGGCCGAACGCGCTGTCCGCGCGGCCGCCGCCCTTGCCGCCGAGCTCGGCCAGGACCGCGCGCAGCGCCTGGCCCGCGTGGACGCGGGCGCCCGGCCCTGCGCCCAGCGCGACGGCATAGCCCTCGCCGGACGGCGCGCAGAGGAAGCAGACCGCGCCCTCGCGCCGGGTCAGCAGCGCCAGGCCCTCCCGGAGCCCGTCGGCGTCCGCGCCCTCCAGGCACGCGGCGTACAGCGGCCCCGCCGGCGAGGGGACGGGCGCAAGGGACGTCAGCTGCGCGGCGATCCGCTCGCGCGTGAGCTCCGCAAGGCGCCGCGCCAGGTCCGCGTTCTGCGCGCGCAGCCGGTCCACGGCCGCGACGAGGTCCTGCGCCCCGCAGGAGAAGAGGCGAGCCGCCTCCTCCGCCTGCTCGGCCCGCGGCCAGGCCCAGCGCAGCGCGCGCAGCCCCGCCACAAAGAAGAGGCGCAGGTTGCCGTGGCTCTGCTGCCAGGAGAGGATGTGCAGCGCCTGGACCTGGCCCGTCGAGCGCGCGTGCGTGCCGCAGCAGGCGACCGCCTCGCGCGAGCCGATGCAGACGATGCGCAGCTCCGGGTGGGGGGCCGGCTTCTTGCGCAGGGGCAGGGCCTCCAGCTCCTCCGGCGTGGGGAAGAAGCAGCGGACCGGCTCGTCCTGCGCGATCCAGGCGTTGACCTCGGCCTCCAGTTCGTCGGCGAGCGCCCGCGTCATGGGCGCGGCGTCCGCGCCGGCAAGGTCCACATACGCGTCGTCCCGGCCGATGTGCAGGCCCAGGGAATAGGCGTCAAAGCGCTCGCAGAGCACGTGGGAGAGCATGTGCTGGCCCGTGTGCTGCTGGGAGAAGTCCAGCCGGCGCGCTTTGTCCACGCAGCCGCGCACGACGCCGGAGAGCGGGCGCGGCGCGCGCACCCGGTGCACGATGGGCGCAAGGTCCCCCTCGTGGGAGACGTCCTCCACGGGGAAGCCGTCCAGCGTGCCGGCGTCGCAGGGCTGGCCGCCGCCCGTGGGGTAAAACGCCGTGTTGGAGAGCACGACGTCGTACAAATCGTCCGCGCCCGCGGCCGGCGCGCAGGCGCGCACCTCGGCCGAAAACTCGAGCAGGTCCGGATCGGAATGGTAGAGCGCGATCATAGAAACCCTCCTTGCCGCCTCAGCAGCAGAAGATCAGCCGCCCGCCGCCGCAGAGGCTCATGCAGGCCAGGCACTGCAGGACGTTGCAGAGCAGGTTGGAGTTGCCGCCGACCGTGCGCTCGTGCGCCTGCTCGTAGACGCCGCGCATCTGCTCGGCGGCCTGGCGGTACTCCATGTTGCCGGGCTCCATGTTCGCCGCGGTCTGGAAGGCCTGCTGCGCGCGGGAATACATGCCCTGGCGCATGTAGCAGAGGCCGTAGAGGTAATACCACTCGGCCGTGCGGTTCTGGATGCGGTCCAGGGCGCTGACCGCCTGCAGGATCAGCCCGCGCGAGATCATCTCCCGGATGTCCTGGAACTGCTCGGAGGAGGCGTAGCCCCCGCCCTGCGAGCCGGAGGAGCGGCCGTAGCCGTACCCGCCGTAGGACGACCCGCCATAGCCGCCATAGGAGGAACCTCCATAGGAGGAACCGCCGTACCCGTAGGAAGAGGAGGCGCCCCCGCCGGAGCGGATGCGCTTGATCTCGTCGTAGGCGGCGTTGATCTGCTTGACCTTTTCGCTGACCTGGTCCTGCACCTCCTTGGGCGCGTTGGCGTAGCGGTCGGGGTGATACTTCTTGACCAGGTTGCGGTAGGCGGTCTTGATCTCGTCGTCTGTGGCGGACGGGGAAACGCCCAAAACCTTATAGGGATCCATCGTCCAACCTCCTTCCTTCGGCCACGGCGTCCATGGTGCGGGGCATCCCCTCGCACAGGACGTTTTCCACAAGGGGCCGGGTCTTTTCGCTGTCGATGACGTCGTAGCAGAGCTGCGCCTGGCAGATGCACTGCATCATCAGGGGGAGCGCCCACTCGCAGGCCTGCTTGCGGCTGTATCCCGCCAGGCGCCAGACGTTGTAGGCGTTTTTCTTTTCGTCGCGATCGTAGTCGTCCAGGGCGTCGAGCCAGTAGATCCACTTGCCGATGTTGTAGCCCATAAAGCGCAGGGAGGGCTGGGCCTCCTCGGGCATGCCAAAGGCGAAGAGCTTCCCCAGGAAGGTCGAAAAGGGCTCGGCCGCATCGTCCGGGTCGGCGCAGCCCGCCTGTTCCAGCGCGGCCTGGCCGGCAAAGAGCGTCTCCAGGTCCTGGGCCAGGGCGGGATAGAGCGCGGAGACGCGCCGCTGCGGCCGGCGCAGCAGCAGCCCGAGCAGCGCGGCGGAGGCCTTGCCGTCCGCGCGGTCGTCCCGCGCCTTTTCCGCGGAGAGGAGCAGGTGCGCGTCCGCGCAGAAGTCGACGCTCGCGCCCTGCATCATGTTGAGCTTTGTGCCCTTGACCGGGCAGCGGAGGACCTGCATCTGCGTGTCGTCCATTACGCCGTCGCGCACCAGCGCGAGGAAGGCCAGGTCGTACCGGAGCAGCGCGCGGCACAAGGGGCCGGACCTGCGGCCGAGCGCCTTGCAGATTCCGCAGTAATAGGCGCGAAAGCGCGCCTCGTCCTTGATTTTGAGCTCCGGCCGGCAGGGGCGGATGTAGCCGAACATGGAAAGGTCCCCCTTTTGCATGGGCAGCGAGGAAATAATGAAAAACGATGGGGAGTACAGAGAGAGCCCCGTCGTTTCTCAAGCAACCTTTTTTCTATTTTACACCGCGAACTTAAAGTTTGTAGGGCGCAAGTCCTAACTTTTTGTGAACTTTGCGCATGGTCTTTGCCGCGATGCGGCTGGCGCGCTCGGCGCCGGACTGCATCACGCCCTCCAGGTACGCCTTGTCGGCGAGGATCTCGCTGTAGCGGGCCTGCACGGGCGCAAGCTCGGCGATGACGGCCTCGGCGACCTCGTCCTTGAGCGCGCCGTAGCCCTTGCCGGCCAGGCGGTCTGCGATCTGCTGCGCGCCCTCGCCCGTCACGGCGGAGAGGATGTCCAGCAGGTTGGTCACGCCCGGCTTGTTCTCGCGGTCCACGCGGATTTCGCCGTCGGAGTCGGTGACGGCGCGGCGGAACTTGCGGCGGATCTCCTCGGGCTTGTCGAGGATGGCGATGTAGCTGTTCGGCTCGTCGGACTTGGACATCTTGCGGGTGGGATCGACGAGGGACATCACGCGCGTGCCCGCCTTGCCGAAGTAGCCGTCCGGCACGGTGAACAGGTCGCCGTAGAGGTTGTTCATGCGGATGGCGATGTCGCGGGCCAGCTCCAGGTGCTGCTTCTGGTCCGCGCCGATGGGCACAAGGTCGCTCTGGTAGAGCAGGATGTCCGCGGCCATGAGCACGGGATAGGTCAGAAGGCCCGCGTTGATGTTGTCGGCGTGCTTCTGCGACTTGTCCTTGAACTGGGTCATGCGCTGCAGCTCGCCCATGTAGGTGAAGCACCCCAGGAGCCAGGAGAGCTCGCTGTGCGCGGGCACGTGGCTCTGGCAGTACATGACGTTCTTCTCCGGGTCCAAACCGCAGGCGATGAACAGGGCAAGGGTTTCCGCGCAGCGGCGGCGCAGGGCCGCAGGGTCCTGGCGCACGGTCAGGGCGTGCAGGTCCACCACGCAGTAGATGCAGTCGTACTCCCCGCTGTCCTGCAGGGAGACCCAGTTGCGAAGCGCGCCGATATAGTTGCCCAGCGTCAGGATGCCCGAGGGCTGAATGCCGCTGAAGATCGTCTTTTTCTTGGCAGGGACTTCCGTCATCTCCACTTACCTCCTAAGGGTGCTGTTCCCAAAGTTTATGACGAAATCATGATAGCACTTGCAGAGGGAATCGTCAAATGAAATTCGCATGCGCGGCGGGCAAAACTGTGCTATACTTAGGGCGAAGGAAGACGAGGGAGGAAACGCGTATGCAGGAGATGCAGGAATTGTACGAAGAGGCGCTGCGCGCCATGACGGAGCTGTGCGAGAGCGCGCAGATCGGCCCGGGGGACCTGGTGGTCGTGGGCTGCTCGACGAGCGAGATCCAGGGCGCGCGCATCGGCACGAGCGGCACGCTGGAAGTGGCGCGCGCGGCGCTCCAGGGCCTGCTGGAGCCGGTGCAGGCGCGCGGCGGCGTGCTGGCGGTGCAGTGCTGCGAGCACCTGAACCGCGCGCTGGTGCTGCCGCGCAGCGCCATAAAGGAGAACCGCCTCACCGAGGTCTGCGCCGAGCCCTGGGAGCACGCCGGGGGCTCCATGGCCACGGCCTATTACCAGGCGCTGGAGGAGCCGGCCCTGGCAGAGACGATCGCGGCAAAGGCCGGGCTGGACATCGGGGATACGCTGATCGGCATGCACCTTGCGCGCGTGGCGGTGCCCGTGCGCCTTGCGCAGAAGACCATCGGCAGCGCGCACCTGTGCGCGGCCAAGACCCGGCCGGCGCTCATCGGCGGCGAGCGCGCGCACTACCCGCAGAAGATCCGCTGACGGCCGGTTTGTTAATTTTTCCCCGCCCCTCTTGACAGGGGCGGGCGCGTTTGCTATCATGATCCCAAGTTTCATATCTTCGGCTGTGAAGAGAAGGAGTACCCGGTTCTTCCAAAGCAAAGAGAGGGGCGGACGGTGGAAGCGCCCCGTGCGGAAATCGGCGAAGTAGTCTCGGAGCCTCCCGCTGAACCCCTGCCCTGCGGGGCGGAGCAAGTAGGCGGCGACGCGGTCCCTGCGTTATGGGGGAGCGGCATCGGCGCCCTTGCGCCCGTGCCGGCAGAGTGCGCGCCCGCGCAGATGTGCGGCGCGAAATTAGGTGGTAACGCGAAGATCCTTCGTCCTATGTTGGGGCGGAGGATTTCTTTTTTGTAAGGGAGAAAGGAGAAAAACGCCCATGCTGCTGAGCAAGTTGTTGACCCGCACGCACTTCGATTCGTATGCGGACTTTAAGAAGAACTATGAGCTGCACGTCCCGGAGCACTTCAACTTTGCGCGGGACGTCGTAGACGCCTGGGCCGAGGCGGACCCCGAAAAGCGCGCCCTGGTCTGGCTCAACGACCGCGGCGAGCGGCGCACGTTCACCTTCCGGGAGATCTCCGACCTCTCCAAGCAGGCGGCGAATTTTCTGAGCTCCCTGGGCCTGAAGAAGGGCGACCGGATCCTGACCCTGCTCAAGCGCAACTGGCAGTACTGGGTGACGGCGGTCGCCTGCCACCGGATGGGCGTGGTCATCATCCCGGCCTCGGTGCAGCTGGCGACAAAGGACATCGTCTACCGCGTCAACGCCGCGGGCATCCGCGCCATCATCGCCACCGACGACGAGTGGAGCCAGGCCCAGGTCGAGGCCGCAAAGCCGCAGTGTCCGGACCTGGAGTTCCTGCTGCTGGCGCGCGGCGGCAAGGACGGCTGGATCGACTACGACCAGGGAATCGCGCAGGCAAAGCCGGAGTTCACGATGCCCCACATCGACAACTCCGACGTGATGGTCTGCTACTTCACCTCCGGCACGACCGGCATGCCCAAGCTCGTCGTCCACGACCAGACCTATCCCCTGGGCCACATCGTGACGGCCAAGTTCTGGCAGCGCGTGGAGGACGGCGGCCTGCACCTGACCGTCTCCGACAGCGGCTGGGCGAAGTTCGGCTGGGGCTGCATCTACGGCCAGTGGATCTCGGGCTCCGCGGTGCTGGGGTACGACATGGATAAGTTCAGCGCCCGGCACCTGATCGACGTGGTGCGCAACGAGCGGCCCACCACCTTCTGCGTGCCGCCGACGATGTACCGCTTCATGATGAAGGAGGGCATCACCCGCGAGGACTTCCAGTCCGTGCGCTCCTGCGGCACCGCGGGCGAGGCCCTGGCCGCGGAGACGAGCCGCGAGTTCCAGCGCATCACGGGCCTTGTGATCCACGAGGGCTTCGGCCAGAGCGAGGGCACGGTGCTCATCGGCAACTTCCCGTGGTTTGACCCCTGCCCTGGGGCGCTGGGCAAGCCCTCGCCCCTGTACGACATCGCCATCGTGGACGAGAACGGCGCCGAGTGCCCGGTCGGCCAGGAGGGCGAGATCGTCGTGCGGAACCTGCACGAGAGCGTGCCGCCGGGACTCACCCGCGGCTACTGGGTGGACGGCAAGGTCCAGCGCAATTACGACGACGTCTACCACACCGGGGACGTGGCCTGGGCGGACGAGAACGGCTTCTACTGGTACGTCGGCCGCAACGACGACGTCATCAAGTGCTCGGGCTACCGCATCGGGCCGTTCGAGATCGAGAGCGTGCTGCTGACGCATCCGGCCGTGCACGAGGTGGCCATCACCGCCGCGCCCGACCCGATCCGCGGCCAGGTGGTCTGCGCGTCGATCGTGCTCTCGGAGGGCTTTGCGGGCACGCCGGAGCTGACGAAGGAGCTGCAGACCTACGTCAAGCGCCTGACCGCGCCCTACAAGTACCCGCGCGTGGTCCGCTACGTCGAGGAGCTGCCCAAGACCGTCTCGGGCAAGATTTCCCGCGCGCGCATCCGCGCCGGCGAGGACGCGAAGAACGGCTGACGCCGTTTTTGCGCGGGCACGCCTGTCAAATGAGACGGAAAACCGTGGGTTTCGGGAGCCCGGCGCTTTACGGCGCCGGGCTTTTTCGCTATAATGCATTGTGAACAAAAAATGGAAAGAAGGTGAAGTCAGAATGAAGGTGCTCATCCTCTCCTGCAACACGGGGGGAGGACACAACGCCGCAGCCCGCGCCATCCTGGAGGAGATGCAGCGCCGCGGCCTGGACGCGCGCATGGAGGACGCGCTGCGCTTTGGCGGGCCGAAGGCCTCCCGCATCGTCTCGGAGGGGTATGTGCGCATCGCCAAGGACGCGCCGGCGCTCTTTGGCGGGCTCTACCGCGCGGGCGGGCTGCTCAGCTCCGGCAAGCGGAAGTCGCCCGTGTACTACGCCAACGCGCTGTGCGCCGGGGCGCTGGCCGGCTACATCCGGCAGGAGGGGTTTGACGCGGCCGTCTGCCCGCACCTGTTCCCCGCCGAGGCGCTCACGCGCGCCCGGCGCGAGCTGCCCGGGAGCTTCCGCTTCTACGCCGTCGCGACGGATTACACCTGCATCCCCTTCATGGAGGAGACCGAGCCGGACCTCTTTTTCATCCCGCACGCGGACCTTGCGCAGGAATTTGCATCCCGCGGCATTGCGCGGGAAACCCTGTTGGCAACGGGCATTCCGGTTTCGAGCCGGTTCCTAGAGCGGGAGGATCGCCAGGCTGCGCGGCGCGCCCTGGGCCTGCCGGAGGAGGGGCGCATCCTGCTGCTGATGACCGGGTCCATGGGCTTTGGGGACGTGCTGCCCCTGCCCGAGGCGCTCTGCGGCATCGCGCCGGACGTGCGCGTCGTCGTGCTGACGGGGAACAACGCGCGCCTGCGCGAACAGCTCTGCGCGCGCTACGGGGAGAGCGGCCGCGTGCGCGCCCTGCCCTTCACGGAGGAGGTGCCCCGGTTCTTCGCCGCGGCGGACGCGGTCCTGACCAAGCCCGGGGGCCTGACCTCCACGGAGGCGGCGGTCTTCGGCGTCCCGCTCATCCACACGGACCCCATCCCCGGATGCGAGACGCGCAACGCCGCGTTCTTTTCCGAGCGCGGGCTGTCCCTGCAGGCCTGCGGGCGGGAGGAGATCGTCCGCGCGGCCAGCCGCCTGCTGAACGATCCGGACGCCTGCGCGAGGATGCGCGCGGCGCAGGCGCAGACGCTCAACCGCCATGCGGCGCGCGACATCGCCGACATCGTCGAGCGCGGCGGAAGGGCCGGGGCGGCGCAGGAGGACTTTGCCATCTGACCGATCCCGGGGAGCCGATGCCCCCGGGAAAACGAGCGAAAGGGGGACCTGCATGTTCTATCCGATCTTATTTTCCATCGCCGGCTTCCTTTCCGGCGGCGTCCTGTATTCCTACCACGTCCCCAAGCTCCTGTGCGGGGTGGACGTGGTGGCCGACTCGCCCGACCACAACCCCGGCATGACGAACGCGATGAAGCTCTGCGGCGTGCCCGTCGGGCTGCTGTGCCTGGCGCTGGACATGGCCAAGGGATTCCTGCCCGTGTTTGCGGCGCTGCGCTTCCTGCGCATCGAGGACCCGTGGCTGGCGCCGGTGCTGGCCGCGCCGGCGCTGGGGCACGCGCTGGCCGTGTTCTATCCCTTTGCGGGCGGGAAGGCGGTGGCCGTCTCCTTTGGCGTGCTGCTGGGGCTCCTGCCGCAGAGCGCGGCGGTAGTGGCGCTGATCGTCCCGTATCTCTTCTTCTCGACAATTGTCGTCATCCGGCCGGACGAGCGGCGCACGGTCGTCAGCTTCTTCTGCATGGCGATGCTCTGCCTTGCGGGGGCGGTGTTTGTGACGGGCCGCATGGGCATCGCCCTGGGCGCCTCCATCGTCGCGGTCACGGCCATGTGGAAGAACCGGGCGCGGAACCCCGGCGGGCAGGGCGTGCGCTCCGGGGCCCTGCCCGAGAAGGGGCGGGGATAGCCCTGCGCCCTTGCAGCAGGAGAGGGGGACAGCGTCAGCCGTCCCCCCCTCCTGCCGTCCGCCCTCGCGCGGCGGTGGAAGAACCGCGCCCGGAACCCCGGCGGGCAGGGCGTGCGCTCCGAGGCCCAGCCCGACAAGGGGCGCGCATCTGTGCAGCAGGAGAGGGGGACGGCGTCAGCCGTCCCCTCTCTTGTCGTCTGCGTCCGCGCGGCGGTGGAAGAACCGCAGCGCGGAACCCCGGCGGGCAGGGCGTGCGCTCCGAGGCCCGGCCCGAGAAGGGGCGCGCATCTTTGCAGCAGGAGAGGGGGACGGCGTCAGCCGTCCCCCTCTCTTGTCGTCTGCGTCCGCGCGGTGGTGGAAGAACCGCAGCGCGGAACCCCGGCGGGCAGGGCGTGCGCTCCGAGGCCCGACCCGACAAGGGGCGCGCATCTTTGCAGCAGGAGAGGGGGACAGCGTCAGCCGTCCCCCTCTCCTGCCGTCCGCCCCCGCGCGGCGGTGGAAGAACCGCGCCCGGAACCCCGGCGGCCAGGGCGTGCGCTCCGGGGCCCTGCCCGAGAAGGGTCGGGGATAGCCCTGCGCCCTTGCAGCAGGAGAGGGGGACGGCGTCAGCCGTCCCCCTCTTTTGCCGTCCGCCCCCGCGCGGCGGTGGGAGAATCGCACCCAGAACCCCGGCGGCCAGGGCGTGCGCTCCGAGGTCCAGCCCGAGAAGGGGCGCGCATCTTTGCAGCAGGAGAGGGGGACGGCGTCAGCCGTC
>ERZ827492.1771-NODE-1771-length-16550-cov-3.039163_pt1 | contig 16550 bp, 10 predicted proteins | sample MGYA00519704_ERZ827492 | MGnify/ENA primary metagenome ERZ827492 (study PRJEB31778, sample SAMEA3449325) | human gut metagenome | biome: human gut; feature: human-associated habitat; material: faeces | place: United Kingdom | collected 2010/2012 ...
AGCCGGACGGCAAGGGCAGCTGGAAGCTTCCCGCGCCTCCCAGCGGCGGTCAGGATTGGGTTCTGGTCATCACCGATCGCGTCCGTCCGACCATGGAAAACGCCAAGGTGATCGCCTCGTCCTATGAGAACGGCAGCTATCCCTATGTGACCGGAGAGATGGAGCTCCCGGCCATCTCCTCGGGGAAATAGCGGCTGACTGGATTTCTCTCCAAGAATGACACAAGAGAAAAGGGAAGGGGAGCGGTGCGGCATACGTCGTGCGGCTCTCCTTCCCAAGGCTTGTGCCATTCTTTTTGCATGATAGTAAGAAAAGAGGAAAGCCCATGACGACCGAAATGTGGAGAACCGCCGAGTTGATTTTTCACTCAGAACGGCCATACGCCGATCCGCTGATGGAAGCGGAGACAACCGTCGACTTTCTATCGGCGTCCGGAACGCGGATCCGGCGTCCCGCTTTTTGGAATGGGGGGGATGCGTTTGGCGTCAGGGTCGCCCTGACGGAGCCCGGAGACTGGACCTACCAAACGGTTTGCTCCGATACGGGCAACGCCGGGCTTCACGGACAAACCGGTACGCTCCGCTGTGTCCCGTATCAGGGAGAGCATGCGATTTACCAAAAAGGCTTTCTGACAGTGGAGCCGGGTCAACGCTATTTTTCCTACCGGGACGGCACGCCGTTCTTTTATCTGGGCGATACGCATTGGTTTTTGTGCCATGAAAAATGGGAGGAAGCGAATGTTTCCGGCATCGAAAGCCAGTTCCGGTATACGGTGGATCACCGCGCGGCCCAGGGCTTTACCGTGTATCAGTCCGAACCGCTGGGGAAGCCCAACATGCCCGTGATTTACGACTTGACGGACGGCCTGGACGAGCGGGATATCGCCGGCTTTCAGCAGCTGGATCGCAAATTTCAATACATCGCCGATCGCGGTCTCGTCCATGCCCACTCTCAATTGTTTTTCACAGACGAGATCCAGCACTCGCGCTATACCCCCGCGTATCTGCGGGCACTGGCCCGTTTCTGGGTTGCGCGGTACGGGGCGTATCCGGTTCTCTGGACAACCGCGCAGGAAATTGATCCGCACTGTTATGGCACGGTGCCGCCGGAACGCTGGTTTATTGTCGCGCAGACCGTTTCGGAATGGGATGCGTATCATCACCCCTTAACCGCTCACGGAGCCAACAACTGCCTCCTCACCGCCCATAACTCCGCCTGGGACGACAAGCCCTATCATAGCTGGTTCGGCCTGCAGCCGCAGGAAAACACGCTGAACAACACCGCGTATCTGAGGAATTTTCACCGCATTCTCAAGCCGGCTCTGTGCTATGAGACCGGGTACGAAGAGCTTTGGAGCGATGCGCGGCAGGCGCTCGGCGCCGGATATAAATCCTTTCTGGGCGGGCTGTTCGGTTACGGCTACGGCGCACAGGGCGTGTGGAACGATGATTATTCGCCGGACGACTGGATGAGATATGGGGGCTATTACCGCTGGTTTGACGCGCTCCAATTCGAGGGAGGAAAGCGGCTTGTCCATTTCCGGCATTTTTTCGAAGCGCTGGACTGGTGGCGCTTGGAGCCGCGGTTTGACGATCCGGCGTGGAGCGACATACGCACGGACGAGCCCAAAGCGCTGGCAACCATCGGCCAGGATGTTTATGCGGCGTTTTTGTTCGACCAAACCACGGCCGGCCTCACTCTGCGGGGGATGAAGGACAGCATATATGAGGGGTATTGGTACGATATCCTCACCGGGACCTACCTGCCCTTCGGCCCGTGCAGCCCGGTGGACGGCGTCTATTCCTCCCCGCAGAAGCCCACAAGCGGCGATTGGATTCTCCTGCTCACCACCGATCGCGGCTGGTATGCGGAGCGGCCCCTGATTCTGAACAGCGACGACGACCGTACGACCATCGCGGAGCCGGGGGAGGCCTTGCGCCTGCAGGCGAATTTCCCGGTGCGGCAATGGTGGCTCACCCCCGCCATCGCGTCGATCCAAGACGGCGTCTTGCAGCCAAATGGCCGGAATGGCCTGGTGACCGTATATGCCCGAGACGTGCGCGGACGGGTTGCCTCAAAATCCGTCATCCTGCTTCGGCAGGAGCAGAACGAGCCCCTGCCGAAGCCGCAGACGATTACCGTCCTGGGAGACGGGGGACGCTGCTCGCTGACCAAAGAGGAGCCCACCCTCCAGGCCATGGCCTATTTTTCCCCTGCCGATTGCCATAACCAGCGCGTATGCTGGCAGATCACGGAGCCGGACGGTTCCCAAACCACCAAAGCGGTGTTGGAGCCGACGGGCGCCATAACCGCCGTGTCGGACGGGGACATTTTGCTCACGGCCCGTTCCGTGGCATTTCCCGAGATAACAGGCACGGCTGTTCTGCATATAAGCGGTCTGGGCCAGCCGTCTTTGGCCGTCGATGCGCAGGTGACCAGCTCGGATTATTATGAAGGGTATGACAAGCGCTGTTATCCCTGGCGGGCGGTCAACGGGATCACGGACAATTATTCCGGCTGGTGCTCGGCCGCCCTGTGCAGCGAGGAGGCCCCTGTGTATCTGTATATCGACCTGCGTCAGGAGAAAGTCTTCTGCCAGATCGATCTATATACCACCTCCCTGGCCGCTTCTCTCCGGGATTATTCCATTCAGGTTCTGCAAAAGGAAGCCTGGAAAACCGTCGGGGAAAAGACCGGGAACACCGAGCGGAAGAACACATATCGTTTCCCGCCGATAACGGCCCGGTACATACGGGTGGCGTGTACCAAAGGAGACAGTAATGGAAACGCCCGGATCGATCAGCTCAGCGTGTATTCTGTGTGGCGGTAGCCGGCATAGGGCATGCCTCTTTTTGGGAAATTGCGGCATTTGATTTCATTTTGTCAGTATGGTACAATAAACAGTAATGACGTGTTATCATCAGACCGTTTACCCGAAAGGAGCGATCCCATGTCAAAAGGTATTTTTGACAAGCGGTTCCGCAATCATATCCCGACAGACACGGCCGTTCATACCCTGCTGTGCACCAATGAGCTGGGGTATGTGGAAGCGGACGCCTCCTATCGTATTATCGGTACGCCGCAAAAAAGCATCCTTTTTGGATATACCACCGACGGCGCCGGGATGCTGCAGTACAAAAGCGTGAAGTACCCGCTGAAAAGCGGCTCGCTGTTCTGCATCGATTGTTCCAATCCCCATTCCTATTGGGCGGATCAGGGCCTTTGGGAATTTTATTGGTTTCATGCCATCGGCGATGTTTCGGCGCCCCTTTTCAAGAGCTTTAAGCGGGATGTTCTGGTTCAGCAGGATGTGAAGCATTTTGTCAACCTGTGGGAAAATTTGTTTATGCTGGCCGAAACGAATTCCCTGTTTATCGACATGAAAATGGCGTCGATTATCAACAATATGTTCAGTCTGGTCTTTGAAGAAGAGACTCACGACAACCGGATGAATAAGACGGAAGAATTTATCCGGCAGAATTTTGACAAAAAAATTACCATCGACGATATGGCAAAGGTGGCCTGTATCAGCAAATATCATTTTTCCCGCCTCTTTAAAGAAAGCACCGGCCAATCCCCCTATAAATACCTGAGCCAGTATCGGATCGACAAGGCCAAGGATCTGTTGATTTCGACCAATCTGTCTGTCAATGAAATTGCTTTGCGTGTGGGGTTTGATGATATGTCGAGCTTCATTTATCTTTTTAAGCAGCATATGCATGTATCCCCTCTGCAGTTTCGTAAGCATTACGACAATCTATTCCCCATATAATCGGCGCCGGATAGGTATACCATAAGAAAACCCTCACGCTGTTCATGGAGCGTGAGGGTTTTTGTCTATAGATTAGTTCCGCCGACAGGATTCGAATCCCCGCCCCTTCGGTTCGGAATCGCATCGGGATAGCATAGAGGATGATCACAGGCCGGTGCCGCCCGAATATTCGGGCGGCACTTTTCCTGTTATACCAATCCGCCGGCCGCCATCACCGGACAAATTCCTGGCTGCGGTTTTCCAGAAATGTAAAGTCAAACAGCGTATTCATGTCCGGAATAGATCGGAAAATCCCCATTTGGACAAGGTAATTGCAGAGATTCCGGGTAAACATGACATACTCTTCCTCCATATCCCAGACCCACTGATAATTGTCCCGCTCCTGGAGTATTCCCTGTGAATCGAGGCCAAACTCCGCCGCCGCGGACAGGCCGAAATCCTCCAACGGCGCTGCCATCTCCATAACCTGATAGTTGGTATTGACCATTTCTTGAAGCCAGGCCCGCTTTTCCTGAATTTTAGCTTCGGTGGTCACGAGAACCAGATTGCCGTAACCCAGATCATCGGCATAGGGATAGGCCAGAATTTTCCCATAACCCTGCATGAAGGCCGTGCCGGCCAGCGCCGCATCGCCGCAGTACGCGTCGATTGTTCCCGCCTTCAGGGCGGCGTTGAGCTGTAACGGCGCCATCTCCTTCCAGGTGATGGCGTTTGCATCCATCTGCCGGTTATATAGGTCCGCCCGCAGCTGCGCATATTCCATGGTTCCGTCCGTATACCCGACGGTTTTTCCGGCCAGCTTTTCAATCGAGTCTATTCCCTTCGTTGCCGCTGTCACAACGGCGGAGCCCTTTTGATAAAAATTGCACAGGATTTTCACGGTGTGTCCATCCAGCTGCGCCTGCAGCACAGAAGGAAGCGCCGCCACACAGATATCCACCTTCCCGGCTGTCAGCGCCTCAAGGGGCTGCGCATACTGCGAAAATTCCTGTATCTTGCAGGAATAGCCGGCGCTCATATACTCCGGATACTCCCGCACCGGCAGGGTGGGGAAGGAGGAATAGATACCTATGCATCCTTGTTCCACCATCTGCGAAGAGGCTGCGGAGCTATCCGATACGGGCGCTTTGCTGTGGCAGCCGCAGAGTGCCGCGCTCCATACAACGGTAGAAAAAGCCATGGCCAAAAACCTTTTATAGCTGTGTTTCATAGTTGTTTCATCCTTCCAGCACCTCTTATTTTTACCATGATTGAGAATAGCACATTTCCTCGAGCATCGGAAGGTAGTTTACCAAAGTTTAAAGTAAGCTTAACGCAAACTGCCTTGTTGCTCCTTGGCCCTTTCATTACTATGGTAGATGCAAACACATAAAGGAGGATGAACAAGTGAAAATGACGCCCAATAAAACAGGCGGCAAAGTGCTGGCCGCCTGCTTGGCAGCCCTTCAGCTGCTGACGCTTGCCGCGCCTGTGAGCGCGGCCGGGGGAGCGACGGTGCCTGACAAAGCCGTTGCGGGGAAAAGTAATGTGGATCCTGGCTTCGTGTACGGCAGCAAAGCTGTCGACTATATCGCCGGGCAGGATTACTACTACCTGGAAAATCAGTATATCAAGGCCCTGATTGGCACAACGAAAGCGCCTAACGACAAACAAGGCCCGATGTCCAACGGCGCAATTATGGATGCGGTGACCCAGGAAGCCAAGCGGGAAAACCTGGACTGGACGCAGTTTGTTCTCTCATCCAAAATGAACGGGACCTGGCAGACGGGCAAAAAAGCGTTTGATCTTAACGAACTGGAAGTGAAAGGAAACACCGTTGTCGGAAAGGGCGCTTCCGAAGCCGCGCCCTCCATCCAGGGGGAGGTTACCTACTCCATCCTGGAGAACACGCCTCTCATTCAGATGCAGGTGAAACTGACCAACACCGGTGCAGAGGACTATACCGGCTATTTTGAGTATTTGGTCGATCCGGATGAATCCAACGAGGACGACACCTATGTTCCGGGCGTGGGCTGGACCACCTCTACCATCAACACCGTTCTGACAAACCACGAGTGGACGGAAAACTATATGTTTGAAGGCTACGCCAGCAAGTATACCGGCAACACCGCCCATGCGATCCTGTGGGACGAGGCGGATGCGGTTCCCAGCGGGCTGGTAAACGATGGTTACATTTTTGGTATCTGGTACGATGCTTCCCTGGAAGTCGGTGAAAGCAAGACCCTGACCTTCTACCATCTGCCGCACCAGCCGGGCGGCGTCGGCGAGCCGTATGCCGAAGCCGCTTTCTGGGCTAAGGTTGTCCGCGGAGAAGTGGATATCGATGATTACGGTGTAATCAACGGCACCGTCACCGATATGGACGGCAATCCGATTAAAAATGTGGACATCACCTGCCAGTATGCGACAGGGGAGCACGCGGGAGAAAGCGCGGGAACAGCTATCACGGATGCGGACGGCAACTATTCCCTCCGTGTGGAAAAAGACGTCTATACCCTGACCGCCTCCATCCCCGGCTATGCGCAAAGCTCCCAGTCGGTGGATCTGAACACCCAGGCGGATCCCCGTGCGGACATCATCTTGGACTCCATGACTGGCACCCGCATCCTTACCACCACCAGTATGCAGTCTTTCGGCGGCCTGGTGGAATGCAAGCCTGGCGATTACACCCTGGAAAACGAAACGCTGACCATGTCGATTGCCGGGTTAACCAAGGACAGCCAGCTGAAGGATTCCTCCGCGGGCCGTATTCTGGACATCGCCGCCAATAGCAAGTCGGATGTCATGGACTGGATCTTCACCAGCTGGGTTACAGACGTTAAGCCTCATCAGGAAACCAGCCAGGGCGGTACGCTTCCGGGCGATTCCTGGGCGCAGCTGGATACCCGGTTTGACAGTCTGGAAGTGGTGTCCCAGTCCACCAGCAAAATTGTGCTGAAAGCCACCGGCGTCTACCATCACGATCTGGCCAACGCCCCCGATGCCGAGGAGGGTGTGATAGAGCAAATCCTTACCCTGGAGAGCGGCAAGCCCTATGCCGAGATCGAAACCACCGTCCGCAACACCAGCGGGCAGGAGTTGCAGGTGTATGTCGGCGACGTCATGGATGTGGACGGCAGCACGCAAAAGACCTATGTGCCGGGGCTTGGCGATATAACCGCGGCCTATAATTCGCCGGTTGATGAAAAGCCTGCTCAGCCGTGGTTTACCCAGTATGCAACCAGCGAGCCGGCAGCCTATTCGTTCTTGTATGAAGACGGCTTTGATTTTCGGGTGTTTGGCAGTTCTAACTGGATGATGGGCTACGCGCCGGTGACGCTGGCGGCGGACGAAACCTTTACCTACAGCCGGCAGCTCATCGTGCTGGATACCGAAGGCTATACCCAGCAGCCAGAGGCCATGGTCGCCTACTACAACGCTTATAAATACGGCATGGAAGCCCGCATGGATGCGTATGACGGCAAAGTGCAGAAGGGTGACGTTTTCCCGGTCAAGGTCACGGTGGAGAATTCCGCCGGGGAACCGATCCGGAACGTGCAGGTATCCCTGGATCTCCCCTATCAGATGTACTGCGTTGGCGAATCGGAAGTCATCATTCCGGAAGTCCCGGCAGAGGGTAGCGAAACCGTGGAGTTCCAGGTGCTTGCATTGGAGGGCGGCCGCGGCATGATCCAAGCGGATGTCAGGACGGCCGACGATGTAGCCCTATCTTTCTCCGAGGGACTGTCCATCTCCGGCCAGGGCTATTATGCCGGCGACAACCACACGCACTCCATCCACAGCGACGGCAAAGGGACCATCCGTGAGAATGTGGACTCCGCCTATGAAGATAAGCTGCTTAACTGGCTGTACAGCACCGACCACAACAAAATCAGCCAGGGCCCCGATACAGTCGAGGAAACCAATCGCCTTGCCGGTAATTTCATCAGCATCACCGGCACCGAAATCACCTCTTCCGGTAAAGGCCACGCCCTGGCCTACGGTGTGGGCACCTTTGTCCCGGAATATCGCATTGGCAAGGAAATTGATGGTAAAATCTGGACGTGGCAGGATACCATCGATCAGGTCAACGACAACGGCGGCGTCTTTTATGTGGCCCATCCCAACTATCCGGGCCTGGTATTCTCCGATCCCTATGGCATCCGGGATTATGTCGGTATCGAGGTGTGGAATGGCTTCTATCACGCCATCGATCCGGGTAACAATGTCAATACTTTCGCCTTTGATTACTGGGACAACGTCAACCGCCGCGGCGAGCAGAAGTACTTCGGCATCGCTAACTCGGACGGCCACAACTCCGCTAAGATGGGCGACCCGTACATCAAAACCGAAATGGATAACCTCACCTACGAAAACGTCCACGAGATCCTGGCCAACGGCAGCTACTATGGCTCCAACGGTCCGGAAATCCGCTACAACATCGAGGGCGTGGGTATGGGTGAAACCCTGACCATTAAGGAAAGCGGAAAAGCGGACTTCAACATCACGGCCTTTGATCCGAACTACGATCTGGTGAACGTCAAACTCATCAAAAACGTCATTACCGGCAGCGCGGACGAAGGCGAAGCGGAAATCATCTTCAACAAAGACCTGGAGGGCCAGGGGCTGAAAGAGTTCAAGACCACCCTGTCTCTGGATGTTAAGGCGGGCGAGTTCTACCGCATCGAGGTAACCAGCGAGCAGGGCACCACTGGCAACGGCGGTAAGGGCGAAGGCCAGGGACTCGGCTTTGCCTTCTCGAACCCCATCTGGATCGGCAGCGGCGCAAAATCCAACGCCGCCGATATTAAAGAAATCACCTACGACGGCGGGCAAGTCATCGAAACCGTCGGCAATACCATGGTGATTGCGGCAGCAGACACCTTCTCGGTCGATAAGCTGAACGTGAAAGTATCCAAAGGCGCCACCGTCAGCACCGAAGTTATCGACGCGGTGGATGGCGAGCTGGATACGGCGGCGGCCGTAAAAATCACGGTGACAGCGGAGGACGGCACAAAGGCTGTGGAAACCGTGTTCCTGACCAAGGGCGAGCCGGGTGAATCCACGGCGGAAATCGTTTCTTTCGCCACCACTTTTGTGAAGACCGAGGAAGGCAAACTGCCGCAGATGCCGGAAACGGTGGAGGCCACCTACGACGATGGCTCCGTCAAGACCGTGGCGGTCGACTGGGCGGAAATCACCGGGGAAATGGTCGCCAATCCCGGCGTCTTTAAAGTAGAAGGCACGGTAGCTGGAACCGCCATCAAGGCCGAGGCGTTCATCCAGGTCGTGGCTGCCGGAAATGTCGAGGACATCCGTGGCCTGCTGCAGGAAACCTACTCGTTTGCCCTGAACCTGCGTACCGACGGCGTGACCGACAGCGCTAAGGCGTTTTTTGAGAAGGCCAAGGCCAAGGCGAAGGCGGCGCTGGATAATCCGGCCGCCACCCAGGATGAACTTACCGCTGCGTGGGATACCCTGCTGGAAGGCATCTGGGGGCTTGGGCTGTATCAGGCGGATAAGACCAACCTGGGTCTGCTGATTGAAAAGGCGGAGAGCCTGGTTGCGGAACAGGATAAATATGTCGCGACTAACTGGCAGAAGCTGTTGGATGCCCTAGCAGCGGCGAAAACCGTCATGAATAATGGTGACGCTATGGCGGAGGACGTAGCCACAGCGTCTAAGGAACTGCTGGATGCTATTCATCTGCAGTTGTACAAGGCGGACAAGGCCATTCTTGAAAACCTGATCGAGAAGGCGGAGGGACTGGATTTGTCCGGGTATACGGCGGAAAGCGCGGCGGTGCTGAAAACAGCTCTGTCCACAGCCAAAACCATCTACGCCAATGCCGCCCTGAGCGTAAACGACCAGGCGACGGTCGACAAGGCCGCCGAGGCTCTGAATGAAGCGCTCAACGGCCTGGTGAAACTGTCGGGCGGCGACACGGATGGGGATGGCAAGGAGGAGCCCCAAATTCCGCAGACCGGTGAGAACCAAACGGGGCGGATCGCTCTGGGCCTGGCCGGTATTTTGGCAGCGGCACTCTTCTTTGGCACCGGAAAAAGGAAGGCAAATCGGAAATCGTAATGGTAAAGAGAACACGAATGGATTGAGTATACCCCCTCCGGTTGTAGAATAGATGCTACAACCGGAGGGGTTGTCCTGTCCGGAACCGATGGACGTTGTGGAAAAACAGGGGCCCTCCAAGCCCTGAAAATTGCTGTTTTCCGCTGGATAAGGCTCAAAGATGACGGGAATCATAAAAAGGGAAAAAGGGTGCGTTGCAAAATGCAAGATTTTGCGACGCGCCCCTGAAAAACCGCGGGCATAATGCTCGCGTTATGCCGGTGAGCACATGAATTGTGGCCCGCATTTCGCGTCTTTCAGACGCGAAACCACGCTTTTTCTCAGCCTCTGCGTATATTTATACATTGTGCAACAGTCCCCTTCCCTTTGTTGGTCCGCCGGTCGGCATTCTGAACCGGAAGGATTCGAGTTCCCTGGCAGAGGGGATAAAAAAGAGCATCGCACGCTGACGCGCACGATACTCTTCTTGTTGTAAGGGTGAGACAAAATGAATCTCCAGCGCCGCAAGGCACAAATCCGCAAAAAGTTGGTAGCGACAGCGAGCCGTCGTGATGGGCGAGGTGGCTTTACAAGCCACTGCAACCGAACAGGCGAGCCGAGCGTGACTTTTTGCGGAGAGGAGGAATGACGGAGCGGTATGAGAAATCCCCAGCCATTCGGCTGGGGATTTTGAATGGAACGCAGTCCATTCCGACGTGGAGCGGGAAACGGGATTCGAACCCGCGACATTCAGCTTGGGAAGCTGACGCTCTACCACTGAACTACTCCCGCCTATTTCGTTTGTCTGGGCGTTATTATAGCATACGCTTTCAAAAAAATCAAGCCCATCGGCCTGGATCGTTGCAAAAGAAATTTTTGAAAACCCGCTTCCATTTTGTTATGCGGATACCGACGCCGGCGCGGCGCACAATAATGGGGACGATGCGATTCGTCACAACAATCTGTCCCATGCGGAAAGGAGAACCGAACATGAGCCCGAAAGAACTGCTCTATATCGAGGATGCCCTCGGCCATGCGAAATTTATGCAGACCAAATGCCAGGAAACCGCGCAGCAGCTGCAGGACGCGGAGCTTAAGAACTGCGTGCAGCAGATGGCGACCAAACATCAGGATTTGTTCAACCAGTTTTATCAGCTGGTGTAAGAGAAGGAGGCTGCAACATGGATGATAAATGTTTGATGGAGAACCTGCTCCTGGTGGAAAAAGGCGTGTGCGATCTGTACATGCACGGCACCATCGAATCCGGCACGGCCAATGTCCGCTCGGCTTTCAACAAGGCCCTGGGCGACAGCCTGTGCATGCAGGACGATATCTATAAGAAAATGACCGCCAAAGGCTGGTATCCCACTGAGCAGGCGGAGCAGCAGAAGATTCAGCAGGTAAAGCAGAAGTTTGCCGCGCAGCAATAAACGGATCAAAAAGCAGACGGGATTCCCGCCTGCTTTTTGATTTATTCGATTTGCAGTCGGGAGATATGCGCCGTACGCCCCGTCTTGTCGTCCAGCTCCAGCAGCACCGCATCCATCCGGCAAGGGCCGTCCGCCGTGGCAAACCGCACCGGCAACTTGTCCTTCATCTTGGCGATGGACTGATCCGGCCGCACCCCGAGTACGGAGCGCTTCGGCCCGGTCATTCCCACGTCGGTGAGAAATCCCGTCCCGCCCGGTAGAATCTGTTCGTCCGCCGTCTGGGTGTGGGTATGGGTGCCGAACAGCGCCGAAATCCGCCCGTCCGCGTAGTAGGCCAGGGCTTTTTTCTCCGCCGTGGCTTCCGCGTGAAAATCCACCACACAAAACTTGGGACGTCCCGCTTCCTCCAACAGCCGATCCAGCGTCTCGAACGGGCACGCCAGCGGCTCCATGTATACCAGCCCGATAAGATTGATAACCGCCAGCTGGTACCGGCCCTTATCCACTACATACAGCCCCCGGCCCGGCGCGCTCGCGGGATAATTGGCCGGCCGCAGTATATAGGGCGTCTCGTCCAGCGTCTCATAGAATTCCCGCCGTCGGAAGGTGTGGTTGCCTCCGGTAATCACATCCGCCCCGCTGTCCAGGATGTGGGCGGCCGCCGCCGGCGTGATGCCGTTGCCGTCGGCCGCGTTTTCGCCGTTGACGATGCAGATGTCCACGCCGTACTGCCGCTTCACCACCGGCAGCACCCGGCGCAAATGCTGACAGCCCGCACCGCCGACCACGTCGCCGACACATAAGATGATCATGTGGTTTCCCCTTTCCCAAACCGGCTTAGGCCGGGCCTCTGACGTAAAAACGGCGCCCTGCCGGGCGCCGTTTTCCAAACTATTTGGCAAATTCTACGGCGCGGTTCTCGCGGATGAGATGCACCTTGATTTGGCCGGGATAATCGAGGTTGGCCTCGATCTTTTTGGCAATATCGCGGGCGAGCAGGGTCATTTGGTCGTCGTTGACCAGATCGGGCCGCACGATAATGCGCACCTCGCGCCCCGCCTGGATGGCGAAGGACCGCTCCACGCCGTCAAACTCGTTGGCCAGCTCTTCCAGCTTCTCCAGCCGTTTGATGTAGTTTTCCAGATTCTCGCGGCGGGCGCCGGGCCGGGCCGCGGAAATCGCATCCGCTGCCTGCACCAGGCACGCCACCACTGTGGCGGCTTCCACGTCGCCGTGGTGGGCTTGAATGGCGTGTACGACAGCTTCGCTCTCCTTGTACTTGCGGGCGATATCCACGCCGATTTCCACGTGGGAGCCCTCCACCTCGTGGTCCACCGCCTTGCCGATGTCATGCAGCAGACCGGCGCGGCGGGCGATGACTGGGTCGATGCCCAACTCGCTGGCCATCATGCCGGACAGGAACGCCACCTCCATGGAGTGGTTGAGCACGTTCTGCCCGTAACTCGTGCGGTAACGCAGCCGGCCGAGCAGCCGCATGACCTCCGGATGGATACCGTGCAGCCCGGTCTCGAGCACCGCGCGCTCGCCCTCGGATTTGATGGTGGCCTCCACCTCGCGGCGGGCCTTTTCCACCATTTCCTCGATGCGCGCCGGATGGATGCGCCCGTCGGAAATCAGCCGTTCCAGCGCAATACGGGCGATTTCCCGCCGCACCGGATCGAAACCGGAGAGCGTGATGGCCTCCGGGGTGTCGTCAATGATCAGATCCACGCCCGTCAGGGTCTCGATGGCGCGGATGTTCCGCCCTTCCCGGCCGATGATGCGGCCCTTCATCTCGTCGTTGGGCAGCGGCACCACCGAAACGGTGGTTTCCGTCACCTGGTCCGCAGCCACCCGCTGGATGGCGTGGGAGATGAGGGTGCGGGCCCGCATGTCCGCTTCGTCCTTGAGCTGGGCCTCAATCTCCGCGATCTTGACCGCCTTGTCATGCATCAGCTCGTCCGTCAGGTTGCTGAGCAGATACTCCTTCGCCTGCTCCTTGGTGAAGCCGGAAATGCGCTCGAGCATTTCAAATTGGCCCTTTTTGAGGTTTTCGACGTCCTCGAGACGGGCCTGGATGTCCTTCTGCTTCTGCCCGATGGCTTCCTCTTTTTTCTCGTAGTTTTCAATCTTGCGGTCCAGGGTTTCTTCCTTTTGCTGCACGCGGCGCTCCTGCCGCTGCACATCGCTGCGCCGATCCTTCAGCTCCCGTTCCGCTTCGGAACGCAGCCGGTGGATTTCGTCCTTCGCCTCCAGCAGGGCCTCTTTCTTTTTGGAATCCGCCTGCAGCTCCGCATCCTTGCGGATCCGCTCCGCTTCGGCCTCCGCCGAACCGATGGCCACCTCGGCCTCTTTTTTCCGGTGAGCGATCCCCGCCTTGAAAGCGACCAACCCGGCGACTACGCCGCCGACGATCAGCCCCGCCACGCACAGCAGGATCGCGACAATCAACTGTACCTCCATACGGAATTCATGCACCTCCTACGTTTTCTAATTTCTATTCTCTAAGGAATCGAGGCGGCGCTTTGCTCCCGGCAATCTCCGGAAAACAAAAAATTCTGCCGCCCCTTCGCCGTCGGCCGAAGGCCGACAAAAGCCCTCTCCCACCCGTCCCTAAACGGAACCGCGCGGGATAAAGCCTTGCAGATGGGCGCAGAATCTCCCTGTGTGCAATATGTAGGTTTTCAGCTTTTTCACATGGCTAGGTTGTATATTCCACCACTATCAGCCGCTCGCGGAGACGCGGCGGCCGCTCGTAATATAGGAACACAGCTTCCGTATACCAAAATCCGCCAAAACCAACAGGCGGCGGATGAAAACCCTTGCGGGGAGATTCCAGCCGGCCAGGAGTTCCTGTCCGGCGGCTGGGATAGTGCAGGATCCGTTTCCCTGGGGAAACAATAAAATCCCTTAGCATATATTGTATATCGCATCCGCGCCTCGTGTCAAGTATTTTGTAAAAAATTTGTAAAGAGACTTGTCGAAGAAGGCGGATTCCTGGCGGTAAGAGTGCACCCGCCGGCTGTCAAAAAGCCCGCCGCGCTCCCTGCAGAGCGTACGGCGGGCTTTTTCTCTTATTTTTTCCGGCGCTTTTTCCGGAAGGTATCCACCAGCAGGTAGCCCATCAGGATGAGGGCGATGAAAAATCCGAAAGCGCCCAGCATGGGGATGCCCAGCAGCTTCGGTTTCATGTCGGTGGTGCAGATGAGGCTCGAGCCCACCAGCAGCGCGGCGGACAGCAGGGCCAACACCAGCTTGTTGACCATCCGATCCACCTGGGCCAGCGGCTCGTCCGATCCGGTCAGCTCCAGGTTGACCTTGGTTTGCCCCTTGATGGTCATACCCAGCAGATCGGACAGCTGGGCGGGCAGGGCCACCGCCTTGCGTCCTGACGCGGCCAGAGTCTTTCCTCCGTCCTTCAGCTCCGCCAGCAGGTCGAAATCCCGCGCCGCCTCTCCCAGCATCCGGTTGGCCATAATCTGCACGAGATTCAGCTCCGGTGCCAGAGAGGCCAGCACCCCCTGGATGGTCAGCATGCCTCGGGTGAGCATGGTCACCCCCTCCGGCATGGAGATACCGTGGCTGTTGGCCAGCCCCAGGAACTCCTCCAGCATCCGGCCCAGATCCATATCCGCCAGCCCCATGCTGCCGTACTGGGTCAAAAGATCCTCGATATCTCCGTACAGACGGGTGTGGTTGATGCGCCCGTTGTGCACCCCTAGGGTGAGCAGGACGTCCTTGAGGGCGTTCACGTTGTGCTCCGCGATGGCCCGCACCGCCTGGCGGAACAGGGCTTTGTCCCGCTGGCTCAGCCGGCCCATCATTCCCAGGTCGAGAAAGACGATCTGCCCCTCCCGGATGCGGAGGTTCCCCGGATGGGGATCCGCGTGGAAGAAGCCGTCGTCGATGATTTGCTTGACATAATTGTCCGCCAGCTTGAGGCCGATTTCCTCCAGGTCGTAGCCGTTGTCCGTCAGAATGTCCGGCCGATCCAGATCGAAGCCCTCGATGTATTCCATCACCAACACCGATTCGGTGCAGTATTCCAAATAAGGCTTTGGACACGAAATGAAAACAACGTTTTTATTAAGCTCAGCAAATTCTTGGAGATTGTTCGCTTCCTTCATGAAGTCAGTTTCTTCAAGGAACGTTGCCCACAATTCCTCGACCACATCACGAAGGTCAAGCATTTGCGTGTCTTTCATAAAACGCGAAATATGCTTTGCAACCGAGCGCATAACATCAATGTCCTGCGCCATAACCGCACGAACACCTGGTCGCTGCACTTTTACAGCAACCACATCGCCGCTTACCAGTTCTGCTTTGTGTACCTGTGCAAGCGAAGCGCTTCCTAATGGTTTTGGATCGATTGAACGAAATATTTCATCGAACCTGCTGCCATACACATCCTTTAACGCGGCAAGCGTATCTTCAAACGGCATTGGGTCGCAATCCATTTGAAGATCCGCAAGCGCGTCACAATAAGCTGCAGGTAATATTTCTGATCGCAGCGAAAGCATCTGCCCAATTTTGATAAAACTGGGACCTAGATCGACCAAAAAACTGCGCAACTGACTAGGACTAAGACCTTCATTAACATGGTGCTTGCGCATCAGTCCAATTATTTCGCGCAAACGACGCATACGAGCCTTGCGGCTTAATCCAAATTTTTGGTCAGGGTCAATTTCTTCCCCATCCCGAAACATATATTTAAGAAGCGAATTTTCGGCCATGCGAATGCATTCCTACGTACGTTTTCTCTTATTCGGCTGCTTATTCTTCTTTGGAGCCCTCTTCTTTGGAATCCGACTCATCTGAATCGTTTACCACTTCCGCCTCAGAGGCAACCTTAGATTCAGCAACAAGACGTGCGACCGTAGCGGCAAATTCTTCACGTTCTTCTGGCGTCATCGTCTTAAGCGTTTGCGCTACTGCTTCTTCGCGAACCTTTGAAATAGTCTGCGATGCTTTGTGTTGCAATTCCTGATTGATATCTTTTCCTTGCTCGACTGTGATACTGCCTTTTTCGATAAGGGTATCTACTACTTCTTTGGCTTTTTCTCCCGTAATCGCAAGAGCGCCTACTCCAGCAAGAAAGATGTCCTTAAAACCATCTTCAATTGACTTTGCCATGATGTCCCCCTCCATTCCTGCAGAGTAATACCTAATATAATTATACGAGTTTCTACACATATCCACTGCTAATGCTAATTAACTGTTTAAATTGAACACCGTGTTTAGTAAAATAATCGTCGTTAATTGAACAGACCGTCTAATTTTTAGCAGAAAGCAAGTGTGTACTA
>ERZ827492.1775-NODE-1775-length-16509-cov-7.525769_pt1 | contig 16509 bp, 19 predicted proteins | sample MGYA00519704_ERZ827492 | MGnify/ENA primary metagenome ERZ827492 (study PRJEB31778, sample SAMEA3449325) | human gut metagenome | biome: human gut; feature: human-associated habitat; material: faeces | place: United Kingdom | collected 2010/2012 ...
GAAAAAAGTAGACACTCACACTTTTGTAAGTGTCTACTTTCATTTTACAGGTGCAATCGCAACTTTTGGCGAACTCGTTTTTGTTTTCTGTGATAGTGCGCAGGATCTGCTTGGCGAACTCAATGCCTTTGTCAGAATAGTAGGTATTCCCCAGTTCGTCCTTGTAGGTCATACCAAACTTTTCGAGCGCCTCATAGATACCAATAATACCAATGGTGTTGTACTGCTTATCCATGTGCATTAGGCCGAGACTGTAGTTCGGGAGTAGTCCTTTCTCCACATTACGAGCGATGATGTGGCGCACCCGATCAAGTACTTTAAGGCAAAGAACGGTCTTCGCGCTCAAGGTGCTGAGATACTCTTCAGTTGTCGCTGATTCGTATGCGATGCGTGCTAGGTTGATGGTGTTGACTTTGACGCTACCAACTTCAAGCGCTGTGCCTCCAATGCTGTTAAAATAGCCGAGATCTTTGATGTTCGACTTCAGGCGGCAACAATTGCTCAAGCTCGTCACGTCATCGCTGATAAAGAAGTTGCTGTCGCCCCACCGCATGTTATGAGCGCAACACCATTTGGCAAACTCTTCATCAACGAACTTACCGTCCTGACGCAACAGCGCGAAAGTCAGCACCGGGAATGTCATCATATTCTGGGCACGAACTTCGCTGACCACCTGCATAAATGCCTTTTCATATTCCAGAATCTCATCGATGTAGTCCACGACAAAAGATCCATCCGGATACGTCTTGCCGCCGAACAAAGCCTCTAGGTATGGGCGGTCAAAGACAGAGAAGTTGGTAAACGCACTTTGGATTCCGCTCCGCAAATAGGGTTGGTTGAGCTTGTAGATAATTTCCTGGAAGCTCTGATCGCGATAATACGCAGGATCTTTGAGCACGTAGTTTTCCTTGCAGTCCTTATGCCAGAAGTAGAAAGAATAGATGAGGAACGAAGGCAGCCCAACGGCGCCCGAGCTTCTGTTGCAGGCAAAGCTCACAAATTCCCCGACGAAATCGGTGAACGTCGTAAGATACTTGGGTGGTTGGCTGTTGAAGTTCTCAACGAAGAACAGCCCTCGATTCACGATCTGCTCTAGGTCGTAGGCGAAGCAGTAGCTCTTAAAGGATGTGTTATAGGCGTCGTGGAGATAGAAGTGCCCGTCCCACTCGTTTTCCAGCCAGTCCTTCGCAACGCCCTCTCCATACTTTTTGCACAGCTCATAGTAGATTTTGCTGAACGCCAGCAGCTTGGAGTGTGGCTTGCTCATTTCGTTCTCAAGAGATACAATGTCTTTATGTCCTACATTGGCATTCCCATCAATAGTAGCATCCGCTACCGTCTGTTTATCAACAAACTGGTCGATGAAGTCCGTGTAGTTCAATTGCTCGTCGGCGAAGCCGTTGAGCGCGGCAAGTTGTTTTCCGTATGTGTCTCTTAGCCGATCAAACTCCTTCTCAAAACGGGGGTCGAGTTTCATAGTCTTACTCATTAGATCACGTCCAATTCTTAAAGATCACACGTTGCGCACTTGCCTACATTGGCATTCTTACGCAGCCACTTCAGCGCGCCATTGAAGTCCAACAGCTCTCCATTTACCTCAAGCCCCGGCGCACTAGACATACCGAGCCGCTGCATCTCGTCTACGTCCGTCACCTTTTCATATTTTAGGTTAGCGGCGTCTAGCTTAGACTCCAGCACCCGACACCTCGGACATTCGGTTGTATACAACTTCATATTTCTTCCTCCATATATCAAATTAAGAACCTCAGCCTATTGATCTGGTTCAGGGCCGAGGTTCTGCGCAACCTACATTGGCATCTGAAAAATCTTCTGTTGAGCCTTCATATGGTAATCGTACACTGTTGCATATACCTTATTATATATCAAGCTTAACATCCTCCTTTTGCACTTGAACACGTTTAAAAAATAATCCAAAGATTGCAGTAAGCTCAAAATACTGGCAGCTAACTTCCAGAATGTATATTCAGTCATATCATATTTGACCCAGAGGACTAATGTTAAAACCATACTGGTCCCCCATATTCCCCATAGGAAAACATTGACGGCATTCCGAACATTGCTGGCCCATCGCTTAGCCTTACTCTCAACATATTGATATATTCTAGTTTTCTGTTGCTCTTGTTCAGACTTCAGCCTATCGACCTGGGCATCCTTTTTTGCTAGTTCTTCATGGTGCCGACTAAGTTGAGCTTGGAGCTGCGCATTGTATTTCGCTTTGCTTTCAGCGGCCTCTCGCTCTCTATCTGGAGACGACTCGACCATTGCAAAACTATGCAGCGCCTGACCGATTGTATCTGCATTGACTTTTTTGGGGTCATTATGCGTAACTTCAAACAGGTGAGCACGCATTGAGGTTTGGCTTTGTATAATCAGCTCTGCCATCGGTTGCAACAGCCCGTTCTCTTGCAGTTCATGAGCTATCCGAATAGCTTTATCCATCACCTCCTGCGAAATTTGACATGCTGCCATAGCAGTCGCAATGAGCACTCGTTGTGGCAAATCGCTTTCCTGTCCGCGTCTTCCCATCCACAATATCCCGGCGAGATCTATATCAGTGATGGCATATTCGATTTCTTCTGAGAAACGCTCAGGATATACCGTCCGCATACATTCATTCAGACGTCGACTCTGCGTTACAAGAATCGCCTTGCAATGCTCAAGTTTGTTGGGATGCGCACCGTTTCGTAATCTGCCAATAGATGCTAATGATCTCGCATCATAATACCATCCTCTCCCAGGTATATCGGAATTTGCCGATGTGCTATGACTTTTGAGTTCCCGCTCGATGGCCGCCTCATCATCAACACCTGCATATAGAACCTCTCCTGCAACAATACGAGTCGGATTGTATGCAGGTGCTTCCCGTACTTCAATATGCAGATCATAAAGCTTCTGGGTGATAGCCGCCGACGAACCCAACATTTCTAGGATAATCTCTTTGTCAGATATAGATGCAAAGCCTTCGAGTCGAAAATAATTCCTCTTTTCTATATAATGAGCATATGTCCACAACACCTTACTAGCTTCATTCACAGTGTGATCAAATACACATACTCTACTCCCCTTTTGACGTATCAATCTACACAGATCAAGACAAGCACGTTCATCATCTTTTGTGTCATATCCCAGCACATCTATAAGCAATGAACAATCCAAATAAAACGTTACATCTCGAAAATTAACATCTATACCGCTTGACAATTCAGCCGAAAAAAAATAAACTGCTTTGTATACCAAAAATCCTTCTGTTACGTTGATGAGGTCATCAAAGACGGATGTGTGTTGTCTGTAATGTTCAAGAATAAATTGAGCGATATAAAAAGCACTCTCTCCATCCGATATGGTAATATTTCGCAGATCTTCACTATTATATACAGTCGTTAATCCGTAAACACTAAAGAAGTTCAAAAGCATTTGATTTGCTTCTTTTTGTGTAATGACTTTGATCACATATCTTTCCTGTAAAAAAGCAATGAGCTCTTGCAAAATGCGTTCGATCATCTGCTTTGTGTCTTTTCGAGTTCTATTGAAAGTGCTCGTATCATAGACCTTTTCAACATAATACATATGATTTTCGCGCCGGACATATGGATGAGGCTGAACACCCCGCCTGCTTTGACGCTGTAAAATTTTTGATATAACCTGTGCTGGTATGTCTACAAAGCCATATTCTTGGCGCATACGGCTTGCGACAACACTTACTTCAATTACCGCACCGATCTCATGAGGCAGACAGCAGAGTACGAAATTTCCCAGCAGGTCTAAATAATCGCAATTTTCTTCTTTTACCAACGTAGACAATAGTGCAACTGTGGTTAGCGCAGTTTGGTCATTCATTCTAATCGTCACCCCAATTGCCATTTTACAACATCTTCCTCCTATTGTCCACATTTTTTTGCGTTTTAGAACCCGATTCTGGGCATGGTGTTTTTTTTCATTTTCGCATAATCATAATTCGCATGATTTACCTCTCAATGCCATTTGCTGTTTGACATAGCGGCACATGCCTTCTTCCCGTCTAATATACTCCAATATATCCCAAACGCAGACGTTTAGGTCTACGTTGTAGGCGACATAATCGGCACTTTTCTCCTGTCCAGCAAAACACTCCTGGTCCAGCAGAATGCGTTCCTCAGCCTCCGTCGGCGTATTGCCGCGCGCTACCATGCGCGACACAAGTTCTTTGTTGGGGCTTTTAACGTAGATGATACGCACTCCCCTGCGCCCGCGGTAGTTTTTACGCAACGTCTCAACGCCCGGCGGATCTACAATATACAAATCGGCATTATCGATTTGTTCCTGAGTGCAGAAATAAAAATATCCATTATATACGGTACGGGCAACGATGTGGTGATACTGATGCTCAATCTCTTTCCATGTAGGATATTTTTCAGCCGATAGAAAAAGATGCCCGCCCTCATCAGTATGCCGACGGGGGTGGGTGGTATAGCTTACAACTTGTTGTAGGTCAGCAATGTCACAGAGTCTCTGCACAATGGTGGACTTGCCCGTCCCAGACGGGCCGACAAATAGATAAAGATTACGTAGTCGCCCCATCGGACACATCCTCCTTGTATACATCTTTGAGATTCGGGTGGCGACCGCAGCTCTTAGTTTCCGTACAGAAATTATATGGCGCATGGATCTCACACTGCGGCACCAGATATGAATCAAAATCCGGGCATACGGCCACAACTGCATCTCGCATCATCTTCACCAAGTTTCGGATCTCCCATTGTGCCCTAGAACATAGGCGTAGATTACATAGGTGCATAAGTTCTCGCGCGTTCATTGTGGTCACAAACTTCGTCTCAATCCCACCAGGAAGCAGATAGCGCGCATCTTCTCGTGGAACTCCATCATATACCCAGGTGCTATAGCGCAGGTCGTCATCGCTCATACATGTTGCAAAGCTGCCCATCTCTGTACTCCCGCCAAACTTTGCCATAGACGGCGGCTCGACGTATCGAAATCCGTCTTCGGTACAGTAGCGCTGACTTCGCACAGAAAAGCTAGCGTGGCGGTGGCGCGTGATCTGAGCAAGTAATACACGGCTCACTCCTTCCACGCCAAAGGTGAAAGAAACGTGCTCAAACACGCTCAAGTGCCCCGCCTGGTAGCATTTACGCATCAACCGTCCATCGATGGCGGCGTTGCCACCGTAACATACAGCCGCCGCCGTTTCGATTACACGCACAGGGTTCGGAGTGTACGCAATCAGTTCGCAATGAGGACGTACTGCTTTGCTGAATTTGCAGTCGTCTCCATAGGGATTCGCCCTGATTTCGCAGCGATAAAACTCCCCTCCAGCGTCATAAGACTTCATTCCATAAAAGCAGTTTTCACACTTCATTACACTCTCCGATTTTGATGGCGCATTTTACAAAAACTGGCCAGCTCAACGAAACTACCATGGTCTTGGCTCAGACGGATGAGATTGTCTTCTGCTGCACTCTGCAAACTTCCATTTTCAAACCGCGAAATGGCATCGTCATCGAGTCCTAGCAAAAATGAGAACGTGGCCGGGCCAAGTTCATACCGTTTGCGGATCGCTTTGATTTCTTCCGGCATTAATAGACCATTCTCTCTGCGGTATTGATTATACGCCCTGCACATATTCTGTTCTTCTAGTACAGGATCAAACACTTCGGAGCCACAGTCATCACACACCGCAACCCTTGCCTTCACATCCACATCCATGTCTTTAATACGCATAGTCTCCTGGCGCTGGATGATATGACTGCGCACCGAGTGGCAGTTTGGACAATCAAATTTCTGCATAAGGCTTCTCTCCTTTCAATCCTACTCCGCGAGTATATTTACTCATTTGCTTCATCAATGTAGGTGGCGAGCTGGTCAGCTACATGTAAAAGAATAATAAGCGGGTATTTGCCGGCAGCTTGCCCATATGCCCGGCTTCCACCTCGCACTGCATCATCCCAGGCACCCATATGCCATCGAATTGCCATAGCTTCATCGCGCGTAAGGCGCATGAATCCGTTAATAATGTAGACAGATTTTTCGCCATGCCCATACGGAAGCTGGTCGTCAATCGTGTAGCACGGCACGCTTTCCCACTTGCCAGCTTCGTTTTTAACATTACGAGTACCGGGCTTGTAGAAGTTGACTTTGCACACATCGTGCAGCAGCGCAATGATCGCTAGGCTTTCGCGCACTTCATCGTTCTGTGAAGTGCCATATTCCGCTTCGTAAATCGTACAGAGCTGCTTATACACATTGACGCTGTGCTGGCATAGCCCTCCCGCACAAGACAGATGGTACTGTGTGCTGGCGGGAGCAGCGAACATATCGGAATGTTCCAGCCATTCTAGTAGCTTGTCTGCACCTTCGCGATGAATGTTTTCCTTGTAGATTTTCAAGAACTCAGATTTTGCTTCCATTTCTTGCCTTTCCGCGCATAATACGCTATAATGTGAGTGCGTTAGGCTTGTTGTGTTATGAGTTAACCGTAAGGCTGATGGGCGCCGGCCCCAGGGGCACTCATAAGAATCTCATATGAAGGAAACTTTTGAAGTTATTGCCGCAGTCAGTGCGGCCATTGGTCACATTGCTATGGCAGTAAAATCGATTTCGGAACTCATCGTGTTTTTCTTTCTCTAACGCAAGGCGGGCGCTCCGGCGCCCGTTTTTTGTGTGCCCAACGCACTCACTATATGTATCACGGGTTGCCCCGGTGACACCAAAGTAATGGGGTGGGATTACTCCTACCCCGGTTGTGTTCTGCCGCTTTGTGTATGCGTTACATTGCGCGATCCACCAGTGCTATGGTCAGTGCAGGGTTTGACGACTTGACCCGAGCCACTTTGGCGACCGAGCGCGATCTTGCAATGTTGGGAGGTGAGGTTGTGCGCAAGCTAACCGAACTGCTTCGCTCATTATCGTAGTGACAAAGCTGATCCAGGCGATCGTGTCTTTCGTAGACTTCTTCGCCCAACGCAGCGGGTGCTTCGGCGCCCGTTTTTTTTGTGGATGCAGAGCATTTATATTATATCACAAGTCAAGCGACTTGTCAATACATTGAAGTAGTTTTCGTCAATTTCAAATCCAATAAAATCTCTTCCGGCACCAATCGCCGCTACTCCGGTTGATCCGCTCCCCGCGCAGAAGTCGAGCACCATGTCTCCTTCATCCGTATAGGTGCGGACGAGGTACTCGCATAGATCTACGGGCTTCTGCGTTGGGTGGAGCAGGTTGTGGTTGACGTTTGCAAAGTCCAACACCTGTCGCGGATACCCTTCGTACTCGATTACGCGAGACAGTTCATGACTAGGGCGTGTAGTATTCACTCCTGTACCATCGCCATATTTGCGCGGACGATGCCATTCTTTATCCACTTTTTGTAAGCCCTGGGGCCTATATTTCATATTCATTTTTGCCCCATTAGCTGTCGAAGCGGGCGAGAACACTGCAATCTCCTCCACATCCTTTAAGGGCTTGAGCTTTGCGTTGGTGAATCCGGACGGCCTGGATTTGCGCCAATACCACATGTATTTGAACCACGGAAGATTGCCCATGACAAGAGAGCTGGTGAAGGGTTGTTGACAAAAAAGCACTACGGCTCCATCTGGTTTTAGTATACGCCGCAATTGCGCCCATATCAAATCCATAGGTAGTGGCTTGTCCCATTGGCACTTGGTTGTGCCGTATGGCGGGTCGGCCAGCACAAGCTGTACCGACTGATCCGCCACCTTACACAATCCGGTCACGCAATTTTCGTTGTATAGGTTCATCATGGGTTCCCAAATACAAAAGCCGCTGGACCATGCCGGTCTACAAACTGTTGGGCCACGCTCTGATAAAATTTCCACGCCGCGCGTCGCTTGGCGATGTCGATGCCGAGGTGTACATCGAACTCGTCGTCCGGGCAACAGGACGCCTTTCCGGATACTCCATTCCAAAGCCGAACCTTGACGACTTTTCCGTTGGTCTTCCAGCAGTAGTCAGAAAACTCGTCGTGTTCCCACGTCCAAGCTGTCCAAGGCTTCGGTTTTGGCTTACGATCCACGACTTTGAACAGCTTGCCAACTTCGTCCGGTGACATTACTCCATACCCCTTGCTACCGCAAACGGTAATGATCCCGTTACTGTCAATGTGGCCGACAACGAACTCATCGCCCACCTCTACTCCGGACATAGATTTTTTGGCGCGCAGGATGGTGCCCTGTGTAATCATGATGCTTTCTCCTTTTTATTGTACTCGGCAAACCGCCGTGGTAAAAGAGTTTATGACCTCCGAAATCCCTATAGGGCCAAGCTGGGAATCCAGAGACCGAACTGCTCTACCAGAAAATCCAATTGTAGCATGCGTTGATAGATTGTACTTTGCGGTACGCCCATCAATATCAAAAATAATCCACGGGCCTTCCTTGTGTGTGTGTAGTGTCATTTCTCCGCCCACGCTTTCAGATACCCTGCGATAGTACACACAACGGCCCGTACTAGCCACGGAAGAAACACCAAGAACCAGCTACATGATATGATACCGAGCAGCTTAAAAGCGATGAGCAACAATGACAATCCTGACAAAAATGACATCGTGAATACCTCCCTTAATTGTCTTTATCCTTGAGGTGTGTATATACCACCTCGCAGACAGAGTAAATACTGCATAACAACCACTCATTGAACTCATACCACAGTTCAATAAGCAAACTGATCAGCTTCCACAATAGCCTCATCAAATGGTCTCCTCTGCGTACCCATCATCTGTCGTGTAGTAGATGTGATGGACGCCCAGGTCTTTCAGCATTCGCATACAGCTGGCGCACGGCCTCGACATCCCTAATTCGCCAGTACGCTTCTGCCTATAATTGAAAACGCACACCTTGCTCCAGTCTATATCCGCTGCCATAAGCGGGTATAGAGCATGAATTTCGGCGTGCAGCGAGTGTGGGTTGCTATCTCCGGTGAACCTTTCGATGTTATAGGCCCGCTGTATCGGATGCGACTTACAGCAATTGTATCCAGCGCCAATGATTTTGCCCTTATATACAACAACGGTGCCGTGCTGGCACCGCGTGTAATCAGACATCTTTGATGCGTTCTTTGCCATCGCAAAATAACGCTGTCTTTGCTTTGTAGTCATACTTATTTATCACAACCGCTTCGTAGATGCAACCTCTGCGAATCATCAGATTTATCCATCGCAATTGCCACGATTCGAACCATCCGCGATGATAAACCTTGTTGCAGAAATAAATAAAGTCCGCATTCAGCAGACTTATAAACGACGTAATAGGGTCCCCTCGAACGTATTTAGCTTTTGACATACATGGTCTCCTATGTCATAGACACAGAACAGTCAATTTTATGTTCACGGCTGTCGTCGTGTCTACCCACGATGCAATATTGACAGCAGTATTCTTTCGCTGTATTATTGTGATGATTGGAACGGCCAGCGGCCGAGCGCCTCCTGATAAGGTACCCTTTTTAGGAGGTGATGTGTATGGAGTCTTTGCTCGCCATTGCCTTAATTGTATGGCCTTTGTGCCTTATGGTTATGTCGCGGAACAACCACGGACGCTAATGGTAATGAAGCACTCCACGGCCGCTTTTAAGCCCGGAGTGCTTCATAGTAGATAACATCGAACTATGAAACAATATGAGGTGTTCGGCCGCTCCGATCCAATCGGGCGGGGTGCTACTACACCCCGCCCCTCGTTTTATAGTCTACGGCTTCGCCGCGTCGGTCAGGAATTGACAGGCTAGAGTTGTTTCATTATACCATAAATGAACGGCTACGGCCGCACGCCTCCTGATCCTGGTCAACTTGGTTGTCCAATCACGGAGGTGGTGCTATGGAGTACATTCTTGCCATTGCGCTCGTCGTATGGCCACTGTGCCTTATGATTATGTCGCGGAAGTAATCGCGCGCGCTGACTCGCGAGAGGCGCTCCTAGCTGTTTTGACGCTCGGGAGTGCCTCATAGTCAAAATTCAAACTATGATACATTCTTTTGAGGCGCACGGCCGTTACCGTTCGGGGCGGGGTGTTACAGCACCCCGCCCCTTTGTACCATCCTTGGCACACATATATTATAGCATATTGTCAAGCTAAATTTTGACGAATCGGCTGATTTTCGAAAAAATATTTTCATCGGACTCAAGCCATAGCTCATCAAACTCCATGGAGTAAATGGCGCCCAACACTGACTTCGCGTTGACTGCCATGCCCTTTCCGTCACGAATAATCACATGCCCCTTACACTGACCGGCAATGCGGGCAATCTCATACGCGTCCTGCAAAGTTTCCAGATAAATTCTTACTCTCATATTTCCTCCATTTTATCGTTTTGTTCACTTCATCATATCGGTTTCGATATCCCAAGTTGGGATATCGAAACTGATCTATTGTTGTTTCAAACACGTTTTCCCATCCATCTCCGGTGTTCGGCCGCCTAAAGTCTAGCTTCCAGCGGGCAATATCCATGCCGGCCTCCGCTCCCCTGCGCACGCATTCTTCCCACGGCGTGTTCACCCACACACATCGAATATGCGGATCGATTTTACGCAAGTCGCGGGTAAAATATCGGCGGCTGTTGCGCTTGGCAAACGTACCCGTAATAATAATGGGTACAGGCATTAGGGCGCGTAGCTTTGATACTGCCTCAACAACTCGCCCATCTCTAAGCGTATAGTCGGAGCAGTTATACGCGGAAAAGCTGTACTCCGACGGCGATAGATATGGCTCGCCCCGGAAGTCATTTGCATCGATTACGATCCCTCCCCACTCCCACGCCAATCTCGCCGCATACTCTGTCTTACCACTAAATGGCTGCCCACATACTACTACAATCACCGTAGCACCACCACCTTACTTCGTATTCATAGTCCCAATATGCGCCGTCTTCGGTATATACAAACACGCATCCAGATGCCGGGTCAATGTCCAGCACACAATCGTCAAACAGGCGACCGTTTGTCATATCTACTACCAGCACTCGCTCATTGAGTCTGTCCCCCTCTGCAATACGTCTCATTTCTTCTAGGTTAAGAGCCCTCATTGTACCATCCTCACTTAAATTTTTACATAATCTACAAGCCACCAGTATCCTTTCTTGTCTTGGGTCATGCCATATGGGGCAACCTCCAGACAGTCGTTCTCCCCAAATAGTTTCTCTTGAAAACATTTCGGACGCACGCTCACACGCACGACCTTACCCGTACCGATTGATCGCAGGTCGCATCTATAGCACCACACAGCGCCGTTCCCATATGTGCTGGAAAGCGCCATGGGTTTTGTCACCGCCAACACACGCCGGCGATCATCTGCATTGCCTGTGACCAGATCGACGTAGCCTAGTCGTTCTTTTTGTGCGCGTGCTTTATCTGCCAAGGAGATTTCCTCGTCTCCCAGGCTGTCTTCATATGCACGTAGGATAGCTTGCACATCTATTATAGCATAATTTTTGCTCTCTTTTCCGTTTTTTGTCCGATCACTGGCATATGGACGAATAAAATTTTCATACTCCCCCGCCTTTGCTTTTGATACCGTCTTCGCCTCCCCGTACTTAAAGAATTCCACCGCCTCCGCCACGCGCCGCAACTTCAGAACGGACCCAAACCTGTCGAAGAAGTCCACATCAATCAGTGCATCCCGCTGGTCGGCTCGTAAAGAGGTCTGTGCCCGGCAAGCTAGCAGTACGTCTGAAAAGTGATGGAACTCCTGCGTACGGGATAGGTTGTAAAGCTCGTCTGGCACAGTGTCGTTGAGCGTTTTGATGGAACTGATCCCCTTGATGATAGCCCCATCTTCTTTATCAGGGACGTAATGTGCCCGAGCCATTCCCCACCGCGGGGGCAGGATTTGGAATCCATATAGGCGAGCCAAGTTTGTGCCACCAGAAATATCGTCTTCGTTTGCTGCGTTGTTGAGCAGCGCTGTAACAAACTCCAGTGGATGATAGTAGCGCAGATACGCGCATAAATACCCAATGAGACAGTAAGCTATGCTGTGATTGTACCCAAACATATAGCTTGACGCGTCCTCGATGATCTGTACAAACTCACGCGCTTCTGCCTCTGCCATCTCTCGCGGTCGGTCAGAGTTCGCGCAATACCCGTCCAGAATTTTGGGCATGGCTTCATCCAGCACTTCAGCTTTCTTACGGGCAATGCCACGCCGCACAGTGTCGGCTTCACTGCCCGTAAAGCCGCAAATCGTTTGCAGGAATTTGAGAACATCCTCCTGATAGACCAAGTAGCAAAGGTTGTCCCGAAGCAAGTCGTCAATGATCGGTGACGGGTTCTTATGGATTTTATGGGCCATCAAATCATTTCGGTACGACGCCCCCGATGGACGAATCGCCGCCGTTACCAGGGACATATCGAATATGGACTTCGCCCCAAACTGTTTCAGTGATCGGAAAGCGTACTCTCCTTCAAACTGGAAGATGCCGACCGGGCTCCGCATCATATCTGCCCATACTGCTGGATCATTCCAGTCAACTTCATGAGCCTTTGGATACGGGATGCCCGCAAGTTTACAGGTGTCATTGAGGATTGCCACGGTACGAAGCACCAGGAAGTCGAACTTAACCAGGCCGCAGTCGTGGATTTCGTCCATATCAATATTGAGTACTAGTTCTCCATCCTTCCAGAAGACACCGTAGTTATCCTCCAGCGTCACGGGGGAGATGACTATACCTGCCGGGTGCACGGACTGCGACACCTTCGTGCCCACGATTCCATCATAGTACCGGAACAACTCCGGATATTTTTTGCGTGCCTTATCTGCGTTGGCTACGTATTCCTTCTTGATTTGGGCAACCGCTTGTAATGAGTACGGGTTCTCCCTGTCCTTGGCGTCAGGGTGCTCGCGTTTCCATATCGTTGCCAGTGCGCGTCCAATGTCGTCTACGGCGGACTTGTCAGCGATTGTACCATATGCAGGAACGCGGGCTGTGTATGCCTGTCCAAATCGCTCTGTAATATATTGGAAGATCCTCGGGCGATCTGAGTCCACAACGTCTACATCAATGTCGCCTACCTCCACGCGGTCTTCATTGGCAAAGCGCGAGAACACCGTGTGCCACTGCACAGGATTCACATCCGTAATGTCAGTCACATAAGCGGCGCTGGACCCGCACACAGAGCCACGCCCCGGCCCCACTGGCATTCCCTCGGACTTACACCACCGGATTAGTTCTCCCATCGCCTGCATGAACCCGCCCATGCCGATCTTCGTGAATACGCGCTTTTCCTCTTCCAGGTTAGCTCGAAAAGCATCGGCTTGGTTTTGCGGAATCACTCGGGTTCTGAGCTTTTCCTCCAGCATGGCATCGATCGTTTGGTGAAATACCTCGTTGTCCTTTTCTGGAGAGCCATAAAGGATCGGGTATTTTATGCTAGTGTCGAGTGCAAATGGTTCCACGCTATCTGCCATGCGATTTGTATTCTCAATCGCCTCCATCCAAACTGCCTCCGGCACCGCATCCTGTACCCGGAACATATCGCAAAGCTCGTCGTAACTTTTGTAAGTTAGATCAAACTCGTCCTCCTGCGCAAACTCAATTTTCTTAGACAGTAGCATAATACGCCGACACTCTGCCTTATAGGAGTCCAGGGAATGCGTGTCAGTCCCGGCAATCAGAGGCTTATGATACTTCTGCGACAAGAACAGCAGCCGCTGGTTATAAGCAATCTGGTCTGCGTTGTTATGAGCCTGTAACTCATAATAGTCATAATGTCGCGCCAGCTTTTCATACACGTTCTCGTCTTCGTCGTACTTGTTTAGAGGCGATGCCAAACATGCGCTGATTTTGATAACATTGTCCGAGAGCGCCAAGAATTCATCGAACGTCAGGCGGTTCTTGAAGTAGAAATGTGCCTCATCCGTAGAACGGGAAATCGCCCGCTGGATTTCTTTGCGCCCAAGCTCATTCTTCGCCAACAGTACCGTGTGATAGTTGTCGCGTACCTTTTCATCCAGAGTGGCGGTGAGGTATGCCTCCACCCCAAAGATGAACTTGATCCCCATCTTGTCGCAGTATTGCTGTTTGCGCACCCAGTCAATGGGGCGCCCATGTTCCGTAGACGCAATGGCAGTTTGTCCAAGCTCTCTGGCCCTATCCACATAGGCCTCGAACTTCGTGCAGCTATCCAACAGGCTATCATCAGAATGTAAATGGTACACAACGTAGTTAGACATTTTCCTCACCTCCACCTCCAAATGCAAGATCGGCTGGGGGCACAACAGGGTATGGTAACGGTTCCGCATATACATGCGTGTCGAACCCATATTGGTGATCGTATTCTTCTGGGTTTGAGAAGAAGCGGCGTGATGCCTTATCGTAGTACATGCCGTGCTCGAACCCAGCCCGGCCTCGCAATCTGTCCTTCAGTACCGTGACTCGAACATCGTATGGATACGGTTTAACCTTCCACTGCGTATCGTTATAATTGCGCTCCCCTGCCTTTTCTGCTTGCGACACACGCCGCAGGGTAATAGCTCGATGCGCCAGGTTAATAATGTTGGATGTGCCCGCAATGTCCTGGATTCCTACATCGGATGTGTTTGCCATCTTGCGAGGATGTGCAACCAATACCACGGCTACATTATACTTTCGCGTAAACTGGATCAACCGATTAATAGTTTCCGTCTGTTTCTGAAGCTCCGTATTTTCGTTGGCCCCTATGTCTATGGTCATGAGATTGTCCAACAGCAATAGCTTCACCCCATACTTGCGTACCACGTCCGTCATGGACACCAACAGGTCATCCAGTTTGTTACTCTGTTCGTCATCGTATACATACCACAGCCCGCGGTAGTGCTCACTGATTTCTTGCTTGACTTGTAGGGGTACCTTGTAATACTCCGCACCTGACCGGTCGAATGCCTGGACTAAATTCCTGCGCCCCGCCAGTATATAGAGCATCCAATTCTTGGTCATCCAGGAGGGCAGTTCGCGAGAGAAAATCCAGCAGGGAATCTGTGTGTCTACCGCGTTGCAAATAAGTTGATACAGGAAGGAAGTTTTACCGGCGCCCGGCAACCCGGACACAATCGTCAACGTCCCATAGAACAGACGCATAAGTTCCTGGTCAATAGCCTTGATGCCAAATGGTACGCCGTCCAGTTTGTCCAGATCAATGTCCTCAATGTCCGATAAGTCGCGCACCGATGATACCGGCGAGTCCTTCGCATTCAGAATCAGGCTGAGCAACGCATCTTTGCCGCCATAGTAGAGCACTTCGTTGAGATCCTTGCATGGCATCATCTCCCCAGTTTCTGCGCTCGCGATCTTCTCCGGCACTTGCACATACTTGGTTCGTCAGTTCCCAAGTCGGCTCACGCACTCTTTCTGCATCTTCAGTCCAGGCCCGTCATTGTCAGAAGCTATAATCACAGAATCAAATTGCTCCAGCACTTCCCAGTTTGACTCAATCCAAGTGAAATTGTTAGCCCCAAACGGCACCGAGACGGCGTTTAGATACCCAGCCTCAATGGCGGCCAGCGCATCCATTTCACCTTCCGTGATTAACAAAGGACTATCCGTGCTCACACGATTAATGTTAAAAAGGAGCGGAGTTGTATCCGCCCCCTTTTGGTACCACATCTTGGGCTGCCCGCTGGACTTGTCGATTTTATGCGAAGGCCTGTATTTTACATTGGTGAGCACATCATTCGTGTCATAATAGTTGAAAACGCAATTCCCCTGGGTGTCTTCCCGCACATCTGCATAGTCTACCGTAGCCTGACCAATGCCGCGCTTCGCCATGTAAGCGTACACAGATGCCTTGTCATTGATGGGTTCTTCATGGGGGTACTTATATTCTCGCTTCGTGCGCACCCCTTGTTCTCCGAACACCACCTGCATTTTAGCCTCGTCGAACAGGAGATGTGCCGCGTCTAAAAAGCTAAGGTTGCGTCCGCGCATGGCGGCTTCGATGAAGTCAAAGGAGGCCCCGCATCCAAAGCAGTGGCAGCGGTACTGATCGCGATCGTATAAAAACGAGGCGGTTTTTTCGTTATGTACGGGACACCGGCACTTCATGCGCACCTCGTCATAGTCCTCGACTCCAAGAAAATCCATGATGTATAGGAAGTTCGCATCGCCCAACTTGCGCTTTGCTTCACGGATCAACTCCTTGTCGATCAGCATTGGACTCATCCCCCTCGTAGTGCTTACTGTATGGGCACATATAGCCCAGCGAGCACAAATTATTACAGAAGAAATCACCGGCCGTAGACGTGACATCAAAGACATCATCGTCATATATACGCTGGATGGTATCCAGGAACCATTGATCTGCCGCTTTCAAATCCGCCAGAACAAACGGAACCCTTTCTCTTTTACGAGCTCGGAACATATTGAACTCCATCCACTGTGGGTACTCCCCATATTGTGAATATCCCGTCTGAGATAGTGCTATCAGACCGCGCAGATGGTGCATGTAGACCGCAGAAATGGTGCAGCGCCGCCGTTTGCATGGTGCATTCGTACGGTTTCCGCTAAAATGGATTCAG
>ERZ827492.1776-NODE-1776-length-16502-cov-6.684380_pt1 | contig 16502 bp, 18 predicted proteins | sample MGYA00519704_ERZ827492 | MGnify/ENA primary metagenome ERZ827492 (study PRJEB31778, sample SAMEA3449325) | human gut metagenome | biome: human gut; feature: human-associated habitat; material: faeces | place: United Kingdom | collected 2010/2012 ...
AGTCGATGCCGGCCTCCTTGATCATGCGGGCGAGCTCGCGCGTGGTGATGACCGCGTCGACGTCCTGCATGCCGTTGTTGGAGAGCTCCGGGCGCTTGGCCTCGAACTTCTTGGCGGTGCAGGGCATGACGGAGACCACAAAGATGTCCTTGGGGTCGATGTGGTTCTTCTCGGCGTAGTAGCTCTTGATGACCGCGCCGAGCATCTCGTGCGGGGACTTGCAGGAGGACAGGTTCGGCAGGAACTCCGGGTAATAGGTCTCGATGTACTTGATCCAGCCCGGGGAGCAGGAGGTGATCATGGGCAGCACGCCGCCGTTCTGGATGCGGCTGAGCAGCTCCGTGCCCTCCTCCATGATGGTCAGGTCCGCGCCGTAGTTCGTGTCGAACACGCGGTCAAAGCCCATGCGGCGAAGGGCCGCGGCGAGCTTGCCGGTCACGCGCGTGCCCATGGGCATGCCGAACTCCTCGCCAAGCGCCACGCGCACGGCCGGGGCGGGCTGCACGACCACGTGCTTGTTAGGATCGCCGATGGCGGCCCAGACTTCCTCGGTGTTGTCCTTCTCGCGCAGGGCGCCGACCGGGCAGGCCATGATGCACTGGCCGCAGTTGACGCAGCCGACCTCGCCCAGCTTCTGGTCAAAGGCGGGCTCGATCAGGGTATTGAAGCCGCGGCCGACCGTGCCGATGACGCCGATCTTCTGCACGTTGCCGCAGGCCGCGATGCAGCGGCGGCACTGGATGCACTTGTTCGGGTCGCGCACGACCGAAGGCGACGAATCGTCGATGGGGTACTCGTTGCGCTTGCCCTCAAAGCGGACGTCGCGCACGCCCAGCTCCTCGGCCAGGGTCTGCAGTTCGCAGTTGCGGCTGCGCACGCAGGTGAGACACTTGCGGTCGTGGTTGGAGAGCAGAAGCTCCATGTTGACCTTGCGCGCCTCGCGGATGGCGGGGGTGTTGGTCTTGACCACCATGTTGGGGGAAACGGGCATCACGCACGCGGCGGCAAAGGCGCGCGCTCCAGTATCCACCAGGCACATGCGGCAGGCGCCAATCTGGTTGACGTCCTTCAGGTAGCACAGCGTGGGGATCTGGATGTTGGCCAGGCGCGCGGCTTCCAGCACCGTCGTGCCGGCAGGAACCTGCACCTGGACGCCATCTATCGTCAAAGATACCAAATCCATGCTCACTCAACTCCTTTGAACTATTTGCGCGAAATCGCGTTGAAACGGCACTTCTCCATGCAGGCACCGCACTTGATGCACTTGGAGGAGTCGATGACAAAGGGCTTCCTGATCTCGCCGGAGATTGCGCCGACCGGGCAAACCTTGGAGCAGAGAGAGCAGCCTTTGCACAGGGCGGGGTCGATGGTGTACTTGAGCAGCTTCTTGCAGTGACCGGCGGGGCAGCGCTTCTCGTAGATGTGCGCCTCGTACTCGTCGCGGAAGTAGCGCAGGGTGGACAGAACCGGGTTGGGCGCGGTCTGTCCCAGGCCGCACAGGGCCGAAGCCTTGATGTTCTTGGCCAGGGTTTCGAGCTTCTCGATGTCGCCGTCCTCGCCCTTGCCCTCGGTGATGCGCTCGAGGATCTCCAGCATGCGGCGGGTGCCGATGCGGCAGGGCGGGCACTTGCCGCAGCTCTCGTCGACCGTGAAGTCGAGGAAGAAGCGGGCGATGTCGACCATGCAGTTGTCCTCGTCCATGACGATCATGCCGCCGGAGCCCATCATGGAGCCGATGGCGATCAGGTTGTCATAGTCGATGGGCGTATCCAGGAGCGAGGCCGGGATGCAGCCGCCCGAGGGGCCGCCGGTCTGCGCCGCCTTGAACTTCTTGCCGTTCGGGCAGCCGCCGCCGATGTCGTAGATGATCTCGCGCAGCGTCGTGCCCATGGGGATCTCGACAAGGCCGGTGTTCTTGATCTTGCCGCCCAGGGCGAAGACCTTGGTGCCCTTGGACTTCTCGGTGCCCATGGAGGCGAACCACTCCGGTCCCTTGAGGATGATCTGCGGGACGTTGGCGTAGGTCTCGACGTTGTTGAGGATCGTGGGCTGGTCGAACAGGCCCTTGACCGCGGGGAACGGCGGGCGGGGCCGCGGCTCGCCGCGCTTGCCCTCGATGGACTGCATGAGCGCAGTCTCCTCGCCGCAGACGAACGCGCCGGCGCCAAGGCGGATGTCCAGGTCAAAGTCGAAGCCGGTCTCCAGGATGTTCTTGCCCAGCAGGCCGTACTCGCGGGCCTCCTTGATGGCCACCTGCAGGCGCTTGACGGCGATGGGGTACTCGGCGCGCACGTAGATGTAGCCCTGGTTGGCGCCGATGGCGTAGCCGGCGATGGCCATGGCCTCGATGACGGCGTTCGGGTCGCCCTCGAGGATCGAGCGGTCCATGAACGCGCCCGGGTCGCCCTCGTCCGCGTTGCAGCAGACGTACTTCTGGTCGGAGACGGAGTTGGCGGCGAACTGCCACTTGGTGCCCGTGGGGAAGCCCGCGCCGCCGCGGCCGCGCAGGCCGGAGGCCTTGATGGTGTCGATGACCTGCTGCGGGGTCATCTCGGTCAGGACCTTGGCCAGGGCCTTGTATCCGTCAAAGGCGATGTATTCGTCGATGCGCTCCGGGTCGATGACGCCGCAGTTGCGCAGCGCGACGCGCTTTTGCTTTTTATAGAAGTCGACCTCGTCCAGGGACTTGGTCGCGCCCTCCTGCTCGACGGCCTCGCGGCAGAGCAGGTGGCGGACGATGCGGCCCTTGAGCAGGTGCTCGTTGACGATCTCGTCGACGTTTTCGGGCTTGATGTGGGAGTAGAACGCGCCCTCCGGGTATACGATGACGATGGGGCCCATCTCGCAAAGGCCGAAGCACCCCGTGCGCACGACCTTGACTTCCTTCTCCAGGCCGGCATTCTTGATCTTCTCCTCAAAGAGACGGATCAGTTCCGGGGAGCCGGAGGATGTGCAGCCCGTGCCGCCGCAAATCAGAACCTGCGAACGAAACAAGTCCATGTTGTAAAACCTCCTACGATTATCCTCTATCCGGCTAAGGCCGGGCTGTTTTTTACTTTCCCGCAGCCTCCGCCGCGCCGATGGTGTACTCGGTGACGGGGTTGCCGTTGATCAGGTGCTCCCCGACGACGCGGGCGACCTTCTCCGGGGTCATGAGCACGTAGGTGACCTTTTCCTGGCCGGGCATGTAGACCTCGACCATGGGCTCCAGGCGGCAGACGCCGATGCAGCCGGTCTGGGTGACCATGGCGTCCTTGACGCCGCGGCGCTTGATCTCCTCGACAAACTCCATCATCACCGGGCGCGCGCCGGCCGAGATGCCGCAGGTCCCCATGCCCACCACGACGCGGATGCCGTGGCGGTCGTTGCGCAGGTTGACTTCGTCCAGCGTGCGCTGGCGAATGGCTTCCAGATCCTTGATGGATTTCATAGTTTACGCACCTCCGTGTAGAGATTCCATGCCTTCTTGGATATAGCCCTCGATCCAGGAGAGCACCTCCGGCGTGTCGAGCGGCACGCCGCCCAGCACCTGCCGGATCTCCTCGGTGTCAAAGACGAAGGCCTCTTTGTCCACCGCGTATTCCAGGTGAAAGTGAAACGCAGGATTGGCCACGACCAGGGAGACCATCGTCGAGGGCATGTCGCCCAGCGGCGGCCGGTCGATGGAGGAAAGGACGAAGTTCGCCGTCATGCGCGTGCCGACGCCCACCTCGCTCTCGATGTCAAAGGACCCGCCGGTCAGCTCGGCATTGGCCTTGAACATGGGAATCCCCAGGCCCACCTTGCGCGTGGTGCGCGTGGTGGTAAAGGGCGAGGTGACGCTCTTTAGGAAGTCCGGCGCCATGCCCTTGCCGTTGTCGGCAAGGGTGATGGAGAGGTTGTCCTTTTCGTGGTCGATTCGGATGAGGATGTCCAGGCGCGTCGCATTCGCCGTGAGCGAATTCTGCGCCAGGTCCAGTATGTGGAGCGAGAGCTCGCGCATCTTTCTCCTCTCCCTTCTGTCTTGTGGACGCGCTTGTTTCTCAGTACTTGGCCAGGATTCCCGGGATCTCGTCGGGCGTGAGGCGTCCGTAGACCTCGTCGCCGATCATCATGACGGGCGCAAGGCCGCACGCGCCCAGGCAGCGCGTGGCGTTGAGGGTGAACTTGCCGTCGGCCGTGGTCTTGCCGACGGGGACCTTGAGCTCCTCGGCCAGGCGGTCCAGAACCGCCTGAGAGCCCTTGACATAGCAGGCCGTGCCCAGGCACACGCCGATGACGTGCTCGCCCTGGGGCTCCAGAACGAACTGCGCGTAGAAGGTGGCCACACCGTAGACCTCGCTGAGCGTCACGCCCAGGCCGTCTGCGATGAACTGCTGCACCTCCTTGGGAAGATAGCCAAAGATGGCCTGCGCCTCCTGCATGACGGGCATGAGTGCGCCCTTGGTACCCTTTTTCGCGTCGATGACGGCCTGAAGTTGCTGAAATTTCTCTTGATCCTTGCAGCTGTTGCCGGACATTGACTTTCGACCCCCTTGTGGAAAATTGTATTCTGTTCAGCATGACATTTTTTTATCAGTGCCACTCGGTAAGAATGATAGCACATTTTCGCCGAAAAAGCACCGGGGAATTCCTGGCTTTGCATACAATTTGGCGTATTTTACATTTCGTTCGCATGAGTTAATTCCGACTAAACTTCTGGTTTGATAACGTTTATCTAAACCTTGATGCTTTCATAACAAAGATCGTTATTTCTCTATCAATCCCCGCCTTTTACACGGTCTTTACACGCGCGCAGGTAGGAAAAGAGACCCTCGCGGCTGCGCTCGGGAAGGTCGAGGAAGAACTCGCGCTCGGCGATGTCCCCCAGGCGGTGCGCGTCGGACGCGTAGAGGATCTTATAGGCGCCGGTGTCGACCGCGGGGGCCGGCGCGCCGCGGTAGACCTCCAGGGCGGCAAAGCGCGGCCTGGGCGGCAGGAAGCCGAGGTTGCCGAGCAGGGAGTTGGAGGAGCGGTTGATGTGCGCGGCAACGCACAGGCCGCCGGCCTGCGTGCAGAGCGCCTCGATCTGCTCGATCGAAAGGTCCGTGGCCTGGATGAGGAGCGTGTCCAGCTCCCCCACCGGCTCGTCCTCCTCGTCCAGCAGGATCTGGCCGCCGAAGATGTCGGGGCGGTTCTTCACGGGCGGCAGGCGCCCGTAGACCATGCGCCCAAAGTCCACGGCGGTCGGCACGTCGGGAAAGTAGGTCAGGATGTGGACTTCCTCGCGGCTGGTCACCTCGATCCCGGGCAGGAGCACCACGTTCATCTCCCGGCAGGTCTTCTCCAGCGCGGGGAGGTTGAAGGCGGCGTTGTGGTCGGTGACGGCGATGCAGTCCAGGCTCTTGACGAACGCCATGCCCGCGATGTTGTTCGGGGTCATGTCGTCGTCCGCGCAGGGGGAAAGGCACGAGTGGATGTGCAGGTCCACCGCGCAGCGGCAGGTCATTTCACGGGATTTGGGACCCCTTGCGCGTAGAGGAGTCCGGCCAGTTCATAGGAGGTCTTGCCGCTGCCCAGGACGGGGATCTCCTCCTCGGTCGCCTTGTCGAGCGTCGCCTGTTCGATGGCGATGTTCTCCGGCAGGATGACGCAGGCCATGTCCAGGAGCGTGGCCACGGCGATGACGTTCATGTGGTTCATGACCGTGATCCAGGCGCAGCCGGGCGCGCCCTTGGCCATCACCCAGGAGAGCAGGTCGCAGACGTAGCCGCTTTCCACCTCTCGGTTCAGGTCCACGCCGGGGTTGAGCACCTTGGCGTCCAGGATTTGCGCAAGTTCCGCAACATTCATGGGAAACCCTCCTTTTGTCGTTCTGTCGTTTGCGCGCGAAGAGCGCTATTTTCTCGTCATTTCGGCGATGTCGACCATCTGCTTGGACATCTGCTGGATCTTCTGCTTGAGCTTGAAGATGCAGTCCAGCTCCACCGCGTGGCCGAGCACCACGTCCTCGGCCAGGGCCCGGCACGAGGGCGACCCGCAGGAGCCGCAGTCCAGGCCGGGAAGGTCCGCCAGCACCCGCTCGATCTGCTCCATCTTGCGCAGCGCCACGGCGAAGTCGTCGTCCAGCTTCATGGCGGGGTTGGGCTGGAAGAGCATCTGCGTGTGCATCTCCTCGGGGCTGAGCTCGCGCTCCTCGCCCTCCGGCGCGGAGATCCTGGGCAGGCGCTCGGTGAGCTTGCGCAGGCGGTTCTTGGCCACATAGGTGTTTTCAAACGTCAGCGGCCCGCCGAGGCACCCGCCGACGCACGCCAGGCCCTCGAAGTAATCCAGGTCCGCAAGGTCGCCGTTCTCGATGCTCTCCAGGACCTGGATGACGTTTTCGATGCCGTCCACGGCCAGGGAGTTCTCCACGCCCACGGCCAGCATCTCCCCGCCGGTCTGCGCCCAGCCCACGCCGTAGGCGCCGGCGTGCTGCAGGTTCTCGAAGTGGCGGGCGCGCTTCAGCTCCGCGTTGAGCTTGCCGTAGACCTCCATGATGGAGATGACGCCGTCGACGTTGGAGGTCTTGATGGCCTGGGGCGCGCGCACCTCCGTCATCTTGGCCGGGCAGGGCGTGAGGAAGAAGATGCCCACGTCCGCGGGGTCCGCGCTCATGTTCCGGCAGACGCGCTTGCGCGCGGCCAGGGCGGCGGCCTCCATGGGCGAGATGACGTCCACCACGTTGTCCAGCAGCTCCGGGAAGCGCACCTGGATCAGCCGCACGATGGCCGGGCACGCCGAGGAGATCAGGGGCATGCCGTTGTGGACTTTGCGATGCGCCACGCGCCCGGCGATCTCGCGCGAAACGTACTCCGCGCCGCGGGCGACCTCGTAGACGTCGTCAAAGCCGATGGCGATCAGGGCGTCGAGCAGGCGGCCGATGTCCTTCAGGCCCTTGAACTGGCCGTAGAGCGTGGGTGCGGGCAGCGCGACCTTGATCTTGTAGTCGAGAATCTTGGAAAGGGGATCCGTCACGGCGACCTTGGCGTGGTAGGGACAGCGCTGGATGCAGGCGCCGCAGTCGATGCAGCGCTCCTTGATGATGTGCGCGCTGCCGCCGTAGACGCGGATCGCCTCGGTGGGGCAGTGCTTCAGGCATGTCGTGCAGCCCTTGCACTTCTCCCGCTCGAGCATGACGGAATGGTAATAGGTCGGTTGTTCCACGAATTCTCTCCCTCCTTCTCTTTGCGGATTGCAGGAGAGCTTGCTTTCCTGTTTCTTTTATTTCTTTAGATGGAATTTCATGAGGATCTGCGTGCCCACGCCGACCGTGGACTGGATGTCGAATTCGTCGGCGTTGCGCTTCATGTTGGGCAGGCCCATGCCGGCGCCAAAGCCCATGTTGCGCACGGATTCCGGCGCGGTGGACCACCCCTCGCGCATGGCCAGGTCCAGGTCCGGGATGCCGGGCCCGCGGTCGCGGATCAGGAGCGTGACCCCGTCCTCGTCCACGGAAAAGTCGATCGTGCCGCCCAGGGAGTGGATGACCAGGTTCAGCTCCACCTCATAGGAACAGACCGAGATGCGCCGGAGCACGGAGCTGTCCACGCCGAGCTTCTTGAGCGTGCGCTTGATCTTGGCGGAAACCTCGCCCGCGGAGACGAAGTCGTCCTTCTCCACGGGAAACACCTCTGCGATCAGGGGCATGTCACTGCCTCCTTCCGATGCCGGTCAGGCCGTTGGAATAGAGGATGCCGCTGGTGCAGTACAGCGTGTGCCAGGTGGTCATCAGGACCATGTCGTTCTCCCGGGCCATGTCGATGATCTCCTTTGTGGGGACCTTGTCGCGCACAAAGACGATGCACTCCAGGTCCACCATCTCCGCCGTGCGGATGACGTGCTCGTTGACAAGGCCGGTCAGCAGCACGGTCCTTCCGTGCACGTAGGCCAGGACGTCGCTCATCATGTCGGAGGAAAAGGCCATGTCCACCTCCAGGTCCAGCTTGTCCTCTCCCAGGATGACCTTTGCCTCCAGCAGTTCCGCAATCTTTCGTATCGTCATATGTGCCCTCCTCACGATGATGTTCCCTGCGTTTTGAGCGATTCGACGTAAGATTGATATTCGGTTAAGCTCTTGATACCAGTATACTTGATCTGTGCCGAAACTTCCAGCACAAATTCGGGCGGATTCGATACAATTTCCTCCATGTCCGCGATCGTTCCCTGCAGGACGGTGTACAGTCCCTGCAGCGCAGGGGTCGCGCCCTCGATCAGCGCGTCGGAGAAGGCGGCCTGCGCGGTCTCCTCGAGCTTGCCGCGCTGGTCCTCGATGCGGTCCACCGCCTGGGTCAGGGAGCAGAGGCCGGCGTCCACGTCCTGCCAGAGGTCGCCGAGCATCTGCACCGTCTGCTGCCAGATGGAGAAGGCGTCACGGATGCCGTCGATGCGGCTGGCCTGCGCGGTGATCTTGAGCTCCACGCCGTCGGCCGCGAGCGTGCGCACCGCGGCGGGGACGTTCTCCTCGTCCTGCAGGTTCTGCGCGACGTTCTGTGCGGCCTCCAGGCTGTCGTAGGCGGCCAGGAGCACGGCGTATTCCCTGCCCTCCTCCAGGACAAAGCCCGCGCCGCCGCGCGCCGCGTAGAGCGAGGCGTTGTAGTCGGCCTCCTCCTCGTCCGCAAAGCCCTCGACCCCGAGGGCATACATCTCGATGGCCGGGAAGGCGACGGTCTCGGTGATCTCCGCGCCCGTCTCCGGCGCGGGCGCGGGCTGCTCGCCGTCCGAGATCTCGTTCTCCTCCGGCGCGCGGAGCGACAGGAGCGCGTCGTGGGCCCAGGTCCCCAGGCCCATCGCCAGGCCGATGTAGAGCGCCAGCCCTGCGCACACCGCGGCCAGCAGCCACCGCCTCGCCCCGTTTCCCCCGCGCCGCCGCCGTCCGCTGCGCGTTGCATAGTACATGGTTCTTCTCTTCAAAGCGCACACCTCCTTTGTTTGTACAGGCTATGAGCCGGCGCCGCGGTATAGAAGTGCCGCCTTGCCAAATCCGCGGTTCTGCGCTATACTCGGAGAAACGAAACGCTTTGGGAGGGACAGGCAATGCCGCAGGTTCATCTGGACACCATCCCCATTTGGGACGCCTACAAACAAGAGACCGAGTGCCCCCTTTGCGCCATGGAGGCCGCGTGCGAGAGGCAGTTCCTGGACGTGGCGCTGGGCGGCGCGATGATGGAGCCGGACACGCGCGTTGCCACGAACGAAAAGGGCTTCTGCGCGGAGCACTTCCGCAAGCTCTACGCCATGGAGAACAAGCTCAGCCTCGCCCTGATGACGCACACACACCTGAAGGACGTGATCGCCTCCGCGCACAAGGCGGCCGAGCCCCTGCGCAAGGCCGTGGACGCGGAGCGGAAGAAGAACCCCGTCGCCCGGGCGGCCGGGGGCGTGACCAAGTCCACGCCCGTGCACAAGCAGCTCGAGCAGCTCGCCGCCCACGTGGACGGGCGCATGGACAGCTGCTTCATCTGCGAACGGATCGAGACGACCATGGCGCGCTACGTCGAGACGATCTGCTATCTGTACAAGAAGGACGAGTCCTTCCGCAAGGCCTTCGGCGAGTCCAAGGGCGTGTGCATGCGGCACTATCCCCTGCTGCTGCGCGGCGCGGGGCAGCACCTCTCCGGCACGGTGCAGCTGGACTTCCTCACGGCGCTGCTGGACGTGCAGGAAAGGAACCTGGCGCGCATGGAGCACGACCTGGAGTGGTTCACGCTCAAGTTCGACTACCGCAACCAGGACAAGCCCTGGGGCGAGAGCCGCGACGCGGTCGAGCGCTCCCTCAACAAGCTGCAGGGCCGCGTCATCCCTTCCGCCGACGACGACAAGCCCCAAACGCCATAAACAGAACGCGCGGCGCTCCTTCCCCCGGAGCGCCGCGCGCGTCTCATTTTTCGCCTTTCTCGTCCTGTTTTTGTTCGGTCTTTTCCTTCTTTGGCACCATGTGGTGCATGGCCGCATAGCACATGGCGCAAAGGTCGGGCCGCTTGTCCGACTCCACTTCGTAGCCGCAGCGGGTGCAAACCCAGATCACGCCTTCCCCCTCCTTTCGGATTCGCTCTGCGCTCTCAGTATACACCCATCGCCCCGCATGATGCAACCCTCACGCCCCCGTGACGGTGATCTTCATGGAGCTTGCAGCATATTCCTGCCCATTGGAACTGGGATACTTTGCCGAGATATAGGTCACGCCCGGCTGGACGCCGACCACGTTTCCCTTGCCGTCCAATCGAATCACGCCATTGTCTGACCCTTCTCCGATCTGCAATGTCGCCTCGACAACACGACCTGTCGCGACTCCCAAAACGACGGGCTTGTATGTCTCGCCCACAGAAATCGTCTTGGTCGATTCTGCAAAGTAGATTCCCTTCGGATCCGTTTCCTTGATGCCTTCCCGATATCTGATTTTGTACTCCCCTTCATAGAGGTTGTCTGCGTCTTCCAGCGTAAACGTCACCGTCGGCTCTTTCTGCAGGGCCTCCAGGGAGAACGTGATGGGGATCTCGGAGTCTTCCAGCTTCACGGCGTCGTAATTCTGCCACTTATCCCCCATGGGTTTATAGCCTTCTTCTCCGTACATCCAGGTCGTTTCCGTGAATTTCTGTCCTTCCCCGTCCCCAAAGACGGCGCGAATCAGCACTTCACCAATGTCCGGTTCTTCCTGCGCAAAGTCAAAATAGAGAGTGCTGCCCACGCAGTACACATCCACGCCCTTTGTCTCGCTCCAGATTTTCAAGAGCTTTAGAGACTGCACATCTTTGTATACGGCGATATTGTGCAAGTCGACAGTGAGACGCAGGATCACCTCCAGCGTCGTTCCTTCTTCGCGCGACTTGCCAACGGCCTGAATCCAGAAGGTATGCGTGGTGTGCTTTGCCTTCAGCAGCTCCATCGGCAGGGTCAGCACGCCCTCCTTTAAGAGCTTATCCTTTGCGTTCTCCAGATAGGGGGCAAGGACCGAACCGTAGTCCGTGGTTCCCGGGAATTCTTCTTTGTCCACGAATATGGCATCAATAGAGGAGAACTCCTCCACCGGAAAGCCGGAAATGGTCAGCAGTCCCATCTTCTTGTTTTCTCCGCCCACAGATATAAACTCTGCCGTCTCGTAGTTAAAATCCACGGCAATGTCCGCTTCATCTGTGCGTACGTCCTGCTGCTCCAATCTTCCACTCTGATCTATGGAAGCAAAGCGGAAGTTGTAGCTGTTTCCGGTGAGGACGTCGTGATCCGCACGCACGCCGGTATCCGCATCGCCCAGCCACCAGTTGCCGTTCGCGCCAATGTAGGGGGTAAGGCCGTCCTTGCCGTCTTCTCCATCCTGACCGTCCTGGCCATCCTGACCATCTTTGCCGTCTTGGCCATTGAGGCCATCCGCGCCGTCCTTGCCGTTCGCGCCGTCCCGGCCGTCCGCGCCATCGCGGCCATCGGCGCCGTCTTTGCCGTCGATCCCGTCGCGCCCGTCCTTGCCGTCCACGCCGTCCCGACCGTCGCGCCCGTCCTGACCGTCCGCCCCGTCCCTGCCGTCTGCGCCGTCCTGGCCGTCCGCCCCGCGCACGTGCCCCGCATGGATGACGGTGTCGTCGGACAGACTGATCTGGAGATCGCCGGACTCGTCGACCACGGCGCTCTCCACGCTCGTGCCGTCCTCGCCGCGCACGCGTCCGGCGTTGAGTATCGCACCGTTGCTCATGGTAAAGAGGAGATTGCCGTTCTCGTCGATCTTGGCATCGACGATGGAGGCGGGGGTGGCCGGGGCGGCGCAGCCGGCGAGCAGGGCCAGCGTCAGCGCCAGGGCCAGGAGTGTTGCGAGCAGCTTGTTCATGTCCGTCACCTTTCCCTTGTATGTTTTCGGCCCGCGCGCGGGGGCCGAGGGCCGCAAACATCTTTGAAGCGATGTTTTTCGCCGTTTTTCTTCCCGCATCGTTTCAAAAACGAGGATAGCGTATTTGAAATGTTTTGTCAACAAATTCGAAATAAATAAAACGGCTACCGGGGCGCGGGACTGCCGTACAATGGGCGGCAGGAAGGGGGCGGCGCATTTGGACTACGCGCAGTACACGCGGGAGCGGATCACGAAGCTGCGCCTGCAAAAGGGCGTTTCGGAATACAAGATGAGTTACGATCTGGGGCACAGCCGCGGCTATGTGAACAACATCTCCTCGGGCAAGGCGCTGCCGTCGATGAGCGAGTTCTTCGCCATCTGCGAGTATTTCGCCATCACGCCGCGGGAGTTTTTCCTTGCGGAGGTCAGCGACCCGCGCGCCGCGCGCGAGGCGCTGCAGGAGATGGAGGCGCTGCGGGAGGAGGACCTGGAGCTGCTGCGGCTGCTCGCCGCGCGCCTGCGCCGCAGGGCGCCCGCGTAAAACACAGGCAAAAAAACGCCGCCCGGCGAGGGGCGGCGTTTTTTTTGCGGGTTTCGGTCGAGATTACAGCTCCGCGAAGTACTTGATGGTGCGGACCATCTGGCTGGTGTAGCTGTTCTCGTTGTCGTACCAGGACACGACCTGCACCTGGTAGGTGTCGTCGTCGATCTTGGCGACCATGGTCTGGGTGGCGTCAAACAGAGAGCCGTACTTCATGCCGATGACGTCGGAAGAGACGATCTGCTCCTCGGTGTAGCCGAAGGACTCGGAAGCGGCGGCCTTCATGGCGGCGTTGATGCTGTCCTTGGTGACGTCCTTGCCCTTGACAACCGCAACCAGGATGGTGGTGGAGCCGGTGGGCACGGGCACGCGCTGCGCGGAGCCGATCAGCTTGCCGTTGAGCTCCGGGATGACCAGGCCGATGGCCTTGGCGGCGCCGGTGCTGTTGGGCACGATGTTCTGCGCGCCGGCGCGGGCACGGCGCAGGTCGCCCTTGCGCTGCGGGCCGTCCAGGATCATCTGGTCGCCGGTGTAGGCGTGCACGGTGGTCATGATGCCGGAGACGATGGGGTAGGCCTTGTTCAGGGTATCCGCCATCGGGGCCAGGCAGTTTGTGGTGCAGGAAGCCGCGGAGATGACCTGGTCCTCAGCGGTCAGGGTCTTCTCGTTGACGGAGTAGACGATGGTCTTCAGGTCGTTGCCCGCGGGCGCGGAGATGACGACCTTCTTGGCGCCGGCGGCGATGTGCGCCATGGACTTCTCCTTGCTGGTGTAGAAGCCGGTGCACTCCAGCACGACGTCGACGTTCAGCTCGCCCCAGGGGCAATCCTTCGCGTCCTTGATGGCGTAGATCTTGATCTCCTTGCCGTCGACGATGATGGAATCGTCGGTGGAGTCAACCGTGTGCTTATTTTCGCCGATCTTGCCGCAGAAAGAGCCCTGCGCCGTGTCGTACTTGAGCAGGTGCGCAAGCATCTTGGGGCTGGTCAGGTCGTTGATGGCGACAACCTCGTAGCCCTCGGCGTCGAACATCTGACGGAACGCCAGGCGGCCGATGCGACCGAAACCGTTGATAGCAACCTTCACCATTTGGAAAACCTCCCTTAACGATATAGGTCCACAAGTTACAGTATTATTTTACGCCATTTGCCGTATAAAGGCAAGATGGGCGGAAAAAAAACTCGGCAAAACTTTTTCGGCGGCCCGTCTTTAGGCGCGCGTCTGGCCGTCTGGGCCTTCGCTGCGCAGCACCTGGCGCACGATGTAGAGCGGCCGGCCCTTGAGCTCGTCGTACATCCGCTCAAAGTAGACGCCGCAGATGCCCAGGGCCAGAAGGTTCGCCCCGCCCACGGCCAGCACCGCCGCGATCACGTAGGGCCAGCCGCCCGACGCGCCCGTCACCGCGTGGGCGATGAGCAGCGCCAGCAGGTCCACAAGGCCCGCCGCGAGCAGCAGCCCGCCCAGGACCCGCATGATGCCAAAGGGCTTGCCCGAAAAGGAGACGATGCCGTCGGAGGCGAGCTTGAGCATCTTCTTCAGGGGGTACTTGGTCGTGCCGGCAAAGCGCTCCTCGCGCACGAACTCCAGCGGCACCTGCCGGAAGCCCAGCCAGGACACCATGCCCCGCAGGAAGCGGTTGTGCTCCGGCATGGAGCGAAGGACGTCGGCGACCTTCCTGTCCATCAGGCGGAAGTCGCCCGTGTCCTTGGGGATCTTCCAGCCCGAGAGCGCGTCCAGCACGCGGTAGTAGCAGAAGGCCGTCAGCTTCTTGAAGGCGGTCTCGCCCTGGCGGGACGCGCGCTTGCCGTAGACGACCTCCGCGCCGCCGCGCCACATCTCCACCATCTTGGGGATGAGCTCCGGGGGGTCCTGCAGGTCCGCGTCGATGATGACGACCGCGTCGCCCCGGGCCTGCTCCAGGCCCGCGCTGACGGCCATCTGGTGGCCGAAGTTGCGCGAAAAGTCCACCAGCACCACGTGCGGGTCCTTTTCCTGGATGCCGCGCGCAAGGTCGAACGTCTTGTCGCGGCTTCCGTCGTTGACGAAGATGAGCTCGTAGTCCTCCTCCATGGAGGACATCACCTGCGTCAGCCTGCGATAGCTCTCGCCGATGACCTCTTCCTCATTGTAGAGGGGAACGATGACCGAGATGAGCGTTTTCATGAAACGATGGGCGCTTCGGGGTCGAACCGGATCAACTCCACGCCCGCCTCCTTTAAGATTTCTTTGGAAAAGTCGTCCGGATATTCGTGCCGGTAGATCACCCGGACGATTCCTGCGTTGATGAGCAGGCGCGAGCAGATGATGCACGGGCAGTGGGTGACGTACATCGTCGCGCCAAAGACGGACACGCCCATGCGCGCCGCCTGGATGAGCGCGTTCTGCTCGGCGTGGACCGCGTAGCAGACCTCCGCCCGCGTGCCGGACGGGATGTTCAGCTTGCGGCGCAGGCACTCCCCCCGCTCCTTGCAGGGAAGGATGCCCTGGGGCGCGCCGTTGTAGCCCGTGGTCAGGATCCGCTTGTCCCGCACGATGACCGCGCCGATCTTCCGGTTCTCTTGATAACACGAGGCCCAGCCCGCGATTGTGTCCGCCATTTCCATAAACCGATGGTCCCACTTGGTGAATGTCATGCGCTCGCCCTCCATACACTAGCCTGTCCGCGCTTTTCGTACATTATAATCCCCGGCGCGCAGGAATGTCAATTTGCCAGCCGGCCGGAAGATGAAATGCGGCGAATTTCCCCCAATTAGTGAGATATGCGGATTTATTTTTGAAATTCAGGGAAAAATACCGGAAAATCGGTTTCCGCTCCGTTTGCGCTGCGGGGCCTGATTTTGTAAACTAATACCTGTGATTAGCACTCGGGTTCAGTGAGTGCTAACAAGATCCGAGAAAGCAATTTAGACAAGGAGGTCTATTCTTATGCGCATCAAGCCTTTGGGTGACCACGTCGTGCTCAAGAACGTCGAGGTGGAAGTGACCACCGCCAGCGGACTGATCCTGGCCGGCGCCGCGGGCAAGGAGAAGCCCCAGTTTGCGGAGATCGTCGAGGTCGGCCCCGGCGGCATGATCGATGGCAAGGAGGTCAAGATGGAGGTTTCCGTCGGCCAGAAGGTCATCTATCAGAAGTACGCCGGCACCGAGGTCAAGATCGAGAAGCAGGAGTACACCATCGTCCGCCAGAGCGACATCCTCGCCATCCTGGAGGACTAAGAACCGGACGCAAGCAAATTTCCATCTCAACATATCGGAGGTAGGTTACTATGGCAAAGCAGCTGCAGTATGGTGAAGAGGCCCGCCGCTCCCTGGAAAAGGGCGTGAACGTGCTGGCCGACACCGTGAAGATCACCCTTGGCCCCAAGGGCCGCAACGTCATGCTGGACAAGAAGTTCGGCGCGCCCCTGGTCACCAACGACGGCGTGACCATCGCCAAGGAAATCGAGCTCGAGGACCCCTTTGAGAACATGGGTGCCCAGCTCGTCAAGGAAGTCGCCACCAAGACCAACGACGTGGCCGGCGACGGCACCACCACCGCGACCCTGCTGGCGCAGGCCATCATCCGCGAGGGCATGAAGAACGTCGCGGCCGGCGCCAACCCCATGCAGATCAAGAACGGCATCGCGCAGGCGTGCGAGACGGCGGTTGAGGCGCTCAAGCGCATCTCCAAGCCCGTCGAGGACAAGCAGGCCATCGCGCAGGTCGCCTCCATCTCCGCCGGCGATCCGGCGGTCGGCCAGTGGATCTCCGACGCCATGGAGAAGGTCGGCAACGACGGCGTCATCTCCATCGAGGAGAGCAAGACCGGCCACACGGAGCTGAAGATCGTCGAGGGCATGACCTTTGACCGCGGCTACCTCTCCCCCTACATGGCGACCGACAACGACAAGATGATCGCCACCCTGGACAACCCCTACGTCCTGATCACGGACAAGAAGATCACCAACATCCAGGACGTCCTGCCCGTGCTGGAGCAGGTCGTGCAGGCGGGCCGCAAGCTCCTCATCATCGCCGAGGACATCGAGGGCGAGGCCCTGGCGACCCTGATCGTCAACAAGCTGCGCGGCACCTTCACCTGCGTTGCGGTCAAGGCTCCCGCCTTTGGCGACCGCCGTAAGGCCATGCTGCAGGACATCGCGATCCTGACCG
>ERZ827492.1777-NODE-1777-length-16502-cov-6.527938_pt1 | contig 16502 bp, 13 predicted proteins | sample MGYA00519704_ERZ827492 | MGnify/ENA primary metagenome ERZ827492 (study PRJEB31778, sample SAMEA3449325) | human gut metagenome | biome: human gut; feature: human-associated habitat; material: faeces | place: United Kingdom | collected 2010/2012 ...
TGTACAGGGCGTTTTCCGGCTCAATGACCGCCAGGGCACCATAGCGCTGCTGGATGCCCTCCGCGTCGTCCCCGGGCTCGGCAAACACCGCTTGCAGGGTGCCGGACTGGCTGGCGTAAATCTTCTGGGTATCCAGGGCCATGAGCGTATCCCCGGCGCTCACCCGGTCCCCCTGGGCCAGGTCAAAGGTCAGCAGCGTGCCCGCATAGGGCGCGGTGATCTGGGTGGTCGTGGCGGAGATCACCGTGGCGTTGGCCGTGGCCAGGGGCGCGGCCTCCTCGGCGGCGCGCTCCTCGCCCTCGTCCTCGCCGTCCTCGTCCTCCTCGTCCAGGAGCAGGTCGTCGGGGTTGATGGAGCTGGGGTTCAGCCAGCTGTTGTCCGGCTTGCACAGGATGCGCGCGTTGTTGTACGCCCAGGGAAGGAGCAGGATCGTCTCCGGAACGTAGAACCCGTCGCGCCGGGACAGGACCAGGGCGAAGTCCGGGGGGGAGAAGTAGTCTGCCGAAAGGTAGATCGGCATCAGGAACTGGATCTGCCCCTCGTAGCGGACGCGCTTGCCGCCCACGTACTCCACGCCCGCGGGCCGGTACTGGGGGATGACGTACTTGTAGTTGCGCTGGGCCATCATGCAGGAAATCTTGATGGCGTTGTTGAGCATCTGCGCCAGGGACCAGGGCGGAATGGGCTTGCCGGTCTGGCTGACGGTGTACTTCTTGGGGAAGCGGTTGCGGCGGATGCCGTCGTCGATGATGTGCTCGAGCTTGCTCTCGGTAAAGTCGATGGTGATGGAGGGGTCGTAGACGATCTCGGAGACCGAGCGGTAGAACGAGGCCATGCCCGGGCCGGGGTCGATGTCGCGCTGGGCGAAGCCGTAGTGCTTGACCAGCTCAATCTTGCTGTCGACAAAACGCGGGTTGTTGCAGGTGAAGATGCCGTCCTCGCGCAGGGCGTGCACCTCGCCAGTGAGGTACAGGTCCTGGGCGTACTTGGTCAGCAGCCCCGTGTTGAAATAGCAGTACTTCTTGTCCTGCGAGAAGACGATTTTTCCATAGTTGTCGCTGTTTTTGTCGTTGTATTCCAGCATCAGCTTGGAAAAGGTGTGCCGAAGGTAGGACTCGAGGATCTGGTACCGCGTGCAGCGGCGGATGAGCGCGGGATTTTCCTCACTGCGGGGAAAGCCCCACTGCTCGCCGGGAAGGAGAACCTCGTGGATGCCGCAGATGAAATCGTTCGCCTCACGGAAGTTCTTGAAGTTGAGGTAGCCGATGTGGTAGGACGAAAGGATGCCGTACACCGTGGGCCGCGCGCCCACGTAGACCGCGGACCACTTCTGCCCCGGATGCTGGCAGACATAGGCCAAGATCTCCTGGCCCTTGGTGTCCGTCAGGCCGATGCTGACCGCCTTGGCGACGATCTCGCGCGTGGACTGCGGCGCCGCCTTGGAAACGGCGATGCCGCCCTGCTTGTCGCAGGTGTAGTACTCGATGCAGCCCCGATCCAACTCCTGTTGCACAAAATGGTGGACGTGCTGCTTGTCCTGGGCGGTTACATCACGACCCAGAAGATCGCCGAGCTTGCCGTAAAAAATGCCCTCGTTGATGTAACCGAACCCGAACAGTCCGGTTTTTGCCATACATTCACTCCCTTGTAAAAAAGTTTCAAAAGGCGGATCGCCGGGCGCGCCAAAAGCGCGCGCCCGCCCATCAGCGCACGCAATACAAAAGTATGGTGTGCAGCGATCCTCTTTTCATCCATTATATAGGAAAACCGCGGTCAAGTCAAACAAACCCTTGACAAATCGCGGGCGCGGCCCCTTTTCCCGGAAAAGACCGCGGAAAGGGCGGCTGCGCGGCCGGAAAGGCTTGACAATTCGGCCGCCCTGCCGCATAATGAAACCATGACCTTGCAGAGGTTGCGGAAGCCCGCGTACCCTGCCGCAGCGGATGGCGCATCCACAGAAAGCGGAAGGGGAAGGAGGCTCCCGCCGAAAGCGGCCGGCCCGCGCCGGGCGGACCGCTTGGGCGCGCAGAGCACGTCTGTGCGACTGTCACCGGACGAAGAGAGGGCCGGTGGGGCGCTGGCACAGGGCAAGAACCGTTTCTTCCGCCATTCCGCGTGGAGGCTCTTGCCGCGGCGCTCGAAAGAGCGTCTTTTTTTGTATCATTTGCCATCCCTCCCTCGTATGGATGAAGGGAGGAAAAGCAGCGCAAGCTGAGACGTGGGAAAGAAGAAAGGGGAGCAAACGACAATGAAGGAAAAGCGCGTGGTCTTTACCGGCAGCGCAACGGCCATGGTGACGCCCTTTACCGGCGATGGCCTGAACCTAAAGACCCTGGACCAACTGGTGGACTATCAGCTCGCCGGGGGCACGGACGCGCTCGTCGTCTGCGGCACGACGGGCGAACCCTCCACCATGGACATCTCGGAGGAGGCCGTGGTCATCAGCCGGACCGTCGAGCGCGTGGGCGGGCGCGTGCCCGTCATCGCGGGCGCGGGCAGCAACGACACCGCCTTTGCCGTGCAGTCCGTCAAGCAGGCCAAGAACCTGGGGGCGGACGCGCTGCTGCTGGTCACGCCCTATTACAACAAGACCTCGCAGCAGGGCCTGATCCGGCACTTTTTGACCATCGCGGACGCGACGGACCTGCCCATCCTCCTCTACAACGTGCCCAGCCGCACGGGGCTGAACCTTCTGCCCGCAACGCTCAAGGAGCTGGCCAAGCACGAGAACATCGTCGGCGTCAAGGAGGCCTCGGGCAACATCGAGCAGATCGCGGAGATCGCCTGCACCTGCCCGGAGCTCGCGCTCTACTCCGGAAACGACGACCAGGTCCTGCCCCTGCTCGCCCTGGGCGGAAAGGGCGTGATCTCGGTGGTGGCCAACCTCCTTCCGGGCAAGACGCACGACATGGTGCGCCTGTGGATGGAGGGCGACATCGCCGGCAGCCGCGCGCTGCAGTTTGAACTGTTTCCGCTCATCAAGGCGCTGTTCAGCGAGGTCAACCCCATCCCGGTCAAGACCGCGCTGTGCGACATGGGCTTTGACTGCGGGCCCCTGCGCCTGCCCCTGATCGAGATGCAGGAGGCTACCCACGCCCGCCTGCGCGAGGAGATGCACAAAATGGGCCTGCTCTAGGAGCGCGTTTTTACGAAGAAGGAGGTTTGACCATGGTTTCGATTCTCATCAACGGCGCGTGCGGCAAGATGGGCCGCGCGCTGGCCGAGGCCGCCGCGGCGCAGGGCGTTTCCGTCGTCGCGGGGGTGGACCGCTACGCGGCCGGCGCCACCGCCTATTATCCCCTGTACGAGAACATCAACGACTGCAAGCTCGCGGCGGACGTGGTCGTGGACTTCTCCCGGCCGGACGCGCTGCGCGACCTGATCCCCTACTGCACGCAGCGGGGCATGGGCCTCGTGCTGGCCACGACCGGCTACTCCGCCGAGGAGCTGGAGGCCATCGAGCGCGCCTCGCAGGTGATCCCGGTCTTTAAGACCGCGAACATGTCGCTGGGCATCAACGTGATGCTGGACCTTGTGCAAAAGGCGGCCAAGGCCCTGCCGGAGTTCGACATCGAGATCGTGGAAAAGCACCACAACGCCAAGGTGGACGCGCCCTCCGGCACGGCGCTGCTCATCGCCGACGCGATGAAGGAGGCCTGCCTTGCGGACAAGACCTACGTCTTCGGCCGGCACACCAAGACCCAGCGCCGCCAGCGCGAGGAGATCGGCATCCACGCCGTGCGCGGCGGCACGGTCACGGGCGAGCACGAGGTCTACTTCTTCGGCAACGACGAGACGATCGAGATCAAGCACGCCGCGGCCTCGCGCCGGATCTTCGCCCTGGGCGCGCTGCAGGCGGCGGCCTTCCTGCAGGGCAAAAAGCCCGGCCTCTACGATATGCGGGACGTGCTGCTGGAGAAGTCCGGCGTGACGAACCTCTATGCGGACGATGGCCAGACGCTGCTGACGCTGCGCGGCCTCGGCTTTGGCCGGGAGACGGCCCGCGTCTTCTCCAGCCTTGCCGCATCGGAGGTCAACGTGGACATGATCTCCCAGGCTGCGCCCGCCGGGGGCAAGGTGGACCTCTCCTTCACCATCGCGCGCGCGGACCTGCCGCGCGCCAAGGAGGTGCTCGGCGCCCTGGGCCTCGCCCCGGAAGAGGACGGCCAGGTCTGCAAGATCGTGATCGAGGGCGTGGGCATGGAGCGCCAGCCCGGCGTCGCGGCAGGCGTGTTCGAGGCGCTGGAGGGCGCGGGCATCTCGCCCCGGCTCATCTCCACGTCGGAGACGAAGATCGGCGTGGCCGTGTCCTGCGCGGACGCCGACCGCGCCGCCCAGGTCCTGCGCGAGAAGTACGCGCTCTAAGACCTGCAAAAGCGCAGGAAACCCGCAGCGGCCGAAGGGAAAATCCCTTCGGCCGCTGCGGGTTTTGGGATCTTAGCGGAAGAGGCCCGTCAGCCAGGACCAGAAGCCCTGGAACGCGCTCTCGATGCGCGACCAGAGGCCGCTCGCCTGCTCGGAGAGGTTCTGCAGGCGCTGGAAGTTGTTCACCAGGCCCTGCAGCTGGCTCGCGAGCTGCTCCGGGTCCAGATCGAGCTGCGCGATGCGCACGCCGAGGTTTGTGATCTGGTCGATCTGCTCGTCCGTGAGGTCCACGCCGAGCTGGCGCGCGCCCTCGACCACGTACGGGCGCAGGGAGTCAAAGTCCGTCAGGTTGTAGTCCGCGATGGCCTGCTTGACCATGGCGATGAGCTCCACCGCCTGGTCGGAGCCGATGATGTCGGCAAGGTCGCCGGTCAGGACCATCTCGCTGCCGGCGGCGGCCTTGGCCGCTGCGCTCAGCTCCGTGCCCGCCGCGCTCTCGTAGGCCTTGAGGATGCCCGCCAGCGCCGCCGTGCCCGAAACCGAGACCGGCGCGGCAACGACAATGGTCGCGTCCTGCACGCCGGCGGTGGACAGGGCCGAGGCGTACATCTGCGGCGTGACCCAGTCGATGTTGTAGACCGTCACCGCGATGCCCGCGCCCTCCTGCGCGAGCGTCACCCGCGCCGAGGAGAGCGAGCGCGAGCCGATCTTCTCGGCCGGGACGATGTCCCCGAGCAGCGAGACCTCGTCCTCGTGCGTCACGGGGATGAGCGTATCCGTCGCCGGGTCTGCCTCCAGCAGGTCCAGAACCAGGGTGTATTGCTCGCTCGTCAGGTCCTCGCCGTAGCAGGTGATGCTGGCGGAGTCCGCCTGCACCGCCTGCGGCAGCAGGAGCGCGAGCAGGAGCAGCAGCGCCGCGATGCGGCGCCTCATGCGCACGTTCATGTCCGTTCCTCCTCCTATGTGGATCCATATGGAAACATTTATGCGCTTTCTTACGTTTATATGACGCGGCAGTGTGCCGTTGCGTTGCAGGCAGATAGAAAAAGAGAGAAATTGAGGCGAGAGAAAATGCAACCGACGAGAGAACAGGCTTGGGAATGGCTGAAGGAATACACCAAGAGCGAGGCGCTGCGCCGCCACGCCCTGACGGTGGAGGGCTGCATGCGCCACTTTGCGGCGCTTGCGGGCGAGGACGCGGAGCTCTGGGGCGTCGTGGGCCTTCTGCACGACCTGGACTATGAACAGTATCCCGACGAGCACTGCAAGAAGGTGCAGGAGATCCTGCGGGAAAAGGACGTCGATCCCGCGATCATCCGCGCGGTGGCCAGCCACGGCTTTGGCATTTGCAGCGACATCGAGCCCGAGAGCAGGATGGAGAAGACGCTCTACGCCATCGACGAGCTGACCGGCCTCATCACGGCCGCGGCCATCATGCGCCCGAGCAAGAGCGTGATGGACCTGGAGCTCAAGTCCGTCAAGAAGAAGTACAAGACGCCGTCCTTTGCCGCGGGGGTCAACCGCGCGGTCATCGAGCAGGGCGCGCAGCGGCTGGGCACCACGGTGGACGAGCTCATCACCCAGTGCATCCTCGGCATGCGCGAATGCGCGCCCGCCATCGGCCTTGCGGGGGACGCGCCCGAGGCATGACCAGCGACCGGCTGCTCGGCATCCTCACGATCCTGCTGCGGCAGGGCCGCGCGACCGCGCCGGAGCTCGCCGCGCGCTTTGAGGTCTCGCGCCGCACGATCAATCGGGACATCGACCGGCTCTGCCAGGCGGGAATCCCGGTGGAGTCCCGCGCAGGGTACGGCGGCGGCTTCTCCATCCGCGAGGGCTACCGCCTGCCGGAAAACCTGCTCACGGCGGAGGAGATGGAGGCGATCTTTGCCGGCGTGCAGGGGCTGGACAGCGTGGCGCAGGCCGCGCACGCCCCGTCGCTGCGGGACAAGCTCGCGCCGCCGGAGGAGGACTGGATCTCCATCGACCTGGGCGCCTGCGGGGACGAGGCGCTGGCGCAGCGCTTTGCGCAGATCCGCGCGGCGATCCGGGAGCGGCGCGTGCTCGAGATCCGCTACCTCTGTGCAAACGGGGACAGCGTCCGGCGCGTGGAGCCGCATCGCCTGGTCTACCGGTGGGGCGGCTGGTACCTTGCGGCGTTTTGCCGGCTGCGCGGGGACTGGCGGCTCTTCCGGCTGGGCCGCATCCGCGCCCTGGAGGGGACGCAGGAGCGCTTTGCGCGCCGGCCCGTGCCGGAGGCCATGCTCCTGCCGGACCCAAACGCGCCCCTGTACCCGCTCGCCGGGCGCCTGAACCCCCAGTGCCGCCACTACGCCCTGGAGGAGGGCGCGCAGGTCGAGGAGGGGACGGACGGCTGGCTGCGCGTCCGCCTGGACTTTGCAAACCCCGAGGCGCGCCTGCGCTGGGCGCTGCGCTTCGGCGACGACCTCGAGGTGACGGAGCCCGAATCGCTCCGGCAGGAGATCGCGCGCCGCGCGGAAACTCTTCTGCGCCGCACAAAGGGAACATGACATTACGCTGTCATGTTCCCTTTGCTATACTTGCGGCGGAAGGAGGGGAAGACCATGGAATCCCGATGCGGAATCCTTTGCAGCGCGTGTACCTACCGGGAGAAGACGGGCTGCACGGGCTGCCGGAACCAGCAGCCGTTCTGGGGCGCGTGCCCGGTCCGGGGCTGCTGCGAGGCGCGCGGCCACGACCACTGCGGCGTGTGCGGCGACTTCGTCTGCAGGCTGCTGCACAGCTTCGCCTACGACGCGGAGCACGGCGACGGCGCCGGGGCGCGCCTGGAGACCTGCCGCAGGTGGGCAAAGGGCGACTGACGCAGAGCGGGAGCGGAAGGCAAACACCTTCCGCTCCTGCTCTGTATGGGACGAGGTCAGGAGACCTGTTTGTCCAGGATGCGGTCGACGACGAGCTGGCGGAACTTGGGCGACAGGCTGGCGAAGTAGGCGCTGAAGCCCGTCACGCGCACCACCAGGTCGGGGTAGAGCGAGGGGTCCTCGTGCGCGGCGCGCACGCGCTCGGCGTCGATGACGTTGAGGTTGATGAGCGTGCCGCCCTGCGCGAAGTGGTCCTCGATCAGGGCCATGACCAGCTCGATTCCCTCCTCCTCCGTGGTCACGGAGGGCTCAAGCTCGATCTGCATGGGCGCGGTGTTGCCGTAGCCCGGCTGCACGGAGGCGATGGCCGCGCTCATGGCGGTGGCGGCGCCGTCCTTGCGGAAGCCGGGGTTGGGGTTTGCGCCGTGGGAGATGGGCTCCCCGGCGCGGCGGCCGTTGGGGGTGGCGCCGAGCGTCGCGCCCATGGTCAGCGTGTTCGCCCAGGAGAACAGGCCGGGAACCATCTGGAAGCCGTGCACGGGCGTGCGCTGCGCCTTGACCTCCCGCGTGAAGATCTGGGAAAGGCGCACGGCCAGGTCGTCCGCGTCGCTGCCGCCCTTGCCGTAGCGGTCCACGTTCTGCAGGAAGAGGCGCGCGTGCTCGCCCTCCGGCCCCTCCCAATTGGTGTCCAGGTAGTGCAGGAGCTGGGCGTAGGTGAAGCGGTGCTCGCGCAGGACGCGCTGGCGGATGGCGGCCAGGCTGTCCGCCGCAACGGCCAGGGCCGAGCCGTCGATGCACCACAGGTAGTGCTCCACGCCGCCGCCCGAGGCGTCCAGACCCTTTTCGATGGTCCCGTGGCACATCAGGTCCAGCGGGAGCTCGGGCACGTTGCGGATCTGGTTGTCGTAGTGGAAGTCAAAGCCCTTGGCCAGCGTCTGGATCGCGATGCGCAGGTGCTCGGTGTACAGGTCGAGGATCTGGTCGATGCTCGGTTCGCCGTATTTCTCCACGGCCTCGCGCAGGGCGATGTCCAGCACGACGGAGAAGTTGATCTTGACGCAGTCCATCATAGAGTACTCGCGCCCGGGGATGGCCAGCCAGTGGCAGCCGGAATTCGTGCGCATGCGCGCGTCCTCGACGGACACGCCCTCGTTGCGGACCAGGCCGCGCACGAGCGTCTCCATGCCCACAAAGCGCGGGTTCCCGTTCTTGTCCGCGAACTGGTACTCCACGGACTTGCGCAGCAGGTTGCGGTCCAAGCCCTTGCCCACGCAGACGCCCACGTTGGAGGGGAGCTTGAGCCGGTGCACGGCCTCGAGCACCAGGTAGGAGACGGGGTTGGTGGCGTCGCTGCCGTCGCGGTTGTAGCCGCCCAGGTGCACATAGGCGGTGTCCCGCAGCAGCAGGCACGCGATGAGGAAGACGGCGCGCTCGTCGTCCAGGGTCCCGGCGGCCGTCTCCCGCGCGTAGTAGGGGTAGAGCAGCGCGTCCAGCCGGCCCAGGGAGCCGCTGCCGTTGTAGGAGCGGCAGGCCATCTGGTACCAGAGGAGGAACTGGCACGCCTCCTCAAACGTCTCGGGCTTCGCGTGCGCGATCTTGCGGTTGAGCGCGCACAGGTGGCGCAGGTGCGCGGCGATCTCCGGGTCCGGCTCGGACTCGCTCAGGCGCTGCGCCTCGTCCGCGTTGTGCTCGATCCAGCCCTGGATGCCGTCGAGCACCATGTCCAGACCGTCGTAGAAATCCTTGTGCGAGGCGTCGTTCTTCTGGCGGTAGGTCGCGATCTTTTCGTGCAGGCCGTCGTAGCCGAGGTCCAGGCCGATCTGCAAATCCTGGCAGAAGTGCTGCGCGGAGAAGACGCCGTGCACGAGCTGATATTTTTCCTGGTTCGGCACAAGGTCGCTGTAGTCCAGGTCCGGGTTGCTGCCGTGGCGGTAGGAGCCGAAGTTGCACATGTAGGCCCCGGCCAGCCCGCTCATGGGGTCGATGAACGGCGGGTGCGACAGGAGGAAGTCGCGGAAGTTTTCCCCCTGGCCCAAGGGGCCGTAGAAGTTTCCGCTGGGGTGGTTGGGCTTGGGCGTGAAGGTGTTGAGCAGCACGTCCGTGACCGGCATGCCCGAGCCGCTGATGGCGTTGACGATCTTCCGGCTCTCCGGGGGCGGCAGGATGAGCGCCACGTCGTCCGTGTCCATGTATCCGATTACCTGCTGCTTTTCCTTGGTGTAGGCGAGCTTGCGGTCGCAGAGAATCCGCAGCCGCTCGGCGTAAGAGGGCATAGCCATGTGGATTCCTCCTTTTGTGGTTCAGCGCCAGGCCGCGGGCTTTCCCGTCAGCTCCTGCATGCGCTGGGCGGCCTGGCGCAGGCGCGCGGCGCCGGGCTTTTCGATGCCCAGGTCGCGCCCGTGCTGGTCGAAGGCGTAGATCTTGGTCTGACCCAAGGGGTGATACCCCAGCAGCACCACGCGGCGGACGCAGGCGCGCTGGCGCACGATCGCCGCCATGCCCGCGAGCGTCTCCTCGTCGTCGTTCATCGTGGGGATGAAGGGGATGCGCACCTCGACCGCGGCGCCCATGGCCTCGAGCTGGTCCAGGTTGCGCAGGATGCGCGCGTTGTCCTGGCCGGTCAGGGCCTTGTGGCGCGCGGGATCGCTGTGCTTGATGTCCAGCAGGATCAGGTCGGCCCTTTCGGCCAGGGCCCGAAAGGTCGCTTCCTCGCAGAAGCCGCAGGTGTCCAGCGCCGTGTGGACGCCCTCGGCGCGCAGTGCGTCCAGCAGCGCCGCCGCGAACTGCGGCTGGGCCGTGGCTTCGCCGCCCGAGAGCGTCACGCCGCCGCCCGAGCGCTCGTAGACGCCACGGTCGCGCAGAACCTCCTGCAGAACCTGCTCCAGCGTCATCCGCGTGCCCGCCGTGCGCAGCGCGCCGGAGGGACAGGCATAGGCGCAAGCAAAGCATCTCTTGCACTGCGCCGCGTCGTAGAGGAGGCCCGCAGGCCCGGTCCGCAGCGCGCCAGAGGGGCACGCGGCGGCGCAGCTCGCGCAGAAGATGCACTTTTCCCGGTCGTATTGCAGCTCTTGGCCGAAGCGGTAGGTCTCCGGATTGTGGCACCAGAGGCAGCGCAGCGGGCAGCCCTTGAAGAATACGGTCGTGCGCACGCCCGGCCCGTCGTGCAGGGAAAAGCGCTGGATGTTGGAAAGGATCGCTTCCATCGCTTCATCCCTCCTCGCTGGCAAAGGGATCGTCCACCTCGGCGCGGAAGGCCATGCAATCCGACACGCCCGTGTACAGCGTGGCGCTGCCGTCGCCGTGGCGGACCAGCCCGCCGGTGAAGAGCACGTCCACAAGGTCCGGCCGCTTGGCCTCGGGCCCGGCGTACAGGTCCGCGCGCCGGGCCAGGAGGCGCACCGGCGTGTGGTCGAGCGTCTGCGGGTCCAGCACAAAGGTCATCGCCTGGTAATGCAGCAGGCCCTGCGCGTCGCGGCAGGCGATGTGGCCGACGACGCCGAGCCTGCCGTCGGCGAGCGGATGGATCTCGTTGGCGCCGCCCCATTCCTCGGGCAGGAAATGCGTGTCAAAGATGTGCGCCTGCAGGAGGCTGTCCTCGTTGATGTCCTCCAGCCGGTCCACGGCGAGGAAGCCGATGCGCCCGAGCCCCCCGCGCAGGCCCTGCGGCCGGGTGAAGACCCCGATGCGCCCGTCGCGCAGCTCCGCCAGGCGGATGTCCTTCATGTGCGAGGGCCCCTCGGCAAAGAGCGTGAGATCCTCCAGGCGCTTTCCCCGGTAAAAGAGCGTGTGCCAGCTGAAGATGCGCTCCGGGTGCAGGGGATCGCAGACGATCTGCACGCCGCCCAGGATCAGCTCGCCGTGGACGACGGCGACAAAGGGGTCCTGTAGGTTCTGAAACGTGAGCTCGGGCAGGATGGCCGCGTACGCGTCCTCGCCCGTCCGCACAAAGAGGCGCACGGTGGAGAGCTCGTTTTCGCGCTTTTCCACGCGGCCGGCGATGTAGTGCTCGCCCTCCCAGACGAAGTCCGGGGTGATGTTGTAGACGTCGCGCCCCGCAACGCCGGAAAACCGAAGCCTTCGCGGGCTGCGGACGCTCTTTTCCCGCTCGTACTGCGCGATGAGCTGCGCGCAGGAAACCGCCTTCATGGCAATGCCCCCTTTTTTGTGTGTTTTTGTCTTGCGCCTAGACGGGATGGCGCTTGAGCTCGGCCAGCAGGTCGTCCAGACCGCACCGGGCCAGGGCCGTCACCTTGTCCGCCCCGCCGTAGGAGACGTAGAGCGCTCCGCCGTATACATATGCGCCAACCGGGAAGACCACGTTGCCCACGTCGCCATATACCTCGTAGGGCGCCTCCGGGCGCAGGATCGGGTAGGGCAGGCGCGCGATCACCCGCTCCGGGTTCTCGCCGTCCAGCAGCGCCGCGCCGGCGCAGTAGCGGAACGGGAAGCCGCTCTCCGGCGGCAGGTTTTCCACGCCGTGGTAGAGGAAGAGCCAGCCGTCCCGGGTGCGGATGGGCGGCGCGCTGCCGCCGATCTTCCCGCCCTCCCAGTCGAAGGCGCCCTGGAGCACGGTGGACTTCCGGCTCTGCGCGCGGTAGTCGTGCCAGCCCGGCCAGGCGAAGAGCGATTCAAAGGAGTCGAAGTAGTCGAACTGGATGTCGGGCACCACGCGGTGGACCAGGCAGATCTTGCCGCCGATGCGCTCGGGGAAGATGTAGTGGTCCTTGTCAAACGAGAAGTGGTCCACGATGCCCAGGTGCTCGAAGGTGTGGAAATCCCTCGTGCGCGCAAAGGCCATGCGCGGCTTGTCGCAGCCAGCCGGCACCTGGTTGATGTCCCAGGCGCAGTAGGTGACCACGTACCACCCCTCGAACCAGGTGATGCGCGGGTCCTGGCAGCCGGAGAGCTCCCGCTCCTCCCGCGGGGCGTAGACCACGCCCTCGTCCCGCAGGAGCTTGCCCTCGGGCGTCAGCGCCGCGTAGCCGATGCAGTCCATCGCGTAAGGGGACATGCCCTCCGGGCGGAAGTCCTCCGCCGGCAGGTTCCGACCGTAGCGGTAGAGCATGTGCACCCGGTCGCCGGTTTGCGCGTCTAGGGCCATGCCGGCGTTGTACTTGGCGTATTCCCCGCGGCGGCCCAGGCAATAGACGCGGTCCTGTCCCGGCTCCGGCTGGAGCACCACGCCCAGTCGTTCCAACTGGATCATTCGCATCGCTTCCCTTCTTCTTTTTTTCTTGCGATAAAATGGCGGGGCGGATGCTCCGCCCCGCGCTTTTCCTTCATTTTAGAGCCTTTTGCCCCGGCTGTCTACCGGTTTATTGGCCTTCGTAGGGGTGCTCCTGGAGGTACTCGTTGAACTGGCGCTCCAGCTCCGCGACCCACTCGGCAAAGCCCGCGCTCTCCAGGCGCTCGTTGATCTTGGCGATTTCGCCCTCGATGTCCGCGACGGAGCCGTTCTTCAGGCCGTTGAGGCCGGAGAGCACTTCGGTGACCTTCGCGTCGACGGCCTTGATCTCCTCCGTGTTGAAGGAGAAGCCGGCGTGCGCCTGCTTGTAGAAGTATTTTTCGTCGCCGCCCTTGATCAGCTCCTCGATGATGAAGTCCGGGGAGGAGGTGTCAAACCGGCGGATGACGGGGTTCCAGGTCATGACATAGGCGTCAAAGTTGTAGTCCTTGCCGGTGTCGGGGTTGGTCTGCGGCGTGTACTTGCCCTCGCCCGCGTCGATCCAGTGCTTGCCCTCGATGCCGTATTCGAACAGGTCGTGGTTGGCGTCGTCCGCAAAGAGCCAGTCGTAGAACTCCATGACGCGGTCCACGTTCTGGCTGGTCGCGGGGATAGCGGCGAAGTTCCAGGCCTGGAAGGTGCAGCCGACCTGCTTTTCCGCGTCCTTGTTGGGCAGCACGTTCACCACGCCGATCTCCGAGCCCGGAACGCCCGCCGCAAGCTGCGCCGCGATGCCGGAATAGGTGTCGATGCCGCGGGTGAAGGCGGCCGCCTTTCCGTTGCAGAACATGCCCTGGTGGTCGGTGATGTTCATGACGTCCTTGGACACATAGCCCGCCTCGTACCACTGGCGCGCGGCGTGGTAGTCATAGAGCGGGTCCTCCGCGTTGTAGGCCTCCGCGGGCAGGTGCGCGACGTACTCCGGGTCGAGCACCGCGACCGCGCTGCGCGCAAAGTAGGCGGTGCCGTCGTCCTTGATCACGTAGCCGATGCCGTTGACCTCGCCGTAGTTGTGCTTGGTCTCCACCGGGCGGTCCCACGCGGAGTAGCCGGCGATGGCCAGGAATCCGTCCATGCCCAGGCTGACGTAGGGGATCATGCCGGGCTCGTTCTCCAGGATCGCGTCAAAGTAGGCCATCAGGTCGTCGATGTCCTGGAGCTGGCCCAGGTTGTACTTGTCGGCCAGGTCCTGGCGGTAGTAGACGAAGGAGCCGACCGCGCCGTACTCGTGCGCAAAGGGGATGGCGTAGACGTGGTATTCGCCGTCCGCGCCGGGGAAGCGGTTCTGATTCAGGTACGATTCGTCAAACGCGCGCGCCAGGCCGGGATAGGCGTCGTTGTGGAAGTAGGCGTCCAGGTTCGTCAGCTGGCCCTTGATCGCCATGTCCCGCAGGGAGGGCGAGGTCCAGTCCGCGACAAAGACCGAGTCGACCTGCTGGCCGGAGGTCAGCTTCAGGGAGACCTTCTGGCCGATGTCGTCAAAGCCGGTCAGGGTCACGTTGATGGAGACGTTGAGCGTGTCCTTGGTGCGCCGCTCAAACTCCTCCATGATGAGGTCCCAGTCGTTTGTGGGGTTGTTTTGCGGGAAGATGAATTCCAGCGTGACGTGTTCCTTGGCGGACGACGCGCCCTCGTCGGAATCCTCGCCGGCGGATGCGGCGGGCGCCTCGGCAGTCTCCTGCGCAGGCGTCTGAGCCTGGCAGCCGGTCAGCGCGGCGAGCAGCATGGCCGCCGCGAGCAGCAGAGCAAACAGCTTTTTCATGGTTCTCCTCCTTTGTCCTTTGGATGAAGCGGCTCGGGGGCCGCTGGACGCGCGACTTATTCCTTCACCGCGCCGATGACGACGCCCTTGATGAAGTACTTTTGCAGGAAGGGGTAGAGCAGCACGATGGGGCCGATGGTGACCATGGCCGTGGCCATGCGGATGCCGACGGTGGGCAGCGTCACGTCGCCCAGCGCGGCCAGCGCCTGTGCGCCAAAGCTGGAGGTCAGGAAGTTGACCTGGTTCTGCAGCTTCATGATGATGTATTGCAGGGGATAGAGCGCCGTGTCGTCGATGTAGAGCAGGGCCTTCTGCCATTCGTTCCAGTAGCCCATGCCCGCAAAGAGCGTGATCGTCGCCAGGATCGGCTTGGAGATGGGCAGAACGATCTGGGCGAAGATGCGCACCTCGTTTGCGCCGTCGATGCGCGCCGACTCGATGACCGACGCGGGCAGGGTCTTGAAGTAGTTGCACATCAGGAAGAAGTTATAGGAGGACAGGCACCCCGGGATGATGAGCACCCAGATCGTGTTGCCCAGCTTGAGGAACTGCGTGATGAGGATGTAGTTCGCGACCAGACCGCCGTTGAACAGGGACGTAAAGTAGATGAACAAATACAGCGGCCGGCGGAAGCGCAGCACGTTCAGCGCCAGGGGATAGGCCGTGAGCGCCGTGAAGACCACCGTCAGCGTCGTCCCAACGACCGTGATGAAGATCGTCACGCCGTAGGCCCGCAGCACAGAGGTCGTGCCCGTGAAGATCATGCGGTAGGCGGAAAGGTCGAACTGCGGCACCCAGAGGCCGTAGCCCTCCCGCATCAGCACGCCCTCGTTTGTCAGGGAGGCCATCAGCGACGTCCACATCGGGAGCAGGCAGATCAGCGCGAAGAGCCCCACGAGGACATAGCAGAATGCGAGGAAAATGCGGTCGCTCGCCGTCTCCTTGCGGACGACCCGCGCGCGCCGCGGCTGCGCCTGGATTTTCGTGGTCATGGTCTCGTTCCCTCCTTTGGCCTCAGAACAGCGCGGTCTCCTTGTCGACACGGCGGGCGATGGCGTTGACGGTGATGACCATCACCAGGCCGATCGTCGACTGAAACAGCCCGACCGCAGAGGACATGCCGATGTCGTTGTTGACGCGCAGCGCGCGGTAGACGTAGGTGTCGATGACGTCCGTGGTCTCGCGCAGCAGCGTGTTGTCGCCCACCAGGGCGTAGATCATGGAGAAGTCACCGTTGAAAATCGTGCCCATGGACATGATCAGCAGCATGATCGCCGTGGGCTTGAGCATGGGCAGCGTGATGTACCAGGCGGTCTTGACGCGGTTTGCGCCGTCGATGCGCGCCGCCTCGAAGATCTCCTGATTGATGCCGGTGATGGTCGCAAGGAAGATGACCGTGCCAAAGCCCGTCCCTTTCCAGAGGCGGAAACAGATGAGCATCGCGGGCCAGATCTCCGGCGTCTGGTAAAAGTAGACCTCCTCAAACCCGAGCTGCGTCAGCACCCGGTTGACCAGGCCGCCCTCCGACCCGAACAGCGCCAGGGAGAAGATCGCAACCACCGTCCAGGACAGGAAGTTCGGCAGGAACATCAGGCTCTGGGCGATCTTCTTGAACCACTTGCAGCCGATCTCGTTGATCAGCAGCGCGAGCAGGATCTGCGAAAAGAGTCCCGTGATCAGAAAGGCGAAGTTCAGATACAGCGTGTTGAACGTAATGGGCAGCCACTGGTCGCTCGTGAAGAAGAATTCAAAGTTCGCCAGGCCCACAAACTCGCTGCCGAAGCCGTAGGGCCCGTCCATGAAGTTGTAGTTGACAAAGGCAAAGTACAGCCCCGCCAGCGGGAGATAGCTGAAGATCGCAAAATAGATCAGTCCCGGCGTGAGCATTCCGTACAGCCACCGGTTCGCCGCAATCTCCCGAAAGAATCCCATCCCCTTGCGGGACGGAAGGGACGTTTCCCGCGTCTTCATTGCGCAGTCTCCTCTCCGTTGCGTTTGTAACTTTACTTCTTTGCTTTTATAACTTTGGTTCGATTCTATATTATCCATCGCTTCGTGTCAATATTAAATTTTTAAGATCATAACCTACGTTAAGAAACATGCAAAAAAGGCGGGGAGCGCTGTGCGCTCCCCGCCTCAGTTTGTTCCAGGCGCCCTTTCGGCGATTTGGGGGGATGTAGGAAGGGGCCAAAGCCCCTTCCGGTTGAATCCGCAGCGGCGGCGTGTACGCCGCGAGGAGGCGGGCCGAAGGCCCGCCTCAGCCTGTCGAAAAAGGTCACCGGAAGGTGGCCTTTTTTCTCATTGGAGA